>SXGS01129294.1_pt1 | contig 11196 bp, 10 predicted proteins | sample 3174681 | NCBI WGS metagenome assembly SXGS01 (sample SAMN11356861, study PRJNA531348) | freshwater metagenome | isolation source: freshwater sample F1-80 | place: China: Fuxian Lake, Yuxi | collected 2017-12-25 | reverse complement strand
GTCGCGCGGACGGTCCACGCTTCGTCCTCCAACGCCTTGGCGACGGCCGGGATCGCCGAGGATTCGACGCGGCGCACGAGCGCGTCGATGACCGCGACGCGGACCGCCGGGTCGTCCGACCGCGCTAAGAGTTCGAGCAAAGCGTCCCGCGCCTCCGAGGCGACGGTTTCGCCGAGCACGCGGACGAACGACGATCGGTCGGCAGGCTCTTTGGCCTTGACGACGGCCTCCGCCAACTTGGCGGCCTCGGTGCTGCGCCGTGCGGGCGGCTGCGCGACGATCAACTGCCCCGCGCCGTCGCGGAGCAGGTAGGAAAGCGCTTCGGCGTTCTTCAATTCGACGGCCAGCTTCTCGAGCTTGCCGCTGATCTCGGCGGCCTTCTTCTGGGCCTGATCCAAGGCGCTCTGAGTGGTGGTCCCCGTCTTCGAAGCCGATTGGTCGACGATCTTCCAGGCCTCGCGCAACTCCTTGCCCGTTTTGTCCGCTTCGTCGCGAAGCGTGTCGACCTTTTTCTCCGAGGCCCGAAGGGCGGTCAGGAGGTCTTCGATGCCGCGGGTGTCGGCGGTCAAGAGCAAGAGACCGATCGCCCCTTCGCATTCCTCGACGACGCCTTTGCGCAACGCGGTTCGAAAGGACTCCCGCGCCTTGTCGAAGTTCGGCTTGGCGTCCTGCGCAAGAACGGCGGCGGCGGAAAGGAGATAGGTGAAGAGGAGGATTGACTTACGAGCCATGGCGTCCGTTGGGTGCAGCGGTTTCGTGGGGGGGGGGGAGGCCGGATCCCGCGCGGGCTGGTACTCTACCGGGACGCATGGTCGTTACGGGCGGGAATCTTCGATCAAGGTCCTCCGGATCCGGCGGGGGTTCCGTCCTCGGACTGTTCCTCCTTCTAAACCTCGCCCCCATCGCGGGCGTAGTCTACGCGGCGTTCAAGTGGACCCGCGGAGAACTACCGCTCGACCAACTCCCCCGCGGCATGGCGGCCCACATCGGGGCGATCGCCGTCGCTATCGCGCTTTTGTTCGTGTTCGCGCGCTGGTCATTGCCGGTCGTACACCGGGTCGTCAAGTTCGCCGAGGGGGGCACGCGGCTCCGCCGGCAAGTGATGGACCGGGACGCCAAGGGAAATCCGGTCTGGGCGGCGCTGGCCCTGCCCTTCTACTGGCTCCTGTGGATCGTGGCCTATCCGATCCGATTCGTCCTAATGGCTATGAGCTTCGTCTTGATCGCCGTGGTCGTCATCGGGATCGTCCGGTTCTTCCGACCGGAATTCGCGGCCGATTACGGCGTGCCGATGCTCATGGCTGCTCAGGGAGGATGACTTCGCCGGAATCCGCGTCTTCGATCCTGCCGATGCGGAACGTCCGGACGACGCCGTCTTCGATGTGGACCGCCGCAAGAATGCGGAAACGCCGTGCGTCGTTCGACGCCAAGATCTCGTACTCGCGGGCTTTCTCGGACCAACGTTGGACGCGAACTTGCCGATTCTGCCCGTCGATCATGACGCGCTGCGTGCCCCAATAGCCTTGGCGGTTGACAAGTTCTTTCGCCGCTATGCAAATCGGACGGGCGCGCGTCACACCGACCACGTGCGACTCCTCCACGCTCGCTTCGGCCTCGGGGCCGTCGACGAAGGGCGGCGGCGGTTCGAACGCGTACGCCGTGGATGCACCGTCGACGGCGTATAGTCCGAAAACCGGCATATCGATCGTCATCCGCTCCCACTTCTTCGCCGAATCCACGAATCTACGCATGGTCGTGTCGACGACCCGATCTCGTACGACTATGATCGAGCCTGAAACGGGAAGGACCTCCGGCAACTCGTCGCGCAGTTTGCGCAGAGAGGTCGCCATTTCAGCGGAACCGGGCGAAAGCCACTGGCGATAGATTTCATCTTGCCCGCGGAGGAACGACTCCAAGAACGACCGCGCCTGATGGTCGTCGCGGACGGATACGGCGTAGGCGTGTTCCCGCCGCGACTTGGACTGGATCAGATCCACCCCGCGCCCGATGCCGAATGCGACCGTCGCCAAAGCGACGAAGACGTATGCACCGCGCCCGAGCAACTTGCCGCCGCGCACGGGCTTGCCGCAACCATGGCAGTTGGAAGCGGTGTCGTAAACGAAGGTGCGGCATTGCCGGCAGCGGATGATGTTCGCCATGGCGTCTCGGCGTCGGATCGGGGAAACGGGAGATGAGGCCGCCGATTCGACGACCCCCGGTCGGTATTTCCCCCGGAGCGACCTCGGGGGCTATTTCGGCAGCGGAAACTCCTTCGCGAGCTTCGCTACGACCTTCGGTAGGGCTTTGAGCACCAAAGTCCCCGTGACATCGAACCCGCGGCGGTCGAGTTTGTCCGGCGTGTCGTCGACCGTATGCCAATAGCCCATCGTCCCTAACCCCTTGCCGATACCGAAGTCGAAGTCGATGAGGTCGATCACGGGGACGCCCGCGTCGCGGAACGGGATGTGGTCGTCCTGAATGGCGTTCTCAGTCCGGAAGAAGTTGACGCCGAACGTCGCCCGCGAGGTCTCCATGAAGGTCTGGACCATCCACGGCGTGCTGTTGTCGTCTTTGACGAGCGAGAAATCCTTTTCGCCGATCATGTCCGTCAGGATCAGCGCCTTGATCGGATAGTTCTTGGGATCGGACGCCAAGTAGCGGCTGCCGTAGGTGTGGTCCGGCGTGCCGTCCTCTTGCTCGCCCCAAGCCGCGTTGAAGGCCTCTTCGCCGTCGAAGAACACGAAGTAGTAGGTGAATTCGAGCGGCGTCGTCTCGGCCTTTAGCTTCCGCGCAAGTTCGATCACGAGCCCGACGGCCGACGCCGCATCGTTCGCCCCGACGAACCGGAAGTCCTTAAAGAGCTTCGAATCGTAGTGGGCGGCGATCGCGATCGCCTGCGGGCGTTTGCCCGGAATGACTCCGATCAAGTTGACGAAATCGACCGGCCCGATCGGCGTGCCTTGATTGAACGGCTGCTCCCGGACATCGGTCACGCCGACGGCGGCCAGTTCGGCTCTGATGAAATCGCGGGCCATGCGCGCGCCCTCGGAGCCGGCGACGCGCGGGCCGAGGTCGCAAAGGCGTTTGGCGATGTCCAACGCTCGCGCGCCTTCGACCGCCGACGTCCATTCCGTCTCCTTCTCGACCGTGACGTACTTGTTCGGTTCGAGGGGGGTCGGCGCGGGCGGATTGAGTTTTCGCCAGAGGTAGAAGCCGCCGACGGCGAGGAGCCCGACGGTCAGCAGCATGCCCCCGATCTTGGATGCCTGCGAAGGGCCGGCCTCCGGGTCAGGAAGCGGCATCGCCGCCTTCTTGGACTTACCGTCGCTCTTGCCGCGTGCGTCGTTCTTGCCGGATGCGTTCATGGTTTTTGGCCGGCCCGCAGGACCTCTCCGGTCCCGACGCGGGCCCGCCATCGTAGGCGGCGCCCCCGGCCGGCGAAAGCACGCGACAAAAAGCGCCTCGGCCGCGCTTTCCGTTGCGGTGCCGCGACCTCGCGACTACCGTCACGGCGTGATCTTCGAGGAACGGCAAGAAATCGTGGACGCGGCCACGCTCGGCGCCGCGGAAGCCCGCCTAAAAGGGGTCGCTCACCGCACCCCGATGTTCCGGTCCCGCATCTTGGACGAAGCCGTCGGCGGCAAAGTCTGGGTGAAGGCGGAGAGCATGCAGCGTGCGGGCTCCTTCAAGGTCCGCGGCGCCTACACCGCCGTCGCGGCCAGGCTTAACGAAGCGCGCGCCCGCGGCGTCGTCACCGGGTCGAGCGGCAACCACGGCGGCGCGTTGGCGCTCGCCGCCAAGCTGCTCGGCGTCCGAGCGCTCATCGTGATGCCGATCGACGCCGCCGCCGTCAAAGTCGAAGCGGTCAAGAGCTACGGCGCCGAAGTCGTCCAGATCGGGCGCACGAGCGTCGAGCGCCAAACCTACGCGGCCGAACGGGCGGCGAAGGACGGCATGGTCGAGATTCCCCCGTCGGACCACCCGGACATCATCGCGGGCCAAGCGACATGCGGCTCGGAGATGATCGCCGAATCCCGCCCGGACGTCATGGTCGTACCGACCGGCGGCGGCGGCCTCTTCGCAGGCGTGTGCCTCGCGGCGCACCATGCGGCCTACGGCGCCAAGGTCTACGGCGTCGAGACCGAAACCGGCAACGACACTTGGCTTTCGATGCAGGCGCGGAAGCGCGTGCGCATCGGACTTCCGGACACGATGGCCGACGGCATCCGCACGGTCGAACCGGGCGCGCTGACGTTCGCGATCAATCTCGAACACTCAGGCGGCGTGGTCCTCGTCACGGACCAAGAGATCCGCGAGACCGTGAAGTTCCTGTTCGCACGCATGAAGCTCGTCGCCGAGCCGACCGGCGCCGTCGCGCTGGCGGCCGTTCTCTTTCGCAAGCTCCCCGCCGAGGGCCGCACGATCGCCGCCGTCTTAAGCGGCGGCAACGTCGATCCGGCCTTGTACGCGCAGCTCATCACCACCTGACCCGAGCGCCTTCCGACGGTCTTCACGCCGAGACCGCCGCACCGTCTCTTCGAAACGAGAATCCAATGGCCGTAGACATCGACGTCGCCTACCTCGGAAAGCTCTCCTGCCGGGCCAAGCATGGACCGAGCGGCGCCTTGGTCGAAACCACGCCGCCGAAAGACAACGGCGGAGACGGCTCCAAATTCTCCCCCACGGACCTCGTCGCTACGGCGCTCGGCACGTGCGTCGTCACCATCATGGCGATGACCGCAGAGCGTCGCGGGATCGACCTTCGCGAGTGCGAAATCCGGGTCGAGAAGCACATGACGACCGAAGCCCCGCGCCGCATCGCGCGTCTGCCGGTCGTCGTCAAGTTCAAACACCGCGTGTCCGCCGACGACGAAAAAGCCCTCCACGCCGCGGCGCACGGCTGCCCCGTCCATCGCAGCATCCACCCCGACATCGACTCCCCGATCGTCTTCGAGTTCCCGGCCGCCTGAGCCGCCGAGAAACCGTCGCGCAACCGCTAATCGCCGACGTCGACGAGCGCGGCGACGATCGCGCCCTCGCGCTTCACCAGCAGATTCGCAGCGACGACGATGCCTGCGATGACGAGCGCCGCCGAGAACAGCGCGGCCGCTCCGAACGAAGCGGCGTACCAGATCGGATCGAGGCCGAACCATCGGGGTATCAACGCGATCCCGGCGGCGGCCAACGTGCACAATGCGACCGGGATCAAGGCCAGCATGCGGCCGAGGATCGTGGCGCACCCTTCGCGACCTAGCCGCGGCGAGCCGTTCCGCCGCGTGCGCACAATGGCCATCGGCGCCAGCACCGAAACGACCACGCCGCACGCGAGTTGCGCCATGTCGCCGGTCAACGTCACGGCGAGCAAAGCGGCGGCGTCCCGGCTTGCGCCGTCCCACTCGCCGCGCATGCCGCGGACGACCGCCGTGATCGCGACGGCCGCCAAGACGTCCGCCGCGGCGAAGATGCCGAACAGCGCCAGCACTCTGCCGAACAAAAGCCGCGTCCGACGGATCGGAGCCCCGAACAAGAGTCCCAAGCCGCGGCCGTCGATGCCGAAACAGCTGAGGGCCATCGCCGAGTGCGACAGCACGATCATCAGCGGCACGAGGAACGGCAACGGTCCGTCGTCGGCGGCGTCCGGGCCGCCGCGCGAGCCGCGCTGCATGACGACCGGGACCGCGAAAAAGACGAGTTGCTGGAAGAGCATCGCGCGCAACTGCGGTTCGCGCCGGAAGACGGCGTAGGTCGATTGGACGACGGCCGCGACGTCGGCCGGCAGGAGACGCGCCAAGCCCGGCTTCACGTCGACGACCGTCTCGCCCGCATGGGCGATTTCTCCGGCTGCGTCATAGGTCGCACGGAACGCGTTCGAGCCGAGACGAAGAAGTACGAGGATGCCGATCACGCCGGCGAGCAGGAACCCGTAGGCGGACGTCGTACCCGATCCGACGCCGACGAACGCCTCCGCGAACCACTGCGACGGCAGCGGCCGGAGCGACAACCAACGGTCTGATGCGAGCCAGGCCGTCGGATCGTCGCGCTCCGCTCCGCCGCTGAACGCACGGAACACCAAGTAGATGCCGATGCCGAACACGCTGCCGAGGATCGTCGCAATGTCACGGAACCGTCGCCGGCTGAAGAAGCGCAGAAACGTGAACCCGAGCGTCAGCGCGACGAGGTGCGCGAACCAAAGACCGAGCAGAAAGATTCCGGCTCGCGCAGCGGTGACGGCTAAGCCGTCGGTCCCGGCCGCCAACACCCCGACGATCGGAGCCGCGACGAACACGGTCCCGGGCGTGAACACCGACGACACCGACATCGCGCCGAAGATCTCGCGCGGTCCGACCGGAAGATGCAAGAGCCGGCTCGTGTCGTAAAACTCGCCGATCGCGACGCCCATGGCGCCGAGCATCAGTTGCAGGCCGAAGACACCGAGGAAGATCGCCCGCACGAGATTGCCCGCCAGCTCCGGTTCTTTCACGGCGAGCGCATGGACGCCGAATCCGATCGCGATCGCGAACGCGAACATCTGCAGCAGCACGACCACGAAAACGACGCGCGCACCGACGCCTCGACCCGGACCGCGGAGAATCAAGTTCTTGCGGAGGCCGATCAACAACCCGAAGCGGCGGAACGCGGTCGTAGGCGGCAAGACCTCGTCGCTAGGTCCCGTTACGGGGTCGAATCTCGGGTTGGCCGAGGCTTCGCTCATCCGAGGAACCCGAGCGAGCGATTCGCCCCGCGTTCACCGCCGACGAGCGCGACGAAGACGTCCTCCAACGAGGCGTCCGCCGCGAGCCCGGCCGCGACGCGGAGCTCCGGCAGATCGCCGAGGGCGCGAAGCCGGCCGCGATCGATGACGCCGATGCGCGTACACAAACGCTCGACTTGCTCGAGGATGTGCGACGAGAAAAAGATGGTCACGCCGCGCTGCACGGCGGCGGAGAGGACGTCTTTGATGGCGCGCGTCGTAACCGCGTCGATCCCGTTGAAAGGTTCGTCGAGGAACAAGAGCCGCGGCGCATGAAGCAAGGCGCAAGCGAGCGCGACCTTCTTGCGCATGCCCATCGAGAAATCGACGATCATCTTCCGACGTTCGGCCGTCGCGAGTTCGAGCAAGTCCAGGAGCTCCGCCGACCTCTTGACGATCTCGTCCTTGCGGAGGCCGTGCAGAGATCCATGCAGTTCCAACGTCTCGAGCGGAGTCAGACGTTCGTAGAGCTGGACTTCCTCCGGCAAAACGCCGATGCGGCGCTTGACTTCGAGCGGATGCACGGAGACGTCGATACCGAAGACGCGCGCGAGTCCGGCGGTCGGCCGGAGCATCGCCGCGGCCATCTTGATGGTGGTCGATTTCCCGGCGCCGTTCGGCCCGAGGAACGCGAAGAACTCACCGGGGTAGACGGCCAGATCGACGCCGTCGACGGCGATCTTGTCGCCGAAGGTCTTCCGCAAGCCGCGCAAGTCGACGACCGGGGTGATCGGCGACGCTTTCGCCGCCGGGGCCGCTGCAGCCTCCGCCGGAACGGGATCCGTCGCCGGAGCCGCGGACGGCGGGGTTTCGGTCGTGTCGCCGTCGATCATCAGGTTCGGACTTTCCCGCGCCGCGCGCGGTATGCCAAGCCGGTCGTCCCCGGAGTCTCAGACGACATACAGCTTGTCCGGGAGTTCGTTCACGTCGTCCGCAGCGCGCGGGAACGCGGGTTTGAGCAGCCGACCGAGGCGCGCGACACCTTCGGACAACCCCTCCTCGACCAGCCCGAGTTTGAGCTTCGCAATGACCGCTTCGACCGTTTCGCGATATGCCTCCGGAGCAAGCGCGGCCGTCACGGCGTCGTCGCCCCGAACAAGCACGATGCGTTCGAACAACGAGACGAAAAGCAACGCGCCGTTCCGTTCGCGGGTCCGCTGCACGCCGTGCAAAGCGAAAACCTCGCGCGCCCGTGCTTCGCAGGCGTCGAGCATCACGTCCTCGCCCGCGAAGATCCGCGCTGCGCGGTCGGTCCGCCCGAGCAACGCACCGCCGACGAAGCCGACGGCGGCGACCAAAAGAAAGACGTCGATCGGTGCGACGGGCCAAAGCCGCGTGACCCACCAAGAGACGGCGCCGTAGACGGCGAGCGCGACCAGCGCGCCGACGAGTCCGGCTTCATAAACGACATGCAGATAGCGCCCGCTCTTCGCGGAGATACCGACGATGATCTCGGCCGACGTGCCGGCTTCGGCCGAAGCGACGGCGGCGTCCACGCGCGCGCGCGCCGCGGCGTCCAAGCCGACGGAGGGGGCGGGATTCGATTGCGTCATATCACCAACCTCCGCCGAAGCCGCCGCCGGACTTCCCGCCGCCGAAGAACCCGCCGCCGCCGCCGCCGCTGCCGATGCCTCCGCTCCAGCCGCCGCCCGAACTTCCTCGGTTCGAGAAGCCGCCGCGCGAGCCGCCGCGGAGCAACGACCCGATCAAGAAGCCGCCGATCGCGGATCCGATCGAGAAGCCGCCGCCGCCGTAGCGCCGATAAGGCACGCCGCCGCCGAACACGGGCGGACGACGTCGTTTGAAGAACGAGGCGAGGATCAGAAAGCCGACGACCCAACAGATCCAACTGCCGCAGCCGAAACTGAATCCGGGATGATGCGGCGTCGATTGCTGCTCCCGCCACTCCTTACGGACATAGGGCGGGTCGCTGAAGGTCGGAGCGTCCTGCGGCTTTGCGACTTCGTCGCCCGGCAGCGTCGGCAGGCCGTCGGATTCGACGTCGAACGACGTGTCGCGCTCGACGTCGTAGCCCGCGCCCGACTGATGCACGCGCTCGTCCTCGATGAGGGCGTCGACGGGGTTCTTCGCACCCGGGGTCGTCGGAGTCGGCGGGATCGACGGTCGGCCGCCGCCGGCGTCGGGGTTCGGAACCGCTCCGGCCGTGTCGGCATCGAACACGCGCATCTTCAGCACGCGGATCGCCGCCGAGATCCCCTCGCCGTAGTCCTCACGCCGGAAGTGCGGGCCGAGAGCTTCGCGCACGGCGGCGCCGGTCGCCGCGGTGTTGAAGCGCCGGTATCCCCGTCCGAGCTCCAAAAACCATTTGTGATCGTCCTTCGCGACGAGGAAGAGCGCGCCTTTGTCCTCCCCCGCGTTGCCTATGCCCCAGTTCGCATAGACCGCTTCGGCGAAGGCTTTGACGGAGTCGGTCCGCGCACCGTGATCCTTGAGCCGCGAAACCGTGAGGACGACGACATGGATCCCGCGGTCCCTGAACGGCCGAAGTTCGTCGCGGAGGCGCGTTTCCGCCGCATCGCTCAGCATGCGCGCGTAGTCGTTCACGAGCGGATCGCGCGCCGCCGGGATGCGGAACTGCCCGCAAGCGGCGACGGCGCACAACAGCCACCAACCAAGGACGGAGATCTTCGACATGACGAGGTCGAGTTTACGGGATCGCCGTCCGACGACGACCCGCCGTCGGCGTTAAGCTGCCGAAACTTCGGGACGACGGTCCGAAGTCCTGTCGCCATGAACCAACGGCTCCCTGCACGGATCGCTTTCTTCGCCCTCGCCTTGGTCGCCGGACTTCCGGCTCAGTCGGTCGACCCCGGCGCGATGATCCCCGAGGATTGCCGCGTCTACGTCGAAACGCCGGACCTCAAGCGATTGCTGGCCGTCTTGGACGCCGAGATCCTGCGTGCAATTGCGACGCCGGAAGCCGCCGAGGCCCGCCGACGCCTCGCAGAGCTCTCGGAGCTCAAAACGACCCGGGCCGCCTTCGGGGCGACGCTCTCCGAAGGCCGGCGCATCATTCTGCTCGAAACGCCCGACACCGGCGCCGCGATCAAGCGCCTGAAAGAGTTCTGGCCGAAAGGCGCCACGCTCCGCGCCGGGCCGTTCGCCGGCATCTGCGACAGCACCGAGACCGTCGACGCCGTGGCCGAAACCGCCGGTCGGAAGGCGAAGAGCGTCCGCGATCGAGACGGCTTCGCGGCGGCGCGCCGGACTCACGGCGGCGGAGCCGGATTCGCCTTCGTCGACCTCGCGGGCACGCAGTTCTTCCGGTTCGGTCTGGCGAAACCGAAGGATCTGGGCGCGGCGTTCTTCGCGGCCCACTACCTCGCCGCGGCGGCATCCGCGGACTCCGTCGCGATGCGGCTCGACCTCGACGGCGGGATCAAGTTCGACCTCGCCGCTCCGGTCGGCAAGTTGAACGCCGACCGCGCTTTCGCGGCGCCGTCGGCCAAACCCTGCCCGGCGCCGCTCGCTCCGCCGGAAGGCGTCGCGCTCACCGCCTCCGTGCCCCGCGATCTCGCCGCCTTCTGGGCCGGTCGCGAGCGCTTCATGGCGGAAGACGCCCGGTCGGGAGTCGCCGAGTTTCAAAACGGTCTCTCGATCCTCTTGGGCGGCCTCGCCGCCGAGGACGTCTTCGCCGGATTGGGTCCGAGGATCGACGTTTACGTCGGCCCTCCCGTCGCGCAGTCGCCGGCTCCGCGCCACGCCCTTCCCGGATTCGCGGTCGTCGCCCACGTCCCGGACGCGAACCTCCGCACCGAACTTCTGCTCGGCTTTCAGACGACGCTCGGCATCATCAATGCGGACGCCGCGCAGAATCGCAAGCCGCGCTTCCTGCTCGAAACGATCGAGCGCGGCGGCGTCTCCGTCGCGTCGGCGCGCTACCTGCAAGAACTGCTTCCCGATCAGGACGACGACCGCCTGCAACTCCGCCCGTCCGCCGCCTTCATCGGCGAACGGATGATCCTCGGCACGCATCCCGATCTCGTCCTCGCGCTGGCCGCCTCCGCCAAAGCCGATCAAGCTCCTAACTCCGCGTTCGAACCCGGCGACCGCCTTCGCCTCGACGGCAAGGCGGCGGCCGCGGTCCTCAGGGCGGCGACGCCGTTCCTCGCCGCCCGTTCCGCAATCGAAGAAGGCGGAACCGTCGAGAAGCACGCCGGCGACCTCGCGTTCTTGGCGAAGCTGCTCGACCTCGTCCCGACGACGACCGCAAGCTTCGTCCATGACGGTCGCGAGGCCCGCCTCCGCCTCGATCTTCGCGCACCGACCCTCGTCCCGGTACGCACCGGAGCCGACCGTTGAAACCCTTCGCGGGATCGTTCGGCCGGGCGGAAGCCGCCCACTTGCTCCGGCGCACCATGTTCGCCGCCGTGCCGACGGACGTCGATCGGGCGACGGCGGAGGGCCTCGCCGCCGCCGTCTCG
>SXGS01570896.1_pt1 | contig 11197 bp, 8 predicted proteins | sample 3174681 | NCBI WGS metagenome assembly SXGS01 (sample SAMN11356861, study PRJNA531348) | freshwater metagenome | isolation source: freshwater sample F1-80 | place: China: Fuxian Lake, Yuxi | collected 2017-12-25 | reverse complement strand
GATCCGTTCCTACGTCTTCCAGCCCTACACCATGGTGAAAGATGTTCGGACGAATCATGAAACCGGAAACATCATTGCAATGATGGATGGCGAGATTGATGGCTTCATTCACGCCTATCTTACTCAGTTTCGGGGTCGCGGCTAGAGCCGAGCGGCGGTGCTTGGCGCCTTCCGGAGGGATTCGATGCGTCCTAGATCACTCGCGGCTCTGAGCTGCGCGCTGTTGCTGACGGCTTGCGCGGCGAGCACCCAATCGGCCCCGAAACCCGCGTTTGATGGCGCAAGGGCACTCCAGCACATTTCAACTCAGGTTGGATTCGGCCCCCGTGTTCCGAACACCGCCGGCCACAAGCGATGCCGGCAGTGGATGTTGGACACCCTGAAGCCACTGGCGGATCGGGTGGAGTCGCAGTCTTTCAGCTACCCTCTGGGTGGCGACAGCCTCGCGATGACGAATGTGATCGCTCGGTTCAGCGGATCCGGCAAGGGAGCGGGCGTTCTCCTGGCGGCTCACTGGGACACTCGACCCACGGCGGATGAGGAGACGGATCCCGCCCGTCGAGCTCTGCCGATACCCGGCGCGAATGACGGCGCCTCCGGCGTTGCAGTGCTGATGGAACTGGCCCGTCAGTTCAAGTCGAGTCCCCCGTCCGTGCCCGTTATGCTGCTCTTTGTGGATGGTGAGGACTATGGCCCAGGACTGGACCGGATGTTCCTGGGCGCACGCCACTTCGCGGGCCATCTGCCGCCGGACGTGCCCCGAACCGGCATTCTGCTGGACATGGTGGGAGATAAGAACCTGACGATCCCTCGCGAGCCCTACTCCGTGAGCGCGGCTCGCTCGGTCGTGGATGAGGTCTATCGAATTGCCCGGCGGCTCGGGTATCAGAGGGAGTTTCCCAATACCGAGGGCTCTCCGATCCAGGATGATCATCTGCCGCTCATCGATAAGGGATTGAAGGTCATCGACCTGATCGACTTTGACTATGGTCCCAACCACCGGTACTGGCACACCCTGCAAGACACGCCGGATAAGTGCAGCGCTGCGTCGCTCAAGACGGTGGGTGACGTTGTGTCTGAGTGGGTGTACACCCGCAGGTAGCCGGCGTAGCTGTGCGGAGGGGAAGTGATGCTCCGCATCGGACGCGCCGTCTCGACACCTCCTCCCCCCCCTGTTAGATGGGGTGTCGCGGCTTGCGCTGCGATTTGCGTCAGCGTGTCCGGTGTGGGCGCCCAGCGTCCAGCCCTGCGGGAGTCTGCAACGTCTCCGCTGCAGGTAGTTCCACAGGTCGGCCACGCCGCGACCGTCACGGTGGCGGGCGTGGCTCCGGGCGGTACGCGTCTCGTGACGGGCGACGCGATTGGGGAACTCCGCCTCTGGACCCGTGGCATCGATTCGGGGTGGGATGTTCGAGCCCGCCCGACAGTTCACGGCTCCGCTGCAAGGTGCATTGCCTGGACGAACTCTGGCGACACGTTCGCTGTGGGATTCGAGGGCGGCGAGATTGCGGTGTTTTCCGGTTCGACGGGAACTCTTCGCTGGACGAGTCGAATTGCAGCGCCTCCGCGATCCGTCATGTTTGCCGGAGATGGCGGCCGGCTCCTGGTCGTGGGCGAAGATGGATCCTCGGCCGTACTTTCATCCCGATCCGGAGCTACTCAGGCGGTTCCCCCGCAGACGCTTCGTGTGGCAGGCGGAGCGTTCGCTCCGCAGGGCCGGCTCTTGCTGGTAGAGACTGGCGGTGAACTCGGCCTCTGGCTGGGGTCTGGTCCACAACTCATGCGCCAGACGGCCGTCCAGACCGGAATGGCTCGTGTCCTCACTGCCGGTGGCGGAGGCGATGGGGGGATCTGGGTCCTCGGAGTCTTGGGCTCCGGCGAACCGGAAGTCCAACGGTGGAGCCTGAGCGCTCGGGGCCCGGTTCGCGATGCGCGGCTGAGAAGCGTCGGCCTGGGTACGCCCGCCGCTACATGTCGCCCCGCGGTAGAGAGTTGTGTGCTGATGCTCGCCACTCCTGGAGGGCCGTCAGCGGTAACACGTCGGCGAGTGGTGTTCAGCCGTGCGATGGGCGCCAGAGAGGGGACGCTTCGGCTGGACCCCGAAACAGCCTATCCGGGAGCAGGGATCCTATCGCCGTCCCACCCGGGTGAGCCGGTGGCCGTTGGCATCGGCTCGCAGGTCCGAGTCGTGGGGGGAGGCCGAGACGAACTGCTCGCTCCCGGAGGAGGCCGGATCCTCGAAACGACCTTGTCCCCGGATGGGCGATGGTTGGCGGCCGCAGCAGACGATGGCCGTACCCAGTTGTGGGATTGTTACTCCGGCAGGCTCGCAAGTCTGCTCAAGGCGGCGCGACCTCCGCTAGCTTTCGCCTCCGACTCGATCGGACCGCTTCTTGTAACCTCGGGAGATCTCGTGATCGACCCCGTCGGCGCCGGGGGATCCTCGGAACTCACGGTGTGGCACATTGGCGAGGCGGCCGGCAGTACGGCGCCGGTTGCGGCTCTGCGGCACTCCGGCGCCATCGTCGCGCTGGAGGTCTCCAGAGACGGCAAACGCATTGCCACGGTCGACTCTTCGCGAACCCTCAGGGTGTTTGAGAGGGGAGCGGACTCGTCGGTCTGGACACGTCGGCTTCAGGAACTGCGGCCGGAGCCGATGTCGTCGCTCGTGATGTCGCCTGATGGCTCGAGGCTGGTTGCGGCCGGAGGCGGCCTGAACCCGGTGGTGCCGGGCGGCGTGCCCCAGAGCTCCATCCAGACCTGGGATCTGGGGAGCGGGCGCATCTCCCAGGCGCTCCCGGGCTCCATCGGTGCGTTTCCCGTCGTCAAATTCTCGCCGGATGGACGTTGGTTGGGGATTGGAGGCGATCGAATTGTTGGAGGAAGGCCGGCGGGTGGCCAGGTCACTCTCTACGAGGGCCGCAGTTACTCACTTCGGGGTCGGCTCTACGGACATCGCCTGACGGTGAGCGGAATCGCATTTAGCCCGGATGGGGCACGCGTGGCAACGCTCGGGAGAGGTGAGGACACTGTCATTGTCTGGGATCTCGTGACTCTGGGGACTCTTCAGGCACTGAAGACGGGTGGCCGAGAAGTGGTCGCCACCGAGTTCCTCCCGGCTCGGGATCGGCTTGTCTTGCGCGACGCTGCGGGAGGCGTTCAGGTCTGGGACACCACGCTGGGGGCGCCCGTGGTGCCGGTCAACCCTGTGGGCGCCGGGATTGACTTCCGACGAACCGTTCGCAAGTTGGGGAGTCGACTTGAGTTCCGCTCGTACGATGCGGGTGGAACCCCCGTCGAATTCCAGGTTTTTCCCGCAAGTCCAACATCCACTCAGTTAGAGGCAGAGTGGATAGCAGCACTCCCCTCAGGACCGTTTGCCGGCTCGGAGCGAGTGGGGGCCCGACTGAAGGTTTTCGGGGCCGCCGCTGCCTCGCCGGACGCGTTGAAGCGATCGGAAGCGGTGCGAGCGGCCCTTCAGCCGAGGGGCTAGCGCGGACCTAGCAGAGCCGCCGACACGTGTCGACGACCCCCTCCACGGTCGGGACTGCCGCCTCTTCGAGCGGGGTGCTCATCGGGATGGGGGTGTGCGCGGCCGCCAGGAGGGTGGGAGGTCCATCCAGATACGTGAAGCCAAGGCGACCATTTTCGAAGCGATGTTCCATCACGCGGCGGATGATGCTCTCTCCGACACTCGCATAGGGGTAGCACTCCTGGATCATCACCAGTCGTCCGGTCTTCCGGACCGAGCCTGCGATGGTGTCGAGATCGAGCGGACAGAGCGTGCGTGGATCGACCACTTCCGCCTCAATCCCCTCCCGCGCCAGAATCGCGGCGGCGGCCAGCGCGAAGTGCACCATGCGGCTGTAGGCTACCAGCGTGACGTGCTTCCCGGTCCGCTTGATGTCGGCCACGCCCAACGGCAAGGTGTATTCCTCGGTAGGAAGCGGCCCCTGAACCTTGCTGTACATCTCCTTGTGCTCGATGAAGAGCACCGGGTTCTCATCGCGAATGGATGACTTCAGCAGCCCCTTGGCGTCGAAGGGTGTGCTCGGCATCACCACATAAAGCCCGGGAATGTGCACGAACCAGCTCTCGAGGCTCTCCGAGTGCGTCGCGGCAAAGGATCGCCCCACCCCGCCCTCTGTTCGGATGACGCACGGCACCTTGATCTTGCCGCCGAACTGATACCGGTTGTAGGCGATGTTGTGCACCAACTGGTTGCTGGCGATGGTGATGAAGTCGATGTACATGATCTCGGCAATCGGCTTCAGACCCCGCATCGCGGCTCCGCATGCAGCTCCCACCACCGCGGCCTCGGAAATCGCTGTGTCGATCACCCGCCGGGGGCCGAACTGTTGGATCAGGCCGCGAGTGGCTCCATAGGCGCCGCCGTAGATCCCGATGTCCTCTCCCATCACGATGACTGCCTCATCGCGGAGCATCTCTTCCCGATGGGCCTCCTGCAGGGCGTCCACCATCGGTGCGATGCGGAAGCCGTGGGACGCGGCGAGCGCGTCGGAGTCCACCTTGGACAACCGGGGTAGGGGGTTGCGCGGATCCAGCCCGGTCGACTCGTAAAACTTCTCGTAGAAGGCGCTCTGGGCGGGACGGAACTGGTCCTGCAGCCTTCGCTCCGCCTCAACTTCCGCGCGGGCCGCGATCGGGTCCGCCGGAACGAACACATTGTCGTGGAGCTCGGAGGCATCCGGAAGGGGGCTCTCAAGCGCGAAGCGGATGGACTGATCGATGGATGCCTTGGCGGTAGACTTGATGCCGGCGATCTCTTCGGGGGTGAAGATCCCGCTGTCGGCGAGACGGCGCGCAAAGATCTCGATCGGGTCCCGCTCGCGCCAACTCCGCTCCTCCTCCCGAGATCGGTAAGCCCGCGCGTCGCTCAGCGAGTGGCCGTAATAGCGGTATGTCTTGCATTCGACGAGCGTCGGGCCCTCGCCGCGGCGAGCTCGCTCCACGGCATCCGTGACCGCGGCCTTGACCGCGAGCACGTCTTGCCCATCGACAATGACGCCGGGCATCGGGTACGCCGCCGCTCGATCTGCCACGTGCTCTATCTTAGATGCGACATGGGAACAGTCGGCCACGCTCGAATCATGGAAAGGAACGGACATCCCATACAGGTTGTTCTCGCAGATGTAGACGACAGGCAGTCCGTCCAAAAGCGATGCTCCCATGTTCAGGGACTCGTGAAATGCTCCGGTGTTAGTCGCTCCGTCCCCGAAGAAACAGAGCACGACACTCTTGGATCCCTTCAGGTGCTCCGCCAGCGCGGCGCCGGTAGCGACGGGAAGATTACCCGCCACGATCCCCGTAGCTCCGAGGTTGCCCTTCTCGACATCAGCGATGTGCATGGAGCCGCCTCGGCCGCGGCAGTAGCCGGTGGTCTTGCCGAAGAGTTCGGCCATCATGGCGTCCCAATGCGCTTGCCGCTCGGCATCACTTTGCGCCATCAGGTTGCCCATGGCGCCGCAGTGACCGTGACCCCGATGGGTGCTGGCGATCAGGTCGTCACGGCCGATGGCGGCGCAAGCGCCGGTCGGGACCGCCTCCTGCCCCGCCGACATATGCGTGGCCCCCTTCAACTGCCCCGCACGGTACAAGTTGTAAAGACCGTCCTCGAACTCACGGATCTCGCACATCGTGCGCAGGTAGTCCGCTAGCTCTTCGCGGGTGAATTCACCGGCGCTGACCCGGTCGGAGAGGCTGCGCTGAGTAAGGGGATCAGTGGATGTGTCGGTAAGCATGGTGGATGGCGGCCCGGGCAAGTCGCGGTGGGACCGAGGGGCGTCGAAGCGGTTCGACGCCTAAGGGTATCCCGCGTGCGCGGGGGCGTCAACCGGTGCGGAAGGCCCCAGCCACCCCGGCGCCGAACGAGGGAGTGGGCAGGCGATCCGGCGCTGTTCCTCACGAGTAACCCGGGAAGCGGTTTCATTGATGGCGGATCTCATTTTGACGGGCCTGGCGGACGAGGGTCCCGTGTCCAAGCGTGCGGAAGAGCAACTCACTCTCTCTCGCGCATTGGGGTTGTCTCACTACAGCCTTCGCTTCGTCGACGTTGGGAACGGCGTGAAGAATGCAATGCAACTCACAGATTCCGAGGTGGATCGTCTCTGCGCGCTCCACCAGGAATTTGAAGTGCAGGTCTCATCGCTGGCGTCGCCGATCGGTAAAGTGAAACTCCTGGATGTGGACGACGGCACCAACAACCGCTTTGTGCCGTTCGACCAGTATCTCGAAACGGAGGTCGCCCGATCGATCGAACTGGCTCGAGCGATCGGCACACGCCTCATTCGTGGGTTTTCCTTCTACCCTCCAAAAGATGACGATCCGTGGCGACATGTCGAACCCGCGGCGAAACAGCTTCGCCAGATCGCGGAACGGTGCGGCGATGCGGATCTTTACTTCGGCTTGGAGGTGGAGGCCAATCTCGTCGGTCGAAACGGCGACCTTGAGGCGGCCCTCTGGCGCGAGGTGAATCACCCTAACCTCGGACTGGTGTTTGATGCGGCAAATCTGGTGTGCCAGGGATACGGCCCCGCCGAGGTGTTCCACGAGTGGCAGGCGATGAAGCCGGGCCTGATGTGGCTCCACGTGAAGGATTACCAGGAGCCCGGTCGCAAGTCCGGCGCCGGAACGAATCGCGTCTTGGGGCACGTCGCTGAGGACGCACTCAAGCACTTCGTCCCAGCCGATATCGGCGACGCGGACCACACGCGGATCTTCACGGACCTCAAGGAGTACCTGCCCGTACTAAAGGCCAGACTGAGGGCGAAAGGACTCCCTGGAGTTTTCGTGGACCTGGAGCCGCACCTCAAAGGCGGGGGCCAGTTTGGGGGCTTCTCGGGATCGGACGGCTATGGGGTTGCGCTTCGAGCCCTGTGCCGGGTGTTGGATGGAGTGGACCTGAGCTATTCGCTTACAGGGTTCCGCGATCTGCGCAGATCCGGCTGATCCGGCTGGAGGGGCCGATGTCTCGGTCCCTCCGACCGCGTGAAGTCGGCGGGACGGTCTACAAGCCAGCCATGAACTCGTAGATCCGATCGGCGGCGCCGGGCAGGTTTTCGTGCGCGAAGTCCGGATAGATCACCACGTCCTTGAGTCCCGAGATCCGGTTGAAGGCCGCAAACTGGGTGGACGGCGGGCAAATCTGATCCATGAGACCGGTAAACATCAGGGTCTCTGCCTGAATTCGGGGCGCGAGGAACTGATTGTCGATGTAACCCAACCGTGTGAAGATCTCTTTCTCCCTCTCGTGGCGCGGATCGAAGGCGCGGAAGTAGAGCCTCAGTTCTTCATAGGCGTTCACGGCGAGATCCATCTCCCAAACTCGCTGGTAGTCGCACAAGAACGGGAATACCGGCGCGGCCCTTCGAATTCGCGGCTCCAGGGCAGCGCACGCGAGCGTTAGGGCGCCGCCCTGCGATGCGCCAGTGGCGCCCACGCGGTCCGGGTCGACCCCGTCCAACGACATCACCACCCGTGCTAGCTGTGCGGTGTCGAGGAAGATCTGCCGAAAGAGCAGCCGATCTTCGTGATCATCCAGGCCTCGGATGATGTGTCCACGGAGGGTATTGCCTTTGACGCCGCCGGCATCCTCAGAGAGCCCACCCTGACCTCGACAGTCGAGGGCTGCAATCGTGCAGCCTCGAGCCGCCCAGTGAAGCTTGTCGACCCAATCTCCGCTGCTCCCGGAGTAGCCATGAAAGAAGACGACTGCGGGGCCGGGAGCCGGTAGGTCGGCAGGTTGAATCAGCTTGGCATGGATGCGCGCGCCGCCCACCCCGTTGAAGTAGAGGCGCCAACAGCGAGCAAACGGCGCAGAAATCGGATGGGGCACGAGCTGCACTTGAGGCGGCGTCGCGTCGAGCTCGGCCAGGGCACGCGCCCAGTAGTCGTCGAAGTCGGTAGGTCGAGGGTTGCGGCCCAGATAGGTGTGTAGTCGGTCGAGCGGCAAGTCAAAGATCGGCATCTCTCAGGCTTTCATCGGAGGATGGACAAACAGCGGCAGCGATCGTTGGAGGGCGTGTCATGCTCCCAAATCTTCGAAGAGCTCGATCGCGTTTCCCTCCGGATCGTGAACATACGCGTAGATCCCGTACTCATAGCGGAGCACGCGCTCGACGCGGACTTGCTTGGCCGTGAGCTGCCGCAGGAACCCTTCGAGGTCAAGCACCTGATAGTGGATCATCACCGCACGCCCGGTAGTCGCCAGCGGTGACTGGGCCGGGTAGATTCCAAATTGGACTCGGTGCCGATCTCTGGGGTCTTCGATATCCGCCAGAAAGCAGTCATCATCCTCAGAGTACTCGGTCGTGATTCCGAGGTTCTTTGAGTACCACTCAGCCAGCGCGGGGGGGGCGGTCGAGTGGATGAACACACCGCCGATCCCAACAATTCCTGCCATTCAATTGCCTCCCGGTCATCTCCGCGCACTTCCACAAATGCCGGCCTTGAGCTGGGAAAAGTACCGAACCCCCAGTCAGTAGAACCCAGAGCGGGGGAAACATAGCGCCCTTTTCACTTCGGGTCGGGTGGTATCCTCTCTTGGGAATGTGCCGCCGCCCAAACGACACCTCGGCGGAAAGGAAGTGACAGTAGAATCGATGAGGACAGATCACTCGGTTTCGCGGCGGACTCTTCTGCTCGCCGCGGGCGGCGCGGCGTCGGTCCAGCCGACAGTTGCTCGAGCCTTCCAGTCGACGCCCCGCTTGACGGAGGTGGACGTCTTCCCCCTCGATGCACTCCACAACCACGCAAGTTGCGTGGTGGAGTGTCCCAATGGCGACCTGCTGGTCTCCTGGTATCGGGGCTCGGGGGAGCGAACTGCGGACGATGTTCGCATCCTGGGATCCCGTCTCCGCCGGGGCGCTCGCGACTGGTCTGCGCCGTTTCTACTCGCGGATACCCCGGGGTTTCCGGACTGCAACCCGGCGATGATCATCGACCCTTCGCGAAAGCTGTGGCTCTTCTGGCCGCTGATCATCGCGAATCAATGGCACACTGCGCTGTTGATGCACCAGACCTCAACCCGATATCAGGGGGGCGATCCTCCACGCTGGACGGCGCCGAGCCCGGTTCTCTTCAAACCTGCTCCCGATTTCGGTTCCCGAGTGTCCGCCGCAGTGGACGATGACTTGAAAAATCTCAATCGTTTTCAGGGGGAGACTCGGGAGCGAGTTCGAGAGTATCTGGAACTGCGACGAAAGAACGGCGGCGACAAGTACTTCAGCCGGATGGGATGGATGCCGCGCGCGCACCCCTATGTGCATGAGGGAAAACGGATGATCGTACCGCTGTACTCAGACGGATACGACTTTTCCATCATGGCCATTACCGACGACTGGGGCGCAACATGGCGGGCGAGCACCCCCTTGATTGGGAATGGTCCTGTCCAGCCCTCGATCGCTCGAAAGCGGGACGGAGGATTGACAGCGTACTTTCGGGACAACGGCACGCCGCCGCAGCGACTGCTTGTGAGTGAGTCGGGGGACGGCGGACTGACGTGGACGCCCCCTCGAGACTCGGATGTGTTCAACCCCGGATCGGGAGCAGAGGTGATCACGCTGCGCGACGGCGCCTGGGCCCTGATTAACAATGACACGGAGCGCGGTCGACATCGGTTGGCGGTTTCGATCTCGACGGATGAGGGCAAGTCGTGGAGGTGGAATCGCCACCTGGTTAATGCCCCATCCCCCGATGGGGCGGCATCCGCCGGTTACCCGTCGCTGATTGAAACGCGCGACGGCATGCTTCACGCGACCTACACCTACAATCCGGCCGACAAGGACGTGAAAACCGACGCCCAGGGCCGGCGGTTGAGAGCCACGATCCGACATGCCACCTTTAACCGAGAGTGGGTGATGGCGGGCGACTGACGACCGCCAGCGCAAGCTCCGGGAGTCGCATGCGGGCGACTCCCGGAACCGTAGCGAGCTAATGTCGGAAATGTCGAGCTCCGGTGAACACCATCGCCACCCCCAATTCGTTACAGAGTGCGATCGTGTCGGCATCCCTCTTGGCGCCGCCCGGCTGAATGATCGCGGTCACGCCCGCCGCGCCGAGAGCCGCGGGACCATCGGGCATGGGAAAGAACGCGTCGCTGGCGCAAACAGCGCCGGCTGCTCGATGTCCGGCCATCTCGATGGCCAACTGGCTCGACCTGGCACGATTGGTCTGCCCGCCACCGGCGCCAACCAGCTGTCCCTGTTTCGCCAGCACAACGGCGTTGGACTTCACGTGTCGCACGACTTTCCATCCGAACATGAGGTCCGCCAACTCCTGCTCGGTCGGCCGCCGGGCTGTAACCACCTGCAACTCCTCGGCAAGCTGCTCTCGAAGGTCCCGCTCTTGAACCAGAAACCCGCCGACGATTCGCTTGATGTCGAGGCTGGCCACGCCACTGCAACCTGCTGCCAGTTGGGAGAACGGCGGAATCGGATCAATCTCCATGAGCCGTACGTTTTCCCCCCAGAACTTTCGCGAGCGGAACAACTCGAGCGCGGCCTCTGAAAAGCCGGGGGCGATAATGCACTCGTAATAACTCTGGGGGGCGATGATCTCCAGCGCCGTGTCTTCGTCGATCGGCCGGTTGCAGGCGATGATGCCGCCAAATCGGGAGCCGGGGGGGTTGAAAGGCGGGAGTTCGCCGCCCCGCGCCAGGCGGTACGCGTCTGCCAATGTGTCTCCCACCGCGCAGCCACACGGATTGGTGTGTTTGATGATGCTGCAGGCGGGTCGGTCAAACTCCTTCACCAGCTCGAGCGCGGCATCCATATCCAGCAGGTTGATGAACGAGAGTTCCTTGCCGTGAAGCTGCCGGGCGCTCGCCGCCGAGGGTTCTGAGCGCACGGCATCGGCGTAAAACGCGGCCTTCTGATGGGGGTTCTCCCCATACCGAAGGTCCTGCAGTTTCTCCGCTGCTACAAAGAGCACCTGAGGGAGCTTGTCTCCACTCGACTGTGCCTCAAGATACGCCGCGATACCGGCGTCGTAGGCCGCAGTGTGTGCAAAGGCCTTCCGAGCCAGGCGCCGTCGTGTTTCCAAGGTCGTCGAGCCTTCGTTTTCCGAGAGCTCGGACAGGACGTCCTCATAGTCCGAGGCGTCGGTGACCACCGTGACGGCGGCATGGTTCTTGGACGCCGAGCGGATCATCGAGGCGCCGCGGGTCAGGATCTACGGG
>SXGS01178705.1_pt1 | contig 11197 bp, 9 predicted proteins | sample 3174681 | NCBI WGS metagenome assembly SXGS01 (sample SAMN11356861, study PRJNA531348) | freshwater metagenome | isolation source: freshwater sample F1-80 | place: China: Fuxian Lake, Yuxi | collected 2017-12-25 | reverse complement strand
TTCGCCTGGGAAGATAAATTCAAACGCCTCTTGCTCCGCTTTGAAACCCTCCCCACCCATCATCTCGGGTTCAAACTTCTCGCCTTCACCCTGATCAATCTCCGGGAGTTTTGTGGTACCTGAAACTTGCAACCAGTTCGTTGTTTGAATATGTCCATGAGGTTTCCCACGAGTTCCGTGAATGACTTTTCTCGGAGGTTCCCATACGCCAATAGCAGAGTCAGCATCAGAAAGACGAAAAAAGCAGCTTGCAAAACCCCAAACTGGTCCGATTGTGTCAGGTACAAGGCGAACGACGCGAGCAGCACTGCGAAACTGAGAATGAACGGGCCGGCTTTCAGTCCGCTATATTCTGGTTGACGTTGCGGAAATGTTTGGTACTCGCCTTTGGCCACACTCAAAGCCGAAATGACCTTTGCGGTTGACCAAGAAAAGACTCGGTACCCGTAGAAGCCACCGCTGGCGTCGAGCTTGTCTCTGATGCTGGACAGCGCATCACGAGTTAATCCGCTGCCCCTCTGGCTTTTGTCTTCTGCGTTCATGAGAACTCGGATTAACAACGCCTCAGTAAGAAACATAAATCCGTAGTTCCCCTGCTCGCTGGGATCGATCAGGATGCGTTCTTCAACTTGCTTTCTTGCTGCGTCGGGATTGCGTAGCAGCCAAGCAATGGCTTGCTTTTCTTGTTGAGGATAGACGCTGAGGTTCTCTCGCCGCGCCGCCTGGATCGTCAAAATGGCATAGATCGTGTGAGCGGCTTGAAGAGGGCCAGCCTCGCCGAAGCAACCTTCAGCGTTTGTGTTGTAGTGTTCGACCAGAAATTTGAGTCCGTCTTTGATGTCTTGCTCATGAGCCGTCATTCCCGCTCGATGGGCTTCGATAATGGCAAGCAAAGCAAAACACGTAGGCATCAGCGCACTCGGAGCACTACGGTAATATCCCCATCCATGATCTTTGTTGCGGTGGCCAAGGAGCCAAGCTAGGGCAGTGTGTATTGGTTGTGTCTCAGTGCCTTTCCCAGCCTTGATGAGTGCCTCGATGATGAAGGCTGTCCGGACAAGGTCGGCAACGTGGTAAGTGGGGGTGTGAGGGTCTGTGGAGGGCACCTCTCGCGGCCATGCGCCCAGATCTGGCCCTTCGCTGTATTGGTGCTTGAGCAGGAATTGCACGCCTTCTTGGATGTCCTTGCTACCCGCCGTTGCCGCTTGGCTATCGAGCAGCGCAATAATGACTTCAGCCGTGTTGAGGGTGCTCGTCACCCTTCCTTGCTGCTCCGCCCATCCGTGGGAGTTTTCGTCTTGGATATTGAGAAGCCACTGCGTCGAGCGGTGGATGGTGCTGGCGACATCAAGTGCCAAGCTCTGCTCCGTATCCTCACTCATAGCTGCTCCCCCTTGCGACGAGATGCGAAATTACCACCATTTCACGATGGGCCCCACTTACCATCATCGTGTTGGGAATGCAACGGAAATGAACCATGCTTTTGCAGTGATACGGTCTCCTGTTTTCTTTGGGGAATAGCCGAAGAGAAGCATCGCTTCTGCAAGAAACTTTGAGGAACGAATTTCCCCTTCCGCTTTCGCTCGTCCTCGTGCTTGTGGTAGAGTCCGGCTTGTTCGCCACATTCCTGTAAGGAGGGAAACGGTATGGCGCTACCGCTTGAAGGCATTCGCGTGTTGGACTGGACAATTTGGCAACAAGGGCCGGTTGCTACCATGATGCTTGGTGACCTCGGTGCCGATGTCATCAAGATTGAGGAGCGTGTCGGCGGCGACCCGGGCCGTGGGGTGATGAGTATTGCTGGGGTGGGAACCGGCAGCGATAAACGCAACTACTATTTTGAGGCCAATAACCGCCACAAGAAGAGCCTCGCCCTTGACCTCAAACAGCCCGAAGGTCGAGAGATTCTCCATAAGCTCGTCCAGCAGTCCGACGTGTTCGTGCAGAACTTTCGTCAAGGTGTCGCTGGGAAACTGGGCTTAGACTACCAAACGCTCTCCGCCCTCAATCCTAAGCTGATTTACGCCAGCGCGACCGGCTACGGCCCGAACGGTCCAGATGCCGGTGAGCCTTCTTTCGACTACATGGGGCTGGCACGGTCCGGCATCATGACTGCCGTGGGCGAGCCGGATATGGTCCCGCAGAACATTACCGGCGGCATTGCCGACCAAATGGGCGCGATTATGCTGGCTCACGGCGTCGTCGTGGCACTGCTCGCGCGTGAACGCCTCGGCATTGGCCAGGAAGTGAACACCTCGCACCTCGGCAGCATGATGGCACTGCAAGGGTTGAACGTCGCGTGTCGCCTGACGTTGGGCAAAGAGTTCAAACGCTTCTACCGCACCGAGGCGGCCAACCCGCTGTGGAACCACTACCGCTGTCAGGACGACAAATGGATTTGCTTCGCGATGCCGCAAGCCGACCGCTACTGGCCAGATTTCAGTAAAACCGTTGGCCTCCCCGAGCTTGAAAAAGACGAACGCTTTGCGACCATGCGTGCGCGTGGCAAGAATTGCAAAGAGTTGATCGCGATTCTCGACGCGATCTTTGCCTCCAAGCCGCGTGAAGAGTGGATGAAGACGCTCAAGGCTGGTGGCGATTTCATCTACACCATCGTCAACAGCATTAATGACCTTCTCGATGATCCACAAGTGCTGGAGAACAACTACGTGGTGGACTACGAGCATCCTGGCTGGGGTCCGACCAAGCTGGTTGGCCATCCAGTCATCTACAGCCAAACGCCAGCAAACCCGAAAGCACCCGCGCCAGAATTCGGTGAACACACCGAACAGATCTTGATCGACACGCTGGGATATTCGTGGGAACAGGTGGCTGAGTTGAAGGAGAAGGCGGTGATTTGACGCCTATGCAGATAACAGTGAGTAGTATGTTATGTCGAGCGGAGCAAGACATCTTTCCTCGGCGTTGCAAGCAAGATTTTTCGCTGCGCTGCTCAGAAACAAACCGCTTAAACCGTACCGGATACTTAAGGCAGTCCGTCATTTCAGGCGAGCAAGGCGAGACCCGGAATCCAGGGACAAACACCTGGAGTCCCGCCTGCGCGGGAATGACGGACAGGGATGGGTCCCCGTTTCTGAGAACTCGGTATGAGCGATTGCCGTTTAATTCCCCGGTTCTTGGTCTTTTACACGGAAAGGATCTGCCTTCATGAGCTGGCCCCCTCGCTACACAATTCTCTTGCTCCTCTTCCTGCTCTCGTTGGTAAACTATATCGACCGCGTGAACATCTCGATCACCGCACCAGTGATGATGCCGGAGTTGGGGTGGGACACCGCGTGGTTCGGCGTCGTGTTTTCTGCCTTTGTCTTTGGCTATGCCGCGTTCATGATTCCGAGTGGTCTGCTGGCCGACACTCGCAGCCCGAAGACGTTGCTGGCGGTGGCGTGCTTCAGCTGGTCGTTTTTTACGCTGCTCACGCCGCTGGGCCAACATTCTTTCATGCTCATGCTCGCCCTACGGTTTCTTGTCGGCGCGTGCGAAGCCATCAGTCTTCCAGCAGCGACGGTGATTAACTCGCGTTGGGTGCCGAAAAACGAAATAGGGCTCGCGCAGATGATTAGTCTGTCTGGCATCTACGCCGGGCAGCTCATCGCCTACCCCATTTCTACGTGGATCATCGCCCAGTCTTCTTGGCGCGGGGTGTTCTACTTCAACGCGATTGTCGGTTTCCTGTGGATCGCCATTTGGCTGCGGTATGGCGCGGATGCCCCGAAGACTGCGGAGACTGCGGCTGAAGCGAAAACCGAGAAGCCGCGCGTGCCATTGGGTGCATTGCTCACCACTCCGGCTGTGCTTGCGCTGGCGTTGGCGTACTTCTTCTGGGCCTATGGCCTCAGTATGGTAGTCGCGTGGCTGCCGACCTATCTGGTCAAAGCACGCGGCTACACGATTCAACAAATGGGGGTCGTCGGCATGTTGCCCGTCGCTGGTGGCTTGATCGGCGTGCTCGGTGGCGGCGTGCTTTCCGATTATTTGACGAAGCGCGGGGTCAGCGCAGCTATTGCACGGAAAGGCGTTCCTGCCGCGTCCATCGCGATCTCCGCGCCGTTCTTAGCACTGGCGGCGACGATTGAATCGCCGTTCGCGGCGGTGGTGGCCTTCGCCGTGTTCCAGTTACTCACGACCTTAGGACTGGTTGCCTTTTGGAGCATTCCGGTAGAGATGAACGCCCGTCTGGCTGGGTCCATTTCCAGTATCATGAATTTCGGCGGCAACTTTGGCGGGTTCTTTAGCCCCATGGTCGCTGGCTTCCTGGTTGAACGCATGGGCGGAAACTGGTCATTTCCCTTTTACACAGCCGCAGCCGGCTGTTTGCTGGGGGCAATTATTCTCGGCTTGCTGGTGCCAGTACGCCCCATCCAGGTCTCTGCCGAAGCAGCGTCGGCAGACGAGTCGCAACTTGGCCATTCGTTAGGCCACTAACCAAGGAGGAAGGTCGATGGCTATTCTTATTACTGGCGGTAGCGGATTTCTCGGGCGGCATTTGGTGCGGCATATGCTCGCGGCAGGGGAAAAAGATTTGATCGTTCTCGATGCAGCTCCCAATCGCGCAGCGCTTGCCGATGTGGCCTCACAAATCAAAATTGTTCCCGGCGATGTGCTGGAACCGACGGCGTTGATCGACACCATGCAGAAATACAAAGTTGAAGGGATCATTCATCTCGCTTATCAGCTTGGCACTGGTGGCATCCGCAATCCCCTGCCGTCGATCAATGTCAACTGCATCGGCACGACCAATATCTTTGAGGCCGCACGCCTGACTGGCATCAAACGGGTGGTCTACATGAGTTCTGTAGCGGTGTTCCCAATGCGGCGAACACTCACCGAGCCGGAACTCGGCGAAGATGATCCTCCCGCACCTGACTCGGTCTACGGTGCCTGCAAGCTGTTTAACGAGCACATCGCCAGTTATTACGCCAGCGCTTACGGGTTGGACCCTATCGGCATCCGTCCCACGTCCGTTTTCGGTGAAGGACGCGGCCACCGGCGCGGGGTTGATGCCGACCACTTCATGGTCTTGCCCGAACTCGCGCTGTTGGGTCAGCCGGTGACGATGCCGCCGGACGATCAAGTCTCGGATTGGATGTACTGCCTCGATGCTGCCGAGGTGTTTCTCCGCGCCTACCGCGCTAAAAATCTCAAGCACCGCATCTTCAACATGAGCGGTACCCCGCGCCGTACCGGCGACATCACCGCCTATCTACGCGAGATTTTGCCGCAGGCGAGCATCTCCGTCAGCGACAAGCCGTTCGTTATGACTTCTTTGGTCAAGACCGACCGCTTGCGGGAAGAGTTGGACTTTACACCGCAGTACACAGTGGAAGACGGCATTCTGGCGTACCTCAGCGATGTGCGCAAACGCGAGGGCATGCCGCTGGAGCCGAGGTAGCTTGAGGCAGCTATTAGCTGTTAGCTCTTAGCTTTTAAGGGAGATTGCAGCAATGGAGTTTGGCGTCAGTTTTCAATCACATATCCAAAATAGCTGGAAGCACGCGCTGCTGGCCGAACAGATGGGCTTGAGCCAAGCGTGGTTTGTGGACACGCAGATGCTGGCGTCGGATGTCTATGCCTGCATGGCACTGGCAGCCGAGCATACGGAGAAGATCAAGCTGGGCACGGCGGTAGCAATCGCGGGGACACGCATCGCTCCGGTCATTGCCCATTCCATTGCAACGGTGAACCAACTCGCACCGGGGCGGGTGGTGCTCGGCTTGGGCACCGGGCACACCGCCTGGCGTGCGATGGGCATGCCACCGGTGCGACTGGATACGTTCCGCCACGCGATTGAAGTCTGTCGCGGACTCCTGCGCGGTGAAGCCGTCGAGTATCACGAACGTGGGCGGCACAGTCGCATCCATTTCTTCGATACCCAGCACGGCTACATCAATGTCCACGACCCGGTACCAATCTATGTTGCCGCCTCGCATCCCAAAGCGATGGCTGTCGCTGGCGAGTTTGGCGATGGGCTGATTACCATCAGCATTCTCGATCCGGCAACCTTACGCAGGACATTAGCGACTGCCTCTCCCGGGAAAACGTGGGATACGCAGCGTCCAGTGGTGACGATTGGTGTCTCCTGCGTGCTGCGTCCCGGCGAAGAGATCAATAGCCCACGAGTGCTGACGCGCGTAGGGCCACGCATTGCGGTGGCGTTGCACTACGCCTACGAAATCTACAAGCATGGCAAGCAACCGCCAGCCTACATGCAAGAGTTTCTCACGCCAGAGTACTGTGCCTATTTGGATCAACGCTGGGAGGAGATTCATGCGACCCACTCGCGATTTCTCCATCCTGGTGAGGAAGCCTTCATCACCCCCAAAGCCATTCAGTCCATGAGTTTGACCGGCTCGCGCGAGGAAATCATTACCCGCCTGCGGCAATTGGAGGCTGCCGGGTTGACGCAGTTCGCGATCTCACCGCCGTGGGGGTATGTCGAAGAAAGCATTGTCGAGTTCGCCTGCGAAATCGCCGCGCATTATTAACAGAGGCGACACCGGCTCGACTTTGCCTTGCTGTACAGAACCTGTTGACCCTGGCCTAGCAAGCGCGGTACTCTCCTGTCCATACCCATATCTGTCCTCTCGGTAAGGAGTCGTGAACTGCATGAAAATTGTTGTGCTGGTGAAACAGGTCCCGGTCGTGTCGGCGATGAAGCTCGATCCCGACACCAAGACGTTGAAGCGAGAAGGCGTGCCTTCCGAAGTGAGTTCGTTCGATGTCCGTGCGCTGCTGAAGGCGGTGGAATTGCGCACTGCCCACGGCGGAGAAGTCGTGGCGATGACTATGGGTCCGCCGCAAGCAAAAGCTGCATTGGAGCATTGTTTGGCCTTGGGTGCGGACCGTGGCGTGCTGCTGACGGATCGCGCCTTTGCTGGTGCGGATACACTGGCCACGGCTCGCGCCTTAGCGCTGGCGCTCAAGAAGGAAGGTTTTGATCTGGTGCTGTGTGGGCGCTACAGCACCGATGCTGAAACCGGACAGGTGGGGCCGGAAGTGGCTGAGCTGTTGGACCTTCCGCAAATCACTGCCGCAGGGAAATTGACGGTCACAGGCTCGACCGTCACAGTTGAGCGCGAAACCGATAGCGGCTTCGAGACTGTCTCGTGTGCGTTGCCCGCGCTGGTGTCGGCGACAGAAGATATGGCACCGGAGAAGTTTCCCAATAAAGCAGACAAAGAAAAGGCCAAAGAGAAGCCGATTCAGGAGATGACGGCCAGCGACCTATCGTCTGATCTGAGCCAGTTTGGTGCTGCTGGGTCGCCGACGTGGGTAGAGTCGGTACAAGCAGTCGAGGTAGCACGCGAGAAAAAGATTCTCGAAGGAGAACTGCCAGCGCAGGTCGATACCCTCGTGCAGATGTTGTTGGAGCAGGGGCTGTTTGGCAAATGGAAAAGTGATGACGTGGCCAGCAACGGCCCAGTCGCGCGTACCGCCACCGGCGGCAAAGCTGTCTGGGTGGTGGCCGAGACCCTCGGTGACACGCTGCCGTCGATCACGCTTGAACTGCTCGGCAAGGCCAACGAACTTGCCGGCCGCTACAGCGGTGAGGTGGGCGTGATGCTGATGGGCTGGGGCGTTGATCCGCATGTGGCGACGCTGGCTATTCATGGCGCGGATGTGGTTTACCTCGCGCAAGATCGCCGTTTGGAGCACTACTCCACGGACCTCTACACAGCGGTGCTGGCCAAAGCGATTCGCGAACGCCAGCCTGGGGTGGTGTTGTTTGGTTCGACAGCCACAGGTCGAGATTTGGCACCACGGGTCGCCGCGCGGCTGGGGTTGGGGCTGACCGGCGATTGTGTCGATCTCGACGTGAACGACAAAGGCCAACTGTTGCAATACAAGCCAGCGTTTGGTGGTAACATCGTCGCGCCGGTGTTGTCGCGCACTTCACCGGAGATGGCCACGATACGCCCGGGCATGTTGAAAAGAGCACAACCCAATCCCGCCCGTCAGGCGCGGATCGAAATGTTGTGGCCGGAAGATGCCGTGCTTGATCGAGTGCAGGTTGTCGAACGCACTGGCACCGACGCTGGCAAGGCCGCTGCCTTGGACTCCGCTGAGATCGCCATTGGCATCGGCAAAGGTGTGGGCGGAGCCGCCAATCTTCCCGTCATCGAGCAATTCGCTGAAGTGTTAGGCGGCGCACCGCTCGCAGCCACGCGAGATATCGTTGATCTTGGCTGGCTGCCGCGTCAGCATCAGGTCGGGCTAACCGGCCGGGCTATCGCTCCCAAGCTCTATTTTTCTATTGGTATTCGTGGAGCCTTCGAGCACACCGTCGGCGTGCGTCGTGCTGGCATCGTGGTCGCGATCAACAAAAATCAAAAAGCCCCGATGTTTCAGAATGCCGACATCGGCATCGTCGGCGATTACGCCGCCGTCGTGCCGCTCCTGACGGAAAAGCTCCGAGAGGCAAAGGCGAAAATGGGGAGTTGATAGTTGGTAGTCGATAGTAAAAAGTTCAAAATTAAGAACTCCAAACTACGAACTAACAACATGTCCAACTCCGGCTACTCCCTCATCGAAGTCGTAGTGGCGATGGCGTTGTTTGCCATTGCCATCTTGGGGCTGTCTGCTGGAGTAGCACTGGTGGCACGTTCGAGTCTTCTCAGCGAAAACCTGACACGCGCCACCATTTTGGCGCAAGACAAGCTCGAAGAATTGACTACGCCGTACGCTTCGCGCACCGGAGGAAGCGACGAGCCGCAACCCGGGTTCACTCGCGACTGGTCAATCACGCCCGACGACCCCGAGACTGGTGTCGCACGGGTCGAAGTAACAGTGTCCTGGGAAAGCGGTGAACCGCAGACCATCTCTTTGGAGACGGTGCTCAATGAATGACGTACGGGGTCGGACACTTCAAGCCGTTCGTCATTCCGGGCGAGCAATGCGAGACCCGGAATCCAGGCGCAAAAAACTGGATTCCCGCCTGCGCGGGCATGACGGGCCAGAAAGTTCCATTCGCCAGTTGCACGGCTTCACTCTGGTCGAAACGTTGGTCGCGGTGCTGCTTGTTGGCCTCTTCAGTCTCGCGCTGTACGGCTTCTATCGCGTGCAGATCCGAGTACTGAAAGTGGAAGAGATCCGCTTGAATTTGCGCGACAACAGCCGACTCGCGCTCGATTTCCTGGTGCGCGAGCTGCACCAAGCCGGTGCTCGCCCAGTGCGACCGAGTGCGTGCGATGGCTTCGAACGTTTGACCGTCGCCGAAGCCCAGCGCGTGAGTATGCAGTATGATTTTCGTGGCAACTCTTCCAGTGCTCCTGCCGATGGCTGCCCGGACGATCCCAGTGAACGTGTCACCTATGACTACGACAGCACGAACCACCTCCTGCGGCGCGCGACCAGTGGTGGATCACCGCAGCCGTTCATTAGCGACGTGCCCTCCGACGGGTTTACGCTCCAGTACTTTGACCGCTTTGGCGCAGAGCTGACACCGCCCCTTTCCTCGGCGCAACGCACCGCCGTGTATGGCATGAAGGTCAACATGCTCACCAGGGTGATGCATCCAGACCCAGCACAGACAGAACCACTGGAGGCAGAATTTTCTTCGACTGTCGCCTTCATCAATCCTCCGAACTAAAGAGGGCATAGAGGATAAGCGACCATGGAGGGTAGACGAGTTGATCCTCGTGGGTGTGTCATCCACCCCTCGCCCTATCCCTCTCTCCGCTGGGGAGAGGGCGGCAGACGCGAAGCGGATGCGGGTGAGGGGACATCTAACAAGAGCACGTTACATGAAACTGGCTCTAGTCAATCCGGCGTTATCCTCGTCGCTACTCTCCTCATCATTGCCCTCCTCATGATTGCCAGCCTGAATGGGCTGAGTCTGATGCGCTCTGACTTGCTAGTTTCGCAAAATTCGCTCGCCGGCATGCAAGCGCTCTGGCTCGCCCGCGCCGGCGCTGAAGTCGGCAAGAATTGGCTAGAAACCAATCTGCCATCTGCTGCCTTTCCGGTGTCGCTTGGTCCGGCCAATCTCGGCGATGGAACTTATGCAGTTACCATCGAGTCGCTGGGAAGCGGGCGTTACCGACTGACGGCAGTTGGCACCGGATCTGCGGAGACGCGAAGGGTGATGGAAGAAGTCGTGCGTCTGCCGGATTTCGCACCGGCTGGTGCTATGAGCAGTACCAGAGATGGACTCCACCCGGACTTCAACGACGAGAGTGGTGGCATTGGTCGTCGCATTCCTGACTTTACGGTAGATGCCAGGAATCATGCGCCGGATGGTAGGCTCTCCGCCACATGCCCTGCGCTTTCTCCGTTTGCAACCGTCCAAGCGGCGGCGCAGAGCGATCTTCTCAACGCCGCCAACACGCTGAAACAAGAAGTCGTCACCCGCGCCAACAGCTTTTGTCTCCTCAATGGGAGCGATAATGCCGGGTCGTGTACGCCAGGGTTGTTCTGGGTGCGTGGGACGGGCGTGACTCCGCGTTTTCAGACCACGCCGTGTGCAGCGAGCGACCCAACCTGTTTTCTCAATCTCGACTTTACCGACGCTGCCTTGCGTGCGACCGCCAATCCACCCGCCGCGAATGCGCCGCCTGCTCCGGATAATCGCGGCCCATTCGCATCAACACCTGCTACCACGCCGCTGGCCTTGGTGTTGAGCGCTGCCGAGGCGTCTCGTCTGCAAGTAGCCGTACAAGACATTCTCCGGCGCATCGACGGATTGCCAGACGAGCGCGTGACTCGGATCTCCACGAATCTCGGCTTTGGCCATCACCAATATGGCAGCCTTGAGCATCCCGCCGTGGTGCGGGCCGAGCCCGGTGGAGGGCCGCTGGATATTGATGGTGGAGCGACCGTTGATGGCGTGGGCGTGTTGCTGATTCCCCGCGTGGTTCGCCTCGGCAACGCCACGTTCAATTGGAAAGGCGTCATCGTGGTGACCGGCGCTGGCGATTTGCAGGCTACCGCAGCTGCACTGTGTGGTCAGGTGCTCGGCGCGGTTATCGTTGATGACGACACGACACTTGACCGCAAACTCGACTTCGACCTCGTCCAGCGTGGCAGTTGCGCACCGTTCTCCATCAACTATAGCTGCGAAGCTGTTACGCGAGCGCTGAGCACGTTGATGCGCACTGTCTCATGGGTGGAGAAGTATGGGAGCTAAAGTGAATACCGGTCGGGTTGAACGTGACCCTCACCCTAACCCTCTCCCTGCTAG
>SXGS01118036.1_pt1 | contig 11201 bp, 6 predicted proteins | sample 3174681 | NCBI WGS metagenome assembly SXGS01 (sample SAMN11356861, study PRJNA531348) | freshwater metagenome | isolation source: freshwater sample F1-80 | place: China: Fuxian Lake, Yuxi | collected 2017-12-25 | reverse complement strand
GCCGATATTGGCCAGGTGTGAGAGCAGCTGCACCGAGTCGATGAAACGCCGGCCCGCCTCCAGGCCGCCCTTGATGCCAAAACCCACCAGGCCGCCGAAACCGCGCTTGAGGTACTTGGAGGCCACCGCATGGCTGGGATCGTCGGCCAGGCCCGGGTAGGTGACCCAGCTGACCAGTGGGTGCTTCTTCAGCCAGGAGGCGATCTCCAGGGCGTTTTGGGAGTGCCGCTCCTGGCGCAGGGGCAGGGTCTCCAGGCCCAGCAGGAACTGATGGGCGTTGAAGGGGCTGAGCGCCGCGCCGATATCGCGCAGCAGGGTGACGCGAACCTTGAGGATGAAGGCCACGTTGCCCATGCCCGGCACATTGCCCAGAGCGTCCCAGTAGACCAGGCCGTGATAGCTGGGGTCGGGGGTGGTGAACTCTGGGAATTTGCCCTTGTTCCAGGCGAAGCGTCCCGCATCGACGATCACCCCGCCGATGGAGGTGCCGTGGCCGCCGATGTATTTGGTGGCCGAGGTGGTGAGGATATCGGCGCCAAAGTCGATGGGGCGCACCAGGCCGATGCCCACGGTGTTGTCGACCACCAGGGGGATGCCGGCCTCGTGGGCGATCTTGGCCAACACCTCGAAGTCGGGCACATCGAGTTTGGGATTGCCGATGGTCTCGGTGTAGATGGCCCGGGTCTTGTCATTGATGGCGGCGCGGACCTGCTCGGGCTGGCGCGAGTCGGCGAAGCGCACGGTGCGGCCCAGCTTGGGCAGGGTGTGGTGGAAGAGCTGGTAGGTGCCGCCGTACAGGTTATTGGTGGAGACGATCTCGTCGCCCAGCTGGGTGATGGCCAGGATCGCGTAGGTGATGGCCGACTGGCCCGAGGCCACACCCAGGGCGCCGGTGCCGCCCTCGATGGCGGCCACCCGCTTCTCGAAGACGTCGGTGGTGGGGTTCATCAGGCGGGTGTAGATATTGCCAAATTCTTTGAGGGAAAAAAGATTGGCGGCGTGTTCGCTGCTCTTGAACACATAGGAGGTGGTCTGGTAGATGGGCACGGCCCGGGCCCCGGTAGTGGGGTCGGGCTGCTGGCCGGCGTGCAGGGACAGGGTCTCGAGGTGCTGGTCGCTCATGACAGGTCTCCCATACTGGATGGAGTCGGCAGGGAGCATGCGGGGCATGCCTCGCCGGGGGCTATTGAGATAACTAGGAGAAATAGGACGGTGGGCGGCAATTGTCAAGGGGAGATGGGGCTGCCGACTGCAGGGGTGCTTTGGTACATTTAGCATTGCGGTACCAGCCGTGCGCCGAGCTCCACCTTTCACCTGCCTCAACCGGAGGGAGAAGATGACGGAACCAATGAACTCGCGTGAGCGTATGCTGTCCGCCTTCAGGCGCCAGCCCACCGACCGGGTACCCACCGATATCTGGGCCACGCCCGAGGTATGGCAGAAGCTCCAGGACTGTTTTGGCACCCCCGCGCAGGTGCGGGCGGCGTTGCATATCGACGGCATGGCCAGTGTGGGGGCCACCTACATCGGGCCGCCGCCCGTAGCTCCCGAGGGAGAGAGTGCCGATTTCTGGGGCATCCGCCGCAAGCCGGTGGTCTACGAGGGGGGCATCTATCAGGAGATGACCTTCAACCCGCTCGCGGCGGCGCGCAGCATCGACGACCTGGAGTGTTACCCCTGGCCCCAGGCCGAGTGGTTCGACTACTCGCAGTTGCGGCAGGCCGCCCTCCAGGCGCAGCAGCAGGTGGTGATGTGCGGGTACCTGGCGCCTTTCTACTACCACAATCTGCTGCGGGGCCTGGAAGCCTCGCTCATGGACCCGCTGGACGACCCGGCCTTCACCCATCATCTATTGAACCGGCTGGGGGACTTTTTCCTCAGCTATCACCGGCGGATGTTCGAGGTCTGCGAGGGGCTCATCGACGTGGCCCAGGTCACCGACGACCTGGGCAGCCAGACCGGGCCGCTGATCAGCCTGGAGATCTACCGCGCATTCTACGCCCCCTGGCACCGGCGCTTCATCGAACTGTGCCGCGAGTTCGACATTGCCGTCTTCCATCACGACGACGGCAGTATCCGCCCCTTTTTGCCCGACCTGGTGGAGATGGGCATCCAGATCCTCAACCCGCTGCAGTGGGCCTGTGCCGACATGGAACTGGCCGGCCTCAAGCGCGACTACGGGGATCGGCTCTGCTTCCACGGCGGGGTCGACAACCAGCGCGTGCTGCCCTTTGGCACACCCGCCGAGGTGCGGGCCGAGGTGCGCCACTGCATCGACGAGCTGGCCAGTGACCAGCGCGGCTATATCCTGGCCCCCTGCCACAATATCCAGGCAGTCAGCCCGCTGGAGAATATCATCGCCATGTACGACGAGGCCTGGCACTACGGGAAGTACTGATTGCCACGCCCCACCTCCGGTGTTATTTTCCCCACCTCTGTTGCAACCCACTCAGGAGACCCTCCATGAGCCGCCTGCGCGTCGCTGCCATCACCACCATCTACCACCCCAACTCCCACGCCGATGTGATTGTCACCAAGTTGCTCGAAGGCCTGCCCACGGACGAGGGTTTCCTCGCGCCCGAGGTGGAAATCGTCTCCCTGTACATCGACCATGTGCTAGAAAACGACATCGGCCTGAGAATCGCCAAGGTCCATAACCTGCCGATCTACCCCAGTATCCGCCGCGCCTTACACGCCGGCGACAACAAACTCAACGTGGACGCAGTGCTGCTGGTCGGCGAACACGGGGACTATCCCTGGAACGAGCGGGGCCGGCACATGTACCCGCGCCGCTACTTCTTTGAGCAGATCGCCGGGGTCTTTGCCGAGAGCGGCCGCTCGGTGCCTGTATTCAGCGACAAACACCTGGCCTACGATTACCGCGACGCCCAGTGGATGTGGGACCGGGCACAGGAATTGAAGATCCCGCTGATGGCCGGTTCCTCCCTGCCCCTGGCCTGGCGCAATCCCTGGGTCGAGTACGAGAAAGAGACCCTGGTCGAGGAGGCCCTGGCCATCGGCTACGGGGGCATCGAGGCATACGGATACCACGCCATCGAGAGCCTCTTGTGTATGATCGAGCGCCGGCGCGGAGGGGAGAGCGGAGTGGTCTCGGTGCAGTGCCTGGAAGGGGATGAAGTCTGGCGGGCTAGGGATCAGGGGCTGTGGTCCGGGGAGTTGGCCGAGGCGGCCTGTGCTCCCATCGAGGGCAAGCCGGCAGGTTCCATACAAGAGCAGACCAAGAAGCCGGCGGTTTTTCTCTTTGAGCATGGCGACGGGTTCAAGAGCGCCGTGCTGATGCTGGACGGGTACGTCAACCAGTTCGCCTACGCCGGCCGGGTGGCCGGGAAGGTGCAGGGGTCTGAGTTCCATCTGCACTCCCCGGAACACTACTGCCACTTCAGCTACCTGGACCTGAACATCCAACAGTTCTTCCAGACCGGCCAGGCCCCCTACCCACCCGAGCGCACCCTGCTGGCCACCGGGATGATCGACGCGGCCATGAACTCCCGGCACGAGGGCTACCGCCGGGTGGAGACCCCCTGGCTGAAGGTGGCATACCAATCCTACGACCAACAGCCCATCCGCCCCAAGGGCACCCGCCCCCAGGGGGCCTGCCTAGATCCCCAGATCCGCGCCCGGCTCACGGCGCATCGCTAGATTTTTGGGTATCCATTCTTTTGTCAGTATCCATAGGTTTAATAATCACTTGCTATTTTCCAACAAATTTGATGTTAACTATCTTGACAGGGATTCCTCTCTCTGTTATCTTTACAACAAAATTGATGGAAACACATTTGTTGGAGATGCCCCGATGGAAAGAAAAACCCTAAAACGCGCACACGGAAATTGGGTGGTTGGCGACCAATTCTGGGGCCGAGAAGCTGAATTAGCTCTTTTCATTCAGTCGCTGGAAGAAGGGGCCCACCTGCTCCTGACGGCTCCTCGGCGGATGGGCAAAACCAGCCTGATGCAGGAAGCAGCTCGGCGACTGGAGGGTGGTTGCCTGTGCCTCTATGTGGACCTACAAAAATCCCATTCCGCAGCGGACGCCATCGCTGCCCTGAGCCTCGCTACTCGCCCTCATGCCCCACTCTGGGAGAAGACCCAAGGTCTCTTCGCGAATATTTTTAAGCAAGTCGCCGGCCTTATCGAATCGCTCCAGTACGACGATCTCACCGTCACCTTGCGCAGCGGCCTGACCGAGGGAAACTGGAAAGACAAGGGCGACCATCTCTTCGCCATCCTCGCGGCGGCGGAAAAACCAGTCATAATCTTCTTTGACGAAATCGCCATCCTCGCCAACCGCCTGCTGAAAGGCGATGATTACCGCATAACCCCGGAACGCCGACAGCAGACCGACGAGTTCATGTCCTGGCTCCGGCAAAACAGCATCAACCACAAAGGCAAAGTCCGCCTAGTCCTGACTGGCTCTATCGGTCTGGCGCCGATCCTGCGCCAGGCCGGCCTCAGCGCCACACTGAATACCTTCTCCCCCTTCTCCCTGGGTCCCTGGAGCGACGATGTGGCACGGGGGTGTGTAGAGGCGCTTGCCAACGAGTATGGGCTCAAATTCGCGCCCCAGGCCGTAGAGGGGTTAGTAGGCGAGCTAGGTTGCGGTATCCCCTATCATGTCCAGTTGTACTTCGACACCATCTACCGGGAGTGCAGACTGCGCGATACGCAGGAGGTCTCGGTAGAACTGGTTCAGGAGGTCTACAGGCGCGATATGATCGGGCTGCGCGGTCACGCTGCGCTCAGCCATCTCGAAGAGCGGTTGAAGATGATGCTCGGCCAGGAAGACTACACCCTGGCCCTAGACCTGCTAACCGAGGCGGCCTGCACCGGGGCACTAACTGTTAGAGCGGTGCAGTTACTGGGCCAACAGCATGGTCGGGAAGAGGACGTTCGTTCCTCGGCAGAGGTCCAGCGCGAGATCCTCGCGGTCTTGGAGCACGATGGTTATTTATTAAGAGAAGGTGAAGAGTACCGATTTGTTTCAAAGCTGTTGCGGGATTGGTGGGAAGCGCACTTTGGTTTTGGCTATGTGCCGGCAGCCGAGCGCCAAGGAGGCCGGGCATGACCCCGCAACCCCACAAATACAATCCGGGCTTCCACGAGGACGACGAACTAGTCAGTGCCTTTGTGGTGCGCCACCGCGAACTTGAACTGCTCCTGGAGACCATCCGCGAGAACACCGACCGACCTGCCAATCAGCATGTGCTGGTAGTGGGGCCGCGCGGCATCGGCAAGACCATGTTGGTGCGCCGGCTTGCCGTTTTCGTGCGCACCGACCCTGCCCTCAACACCCACTGGTTTCCGCTCCTCTTTCCCGAAGAAGCATACGAGGTGTTGACCCCAGGTGAATTCTGGCTGGAGGCGCTCTTTCACCTGGGAGAGCAGACCAAGGAACCGCGATGGCAACGTGCTTATGAGGAGCTCAGGAACGAACGCGACGAAAACCGCCTGCGGGATCGCGCCCTGGCGCAACTCTTCGACTTTGCCGATGCACAGCACAAGCGCATCCTGTTGATCGCGGAAAACCTGAACATGCTGCTCGGGGAGCAGGTAAAGGACCAGGGCGATTGGGATCTGCGGCACACCTTGCAGAACGAGCCTCGCTTGATGTTGCTAGCTACAGCCACGGCTCGCTTTGAGGAGATCGAGAATATCGACAGAGCGTGGTTCGAGTTGTTTGCCATTCATCAACTCCATCCCCTCGCTATCGAAAACTGCCAGACCTTGTGGCAAACCATCTCCGGGGCCGACGCTCCCGTTGCTCACCTGCGGCCCATCCAGATCCTCACCGGCGGGAACCCGCGCCTGTTGCGCATCCTGGCCGAATTTGCGGCGCGGCGCTCCTTCCAGGAACTGCTGGAAAACCTCATCCAACTCATCGACGACCATACCGATTATTTCAAAAGCCAGCTCGACAACCTCGCCCCTGCTGAGCGCAAGGTCTTCGTGGTGCTCCTGGACTTGTGGGACCAGTCTTCTGCCCAGGAGGTAGCCCGCGCTGCCCGCATGTCCGTGAGCCAGACCAGTGCCCTGCTCCACCGCCTGGTGGCACGCGGAGCGGTGGAGGTGGTCGATGTGCCGGGCCGCAGAAAGTGGTATCAGGCCACCGAGCGTCTATACAACATCTACTACCTGATGCGCCGGCGCAGTCATCCCTCCAACCGCGTGCGCGCAGTGGTCACCTTCATGGTGCAATTTTATCGGGGAGAGGAGTTGGTGGATGTGGTTTCTCGACTCGCGTCGGAGGCCTGCGGGTTGGCGCCTTCACGCCGTCAGGATCACTACTGGGCTTACCGAGGGATCTTCGATGCTCTGGGGGATGCGGAGTTGAAACGAAAGCTTCTCTTATCTACCTCGGAAGAATTCTTTCAGGCGTCGGATATGCCTGAAGCGGTGCGGGAGTTGGCTGAGGAACGAGGTTCGATTATATCCCAAGAGGCAGATACTTGGGCAGAGCGGGGTATGGAACTGGCCCAAGATCCAAACAGGCTACATGAAGCTGAGCAGGCATACAGAAAAGCAATCGAATTGAAACCAGATCATGTCCAAGCCTGGACACTGCTTGGGCTTTTGCTCTACAAAGACCTCAAGAGTTTCGATGAAGCTGAACAGGCGTACAGAAAAGTTGTCACAATAGAACCGGGGACCGCTTGGGCTTGGGTAGTACTCGGAAAGTTACTGCATGATCACCGTAATCGGTTTGACGACGCTGAGCAAGCATATCGAAAAGCTATCGAACTAGAGCCGGAGATTACTTGGGCGTGGATGTTTCTCGGACAGCTATTGCATGACCATCTCAACCGTTTTGATGAGGCTGAACAGGCCTATCGAAAAGCACTAGAACTAGAGCCTGATTCCGTAATAACATGGGCGTGTCTCGGAGAACTATTGCGCGATCACCTCAAGCGGTTTGAAGAAGCAAAAGTTGCGTACAAGAAAGCAACGGAACTCAATCCTGACGATCTCGACATATGGGGGAGTCTAGCCACTCTATTGCATTTCGACCTAAGTCAATTAGAGGAAGCAGAACGAGCCTATCGAAAAGTTATTGAGATAGATCCTCAAACTGCTCAAGCTTGGTGGCGCCTCGGCGCATTGCTGAGGGGGCTCAATCGACTTGAAGAAGCAGAGCAAGCCCTCCGGAAAGCAGTTGAACTAGATCCCAATATTCCTGCGGCTTGGACAAATCTTGCGGTGGTACTCTTCGAGCTCAATCATCCTGACGAAGCTGAAGCCAATGCGCGGCAAGCTGTAGAGATAGCTTCACGCGCAGAAGATGAAAACCTTCCTTTCTTTACTCTTTTATTAGCGAGCCTACTGAGCGATAGAGGTAAATGGGATGAGGTTCTGCGTACGATATCCTTACTGCTCAAGGTAGACGCGCAAGACGAGGAAACCTACCAATGGATCACCGAACTCCTCATCTCCGCCGCCGCCGCCGGCCACGCCCGGGAAGCGCTCAATCTTCTCATTGAATCCCCAGCCCGCGCTCAACTCGAACCCCTCGAAATCGGTCTGCGCCTCTTCCTGGGTGAAGAACCGCGTACGGCCCAGGAGATTTTGGAGGTCGGCAAGGACGTAGCCCAACGCATCCGCGATGAGCAGCATAAAAGGGACAGCGGTCTGTCAGCATAGTCTGGGCCAGCAAAGAAAGGGCCGTGTCCTCGATGCCCTGGCGTATTATATTAGCGCCCTCAGCCCTCAGACCAACCTACAGGAACTTGTATGAGCACTTCCTCTCCCACTGAGCAAAAACCCGGCACCCCCCTCCACACTCGCATCCTCCTGGGCCTGGGGATCGGTGCCCTCAGCGGGCTGGCTGCCAATACCCTGCTGGGCAGCGACCACGCCGGCCTGGCCTGGGTGGTGCGCCAGGTGGCCGAGCCGGTGGGGGCGCTCTTTCTGCGCCTGCTGCTGATGGTGGTGGTGCCGCTGGTCTTTTCCTCCCTGGTGGTGGGGGTGGCCGGCATCGGCGATCTGCGGCGGCTGGGGCGGGTGGGGCTGCGCTGTTTCGTCTACACCCTGGTGATCTCGGGTATCTCAGTGGCCATCGGCCTGGGGCTGGCCAACACCCTGCGCCCCGGCGAGCAGATCAGTCCCGAGACCGCTGCCGCCCTGCAACAACGCTACGGCAGCGACGCGGGCAAGCGGGTGGAGGACGCCCTCAAGAAGCCCCCCTCCACGGACGCGCCCCTGCTGCAGGCGATCAAGACCTTTGTGCCGCCCAACCCCTTGGCCGCGGTCTCCACCGAGACCCCCAACATGCTGCACCTGATGTTCTTCGCCCTGGCCCTGGGCCTGGCGGCCACCCTGGTGCCGGCCGCGACCGCTGCCCCTTTCCTGGGGGCGCTGCAGGGGCTGTACGAGCTGGCGGCCAAACTCATCGAATTGATCATGCGTTTTTTGGCCCCCTACGCGGTGGCCTGCCTGCTCTTTGCCAACACCGCCCGCTTCGGCCTGGACCTCTTGGGGGCCCTGGGCTGGTTCGTGGCCACGGTGCTGCTGGGTTTGGCGATACACATGTTCGGGGTGTACTCCCTGTCGGTGTACTTCCTCTCCAAGCTCAATCCGCTCGACTTCTTCCGCCGCATCAAAACGGCGATGGTCACCGCCTTCTCCACCTCCTCCTCCAACGCCACCCTGCCCACGGCGCTCAAGGTCGCGGAGGAAAACCTGGGGGTGCCGCGCCAGATCAACAGCTTCGTGCTCACGGTGGGGGCCACGGCCAACCAGAACGGCACTGCCCTGTACGAGGGGGTGACGGTGCTCTTCCTGGCGCAACTGGCCGGGCTAGAGCTGTCCCTGGCCCAACAGGTGATGGTGGCGTACCTGGCCATCCTGGGCGGCATCGGCACCGCCGGCGTGCCCTCGGGATCCATCCCCTTCATCGTGGTGGTGCTGGCCACCATCGGGGTGGAGCCCTCGCTGATCGCCATCGTGCTGGGGGTGGACCGTATCCTCGACATGTGCCGCACCACCCTCAACGTTACTGGGGATATCACCGCCGCCACCTATGTGGCCAGGGCCGAGGGACACGAGTTGCTGAAGTCCTGATGAGTACGATTTCCCCGCCAACGTCAACCCCATGATCCCTCATCCGCGCTGGTCCCAGGCCACGGAAAACCTCATCGGCACCAATGAGCGGATGCCCACCCGGCTGTACAATGGGTACGGGGAGTACGTGGCCAAGCTCTATTCCTGAGTAGTTGAGCCCAGCCGAAAATCCCGCAGCAGCGGCTCGGAGCAGACAAGAGGCCCGGCGGTCGAAACGCCGGGCCTCGCCGTTTTTTCCGGGTGCTCGCTGTCGAGCGCGGGTGCTCGTCTACGAGCATCTTCCGTGGTTGTGGCACTGGGAGGCCTCGGGGTGTTGGATGGTAAATGGTTATCTGGTAGAGACTTGAGTCTTCCTTACTCCTGGTGGCGCGGATCTTGCTAAAGAAGTGGGCAGTGAAAACCCCCACTCTGACAGGAGAAGAAGAGCATGGCCCACCTCTCACCACGCAGTATCCTCTTGCTGGCGGTGCTGGCCTTGGGTGGCCTGGCCACCCCGGCCGCCGCAGTCCTGCCGAATCATATGTGGAGCTTCGAGGACGCCTCCTATAACACCGCCGACAGCGGCACTCCGGGCGGGCTGACTGCGGTCGTCGGGCCGGGCGCCACGGTCGGCGCGTCCGGCGCACCGACGATCTTGCCGGGGGTGTACGGCACGGCGGTCCGCCTCAACGCCAACAGCACCTCCTACGTGGACTTCGGTACGGCAGGCCAGTTCGGCACCGGCGACTTCAGCGTGGGTCTCTATTTTAACACCACGGCCAATGCCACCTACTTCGATCTCATCGGCAACCGCGCCGACGGCTCCCACGGCAACTTCCTCGCCGTGCGTATGCGCAGCAACGGCGCCATCACCGTAGAGATCGATCAGGACGGGAACGGCACCAATTATGCCGCCCTCAGCAGCAGCTGGACGGGGTTCAACAACGGGCAGTGGCACTACCTGTACGTGACCCGGCGGGGCAAGGTCATCAAGCTGTACATCAATAACATGCTGCAGGGGACGGCCGCCAGCACCGGCGTTACCAACCTGAACAGCCCCCGGCCCCTCAAGTTGGGCCGTACCTACGGCGGTTTCCCGGATGTGGTGATCTACGCCGAGGAGGCCCGCACCTACAACGTGGCCGTGGGCGAACTCTACGCGCCGCCGGCAGTGACCGTCGAGGCCACCGGACCGCAGACGGCGGTCAATATCCAGGCCGGTAGCGCCCAGTTTACCCCCGTAGCCTTTTCCTTCCTGCCGCCGGTGATCAGCAACAACGCGCCGGCGACCTTTCCGGTCGGGACGACCACCGTCACCTACAGCGCCACCGACGCGGCCGGCAACACGGCCACGGCGACGCAGTTGGTGACCGTAGTGGACACCACCCCGCCAGTGCTGGCGGCCCAGCTAGAAGTGGCGGTGATGGCGACCAGCCCCGACGGCGCGGAGGTGTATCTGAACGCCCCTGCGGCCACTGACTTGGTGAGTGGGAGTGTCAGTGTGGTCGGCACCCCTGAATCTGGGTCGGTGTTCCCGGTGGGCACTACTGCGGTGACCTGGACGGCGACGGATGCGGCGGGCAACAGCAGCAGCAGCACCCAACTGGTGACGGTGCGCCGCGACAGCCAGCCGCCGGTGGTCACCGCTCCTGCCGCGATCACCACCGAAGCCACCGGGCCGCAGACCGCCGTCGCCATCGGCAGCGCCACTGCTACAGACGACATCGAGGTGGCTTCCCTGAGCAACGATGCGCCGGCCACCTTCCCGCTGGGCAACACCACGGTGACCTGGACGGCCAGGGATGCGGCGGGCAACGTCGGCATTGCCACCCAGACGGTGCTGGTGCGGGACACCACGGCACCTGTGGTCACGGCTCCGGCCGATGTGGTCGTTGAGGCCACTGGCTCGCAGACGGCGGCCAATCTGGGCAATGCAGCCGCCAGCGACCTGGTGGAGGTGGTCTCCCTCACCAACGATGCACCGGCCACCTACCCGGTCAGCAGCGAGGCACGGGTGGTGACCTGGACGGCCAGGGATGCGGCGGGCAACATCGGCATTGCCACCCAGACGGTGCTGGTGCGGGACACCACGGCACCTGTGGTCACGGCTCCGGCCGATGTGGTCGTTGAGGCCACTGGCTCGCAGACGG
>SXGS01579317.1_pt1 | contig 11202 bp, 14 predicted proteins | sample 3174681 | NCBI WGS metagenome assembly SXGS01 (sample SAMN11356861, study PRJNA531348) | freshwater metagenome | isolation source: freshwater sample F1-80 | place: China: Fuxian Lake, Yuxi | collected 2017-12-25 | reverse complement strand
GTCCTTGCTCAGTGCATAAATCTGGCAGCGGTCCTCGTACGTTACTCGCCTGTATGTGCTCATCAGTAACCTCTCGTGAGTGCAAGAGGTTACCCCTTCGCCGCTTCATCAAATTATGCACTGGCTAGTTGAATCCGCGGGTAGAAATCGCGCACAATCGGGGTCAGAGTCGAATTTGAGCAATTGAGCAATCAGGGTCGGAGTGGGATTTCCACGCTACCGCGAGAGGCGTCGCTTAAACCCCGCTCAGCAGCACGTCGATCGCAGCGATGATCTCGTCGCGATGAACAGCCAGTGTGCCGACGGGCTTGCCAAGCTCGCCGGCCGGGATCGCGGCCATGAACTGGGTCGCCATGACATAGCGCCGGCGCGCGACGCTGAAGACGGGATTCAGCCGTTTCGCGGGCTTGGGCAGATGTGACAGGGCGATCAGCGGAACGACGACGCGCGTCTTGAGCTCATCGAGAAGATCGGCCTGGATATCGAGCAGGAATCCGTTGCCGGACGGATTGCGGTGGACGTCGAACTGGGCCATCAGAACTGCCGATAGCGGGCCAGCGGCAATCCGTGCTTTGCGACGTATTTGTTTGACGCCTGGATCGCTTCGCGGTTCTCCGCTTTCCAGGTCTTGGCGCGGGCCTCGGCGATTTGCAGCGCCAGGCCCCGCTCGGCGGCGCGCGAGACGTTGATCTTGAGCGCCCTGGCTTCCTTCAACAGGCGGCGGTTGAGCGAGACATTCGTCGGCTGCTTGGGCGCGTCTTCGAGATCCTCGGAAATCCGGTGGCGTCGGCTGCTGTCCATGGCGGGCTCCTGACGGATGTGCATTATTATGCGCATGATGATGCACATCAGCAAGGAAAGACTGGGCTTTGGCGGGCGCTGTCTCTACATTTCGTCCGGCACGACAGCCGCGCAGCACCATGAACCGCACACCCCTCGAAACCGCCCGCCTCATCCTTCGCCCGCCTGTCGAGGCGGACGCGGAGCTGATCTATCGCGGCTGGGGGACCGATACCGAGGTCACGCGCTACGTCATGTGGCGGCCGCACCGGACCATCGAGGACACGCACCGGTATCTGCGCTTCATCGCCGGGTGCTGGGCGGATGGCGTCGAGTGCACCTGGCTGATCTGTCTCAAGCCCGCCACTCCAGATGAGGAGGCGGCACCCATCGGCGCCATCTCGCTGCGGCTGGACGGTTTCAAGGGCAACATGGGCTACGTGCTCGCCCGGCCGCATTGGGGCAGGGGCTACATGACCGAGGCGGGACGGTAAATCGTCGACCTGTTCTTCGCCGATCCGGAAACCGTCCGGGTGGGCGCCTATTGCGACATCGACAACGCCGCCTCGGCACGTGTCATGGAGAAGATGGGCATGTCCCGAGAGGGCGTGCTCAAAAGCTGGTTGGTGCATCCCGGCCAGAGCGAGGCGCCGCGCGACTGTCTCTCCTATGCCATCACGCGGGCAGAGTGGGCGCGCGGCGGCAGTTGACGGCCTCGGGCTTCGAGACGCACCGCTCCGAAGCGGCGCTCCTCGTCCTGAGGTACGAACGAAGTGAGCCTCGAAGGGGGAGGTCCACCTCTCACGCCGGAACCGGCACGGCCCCGCCGGGGCTCTCGAACCCGCGGTCGCTTGACGTCAGCTCGATGCCGGAGATGGCGCGGGTCAGCGAGTAGCGTTCGCTGGCGATGCGCTCGATGCCGTGGAAGGCGCGCTCGGCGCTGCCCAGCAGGGTGAGGATGGCGCCGCGCTCGGACCAGGGCAGCGGGGGGCCGATATGCAGGCAGCGCTCGCGCAGCGCACTGAGCGCCGGCAGGCGGCGCAGGACGACCTCGGTCGCCGCCTCGCGCGAGACAGTGCCGCCGTGGCTGGCCGCCAGCACGCCGAAGGCGTCGACAACCTCGTCGACCGTCTCGTTGACCAGCTTGCGCCCGGGGTTGGAGAATTCCTGGCGCTCGACCCGCCGCGCCATCTGGTGGAGGGCAGCACCGACCGTGGCGGCCCAGTCCTGCTCGCGGATCAGGCTGGCGATCAGGTCGGTCTTCTCGGGCGGCAGGATCTGCTCGAACAGGCGGGCGGTGTACTGTCGGATGTCGCGGCTGAGCACGTCTATGGCCACGGCGTGCGCCTCACTTTCCGGCACGTCGGGATTGCCGCGCGCGATGTCGAGAAAGCGCACGCTGCCTTCGAGATAGCGCGCCAGTTCCTGCTGCACCGACGCCACGCTGCGCGGCAGGTCGCCGAGGAGCGACTCATCGAGGTACCGGGGCCGCGAGTAATCCTCCTTGTCCTCGACGTTGGTGTGGCCGACGCGGCTGAGCAGCCGGTGCATGACGCCGATGAAGGGGAAGAGCAGCAGCGTGTTGAAGATGTTGAAGCCGGTGGAATACAGGCCGACCGCCACGGGGACGAGCGGGAAGGTCTCCTTGCCGTTGACCAGCGTGGCCACGGTCGGATCGCCGCCGAACCACTGCATCACCCATTTCAGCAGCTCCAGGGAGGGGATGAAGATCGGCAGGACCGCCGCGACGCCGATCAGATTAAAGGAGATATGCGCGTAGGCGGCACGTTTGGCGTTCCGGGTCAGGTTGAGCGAGGCGATCCATGAGGTCACCGTGGTGCCGAGAACGGCCCCCAGCGAGAAGGCGACCGCGGTCGGCCAGTCGAGAATGCCGGCCGAGCCCAGGCCCATGACGATGCCGATGGTCGCCGAGGACGAGTGGATCATTGCCGTGATGAAGGCGGCGATCAGCACGCAGTAGATCAGACCCATGAGATTGTCGGCGCGCAGGGCGGAGATGACCGACATCACCTCCGGCATGCCGCGCAGCGGGCGCAGGCCTCCGGTCATCAGGTTGAGGCCATAGAAGATGAGCGAGAAGCCCATGCAGGCGAGCGCGATGTTGCGCGTCTTGTCGGTCTTACCGAAGACGTAGACCAGGGCGAAGATGCCGGCGAGGATGAGTCCGAGCGGCCCCAGCGGCAGGGCGATCAGGCCGTTGCCCAGCGTGGTGCCGATATTGGCGCCCATGATGACGCTGATCGCCGGGCGCAATCCCATGACGCCGGCGTTGACCAGGCCGACCACCATCACGGTCATCGCCGTGCTCGACTGGATGATGCCGGTGATGAAGGTGCCGGCGAACAGGCCGGTGACCGGCGTACCGGCGACCTTGGCCAGGAAGGCGCGCATCTTGTTGACGGCGAGCGCCTGGATGCCGTTGGACATGAATTCGAGGCCGAGCATGAAGATGCCGAGCCCGCCGATCACCGGCACGAGAATGTCCTTGAAGATGTCCGCCTGCATGTCGCACCCCGCCTTGGCCCCGCGACAGCCGCAGGGTCGGGCGATTCCTAGTGCGCTTGCGTTACAGTCCGGGGACTCTGGTGTGACTCCTGGACTGAGTTAGCCCCTCACGCCGGAACCGGCACCGCCGCACCCGGGCTGTCGGGCCCGCGGTCGCTTGACGTCGTGTCGACGCCGGAGATGGCGCGGGTCAGCGAGTAGCGTTCGCTGGCGATGCGCTCGATGCCGTGGAAGGCGCGCTCGGCGCTGCCCAGCAGGGTGAGGATGGCGCCGCGCTCGGACCAGGGCAGGGTCGGGCCGATATGCAGGCAGCGCTCGCGCAAGGCGACCAGCGCCGGCAGGCGGCGCCGCACGACGTCCGTCGCCTCCTCCGGCGAGACGGTGCCGCCATGGCTGGCGGCGAGCACGCCGAAGGCATCCACGATCTCGTCGACCGTCTCGTTGACCAGCTTGCGCCCGGCGCTGGAGAACTCGAGGCGTTCGACGCGCCGCGCGATCTGGTGCAGCGTGGTTCCGACATGGGCGGCCCAGTCCTGCTCCTTGATCAGGCTGGCGATCAGGTCGGTCTTCTCCGACGGCAGGTTGAGCTCGAACAGGCGCGACGTGTACTGCCGGATGTCGCGGTTGAGCACGTCCATGGCCACGGCGTGCGCCTCGCTTTCCGGCACGTCGGGGTTGCCGCGGGCGATGTCGAGGAAGCGCACGGTGCCTTCGAGATGGCGCGCCAGCTCCTGCTGCACGGCCGCCACGCCGCGCTTGATGTCACCAAGCAGGGCCTCATCGAGGTATTTGGGCCGCGAATAATCCTCCTTGTCCTCGACATTGGTATGGCCGACGCGTGAGAGCAGCCGGTGCATGAGGTCGATGAAGGGGAAGAGCAGCAGCGTGTTGAAGATGTTGAAGCCGGTGGAGTAGAGGCCGACTGCCACGGGAACCAGCGGGAAGGTCTCCTTGCCGTTGACCAGCGTGGGGACGGCCGGATCGCCGCCGAACCACTGCATGGTAAAGCGCAGCACTTCCAGGGAGGGGACGAAGATCGGCAGGACCGCTACGACGCCGATCAGGTTGAAGGAGATATGGGCGTAGGCGGCGCGCTTGGCGTTCCGGGTCAGATTGAGCGAGGCGATCCACGAGGTGACCGTGGTGCCGAGATCGGCGCCGAGCGAGAAGGCGACGGCGGTCTGCCAGTCGAGGATGCCGGCCGAGCCCAGCCCCATGACGATGCCGATCGTCGCCGAGGAGGAATGGACCACGGCGGTGATGAAGGCCGCGATCAGCACGCAGGAGACAAGGCCGAAGAAGCTGTCGGCGTGCAGGCCGGTGATGATCGCCATCACCTCGGGCATGCCGCGCACGGGGCGCAAGCCCCCGGTCATCAGGCTGAGACCGTAGAACGTGAGGGCGAAGCCCATGATGGCGAGGGCGATATTGCGCACGCGGTCGCTGCTGGCGAAGACATAGACCAGGGCGCAGAGCCCGCCGAGCAGCAGGCCGAACGGCCCCAGCGGCAGCGCCACGAGGCTGTTGCCGATCGTGGTGCCGATATTCGCCCCCATGATGACGCCGATCGCCGGACGCAGGCCGAGCACGCCGGCATTGACCAGGCCGACCACCATGACGGTCACCGCCGTGCTCGAATGTATGACGGCCGTGACCACGGTGCCGGCGAACAGGCCGGTGACCGGCGTGCCGGCGATACGGGCCATCAGGGCGCGCATCTTGTTGACCGCCAGGGACTGGATGCCGGTGGTCATGTATTCCAGGCCGAGCATGAAGAGGCCCAGCCCGCCGATGACCGGGACGAGCACGTCCCGGAAGATGTCCGCTTCCATGGTTTATCCCCCTCGACCCGCGCACGCTCGCCAGACCGGATGCAGGTGTCCGCGCCGACCGTATCAGATCGAACCCGGGGGAAATTATGCGCATTTGGACGCAAAACCGCCCGGGGCCCGCAGGGGCTGAGACGGACAGGCTCTCGCCTTGATACGGATCAATGAAAGGGCCGTAGCGTCCTTTAGGGTAGGGGCCGAACCGCCGACAGGAACTCGCTCATGGCCTCAGCCCGCGACCCGAAGAGCCTCGATCCGCTGCTCGATCGCAATGTCGCCTGGGCGCAGCAGAAGACGCGCGACGACCCGAGCTACTTCCTGCGCATGGCCGAGGTGCAGACGCCCAGATACCTGTGGATCGGCTGCTCCGACAGCCGGGTCACGGCAAACGACGTGCTCGACCTCGACCCGGGCGAGGTTTTTGTCCACCGCAACATCGCCAACGTCGCCCACACCAGCGACATGAACCTGCTCGCCGTGCTCGAATACGCGGTGGCAGTGCTCAAGGTCGAGCACGTCATCGTCTGCGGCCATTACGGCTGCGGCGGCATCGAGCGGGCGCTGGGCGAGGAGCGCACGGCGCTGGTCGATTTCTGGCTGCAGCCGATCGTCATGCTCTATCGCAAGCACCGGGCCGTGTTCGACGCCCTGCCGGATGCGCGGGCGCGGCTCGACCGGATGTGCGAGATCAACATCGAGATGCAGGTCCGCCGGGTCGCCGCCACGCCGATCGTCGAGAACGCGTGGGTGCGCGGGGCGCCGCTGCAGATCCACGGCTGGATCTACGGCACGCAGGACGGGTTGCTGCGCGACCTCGGGCCGACACTGTCATCGCTGGAGGAGCGCGACGCGCTGGCCAGCATCGACGAGCGCGTGCTGCACCCGGTCGAGCCGCGCAGCAGCCTGCGCCGCCACGCCATCGAGGCCTTTGCCGCGCGCGATCCCGGCTTCTGACCACTACCCTTGGGGGCCTGCCGCCCCTGCGACGGATCGCCTGCAACCCGGATTTCGGCGGCGGCCGATTGTGGCTTCGCGGGGGCAGGCGCTTATCCACAGTCCAGGTTCCTGATCTGCCTCGTTCTTTTTTGCACGACTCTGTACAATATGTCTAATTGGAGGGTATGAGAGCGGGGGATTTGGCGATCTCTCCTCTTGTGTCTCTGGACAACCTGTCTTTGACGCCCCATATCGGGGGTGTAAGCTGAATGGAATAGGTTCCGGGGGAATGCATGATCGACAAGGCGCGGCGCTGGCTTCTGGCCTCTCTCGGGGTGGTGCTGGGGGTGTCGCTCGCCGGACCGGCCCTGGCGCAGAGCTTCCCCAATCGCCCGTTGCGTCTCGTCGTGCCCTATTCGGCCGGCGGCTCGACCGATCTCCTGGCGCGGCTGGTGGCCCAGCACATGGGCGAGACGCTCGGCCAGCAGGTCCAGGTGGTCAACAAGCCGGGCGGTGCGGCGATGATCGGCGCCGAGGATATCGCGCGCTCGGCTCCCGACGGCTATTCGCTGCTGCTGGCGACCACGGCGGTCGGCGCCAACACCGTGCTCTACACCAAGGTGCCCTACACGCTGAAGAGCTTCTCGGCCGTGTCGCCGGTGGCGGTGGCGCCGATGGTGCTGGCGGTCAACGCCTCGTTGCCGGTCGACAACCTCGCGAGCTTCATCGCCTACGCCAAGGCGCGGCCGGGCGTGCTCAACTATGTGGCGTTGGGTCGCGGCGGGCTCACCCATCTGGTGAGCGAGCGTTTCCTCGCCCTGGCCGATCTCAAGGTGGTCGAGGTCAATTTCCCGGGGGCGGGGCCGGCGCAGACGGCACTGGCCGGCAACCACGTGCAGGTGTTCTTCGATTCCATCCCCTCGAGCCTGCCTTTCGCCCAGTCAGGGCAGACGAAGCTGCTGGCCGCGACCAGCGAGCAGCGCATGGCGACCTTGCCCAACGTGCCGACCTTCGCCGAGCTCGGTTATCCGCAGATGACCAAGGGCGGCTGGTACGGGATCCTCGCGCCCGCGGGGACGCCCGAGCCGATCCTGCTGCGCCTGCGCAGCGCGGTCGACGGCGCCTTGAAGCTGCCGGCGGTGCTGGAGCGGCTGACGGCCTTGGGCGCCGAGCCGCTGTCGCTCGCGCCTTCTGCCTTCGACGACTACGTGCAGAAGGACGCCGCCTACTGGGGCGAGATCGTCAAGCGCCTCGGCCTGCAGCTCGACAACTGAGCATGAGCGACGCTGAACGCCTGCGGCGCCTCGAGGACCGGCAGGCGATCCTCGACTGCATCATCCGCCTGGCGCGCGGCCTCGACCGCCACGATGCCGGGCTGGTGCGTGGCTGTTTCCACGACGATGCCGTGGTCAATATCAGCGAGTTCACCGGCACGGTGACCGAGTTCGTGGCCTGGAGCCGGGCCGGGCACGAGAAGCTCTATGGCGGCCACACCCACAACATCACCAACCATTCTTGCGAGATCGACGTCGACACGGCGCATGCCGAGAGCTACGTGCTGATGGTGCTGCGTCACAAGGACGGGGCGATGGTGACGGTGGCCGGCGGCCGTTACATCGACCGGCTGGAACGGCGCGGCGGCGAATGGCGTATCGCGCTGCGGCGGCTCGCGCCGGACTGGCGTTTCACCGCCGACGGCCGGGTGTGGAATCCAAACCGGCCGGGCATTCCCTTCGGCACCTGGGACCGCAGCGACATCTCTTACGAGCGGCCGCTGATCCTGCCGGCAGAGTTGCAGGCGACGCTGAAGAAGGACGGCGCGTGAAACTGGCCGGCGCCGGGGACGTCCAGGCGATCCGCTCGCTGGTCGACGCGGCCTACGGCAAATATGTGGCGCTCATCGGCCGCAAGCCGATGCCCATGACCGCCGATTACGAGGCCCTTGTCGCGGCGCAGCGCGTCTGGCTGCTGAAGGAGGGTGCGGACCTGGCCGGCGTGCTGGTGCTGGTCGACAAGCCGGATCATCTGCTGCTGGAGAATGTCTGCGTGGCGCCGTCACGGCAGGGGCAGGGGACCGGAAGGCGCCTGCTGGAGTTCACCGAGCAGGAGGCGCGGCGCCGAGGTTTCGCCGAGGTGCGGCTCTACACCAACGCCAAATTCGTCGAGAACATCGCCCTCTATACCCGCCACGGCTACGAGGAGACGCATCGCGGCGGGCAGGACGGGTTCGAGCGCTGTTTCATGCGCAAGCGGATTGCCCGTTAGCGCGGCTTTCGCCGGTCGGCAGTCTGCTGTAGAACCCGCCCATGTCGCGCAAGCCCCTCGACAATCCGGTCTGGCATGCCCTCGGCGGGCCGCAGGCCGAATTCGCCCTCAAACGGCCCTTCGCCCGGCGTTTCGACCCGGATATCGCGCCGTTCTTCGCCATCGAGGAGCCCTCGGACAAGGCCTATCGCGATATCGGCGACATGCTCGGCAAGTCGCCGGAAGCCCGGCTGTTCCGGCCGGAGGAGGAGAACGAGCCCGAGGGCTGGAACAAGACTTTCGAGAAGCCGATCGCCCAGATGATCCTGCCGCCCAGCGTGGCGCTGAAAGCGCCGGGCTCCCAGGTCATCGAGCTCGGCATCGGCGACGTGGCGGCGATGCGCGACCTGGCCGCGCGCGCCGAGCCCGGGCCGTTCGGCTCGCGCACGCACGAGCTCGGCACGTTCCTCGGCATTCACGACGGCGACAAACTCGTCGCCATGGCCGGCGAGCGGTTGCGCTTGCCGGGCCTGATCGAGATCAGCGCCGTCGCCGTCGATCCCGAGTATCGCGGCCGTGGCTATGGCCGCATGCTGACCGCGGCACTGGCGCTACGCATCCGCGCTGCCGGGCAGATGCCGTTCCTCCACGTCTTCGAGGACAACAAGGCGGCCTTCGGGCTCTATAAGAAGATGGGTTTCGCCCAGCGCACGACGCTGGTGGTCATCTGGCTGGCGCCGTCACGCAAGGCTGCGGCCGAAACCGTCGAGGAATGAAGCCAAAGCCGGCCGCGGCGCGCCCTGTTGCCAAGGGCGCCACGGCCGGCCCGAGCAGCACCCGCTCCTCGCGCACGCCGTTGAAGGCGTCGCGCGACCGGCAGGGCGCCGCTCTGTCTGCTGAAGCGTCGACCTAGAGAGAGGCGCCCGAGCGCACCAGGTTGATCTCGTGCACCACCCGGCGATGACCGTCGAAACGGCTCTCGATCCGGTACTGGTTGCCCTCGCCGTCGGGCGGCAGCTGGCGCTCGACGACGAACTCGCCGCCGGTCAGCGACTGCCCCGAGAGCGGCGGCATGTACTGGACGCGGGCGCCGACATTGAATTTATGCGGTTGCATCGAGAGTCCTTTTCGTCAGCGTGTGGACGCGGCGGCTTGCGGCGCCGGAGCGGCGACAGGCTCGCTCACCATCATGGGAAACAGCAGGTAGCCGAGCAGCAGACCGAGCGCCAGGCCGATGGCCTTGGGCACGATCACGGCGGCGTAGCTCTTCTCCTCCAGCTCGTGAGGCGGCGGCAGACGTCGCATGGCAGATCCTCGGCAGCGGTGACGGCGCAGCGCATTCGCCGGCCAGTCGCGCGGGCTGGCACGGCGCTATCGGGTGAGCGGAATGACGCGTTGGCGCGGGCCACGGCTGCAGAAGGCAGTCATGGCGAGCAGCGCGAGAAAAAGGGAATCGCTGACCCCACTATAGGCTCTTTCAACGGGGCCGGGGGATAAATCGCGTGGGCGCAAAAGAGGGCCCGACGCATGATCCCGGGCCCGAAGCGCGGGATCAGGCCGCCGTTGCCGGGCTGCGCCGCAGCCGCTCCATGTTCTCGATCGTGCGCAGGCAGGCCTCCGCCGCTTCGCGACCCTTGACGGTGAAATGATCGAAGAAGAAACGGTGATGCTCCTCGTGCTCGTGAAAGCGCTGCGGGGTCAGCACGGCCGAGAGGATGGGCACTTCGGTCTCGAGCTGGACCTGCATCAACCCGCCGATCACGGCGTCGGCCACGAATTCATGCCGGTCTATGCCGCCATCGACCACCAGGCCGGCGGCGACGATGGCGGCGTAGCGGCCGCTTCGGGCCAGGAGTTTGGCCTGCAGCGGGATCTCGAAGCTGCCGGGGACCTCGATCAGGTCGATGCGGGTTTCGGCGAAGCCCTGGCGCGCCATCTCGGCGGTGAAGGACAGACGGCAGCGCTCGACGATGTCGCGATGCCAGCCGGCCTGGATGAAGGCGATTCGGGGGAAGCTGTCGGATTGATGCGGGTGATGCTGGTTCATACGCGGTCTCCTGGTGGCCTGGACCCGAACCCGAACAGGCGCACGAGAAGCCGCCGGCGCGCCCGCGCGAGGCGCAGGCACGGCCGGAGCCGTCCCGTTCTCTTCCATCCGGACTGTCACCGTCGGCGTCGGAGTTTCACCGACTCTGCTGACCCCGCCGGCTTCCGCCGTCGGGCGCTCGCGGGCTGAGGCGATTTCTCGCCATCACCGCCGGTGGGGACTTGCACCCCGCCCTGAGAACGTGTCGCCGGGGCTGCTGCCCCGGCGAGGCCAAGGTAGGGCAAGACAGCCACGGCGAAAAGCGCTCGCAGCAAGACCGCGAGGGAACGTGCGGACGGGTCGCGTCACGCTTTCCAGTCAATGGAACAGTTTCAGGTTGTTTCCTACGCCATTGAGAACAACTGTCACTTTCAAACAATACCCGCGGTATTCAAGGAAACCTTAGCGAGGGGTTAAGTCCGACGCCCTACAAACGCATCCCATTACGCGAGTTCGCGCGGGGGGACGCGGCGAAGCGGCGTTCGTTTCTATCGGGAGTCCAGCACTCACATGTCGATCTTCACCAGGGGCCGCGACAGAGCGGCCGTCTTTGCTGCCTTGAACGCATCCCAAGCCATCATCGAATTCAAGCCCGACGGCACCATCCTCACCGCCAACGAGAAGTTCCTGAAGGCGATGGTCTATCAGCTCGACGAGATCCGGGGCCGTCACCACAGCCTGTTCGTCGAGCCAAAATACAAGGAAAGCTCCGAGTACCGGGAATTCTGGGCGGCGCTGGCGCGCGGCGAGTTCCAGGCAGCGCAGTACAAGCGCTTCGGCAAGGGCGGACGGGAGATCTGG
>SXGS01669663.1_pt1 | contig 11204 bp, 6 predicted proteins | sample 3174681 | NCBI WGS metagenome assembly SXGS01 (sample SAMN11356861, study PRJNA531348) | freshwater metagenome | isolation source: freshwater sample F1-80 | place: China: Fuxian Lake, Yuxi | collected 2017-12-25 | reverse complement strand
TTCTGCCGACTTCAGTACGCGCGCCTGATACGCCATCACCAGCTGCATCGTCTGCTCCTGCTGTTGCGTATTAAGTGGAGTGCCGTCAGCCCAGCGTCCGGTGCCGACTGCATCCAAAAGTTTTTCATAGGTGTCAGCGGACATGGCGCTGACCATCGCCTCCATCTCGGAGGCACCGGCGTCGGCAACAGTGCGGGCCTGGTTCGCGAGATCCTTGGCCTTGCTCGCGTGCTCGGCATTGCGGAGCGTCATGCTGGACATCTCTTCGAGCGCCGCGCTGGTCTCTTCAAGGGACGCAGCCTGCGAACTGGCTCCTTCAGCCAGCGTCTGGCTGGAAATGGAAACCTGGCCTGCGGCGCTGGCAACTTGCACGCCGGTCTCATTGAGAGTTTGCAGGCCGTTGATGATGGGGCGCGCGAGCAGGCGGCCCAGGAACCATGCGGCGAAAATCAGGACACCTGCGGAGATGGCCACCACGGTGAGCACTTTCCGTTGCACTGCGACCGAATCTCCGAGCGCCTGAGCGCGATCTACACGAAGCAGTAAGCCCCATTTCAAGCCGGCATAACCCAGCGCACCTTTCGAGGCGGCGTAACCGCAGGTCTGGACAAGTTTCTTGCGGGCGTGCATCGACTCGGAGGCACCGGACTGCCCGGCAACGACTTGCTGCGCGGCCGCCACGCCACTCTCCGCGAGGTTCAGCTTGAAAAGTACATTGGCATCGTGCTCGACCTCCGTGCGCCCGGTTCGGCTCGGGTCGTAATCCACCAATACGCGGCCCTTGCGATCGACTAGCGTCAACTCAGCCGCGCCCAGGCCCTGCGTCTTGAGGGATGCATAGCCGGACTTGAAAATTTCCTCCACGACTCCGAAGTCCGCCGCGTTGCGCCAGACACCGATGACGTTGCCGTCGGTGTCCTTGACCGGAGCAGAGAAGCCGAGGACGAGGCCGTCATTGCTGTAGAGGCGTTTCACAACCTCATCGACATGGACATCCTCGACGTGGGTGCCGTCGAGCGTGGGGCTCTTCAGAAAATTTCCGGCGAGCACCTCCTTGAACCACACGGCGTCCTTGAAGTTCTGCTGGTATAGCGTCGCAGTATCCAGCGGTTGGCCAGTAGGCGTCTTGTCGTTCACCGCGATGACCTTGCCCTCCATATCTACGAAGAGCGCGAGTTGGTACATGCCGTAGAGCGCGGCGTATTGATTCGCCACGGCGGCGATGCGGTTCGAGTCCGAGCCGACCTGGTACCATGACGACTTCTCGCGAACGACGGCGTTCACGCCGAAAGCCTGCACGTCGCCGTATCGCTCGAACAGATTGCGCTCGATCTGTTCCATGAGCCCGGAGGCGACGGTTCGATACCCCTCGCCGACACGGTTGGAAAGCTGGTGGGTGGCGTTGAAGGTGATGATGGAGAGGACCGCCAGCGGAATCATTCCGATGCCCGCGAAGGCGATGATCAGCTTTGTCTGCAAGCTGAGATGCGTCTGTCGTTTCATACTGTGTGCCCAATGAACCCTGAACCCGGTGGGTGGTTTGTTTCGTTGCTAACGTTTCGTTCCGTCCATCCGTGGACATCGCGACTCGAAATGCCGTGACCGGCACCCGCCACCGACGGCCCCCATTCTCCCGGCCGATGACAAGGTCGCATTGGGCTCAACGGAGAATTCAGCCAGCACTTGAGAAAATATTTCATGGAGACTCCACTTCGCCTCCCCGCTACCCGTCTCGATACGGGACAGCCGCATGCGGGTTCAAGATTCGTCGCCGTCCGCCCGAAGTAGATAGAGGCGATCTTCCGGAGCCACACAGGCTGCACACCGTCGCCATAACTACAAAAATTGAAACCACCGAACGACCATCGCGACCCGGCGTCGGCACGCGACGGACTGTCCGCAGGAACCGTCGCGGCCGTTGCCGTCCTGCTGGCCTTTGCCGCCGTGACGGGAGCCGGTTTCGTCGTCGCACGGGATTACGGCCCGGCGCTGTTGGAAGGCTCGTTCGACCCGCGCTCGAATCTGCCGGTGTCAGCACTGGCGATTGCCCTCGCGGGAGTCTTCACGCTGCTCGCCAGCGTCGTGTGGTTTCTCTGGCTGCGGCTGAAATCCGAGAAAGTCGGGAGCGCGGAACTGCACCGCCTCGCTCAGGTCGCATGCCGCACGGAACAAGCCGTCTTCCTGACGAACGCCGAAGGCGACATCGAATGGGTGAATGAAGGTTTCACGCGCGTGACCGGCCACGCACTCACTGACGCTCGCGGCAAACAGGGCGCGGGTCTGCTGCTCGGCACGTTGCAGAACCTCAACATCACCCAGCGGTATCGCGAGAACATCTCCGGCCAGCGCGCGTTCGTCCTCGACATGCTCTGCCTGCACCGGCGTGGGCACCGCTACTGGCTCGCGTTGAACATGACGCCGCTCTTCGACGCGGACCATGTGCTCACCGGGTTCATCGGGCTCGGCCTCGACATCACCGCGCGCCGGCGGGCCGAGGATGAAGTCGCGAAGATCGGCAAGCGCGGCGAACTCCTCCTCAACGCCGCTGGCGATGGCATCCTCGGAATCGACGTTCAAGGCACAGTCACATTCGCCAACAATGCGGCCATGCGCCTGACCCGGTGGCCCGGAAACGAACTCATTGGCCAGCCGGTGGCGACGTTGCTGCATCAACTCCGCATCAACCGTTCCGGGCCTCAAGACGACCTCTTCACCGGCGCGGCTTTCATCGACGGCTCCGTAAGCATCGGCGAGGGGGACGAATTCAAATCCCGCGACGGCACCACCTTCCCAGTCGAGTACACCAGCACGCCCGTCCACGAGGGCACGAACCTCATCGGATCCGTCATTGTCTTCCGGGACGTCACCGACCGGCGCGAGGCCGAGGGACTGCGCAATCGGCAGGCGCGGCAGGCGGCGTTGCGCGCGGACGTCGCCTTCGGACTGACGAATGGCGACAGCCTCCGCGACTTCCTCAATCGCGCCATGCACTGCGTCGTGAAACATCTCGACGGCGCGTTCGCCCGCGTCTGGACCCTCAACGAGCGCGAGGGCATGCTCGAGCTCCAGTCCAGCGCCGGCATCTACACGCACATCGACGGCCCGCACTGCCTCATCCCCGTGGGCACGCTCAAGGTCGGCAAGATAGCCCGCGACCGTATGCCCGCCGTCTGCCACAACCCTCTCGCGGACCCGGACATTCTCGACAAGGACTGGCTCTCTCGCGAGGCGCTGGTCGCGTTCATTGGCTTCCCGCTGTTCGTCGAGGGCCGGCTCGTCGGCGTCATGGCCATGTTCTCGCGCAACAAACTTCCGAACGACGCCGTGGAACTGATGGGCTGCGTCGCCGACACCGTCGCCCAAGGCATCGTGCGCAAGCTGGGCGAGGAAAAGCTCAACGAACAGGCCGCGCTGCTCGATTGCTCGCAGGACGCCATCGTGGTCATCGATCTGAACGACCGTTGCACCTACTGGAACAAGTCCGCCGAACGGCTGCACGGCTGGAAGCCCGGCGACCCGCAGACCCACGTCTCGAACCGCCTCGCTTTCGTCGAACGCGGCTACTTCGAGCGCGCCAAGGCCAACACCATCCAGCACGGCGGATGGACCGATCCCGAGTGCCAGATCCGTCGCGGACAAGAAGTCGTCAATGTGGAAAGCCGCTGGACCCTTGTGACAGACGAGACAGATCGCGCCCGCAGCATCCTTGTCATCCACACCGACGTGAGCGAGCGCAAGCGCATCGAAGCACAGTTCCTCCGCACCCAGCGCATGGAGAGCATCGGCACACTCGCCGGAGGCATCGCGCACGACCTGAATAACGTCCTCGCGCCCATCCTCATGTCCGTCGAGGTGCTACGCGAGAAGGTGACGGATGCGCAGGGCCGCCGGATGCTCAGCATCCTCGAATCCAGCGCCACCCGAGGCGCGGCGATGGTGAAGCAGGTGCTGACCTTCGCGCGTGGAGTCGAGGGCGAGCGCCTGCCCATGCAACCGCGCCACCTCTTGCGCGACGTCAGCAAGATGATCGGTGAAACGTTTCCAAAGACGATTCAGTTCCGCAGCCACGTCGCCGAGGCGCTCTGGCCGATCAACGGCGACGCCACGCAGCTTCATCAAGTGCTCGTGAATCTCGCCGTCAACGCCCGCGACGCCAGGCCCCGCGGTGGCACACTGACAATTCACGCGGAGAATCACGTCCTCGAAGAAGACGTGAAATTCCAAGGCGTGATGATTCTGCCCGGGTTCTTCGTACGCATTGAGATCACAGACACCGGCACGGGCATCACTCCGGCGGTCTTGGAAAAAATCTTTGATCCGTTCGTCACCACCAAGGATCCCGGCAAAGGAACAGGTCTCGGCCTGTCCACCGTGCTCGGCATTGTTAAGAGCCACGGCGGATTCATCCAGGTCGAGACGGAGATCAACTCCGGCACCACCTTTCGCATCCTCCTGCCGGCACGCGAAGGCGCGACCACGGAGAACGCCGAGCCGGCGCCGACCGATCTCGGGATTGTCCTGCCGCCGATCGGCAACGGCGAACTGATCCTCGCCGTGGACGACGAAGCCGCAGTGCTGACGATGACCAAGGAAACACTCGAGACGTACGGCTACAAGGTCGTCACCGCGCGCGACGGCGCTGAGGCGGTGGCCGTTTACACGGCGCACCGCGAGGAGATTCGCGGCGTGCTCACAGACATGCTCATGCCGCACATGGACGGCCCGGCAATGATCCGCGTGCTCAAGCGCATGGATCCCGCCGTGAAAATCATCGCCGCCAGCGGACTGATGGATGGCGAGAAAGTGCGCGACGCGACCGGCCTCGAGAAGATCGCACACCTGATGAAGCCCTACACGGCGGATCGCCTCCTGACCGTGATCCACCAGACGCTCACCGAAGCTGCCTGATGGGGTTCGAACGAGCGAGCTCGCAAATTCCGCTCGCCACTCCGGCCGGTTCTCCTAGCCTCGCGGCATGCAGGCCAAACTTCTCGCCGGCGTCGTTCCGGCGCTGCTCGGGCTTTCCATCCAGTCCAGCCTGGGCCAGTCCAGTTCGCCCAAGCTCGTTCCGCGCATGCAGGTCATCCCGCAGGCCCATGATCAAGTCTCCTTCCAGCGCGATGGCATCGAACTCACCCGCTATCACTTTGCCACGAACCTCAACCGACCGTTCCTCTTCCCAGTGAACGGCCCGGGCGGACGTTCCGTCACGCGCATGGGACACCCGCACGATCCCACCGGCCACAGTCATCATAACTCGATCTGGTTCTCACACCACGACGTGGATGGCGTGAGCTTCTGGGAAGACAAGGGCAAGGGGCGCGTGCTGCACCGGCGCATCCTGAGCTTCGACGACGGCGAAGAATCAGCTTCGCTGGTCGCGCTCAATGCGTGGACGACCGAGGACAGCACGGTGCTGATGAACGAACGCCGCCGCATCACCGCCCGCTCACTGCCCGAGGGCGAGTGGCTGCTTGCCATCGACGTGGAACTGAACGCCGCCCGCGGTCAGGTGAGGCTGGGCAAGACGCCGTTCGGGCTGCTCGGCTTGCGCATGGCGAAGACGATTGGCGTGAACGACGGCGGCGGGATGATTCGCAACTCGGCGGGCGCGGTGAATGAAAAAGAAGTCTTCTGGAAGCCCGCTCGCTGGGTGGATTATTCCGGTCCCATCACTCCGACCGCGACGGAGGGCATCGCGCTGCTCGACCATCCGAAGAACCCAAACCACCCTTCTACGTTTCACGTTCGCAACGATGGCTGGATGGGGGCGTCGTTCACGTTCAGCGACGCGAGGGTTATCAAGCGCGATGAGCCGCTAACGTTGCGCTACGGCTTTTACGTCCATCGCGGGCTCAACGTGACCAATGCCATCGAGTCCCGATGGGAGGAGTTTTCCAGGACGAGCCCGGCCCCATTTCCCGTTGTGAAATGAAAGGAGCGCGAGCGGCTCCTATTTATGCCCAGAGCGACGGCGTGGCCGCCAATCGCGTCAACAATCGCACGTCGGCAGCGGGGAATTCGTAACGGGCCAGTTCTTCACGAACCACCCAGGCGAGTGTCGGGCAGCCCAACGCCTGTGGCTCGTGCCGCCGCCACGCGCAGTGGAAAAACTTCAGCCGGACAGTCTTCTCGGGATAGGTATGCTCGATCGATTCGATAAGCCCGAGGATCGTCACTTCGATGCCGAGCTCTTCCATGAGCTCGCGATGCAGGGCCTGCTCGAAAGTTTCGCCGGGCTCGAGCTTCACGCCGGGGAATTCCCACAAGCCGACGAGGTGTCCGCCAGTCGGGCGTTGGGTGATCAGCAGCCGGCCGTTGCGGAACACCAGCCCTGCCGCGACATCAATTACGTTCATACGCGATGCTGTCTCCGTTACGCGCTGGGAGGCAACGGCGAATGCGCTGGACGAGAGGACACCGGCTGCCGGCGGGCACGAAAAAGGGCGGGCTGTTGCCAGCCCGCCCCTGCGGAAATCACTTCCGAGACGCGAAGGTTACTCCTTGTCCGTGTCGCGTTCACTACGCGCTTCGTCAGCAGCGTCGAACGCGTGCTGCAACGCCACGAGGTCTTCACCCGGCTTGAGTGAATCGAGCAGCTTCTGCTCTTCGCGGAGCTGTTCGTCGGAGTAGGTGGCGGCCTTGATGGACAGACCGATGCGGCGATCCGCCTTGTCGATCTTGATGACGCGGGCGGTGACGTTGTCACCGGCCTTGAGGACGTTCTTGATCTTGTCCACGCGGTCTTCGCTGACCTGCGAGATGTGAACGAGGCCGTCGATGTCATGCGCCAAGCCGACGAAGGCACCGAAGCTCGCGAGCTTGGTGACCTGTCCAGTGACGAGGTCGCCGACCTTGTAGAACTTGTCGATGTTGCTCCACGGATCTTCCGCGAGCTGCTTCATGCCGATGGCGATGCGCTGGTTGGCCTTGTCGATCTCGAGCACCTGCGCCTCGACTTCGTCGCCCTTCTTCAACACTTCGGACGGATGGTTGATCTTGCGCGTCCAGGAGATGTCCGAGACGTGGATCATGCCGTCGAGACCTTCTTCCAGTTCGACGAACGCGCCGTAGCTGGTGAGGTTGCGAACCTTGCCCTTGATCTTGGTGCCGGGCGGATACTTCTCCAGGGCCTTGTCCCACGGATTGGTTTCGAGCTGGCGGATGCCGAGTGAGATTTTCTGCTCGTCGCGGTTGATGCCGAGCACGACGGCTTCGACTTCCTGATCCTGCTTGAGGACGTCGGAAGGCTTGGCGATGCGCTTGGTCCAGGAAAGCTCAGTAACGTGCACGAGACCTTCGACGCCGGGTTCGAGTTCCACGAACGCGCCGTAGGGCACGAGGTTGACGACCTTGCCCTTGATCTTCTGGCCGATGGTGAACTTGGCTTCGATGCTGTCCCAAGGATTGGCCATCTTCTGCTTGAGGCCGAGGCTGACGCGTTCCTTCTCCTTGTTGATGTCGAGGACAACGACGTCGAGATCCTGGCCGACCTTGAGCACTTCGCTCGGGTGACCGATGCGGCCCCAGGACATGTCGGTGATGTGGAGGAGACCGTCGAGGCCGTTGAGGTCGATGAACGCGCCGAAGTCGGTGATGTTCTTGACCGTGCCCTTGCGGATGTCGCCGGGCATCATCTCGCCGAGCAGCTTCTGGCGCTTCTCGGTGCGCTCCTGCTCGATCAACTCGCGGCGGGAGAGGACGATGTTCTGGCGCTCCTGATTGATCTTAACGACCTTGAAATCGTAGTTGTTGCCGACGAACCCGGTGAGGTTCTTCGGCGGCATGATGTCGATCTGCGACGCCGGGAGGAACGCCTCGACGCCGATGTTCACGATGAGACCGCCTTTGACCACGGCCTTGACGCGACCGTTGACGATGCCGCCTTCGTTGCAAATGGTGAGGATGCGATCCCAGTTCTGCTTGAACTCGGCCTTTTCCTTCGAGAGCACGACCATGCCGTCGCGGTCCTCAAGCTTCTCGATGAGGACGTCAATGACGTCGCCGATCTTGGTGGCCTTGGGGTCGATGAACTCGTTGGCGGGGATGGTGCCCTCGCTCTTGTAGCCGATGTCCACCAGGACTTCCTTGGAGCGGACTTCAATGACGGTTCCTTTGACAATTTCGCCGGCCGCAAAGCGCATCGTGCTTTGCTTCATGGCTTCTTCCATCGTGAACATAATGATTCTGTGACTTTCAGTAACTGCGGGAGGCTTGGTCGGGGCGGGTGGCCCCTAGAAGTCTCCATTGCCTAACCGACCGATCGTTGCGGGGCAACGGAGGGTTGATTGTTAGGTTACGGATTAACGGTTTTTTCTCAGCCTTCACGAGCATCCGCACACACGGCGCTCAGGCGAAGGACGAGCTTAGGCACAACGTTGGCCCGTGCAAGCGGGAATTCTCCTGAATTTTGCTGTATTTATCCGGATCGGGTGTTCCCAACAAACCCGCTCGCGGCGGGCCAGGCGTCCTACGCCAACACCATTTTCCGGCTGTAGAATGCCTCGGCGTATTGCGTGGGTGAGGCGCATTCCATTCCGCGGATACGCGGGGTGGCGAGGAACAATTCGTCCGTGAACCAGTGCTTCGTCGACTGCGACTTGAAATGGGTGGTCAGCAGCTTGCCCTTCCGTTGAAGCTGCGCTTTGGTCACCGGCACGAAGAAGTTCGGCGAACCATAGTCACCGTCGTACTTCGGGATCTCGTATTCGAGCACGGCGTGACTGCGGAAGGTGTTCCACGCGAGATCGGACAAGACCCGGTGATCCTGATGCCGGTCGTCGCGGTAGTGCGTGAACACCACATCAGGTTGAAATGGCTTGAGCGTCTCGAAGAAACCTTTGATCTCCTCACCTTGAAACGGAAAGAAGCTGCCGCGAAAACCTTTAACGATCACCTGGCTCTTGCCGGCCTTTTTCAGAAAGGCCTTCGCGCTGGCCTTCGCCTCGGAATTGCGAACGCCTTCCGCGCTGAACACCACCCAAGTGATCTCCAAGCCGGGATTCTCCTCCGTCAGCTTGAGAATGGTCGCGCCGCATCCGATCTCGATGTCATCGGAGTGCGCACCAAGGCAGAGGATACGCTTCAGCTTGTCGAAACGAACAGGTTGCATGGCCGTGATTCTCGAAACTATTTCTTCCGCCAGAGCTCCCACGGCGCGTTGCCGCGCGTGTAAACCTCGTCGAGATGCTGCTTCTCCTTGAAGGTGTCCATGCATGCCCAGAAGCCGTCGTAGGAATAGGACATCAACTCGCGCTTCTCGATGAGCCGCCGGAACGGTTGCTCGACCAGTTCCTCGCCTTCCTTGATGTGATCAAAGATGGCCTTCTTGAAGACGAAGAAGCCGCCGTTGATCCGCCCGCTCGACAGCGCAGTGCTCTTCACGTCCGTCACGGTGCCATCCGGCTCCGCCGAAATCATGTGATAGCTCGCCATCGGTTTCACTCCGAGGAAACAGGCGGTCTTGTTCCCCTTGTTGAAGTAATCCGTCAGCGTGCTCAACGGTAGATCCGTGAGTCCGTCCGCGTAGTTCGCCATGAACATCTCGTCGTCGCCGATGTATTTGCGGACCTTCATCAAACGCTGGCCGACGTTCGAGGTCAGGCCGGTATCGACGAAGGTGACCTTCCAGTCGTCGATGTCCTTGGAGATCATGTCGATGTTTTTGCCGCCGCCCGAGAGCACGAAGTCGTTCGAGACGCACTCGTCGTAGTTCAGGAAGTAATTCTTGATGGTGTCGCCGCGATAGCCGAGGCACAGGATGAACTCCCGGTGGCCAAAGTGCGCGTAATACTTCATCAAGTGCCAGAGAATCGGACGGTAACCGATCGGCACCATCGGCTTGGGAATCGCGTCCGAGAAATCGCGCATCCGCATCCCCTGCCCGCCGCAAAATAGAACCACTGTCATAGGAATTCCTCAGTTTTCCGCCGGCTAAATCTTCTTCAACAGCTTCTCCGCCGCGTTCTCGCCGCTGATGAACGACTCGTCGGTCCAGATGTAAGCCCAGTCGCCATAGCGACCGCAATACGCGATGCCGAGTTCATCGAGATAGCCGTGAACGATCTTCAACGCTTCCGCGCGTTCGAGATCAAAGATCACGTTCGCGTAGTCGATGTGCATCACGTCGCGGAACAGAATCTGATCGTCCTCGCGCAGGATGCCGATTCTCTTAAGATCGCGAATCGCCGGCTCGATGCAATCCTTCGGCGTGCGATCCAGCGGCCGATACTTCTTCGAGTAATAGCATTCCGCCTGGATGCTGCCGCAGCCGGGCGGCACATTGTGCGGCGATTGCAGGTGCGGCGTGCTCAGACGCGTGAAGAAAATGTCCTCGTCGTAAATGTAGGTCCAGTGCGCGTCGATGAGGTCGGGGCGATTGACCACGAGATTGACGATGACGACCTCAGTGCAGGCGAGCTTCGCCGCCGCTTCGAGCACTTCCTTCGGAGTCCCTTGGATGGTCGGAATCAAGTCCGGCAACGGCACGGACGAAACGATGCCCTTGTAAGGAACCTTGTTGCCATTGGCGAAACCAACTTCCTTCTTCTTGGGATCAATCGACGCGAGCTTGTGGCCGAGCCGCACTTCCGACGAATCCATGAAGCGCTTGAGATACGCCATGAACCCGCCGTGCGATGGATAGCGGAAGTTGCTGATGTAATGCACATCGACGCTCGCCGGCTGCAATGCGCCGCGCAGCACCTCTTCCAGTTTGGCCTGATAGAGGCGCGGCCCGATCCAATCCAGACTCTTATTCTTCGCTTCCGTCGTGTGGTATTTGATCGTGTACTGCATCGGGAAGTTCTCCGCGAACGTGTCCCCGAAACTCGCACGTAACCACTGCTCGTAGTTCACGATCTCGCCGTGCTGCTTCTGCTGCGCGGCGACGAAATCCTTGATGACATTGACCACCAGGTCGGTCGGCAGGCCGTGCAGGTTCACCTGGGCCGGATGCTTTACCCAGTGTCCCTTCCAATAGTTGTTCACCTTGGTGTGGAGCACCTCGTATTTGTTGTCGATGCTCTCGGCGAACAGCTTCTGCAACCGCTCGTGCTTGGTGAACGAGACGTGCGGACCCTCATCGAAAGTATATTTGCCCTCGAACCCAAACGACGCGGTGTGGCCGCCGTAATGCGGCTTCTTGTCGAACAGAATTCCTTTCGCCCCCGCCTCGCGCAGCTTGTGCGCCGCGCCGTAGCCGG
>SXGS01135651.1_pt1 | contig 11204 bp, 12 predicted proteins | sample 3174681 | NCBI WGS metagenome assembly SXGS01 (sample SAMN11356861, study PRJNA531348) | freshwater metagenome | isolation source: freshwater sample F1-80 | place: China: Fuxian Lake, Yuxi | collected 2017-12-25 | reverse complement strand
CGGCCTGCTCCTCGATGAAGGCGCGCTGCAGCGGCCCCGGTTGTGCGGCCGTGCCGAGGCCTTCGAGCGTCGTCACCTCGCGGTTCTCCAGGGCCGAGACCGGCACCACGCAGGAGAACACCGGCTTGCCGTCGAGCAGCACGGGACCTGCGCCGCACTGGCCGAGCCCGCAGCCGTACTTGGCGCCGTTGAGCTGCAGCTCGTCGCGCAGCACGTAAAGCAGCGGCGTGGCGGGCTCGCTGTCGATCTGCTTGCTCTGGCCGTTGACCTTGAGGGCAATCATGGCAGGCTCGCTTTCTGCTGGGCACGCAGCTTTTCCGCCTCGCTCTCGCGCGCCCGGCGCAGAGACTGGCCGATATCGCCCCAGGCCGGCTGCTCGGTGAAGGCGGTGCGGAGATAGGCGACGAGGGCGGTGATCTGGGGATCGCTGAGCGCATTCGCGAAACCGGGCATCAGCGGCTCGCCGCCGAGATCGGGGCGCTGCACGCCGTCGCGGATGATACGCACCAGATTGTCCGGCGACGCGAGACGCAAGCTGGAGCTCAGCACCAGGTGCAGGGCAGGATCCGCCGGCAGGCGGCCGGCCTCGCCGTGGCACGGGGCGCAGGTCCCGGCATAGAGAGAGGCCGCCACCGTGTTGCTGGTGCCGGCGGGCACCGCACCCGTGCCGCCCGCCCTTGCCAGCGCCCGTGTCGCCGTCTGGCTGCGCGCCGCGTTCGGTGGGCCGGCCATCGCCGCGACATAGATCGAGATCGCCCGCACGTCGCTATCGGGAACCAGCGACAGGTTGCGCACCACCGGCGCCATCGGCCCGGCGGCCAGGCCGTGGCGCTCGGAGAAGCCGAAACGCAGGTAGCGGTAGAGCCGCTCGGCATCCCAGGGCACGGCCGCGGGCGATTCGGCGTTGAGTGCGGGCGCGATCCAGCCCTCGGTCTCGCCGCCGGCATAGGCGCGCTCGCGCTTCTCCGCCCCCAGGGCGTTGCGCGGCGTGTGGCACGCCCCGCAATGGCCCAGACCTTCGACCAGGTAGGCGCCGGCGTTCCACTCGGGGCTCTGCTGGGCACTGGCGGGTGCCGCGTCGCGGTCGAGGAAGAGCAGCTTCCAGAAGGCGACCAGGACGCGCAGGTTGAAGGGGAAGGGCAGGTCGTTGTCGGGGGCCTCGGCCACCACCGGCTGGCGGGTCATGATGAAGGCGTAGACCGCGTCGATATCGGCCTGGCGCATGCGCGTCATGTGGTCGTAGGGAAAGGCCGGGTAGAGATGCGTGCCGTCGCGGCTCACCCCCTCGCGCATGGCGCGGGTGAAGGCGGCGGGCGTCCAGCCGCCAATACCGGTTTCGGGATCGGGGGTGATGTTGCTGGAGAACACGGTGCCGAACGGCGTGGCGATCGGGCGTCCTCCCGCGTAGGGGGTACCGCCGTCGCGCGTATGGCAGACATTGCAGTTGCCGAGGGCGGCGAGCTGGCTGCCGCGCTGCACCCGCTCGGCCTCGTAGGGCACGCCGCGCCCGGCCGCCGCGGGATCGATCGACGGCCGCCAGACGATCCAGCCCGCGGCGATCAGCAGCAGGACCGCCAGGACCCAGCGCAACCCAGAGCGACGTTCCCGCCGTCGACGACGCATCGTCAGACCCTACCCGCGGTCGCGCCAGCTCCCTACCGGCGCAGGAAAACCGCAGGATTCGCTTTGATCAGTTGATCACTTCCGGCCGGTCCGCGCCAGAGCAGTCTTCTCCTGGCGCACGCAGCACGGCGTTTCGCCCGGCCAGGCGTCCGCGCGATTGCGCGCGGACGAAATCAGGGGCGAAAGCGCCTGTCCATACCAACCCTGCGTGCGCCAGAATAAGGTGGGGGCGCCCCGCCGGATGAGCGCTACCAATTTCGGCTATGGTGGCGCCTCACGGACGCGTCGAATCGGGGGAGTCATGAACGTCGTTACGCAGGTGTTTCTGCCGCTGGCGCTGGCCTTCATCATGCTGTCGCTGGGGCTGGCGCTGGTGGTCGACGATTTCAAACGCGTGCTCATAGCCCCCAAGGCCTTCTTCATCGGCGCTTTCGGCCAGATGGTCATGCTGCCGGTTCTCGGCTGGCTGCTGGTCCTGGTCTGGCCGATGTCGCCGGCTCTCAAGGTCGGCGTCATCATCCTCGCCGCCTGCCCGAGCGGCGCCACCTCGAACCTGCTCACCCACCTGGCCAAGGGCGACACGGCGCTGGCCGTGTCGCTGACCGCGATCATCAGCATCGTCAGCGTCTTCACCATGCCGGTGATCGTCAGCCTGGCCATCGTGCAGTTCATGGACGTGGCCTCGGCGCCGCCGATCTCGGTGACCCAGACCATCGCCGGCGTCTTCCTGGTGACCAACCTGCCGGTGGCCACCGGCATGGCGATCCGGCATTTCGCGCCCGCCCTGGCGCAGAAGCTCGAGCTTCCGGCGCGCCACGTCGCCTCGCTGCTTTTCGTGCTCATCGTCTTCGGCGCCGTCTACAGCGAGCGCGAGAACATCGTCAGCTACTTCGCCCAGGCGGGCCTCGCCATGCTCTGCCTCAACCTCGCGGTGATGATCGGCGCCTGGGTGCTCTCCAGCGTCACGCGACTCAACGACCGCCAGCGCACCGCCATCGTCATCGAATGCGGCATGCAGAACGGCACGCTCGCCATCTTCGTCTCCGCCACCCTGCTCGGCAACACGACCATGATGGTGCCGGGCGGCATCTACAGCCTGATCATGTTCTTCACCGCCGGCGCCTTCATGTACCTGGTGCTGAATCGACGAATGGCCGCGGCGTAGGCCTTCAATGCACGACGACCCTCCTCACCCTTCCCTCTCCTCCCTGAAGGGAGGAGAGGGTTTATGAGGGGAAGATGACCACCCTGCCCTCCGCCGTGGCGTCGCGGCCGCTGGGCGGCATCCTCTACATGCTGGTCGCGACCTCGATCTTCCCGGTGATGAACGCCATCACCAAGTCGCTGAGCCACACCTATCCGCCCGAGCAGCTGATCTGGGCGCGCACCGCCTCGCACCTGGTCTTCGTGCTGCTGCTCTTCGGCCCGACCATCGGCCTGCGTATCTTCCGCAGCGTGCGGCTCAAGGTGCAGATCGGCCGCTCGCTCATCCAGATCGGCTCCAACGGCAGCTTCATCGTCGCCCTCAAATTCCTGCCGCTGGCCGAGGCGGCGACCCTGAGCTTCGCCGCCCCCTTCGTCGTGGCGCTGATGGCCGTGCCGATCCTCGGCGAGACGCTCAGCCGGGTGCGGCTCGCCGCGGTCGCCGTCGGCTTCGTCGGCGTGCTGGTGGTCATCCGCCCCGGCGGCGCGGTGTTCCACTGGGCCTCGCTGCTCGTGCTCTTCAGCACGCTGTGCTACGCCACCTACCAGATCCTCATCCGCTTCGTCGCCGGTCACGACCGGCCGGAGACCTCGGTGGTCTACTCCTCGCTGGTCGGCGGCGTGGTCATGAGCTGCATCGTGCCCTTCCACTGGGTCACGCCGCATTCGCTGCTCCACGCCTTCCTGCTCGCCGCCATCGGCGTGCTCGGCGGCATCGCCCATTACTGCATCGCCCGCTCGCTCATCCACGCCACGGCCGGCGTGGTCTCGCCCTTCCATTACTGGCAGCTCGTCGGCGCCGTGATCCTCGGCTACCTGGTCTTCGGCGACCTGCCGGATCTCTACACCTGGCTGGGCGCGGCGCTGATCATCGGCTCGGGGATGTTTATAGGCTGGAGAGAGACGCGGGAGAGAAGCCCGGCATGATGCCCCTTTCTCTGTCATGCTCGGGCGAAGACCCGAGCATCCATCCGGATGGACCCTCGGGTCGGAGCCCGAGGGTGACCGGAAGAACAACCCCGACCGCGGCGGCTTCACCCGCATGACCCCCGTCCCCACCGCCGCCGCGCCGCAACGGGTGCTGCTCGGCATCCTGTTCATGATGCTGGCGACCTCGCTCTTCCCGGTGATGAACGGGCTGGTCAAGATCCTCAGCGCCGACTACCCGACCGAGCAGATCATCTGGGCGCGCACCGCCTCGCACCTGGTCTTCGTGCTGCTGCTCTTCGGGCCGGGCATCGGCTGGCGCATCTTCCGCAGCGTGCGCCTGAAGGCGCAAATCGGACGCTCGCTGGTCCTGCTCTGCTCGACCACCTGCTTCTTCTCCGGCGTCAAGTTCATGCCGCTGGCCGAGGCCTCGTCGATCAGCTTCGCCTCGCCCTTCATCGTCGCCCTGATGGCCGTGCCGCTGCTCGGCGAGAAGCTCAGCCTGGTGCGCCTCGCCGCCGTCGCCGTCGGCTTCCTCGGCGTGCTGGTGGTGGTGCGCCCGGGCAGCGAGGTGTTCAACTGGGCCTCGCTGCTGATCTTCGGCAGCGCCTTCTTCTACGCGAGCTACCAGATCCTGACGCGCTTCGTCGCCGGCCACGACCGGCCGGAGACCTCGGTGGTCTACTCGGCCCTGGTCGGCACCGTGGTGATGACAGCCGTCGTCCCCTTCTTCTGGACCACGCCGCACGACCTCGCCGACATCGCCCTGCTCGCCAGCCTCGGCGTGCTCGGCGGCCTCGGCCATTACTGCGTCGCCCGCTCGCTGACCTACGCCGCGGCCAGCGTGGTGACGCCCTTCCACTACTGGCAGATCGTCGGCGCCGTCACCACCGGCTACCTGCTGTTCGGCGACCTGCCCGATGTCTACACTTGGACCGGCGCGGCGCTGATCGTCGGCTCGGGGCTGTTCATCGGCTGGCGCGAAACCCGCGAGCGAGCGCAACCGTAGTTTGCGCCCGGCGCCGAAAGCTAGTTCGCAGAACTAGCGAAAGGCGCTCCGGACAAGACTGGACCCCGGCCTTCGCCGGGGTGACGACAAAGGCCCGGTCTGAGACGGGATATTCACCACAGAGCCACAGAGAACACAGAGAGGAAGAGAGGAATCGCCTCTGTGATCTCTGTGTCTCTGTGGTAAGTCCCTTTGGGTTTGTCTGTCAGCGAGGCTCTTCACCGCCGCTGACGCGGCGGATCACCCGCGCAATTCACCGTGAGAAAGAGCGGATCCCTCCGATATGGGGGCCCTAGCCGTTCTGTCCAGAGGGCCGGACAACGAAAAATCCGCCTGACGCCAGAGAAATTGCCCCGATTGGTGATTCTGCAGTCCGGAGAGGGGCTTCCGGCGCCAGGGCGGCGAAAATCGATAGACACATTGGACAGGAGTGACGGAGGCCGTATCGTGGAGAGTCAAGGCGTTGGCATCCCTCCTGTTTACTTTTGATCGTGGCGGCTTTGCGGCTTTTTCTGGCAGACGGCATGGCCGATTGCGGCAGCGGCCTGAGGGCCTGACAGCGGCACCCTTCTCTTCTCTGTCAGGCCCGGGCGTGACCCGGGCATCCATCCGGATGGACCCTCGGGTCAAGCCCGAGGGTGACAATCAAGAGAGAAGCACTCTCTTCGCCGCAGACTCGCCGCTGGCCAGGGGCGGCCTCGACGGTGCCGGTTTCGCCGACCGTCGGTTCGGCATGCTACAATGCTCAACAACACGCAGGCGGTTGGCTCGGGCTTCGCGCCCGCACGGGGCACCTGACCGTACAATGCCGGACGTAGTGCCAACAGGCGAAGGATCGCAACCTCGGGAGGATCGTGTGACGCGCGATCCGGCCCCGATAGGACGCCCTCCCGAGTGGGTGAGCAATGTCATCTGGTTCCGCCAGAATTGGCGCAGATATTGGCTGACTCTGATCTTAGGGGGAGTGTTTCTTGTCGGCACAGCCGTCGTCTATGACCATAAGGACGTGATCTATGGCCGTATGGGCAGCATGCTTAACGAGCGGGCGCCGGTCGGCAGTTTCCCGGTGCGATTTGTCAACGTTTCGGACGAGGAAGTCCGGGTAAACTACGTCGGGGAGTTCTATATCAGCGCGCCAAAAACCCCGGGCATGAATGAGTCGGTTGGCTCAGGCGTGCTTCGGGTCCACGAATCCTGCGGGTTGATCATCCAGGTCAGCCCGAAGTCACAGAAGAATTGTTCAGCAAACCTCGTCAACGAGGAGAAGCTACTTCCTCTTGTTGACGACGGTGACAAGTTCATGCTCGTCATTTTTTCCGCATCGCCGCGGCCACTGCGCGCAGAAATCCTTCTCAACCGCAGCACGCTAACGAAGGGCCTCGACTTCCTCTACCCAAGGCCGGGACAGGGCGGCTAAAGGCGCGGCCATACGGGTTGATGGCGCCACGGCCTTCCCGTCAGGACAGCACCTTCCGCGCCGCCGCCTCGCCGCTGGCCAGCGCCGCTTCGACGGTGCCGGTTTCGCCGTCGGCGTAGAGGGATTCGCCGGCGAGGTGGATGGGGCCGGTGGCGACTTCGCGCAGGGCGTCGAGCGCCGCCCTGGTCTCGACCGTGGGATAGGAATAGGCGCCGCCGGAGAACTCCTCCTCGCCCCAATGCGTGGCCTGCCAGGTGACGAGGTCGGCGCGCAGCTGGGTCATCGTCCGGCCGAAGATCTGCGACAGCGAGTGCAGCGCGGTCTCCAGTCGCTGCTCCGCGCCGAGCCCCGCCGCCCAGCCGAGGCGCGAGCCGGCACACCAGCCGGTGAGCACGGGGTGCGGTGCGGGGTATTGCGTCCACCAGGTGGGCACGGCCGATTTGATGCCGAAGACGAAGGCCAGATCCGCGGCTTCCGGCCGGCTCCCGCTCCGCGCCGTGTCGAGCCACCAGCGCTGGCGGAAGCGCAGATGGAATTTGAGCACCGGGCCGAAGCCGGTCGCCTGATCGGCCACAGCCACCGCCTCCCGCAACGATGACGGCAGCTTCCCACTCTGATCAAGCAACTGCCGCGTCAGCGGCAAGGGCAACGTGAGCAGGACCTGGCGCGCTGCGAACACCGTTCCGTCGCGGCAGCGGGCGATCACGCGCCGGTCCCCCGAGGCGCTGCCCTCGACCTCGATCCCGCTCACCACGACACCGGTGTGCAGCGTCGCCCCGGCGCGCAACGCCCCATCAGCGAGGAACCCGGCGAGGGCGCCGTAGCCCTCTTCCACCCGGTCCTGCCGCTCCGCATCGGGGTCGAGCCACTGGTCGCGCAGCGCCAGGGTGCTGAAGCGGCCGAGTGCTGCGTTGTTGTAGCTCTCGACCTCGCGCATCACCAGCCGGCGCAGCGCCTCGTAGTGCGGGGCGGTGAAGTGCAGCCCGAGGAACTCGGCCACCGGCATGTCGCTGGTGAGCGAGCGCATGGCACGCAGGAAATCCTCCTCGTGCGGCACGGCATCGCGCGGCATCCAGCGCCCGTTCTCGACGCTCCAGCGCGTGCCGGCGAGCGGGCGCAGATGCAGGCCCGCCTCCTCAGCCAGGGCGCGGGTCAGCGGGGCCGCGCCGTGGACGTATTCGGCGCCCGGCTCCGCCGGGTAGCCGAACTCCTCGACCGGCCGCGTGGCGATGCGCCCGCCGACCCGCGGCCGCGCCTCCAGCAGCACGACGCGCCGGCCCGCCCGCGCCAGGACCCGCGCCGCCATCAGCCCGGCAGCACCGGCGCCGACGATCAGGACATCGGAAGGGGTAGGAGCGAACGGCATAGCTTGGCCAGAAGGGAAGGGTCAGCGGGACTGGAATAAGAAGGCAGGGCTGACCAGATAGTAGCCGGGAACCACCCCGGCCAGAGGGACAGAACGATGACAACCACCGGCGGACCGTTCGAGAACACCAAAGAGGCGGCCCAGTCGGTGGCCGAGAGCCTGAAGGCCGTCGTCCAGGACGTGAAGGCGATGGCCAGCGACGTGGCGGAGAAGGCGACCGCGACGATCGCCCTGAAGAAGGCGCGGCGCAAGAAGGCGCGGAAGGTGGCCAAGCGGGCCGTGAAACGCGCCGCAAAGCGGGCGGTACGCAAGGGCGCCAAACGCGCGAAGAAAGAGCTTTAGACGCCGGCTTTCCATCGGACTGAATTTGGTCTAAATTCGGTCTTATGAAATTATCGAAGCAGATAAAGCCGATCAGCTATCTCAAGGCGAAGGCGCCGGAGGTGCTGCGCGGGCTTGCGGAGGATCCCGGCCCGGTCTTCGTCACGGTCAACGGCGAGGCCAAGGCGGTGCTGCAGGACATCGCCAGCTACGAACAGACGCAGGAGACCCTGGCCCTGCTCAAGGTTCTGGCCTTGAGCGCACGCGATGTCGAGCGCGGCAAGGTGAAGCCGTTCCGCGCCGCGTTCGCCGATATCCGTCGCCGCGTCATGAGGCGCAAGCCGGAGCGGGCGTGACCCGGGGGCGACGTTATCGGGTTGTCCTTGCCGGGGACGCCGAACGCGACATCGAGGACATCTACCGCTACATCGCCAGCCAGGAGTCCGCTTCCCGCGCCGATGCGGTGCTCAGAGACCTGGAGGCTGCGTACGAGCGCCTCGCGGGGATGCCTGACCGTGGCAATGCGCCCAGGGAGTTGCACGCCATCGGCCTCGTCGAGTTTCGCGAAACCCATATCGGGCCGTATCGCATGGTCTATCGTGTGGTGGCACGGAGCGTCATCGTCTATTGCGTCTTCGACGGCCGCCGCGACATCCAGAGCCTGCTGCAGCGGCGTTTGCTGCGCTAGCGCGAGCGCAGCTCGCGCGTCAGCGCCAACAGCGAATTCTATCCGCAACGCGCAGCGTTGGCGGTTGAATTCGCGAGTGGCGCTCCGGAGAAAGACACGCGCGAGTGAGCTAGGGGAGCATATGCTGCTTCTCCCCTCACCTATTCGGTCAGTTCGGGCCGCCGCCCTCGGGCGCGGCCCAGTCGATGGCTGGTGCGGGCCCTTTGGCTCGCTACCTACTTCACGTCCCCCAACTTGACACCGCGGCCCGCACGCAGACTGCGGCGCGCCCGTCCGACCCTGTCCAGGAACCGCTCATCGTTCTCCAGCCGGCGCGCCGGGCGCACTCGCGACACGCCACGCTTTTCTGGCCGTGATGTCCCGTTCTTCCGTCGCATGGCCGCGGCTCCGATGGTTGGCCGGTAAGTCCTAGGCCGCCCGCTCGACCTCGCGTGCCACGCGCGACCCAAGATCGCGCATGGCGACCGCCAGATCGTGCTGGGCCTGGAGATTGAGCCAGAACTGCGGGTCGTTGCCGAAATAGCGCCCGAGGCGCAAGGCGGTCTCGGGGCTGATCGCCCGCTTGCCGTTGAGAATGTCGACGATACGGCCCGAGGGCACGCGCAAGGCGCGCGCCAGCGCGTTGGCCGACAGCTCGCGCGCGGTCAACTCGCGTCGCAGGATCCGGCCGGGGTGAATGGGAACCATGATGTGTCCTCAGTGATAATCGACGATCTCGACCTCGTGGGCGTGGCCATCTCTGAAGCGGAAGCAGATGCGCCAAGGGCCGTTCACGGTGATCGCCCATTGGCCCCTGCGCTCACCCTTCAGGGGGTGCAAGCCAACGCTCTTCAGCGGGCTGATATGGTCCAATCGCTCCGCCGCGTTCAGGATCGCGAGAAGCTCCAGCGCCGCATCGACGTCGAGGCCGCGAAAACGCGACTTGCCGGTCTCGAAGAGCCGCCTCGTTGCTGAGCTCGCCCACGATCGAATCACGCTTACAGCCTACTACGCGGTGCGTAGCACGTCAACTGGAGTGCCTCTACCGCAGCGCAACGCGCAGCCCGCGTAACGCGAAGCGTTAGCGCGAGAGGCGCTCCGGAAAAAACCACGCGTGAGATCGGCTACACTCGCGCGATGACCCTCGTCTTCGTCTACGGAACTCTCAAACAGGGCTTCCCCAACCACGCCACCAACCGCGGCCGCCGCGTGGCCGGCACGGCAACGACTGTTGACCCCTGGCCGCTCTACCTGGTGAGCGAACGCTCAGTGCCCTGGCTCATCGACCGTAAGGGCGGCGGCGTGCGGGTGACCGGCGAGCTCTACGAGGTCGACGACGACGCCCTCGTCGCCATGGACCGTCTGGAGCGCATCGACGCCTCGACGGCTATCGCCGCCGCACGATCGCCGTGTCACTGCCCGGCGGCGACCCACTGGAGGCGCGGGCCTATCTCAAGGAGCCCGGGCAGCTTTCACGCGACGAGATCAGGGCTGGGCCACTGGCGGGGTACACGCCGGAGCAGGCGAGGCTGTATCGGCGGAAGGGGGGCTAGGCGCGGACTGTCAAACGCGTCGCATCGCACGCGTCCTCGCGCATGTCCAATGAAGCGCGCTTGGCACTCGAAGCAATTGAGACGACATTGCGCCGCTTGGGCGCTGATCCAGGCGTTTCGGATTGGATTGCACGCATAAAGGCAGCAAGAGAACGGCAGCTGAACGACGGAGATTTGGATCAGCGCGTAGCCCGCCTAGCTCAGCAGATAGGCATTGGCCCTCTGCGCGCGCCAGAATTCAGGCGGCGCTTCAGGATGGGCTGGCAACAACAAGCGCGCCTTTGCCCTGCAACTGAGATATCGTCGACGTTAGATCGCGCAATTACTTCCGACTTGTTGCAGCATGGCGCGAATCAGCATCCCCTAGTACCCGCCGAGGTGATGGCTCACCTCAATCTGGGTCAAGGCCCTTTGATTGGCGAAGCAATGAAGCTCGCGAGAGAACTGCACAACTCCACCCCGTGCACGAAAGCGGAATTGCTCGAGCGTCTTGGTGAAATTTTGGCCGATCGAAGCACGACATAGCCTTGCTTCGGTGCGCGGCTCACATATTCGGATAGTTTCGGGCCGCCGCCTTCGGGCACGGCCCAACCGACGTTCTGCGCAGCCCTAAGGCCACTACCGCGCGGCCTTGATCATCGCCCCCAACTTCTCAAAGACTACTTCGCCAGCCCCTAGCTGGTAGAGCAATCCGCCAACGGTTGCGACCGTTAGCACACCCATGCCCTTTCCAACGGTTCCAGCATACTTCTCAAGAAAAGTGTTGAGATGCCTTTTCACATTAAGAACTGATTTCGGCGTAAGCGTTGCTCGCCGAGACAGATTTTCGTTCAGTTTTTTTAATTCGGCGACAAGGGTGCGCAGCTCTAAAAGATAGTCAGCGTCGTCTACGTACAATTCAGGCGGAGGCGCGTTGTGGTGACGAGCAGGATTGTAGTCGAGTGCCTACTCTAGAGCGGCAATCACAGCTTGAGAATAAAGGCTCTTCGTGGAAAAAGGTGGGTAGAGGCAAGGGCACGATCATGTTTTGAGCCAATGATATCAATGGTTTTTCGAGGTTTTCAGGTTGCTGAAAACCTGTCACGTCTTCCGGCATGAAAACATCGCCTGATCGGGCT
>SXGS01618391.1_pt1 | contig 11208 bp, 11 predicted proteins | sample 3174681 | NCBI WGS metagenome assembly SXGS01 (sample SAMN11356861, study PRJNA531348) | freshwater metagenome | isolation source: freshwater sample F1-80 | place: China: Fuxian Lake, Yuxi | collected 2017-12-25 | reverse complement strand
TGTTCAGGGCATCGGCCAGGTAAAAATAGGCCGTCGCCTGCCGTGGGAGGGCAGTACCGGTGGATTCCTCTGGTCCTTGCAGCAGGCTCCCGGATCTGCTCTGGCCGGGCCAGCCTACGATTTCCCGGAGCCACACAGCACCCCAGGACAGAGCGAATGGCGAGGAGTTGGGAAAGGGTTTGACGAAGCGCCGTTGCGATCGGGCACTCCCCATCCTCGCAGGTCTTTTTAATGCCGCCTCGGGCTTCCTCCATAAGCGGCTGGAGGAGGTGGGCAGCAGCCCGGTTCCACTCCCCGACGAAGAGGTCTGCTCTGGGGAAGATTCTCGGGCGGTGCGATCGTATGACAGGGACCAGGGCCCCCTGGAACGAGGTTACAATCTAGCCTAAGGAGGGCCGGTTGTCAACCATTAAATCCCCCTGGCCGAGGTCTAGCGGTTGGGGTATATAGGCCGGTCGGGGCCTATATCAAGGGGCTATCCCGGAGGCAAAGGTGGGTAAGCGGGGCCTAGGTCAAGGGAAAATAGTGGATTTAGGCGAGCTGGGCTATTGACGGGATGTGTGTAAAATTATTTACTTAGGGGCCTAGGTTCCTCCTCCACCTCTGCGGGGATAGAGCATGATGCGGCGTCGCTGGACTGTTGGGCTGTGGGTTTTGTTATCGATCGTTGGCTCCTTTGGGCCATCCCGGGCCGCGACTCCGCCGGTGCTTCCGGTGGGCCAGGAACTGAACACGCTGCTGATGGTGGTGCGCAACATTCGGGACTACTATATAGAAGAAATTTCCCCTGATACCCTGATGCACGCCGGGGTCAAGGGGCTGTTCTACACCCTCGATCCGGCCAGCGATTACACCTTCAGCCAGGCGCAGAATGCCGGGTGGAAGGATAGTTTCGATACCTTCCGCCAGATCGCCCTGGCCGTCAACGACTCCTCCCTTTACTCGACCACCCCCGACACCTTGGTGCGCTTTGGGATCGCCGGTATGCTGTCCATACTCGATCCCTATACCAACTTCATGGAAAACCAGAGTTTGGACAACTTTATCATCCACACCCGCGGCAGCTATGGCGGGTTGGGTTTTCGCATCCAGGTGATCCATCCAGACAGCGCCATCGCGGTCTGGATCCTGCTGCACCAGGACACCCCCGCCGCCCGGGCCGGCGTCAAGTCCGGCGACCTGATTGTGGCCATCGACGACAGCACCACCAAAAAACTGAACGCCGGTGACGCGGCCGACCTGATGCGCGGGGAGCCGGGGACCCCAGTGACCCTGACCCTGAAAAGAGCGGGGGTTCCCGATCCCTTCAAGGTAACCATCATCCGCGAGGTGGTGCAGGTGCGCAGCGTGCCCTACTTCACCCTCTTTGCGGATTCCACCGGCTACGTCAAACTGGACGGATTTCAGCAGAAATGCAGCCATGAGGTGCGCGAGGCCCTCGTCGAGCTGAAACAGCGGGGCATGAAGAGATTGATTTTTGATCTGCGCGGCAACGGCGGGGGGTACCTCCAGGAGGCGGTCGCCGTGGCCGAACTCTTCCTGGCGCCCCAGAAGTTGGTGGTCTACACGGCGGGCCGGGCCATCGCCGATACCACCCGGTACTTCACGGCGGCCAAACCGGTGGTGGCGGCGGAACCCATGGTGATCCTGGTGGATGGGGAGTCGGCGAGCGCCTCGGAGATCGTTTCTGGTGCGATCCAGGATTGGGACCGCGGCCTGATCCTGGGCACACCGACCGTGGGCAAGGGCTCGGTACAACAGACCATGCCCATCGGCGACAAGGCCGAACTGAAGCTGACCATCGCCGCCTATTTCACCCCCAGTGGGCGGTCCATCGACAAACGCATGCGCAAGGATTCAACCCTGGTCGGTTCCCCGGACCGCGAATTCAAGACCCTGACGCGGGGCAGGATCGTACACGGCGGCGGCGGTATCGTGCCCGACGTGTACATGGAATCTCTAGAAAAGCGCCTGTGGACCACCCCGCTCAACAGGCAGTTGGCGGGTGGAGCCACGGCCAACAACCTGTTCTTCCACTTTGCCAGGCAGTACCCGGTAACCCACCCCCTGGCTGCGGACTTCCGGGCCAACGAGGAGACCGTGGCTGAGTTCCGCCAGTTTGTCGCCAATCGGGGCTTCGAGTACGTCAGCCAGTACGAGGCGTGGATGAAGGATCTGCAGAAAAAGGCGGACGAGGAGAACCAGGCCGACAAGTTGACCAATTCCCTGGAAAGCCTGCGCGAGGAGATCGGCGAGATTGAGGAGGATCACTGGGAGAACAACAGGGATCTGTTGAGCTGGAAGCTCAGCTACGACATCCTCGAAAAAGGGGTGGGCCAGAAGGCCGCCGAGGCGTACCGGGTGTCGGTGGACCCGCAGGTGTTGCGGGCCCGCCAAATCCTGGTGGATTCCAAGGCTTACGAGGAGTTCCTGCACAAGGCGGAGATCAGCCTGCCGCCCGATCCGAAACTGGTCACTGCCGCGCCGGACTCAGACGCGACCTCCGGGGAGTAGGCTGGAATGGTTCAGACTGGCCGCCGTCTTCCCGAATGGCTCAAGGTCAAGGCTCCGGGGAGCGCCAACTACCTCGAACTGAAACGCCTGGTGTCCAACCTGCGGTTGCACACCGTCTGCGAAAGCGCCCAGTGCCCTAACATCGGCGAGTGCTGGAACGGCCGCACGGCGACTTTTATGATCCTCGGGGACGTGTGTACGCGCAGCTGCGGGTTCTGCGCGGTCAAAACCGGCAAACCCCAGTTCCTCGACGAAGGGGAGCCGGAGCGGGTCGCCGAGGCGATCTCGCAGCTGGATCTTCGCCACGCCGTGATCACCTCGGTCAACCGGGACGAACTGGCGGATGGAGGGGCGCGGATCTTTGCCCGCACCATCGAGGCGGTGCGCCAGCGCTGCCCGCGCACCAGCGTCGAGGTGCTGATCCCGGATTTCAAGGGCGACTGGGAAGCGTTGGCGCTGGTGGTGGCCGCCGGCCCCCATATCCTCAACCACAATATCGAAACCGTGCCCCGGCTCTACGCGCAGATGCGGCCTCAGGCCAAGTACAGCCGTTCGCTCGAACTGCTCGACCGGGCCCGTGCCATGGGGTCGGTGCCCACCAAATCCGGCATGATGCTGGGGGCCGGCGAGGCCGAGGAGGAGATCGCCGGCACCATCACCGATCTGGCCGGGGTCGGCTGCCAGATCCTCACCCTCGGCCAGTACCTGAGCCCCTCCCGGGCCCATGTCCCGGTGGACCGGTTCGTCCATCCCGACGAGTTCGCCCGCTGGCGGGGTTTCGCTTTGGCGCAGGGGTTGGTCCACGTGGAGTCGGGCCCCCTGGTGCGCAGTTCCTACCATGCCGAACTGCAGGCCGGCGCCTTCCAGGTAGCCGTGCCCGCCGATCATGACCCTGCCTCTTCCCCCCCCTCTCAGCTACAGGCGGCACGATGAATCTCGATAAAAAGAACATCGCCACCTATTTGCGGCGGAAGAAACTGCTGGTGGCCAGTGATCCGGCCCCGGTGGTCACCACCTTGGGAGACGGGCTGCAGCACTTGGTTTTCCACGTTGTGGTTCCGCGCCAGGAATTCGTCGTCAAACAGGCCCTGGCCCGGGCCCAGGTCAAGGAGCGCTGGTGGCTCGACCGCAAACGGATCTTCACCGAGAAAAGCTGCCTGGAGATTCTGTCCCAGCTCTTTCCGGTGTTTATCCCCGAGGTGGTCCTCGAGGACCGCACCGACTTCATTCTGGTGACCACCGCCCAACCGCGCGAGGCGGTGGTGTGGGAGGACCAGTTGATGGGTGGCAAGATCGATCTGCAGATCGCCTCGCTCTGCGGCGAGTTGCTTGGCACGGTCCACAACCAGACCGCCGAGGACCGGGAGGTGAAGGCCATGTTCAAGGATACCAAGGCCTTCGAGCAGCTGCGCATCGAGCCCTTCTATGGGCGTATCGCCCAGGTCTTTCCCGATCTCAAAAAACCCATCGAGGCCCAGGTTCGCCAGCTACTCAAGAATCGCCATGCCCTGGTGCTGGGAGACCTGCGGCCCCGCAACGTCTGGGTCAACAGCGGCCAGGTGTACCTAGTCGACTTCGTGGCTGCGCACTACGGCAACCCCTCCTTTGACGTGGCGTTTTATGCCGCCGATATGTGTATCAAGGCAATGATCAACAGCCCCCAGAAGGCGGCATACCTCGAGGGGGTGAACATCTACTGGAACTCCTATTTCCGCACCTCCGAATACGCCAAGAAGAAGGAGGTCGAGAAGAGCGCCGTGCGGGACCTGGCCTGCCTGCTCCTGAGCGCCATCGACGGCAGGGTGCCGGCCATCGGCCTGGACGAACACATGCGCGGGCTGGCCCGGCGCATCGCCCAGAACCTGCTCTTCACCGAACTGGACAAGATCGAGGAGATCACCGAGTTCGTGAACCGCACCCTGATCGACGGCTGACCATGGGCAAGACTGCAGACCTGGGAAGGCGGGTTGAACTGGTCCCGATGGACCCGCATTTCCACGACATCACCATCGCCCTTTACCGACAGCCCACCCCAACTGGCCCGCAGTACCTCATCCACAGCTACAGCAATCGCCCCGGCGCGACGGCGCGCTTGGATTATCTCACCGAGGCGATGGCCGTGCTGGGGGGTATGGAAAAGGTCGGCGCGCGTCTCCTGCGTTTTTCCTGCGGTGCGGACCACGAGTTGGCCTGCCGCCGCGCCTTTCTCGAAGCCTGCAAACTCGAAACGGCACAGCCCTTGGCCCCCAGGGCCTTGGTTTTTTTCGACAAGAAATCAGGACACCAGATCCAGCTGATCGGGCTGGGAGGCGGGGCCTACCGGGTGGAGTTGGCGGGCGGGGAGGCCAGCCGGGTGGCGGCCATCGCCGCTGGTTTGGTCAAGCTGGGGCAGTTGGAGACACCATCCCCGGGACAGATTCTCTTTGCCTGCGGCCAGGCCCACGACCCCCTGGTGGGTATGCTGGTGGTGCGGGCGGTGAACGTGCGGGCCACCCTGCGCGAACAGGAGTTGCTGGCGGCGCGGGGCCTGCTGGCCGCGCCAAGTGCCCAACAACAGTGAGGCGGTCCCGATGATCCAGATCCCCTCGATGACCAGTCGCCAGCGCGTGTTGGCCGCCTTGCAGCGGCAGCCGGTGGACCGCACCCCGGTGTGCAACCCCACCTCGGTGGCCACCGTGGAGCTGATGGACCTGGTGGACGCCCCCTTTCCGGACGCCAACCGCCAACCCGAGCTGATGGCCCGCCTGGCCGCCACCGGGTACACCGAGCTGGGTTTCGACACCATCATGCCGGTATTCAGCATCATCCAGGAATCCTCGGCCCTGGGCTGCAAGATGCAATGGGAACAAAAAGATAATTGGCCGACAGTGCGTATGAGGGAGCCGATCTGGGCCGGGCCGGAGGACATCGTCATCCCCCCAGACTTCCTCACCCATCCCGACACCCGCTGTGTCATCGAGGCCATCAAGATCCTGCGCCGCGAATACGGGAACGAGGTGGCCATCGTCGGCAAGACCATGGGGCCCTGGTCCCTGGGGTACCATGGCTTCGGGGTGGAGCCCTTCCTGCTGATGTCCCTCGATGATCCGGGGAAGACCAAAGCGTGTCTGGACCGGATCAAAGAGGCGACCATCCAGTTTGGCCTGGCGCAGATCGAGGCCGGGGCCGATGCACTGACCCTGCCGGACCACGCCACCGGCGACCTGGTCAGCGGCGAATACTATGCCCGTTACCTGCGCGATTTACACATCGAATTCGCCCACCGCCTGCCGGCCCCAATCATCCTGCACATCTGCGGGCGCACCGTGGATCGTATGGAGTACATCGCCCAGACCGGCATGGCCGCCTTCCATTTCGACTCGAAAAACGCCCCGGCCGAGTCCATGCAGATCGTGCGCAAGCGCATCTCCCTGGTGGGCAATCTCAACAATCCGGAGACCCTCTTTTCCAAAGGCCCCGAGGAGGTGCGCCGCGAGGTGTACCGCAACCTGGACGCCGGGGTGGAGCTGGTGGGTCCCGAGTGCGCCATTCCATTGCAGACCGCCATCGAGAACCTCAAGGAAATTCCCCTGGCCGTGCGCGACTGGCACCGCCAGCGGGACGCGGCCAATTAGAAACGAAAGAGCCATGGCAGAACTGAGCGAGATCCACAACGAGTTCCTCCGCCAGGAGATCGAGGAGAATATCGAGCGGCCCGAAGAGCGCCAGCGGCTGATCGACAATTTTGCCACGGCCAGGCCGGAGATGCAGGACATCGCGGCCGCCCTCATCGAAGGGGAACACCTCGTGGTCAACGAATTGGCCCGGGCCGCGCTAGACGCCGGCATCGAAGCCCTCGAGGTGATGGACGACGGCTTGATCGGGGGCATGGCGGTGGTGGGCATCAAGTTCCGGGAGAATATCATCTTTGTGCCCGAGGTGCTGGCCTGCGCCCGGGCGATGAAGGCGGGTATGGCCCACATCGAGCCCATCCTCTCGGCCTCGGGTATCGAGCCGCTGGGCAGAGTGGTGATGGGCACTGTCAAAGGAGACCTGCACGACATCGGCAAAAATCTGTGTATCATGATGCTGCGGGGCGCCGGCTTCGAGGTCATCGACCTGGGCGTCGATACCTCGCCTGACCAGTTCATCGACGCGGTGGAGGAACACCAGGCCAACCTGTTGGGCATGTCGGCCCTGCTGACCACCACCATGCCCAATATGGGCAAGACCATCGAGGCCTTTATCGACGCCGACCTGCGCGACCAGGTGAAGATCATGGTGGGCGGGGCCCCGGTGACCCAGGACTTTGCCGACGACATGGGCGCCGACGGGTACGGCAAGGATGCCCTGGCCTGCGTCACCCTGGCCAAGACCCTGTTGGCGGTGAAGCAGTGACGCAGCGCATCGATCCTGAGGCTTTTAAGCAACGCCTCGAGCGGATCAGCGAGCTCTTTGCCGGCATGGTGGTCCATGCCGACCAGCAGGCCAAAGAGCGCTGTCCGTACAAGGACCGCCACAACCAGTGTACGGCCAAGTTCGGCTGCCGCAACCAGCGGCCCGCTGCCCAGGCCGGCGGCCAGTTGTTGTGCGCCGCCGTGGACGGGCAACTCGAATACCGCAGTGCCTGGGAGACGCTGGGCCCGGAAAAGGCTGTGGCACTGCGCGACAAACTGCGCCGCTGAAGGCGGCGTCCATGCCCCCGGCATCACCCCCCGGCACCTTTGCCCTTCCCCGCGCCGAGACCCTCTTCGACCGCGCCGACCAGCAGGAATTGCGGGTGCCCACCTCCTGCGGCCGCAGCGGCCGCTGCCACGAGTGTATAGTCGAGGTGAAGGAGGGTGCCGAATCCCTGGGACCCCGCACCCCGGCGGAGTCCTTCTTGCGGGCTCCCTATCGCTTAGCCTGCCAGGCCGCGCTGGTCGAGGGGGGAGGGGCCGTGCGTTTTGCGCCCCTCAGCCGTCGGCCCCAGATCCTGATGCCAGAATCCGGCGAGGCGCAGGAGTGCGATCCCCTGGTTCAACGGATCGGTGAGCGGGTGCTCTACGCCGGCGAGCATATCGACGCGTACCGGGGCCGGCTGCTGGGTTTGGCCCTGGATCTGGGCACTACCACCCTGGTGCTGGAACTGGTGGACCTCGAACAGGGCCGGGTGCTGGCGGCTGCTTCCTGCGAAAACCCCCAGCGTTTCGGGGGTAGCGACGTGATGAACCGCATCTCCTACGACGGCGGGCCCTATCGCGGGGAGTTGCACCAGGCGGTGATCAGGGCAGTCAACCGCCTGGCCCGCCAGTTGTGCCGGCAGCAGGGCTGTACCCGGCGCGAAGTCTATGAGCTGGTGGTGGCGGGCAATGCCACCATGCGCGACCTCTTCTTTGGCCTGGATGTGCAGAGCATCGGCCAGAAGCCGTACAAATCCCTCATGGAACACGAATGGCGGGCCGGAAAACGCGCCGATACCTGCCTGGTGGTGGAGGCCCGCCCGTTGGGCCTGCGCCTGCACCCACGGGCCAGGGTCTACGGCCTGCCGCTGATCGCCAGCCACGTGGGTGGCGACACGGCGGCCGCGTTGGCGGCCATCGAAGCCTGGGATTGCCGCGAGCTGGTGATGCTGGTGGACGTGGGTACCAATACCGAGGTGGTGGTGGGGGATGGCCGGCGCTGGGTGGCGGCCTCGTGTCCGGCGGGGCCGGCCTTCGAGGGAGGCCTGATCCAGTACGGAATGCCGGGGTTCGAGGGGGCCATCGAGCGGGTGCGCTGGGTGGACGGCGGTTTTGTGTGCAGCACCATCGGCGGCAAACCCGCCGATGGCATCTGCGGCTCCGGGCTCATCGACCTGTTGGCCGAGCTGCGCCGGCACGGGCGTATGACACCCAAAGGGGTGTTCGCCGACAAGGCCTACACGCTGGACGTGGTCCCCGAGCGGGGCATCACCTTTTCGCGCCAGGACGCCAGCCACTTGGCCCAGGCCAAGGCCGCCAATTACTGCGGCCAGTACATCGCGCTGCGCCACTTCGGCGCCTCCCCATCGCAGGTGCAGCGGCTCTTTCTGGCGGGCGGTTTCGCCAATTATATCGAGGTGGCCAACGCCGTGCAGATCGGCTTTTTGGCGCCCGTGCCCGCCGAACGCATATTCAAGGTGGGCAACGCGGCGGCCCAGGGGGCCCGCCAGGTGTTGCTCTCTCGCCGCCGGCGCCGGGCCGTTGAGGAATTGGTGCAGACCGTCGAACACGTGGAGCTGGAGACCACCCCGGACTTCTTCGAACTCTTCGTCGAGGGCTGCCAGTTCAAACCCATGCCAGATACTTTTTGAGGTACAAGATGACACCCTTTCGCCAGCGGTTGCAGGACCAGACGCCAATGCTCTTCGACGGGGGCTTCGGCTCCCAGCTCTTCCTGCGGGGCATCCAGCTGACCAACAGCGCGCTGGCCAATGAACTCCACCCCGAGGCTGTGGTGGCCATCCACGGCGACTATATCGCCGCCGGGGTCGACGCCATCGAGACCAACACCTTCGTGGCTTCGCCCCTGCATCTGGCCATGGCTAACCGGGATGCGGCGGAGGCCGAAAAGCTGGTGCGGCTGGCGGTGCGCCACGCCCGCCAGGCGGTGGAGGCGAGTGGTCGCCCGGTGTACATCGCCGGCTCCCTCGGGCCATCGCCCGGGGCCATCGAAGCCGACGCGGGAGGGGTGGATTTCGGCATTGCCAACGCCGCGGTGAAGGAGGCCCACGAGCGGGTGGCGCGGGCCATGGCCGAGGAGGGGGTGGACTTTTTCTGCATCGAGACCATGTTTTCGGCCGTGGAGGCGGCCATGGCCGCCGAGGCGGCGCGGCAGACGGGGTTGCCCATTGCCGTCAATCTCACCTACAAATACACCCGGGACCGCAAGACCGGGGCCGAGGTCTACCGCACCGACTGGGGCCATACGGCGGGGGACCTGCTCGACATCCTCGCGGGGGGCGAGTTCTCCGGCGGGGTGAACCTGCTCGACCACATCCAGTTGCTGGGCCTCAACTGCGGGGCCGAGCCTTCGCGGCCCGAACACACCGGCATGCCCTATGCCATCAGCGGGGTGCGCCAGTTGCACCGGGCCATGGAGGAGCGGGCCCTGGGGGGCAAACGCTACATGGCCTATCCAAACGCAGGATTGCCCCGGCTCGACAAAGACCGCAAAACCACCCACTATCCGCATTCGCCCGAGGAGATGGCTGCCGATGCGGCCGCCCTGCTCGGGGAAGGGGGGTACCTGATCGGCGGGTGCTGTGGCACCACCCCGGCCCATATACGCGCCTTGCGGGCGGCGATGGACGCCAACCGATGAGGATCGGCGGGCGGGATTTTGCGGTCATCGGGGAGAACATCCATACCAGCCGGGTGGTGTTGCTCAAGGGCAAGCGGGTGGTGGCCCTGGACGGGGGCGGGGAGGCGCTGCGCTTCTCCGACTCGCGCGGAAAGGCCGGCCTGCTGCCCATTCCCGAGCGACTCAAGGGCACCCAGGACTACCAGGAAGGGCGGGTGAAACACCTCAAGGTTGCCCTGCAGGCTGCGATGGCCGGGGCGCAGGAGGGCGTGGAGTACCTGCGTTTCCTGGTGCGCCGGCAGGAGGAGGCCGGGGCCGATTTCCTCGACTTGAACGTGGACGAGGTGTCGCTGCGTTTCGAGGAGCAGCGCCTGGCCATGCAGTGGCTGGTGCAGGCGATCAGGGAGATGAGCTCGTTGCCCCTGGCCGTCGATTCCTCGCGGGTCGAGACCCTGCGGGCCGGCCTGGAGAGGATGGATGGGCGGCGCTGTCTGCTCAACTCGGCTTCTCTGGAGCGCCTGGAAGCCGTGGACCTGGCCCGCGAGTACGGAGCCGAACTGGTGATCAGCGCCGCAGGGGAGAAGGGTATGCCCGAGGGCACTGAGGGTCGGCTGGTCAACGCGGCGCGCATGGTGGAGGCAGCGCTGGGCAGAGGTTTCGCCCCGGAAAAACTGTATATCGATCCCTTGGTCTTTCCGATCTCGGTCGACACCCAGTTCGGCGGGCACTGCCTGGAGGCCATCCGGCAGTTGCGTTCCCGGTACGGGGCGCAGATCCACATCACCGGCGGCTTCAGCAATGTGTCATTTGGCTTGCCCTGCCGGCAGATCGTCAATGAGGTTTTTCTGCTCCTGGCCATGGAGGCGGGGGCCGACAGCGGCATCGTCGATCCAGTGAGCAGCCAGCTGGAGCGGGTGGCGGCACTGGACCGCAGCGCCCCGGCCGTCCGGCTCACCGAGGAGATGCTGCTGGGCAGGGACGTGAACTGTAAGAATTTCCTGCGGGCTTACCGCAAAGGCGAACTGGAGGTCTGAGATGGCGATGTACCAGGTGTTGTACTGGCGGGAGATCCCGGCCCAGGTCAAGGCGTACGAGGGGACCCGCCCTAGGTCGCAGGTGTTGTCGGAGCGTTTCCAGGTCGAGATCGACCGCATCGCCATGAAGGAAGGCCTGGTGGGCACGGACGAGTACCTGGACCAGTGGCAGTGGAGCGAGGACCAGGAACGTCCGGGCACGGCCGAGGAGGTGATCGCCGAGGTGGCCGAGGAGTTGGAGGCCCAGTTCGAGGAACTCACCGGCCGTCGGTCATGAGCGTTTTCGACAAACACTACCAGGTCATCGTGGTGGGCGCCGGCCACGCGGGCACCGAGGCCGCCCTGGCGGCGGCGCGTAGGGGGGCGCCGACCCTGCTGT
>SXGS01414412.1_pt1 | contig 11208 bp, 10 predicted proteins | sample 3174681 | NCBI WGS metagenome assembly SXGS01 (sample SAMN11356861, study PRJNA531348) | freshwater metagenome | isolation source: freshwater sample F1-80 | place: China: Fuxian Lake, Yuxi | collected 2017-12-25 | reverse complement strand
GAAGTTGCTTTTGATACTCAGAAATTTGCTAACACTATTGTTGGCAATCTGGCAAAGACACGTGTCAGAGTTCAGGAGCTAGCACTGCATGGCAAGAAGCACTGGTGCGCGTACCGCCACTATAATATACGAAGTGTCTTTCAAATTGCAGATTAATGGCTTCAATTAGTTTTCAACATGCCACAACTAAGTGAATACCGCGCGCCTCCGCCTGTTCGGCGTACTGGAACAGCAGGTCCGGGGTGCGGTGGGCAGACACCACCTTCACTTCATACGGAATGCCCAGCTTGTCCAGCATCTCGGCGGTGTGGCTAAGGGTGGACCAGTCGGACTTGGAGCCCATGATCACGCCAACCAGTGCGCTCATCAAAGTGCCTCTTCTCAAAAGTAGCGCCTACAGGCGCGGCAAAAACCAACAAGCCACGCGGGAAAACCGGCGTGGCTTGTATGCGATTTCCAGCCGGTGCGACCGGCCAAAGGCCGCGCAGTATACCGGAAAGCCCGCAGAGACGCGCACCCATGCCAACCGTTTGTCACCCAGGCCCTGCGCGGCCTGACAAACCTCGTAAACATTGCTCTGGAACAATATTTCTGCACCTTAAGCTCGCAGACTGGTCAAAACCGTTCAGCAAACAGGAGTTGCCCATGAACACAACCATGAAAGCAGCGGTGGTCCACGCCTTTGGCGAGCCACTGCGCATCGAGGAAGTCAAAACGCCCCTGCCGGGGCCGGGACAGATTCTGGTAAAGATTGAAGCCTCGGGCGTTTGCCACACCGACTTACACGCCGTTGAAGGTGATTGGCCAGTCAAACCCAGCCTGCCCTTTATCCCCGGCCACGAAGGCGTCGGCTACGTGGCCGCCGTGGGCAGCGGCGTAACCCGCGTTAAAGAGGGCGACCGGGTTGGCGTGCCGTGGCTGTACAGCGCCTGCGGGTGCTGTGAACACTGCCTGACGGGCTGGGAAACGCTCTGTGAGACCCAGCAAAATACCGGTTATTCGATCAATGGCGGCTTTGCTGAATACGTCATCGCCGACCCTAACTACGTTGGCATCTTGCCCAAAAACATCGGCTTTCTGGAAATCGCGCCCATCCTCTGTGCAGGTGTCACCGTCTATAAAGGGCTGAAGGTCACCGGCGCACGGCCGGGCCAGTGGGTGGTGATTTCCGGCATCGGCGGGCTTGGCCACGTAGCCGTGCAATATGCAAAAGCCATGGGTTTGCACGTTGCCGCCGTGGATGTGGACGATGCCAAGCTGGAGTTGGCGCGCAAGCTCGGGGCCAGCCTGACCATCAACGCACGCAAGGAAAACCCAGTTGAGGTGATCCAACGTGACATCGGCGGCGCGCACGGTGTGCTGGTGACCGCAGTGTCCAACTCGGCGTTTTCCCAGGCCATCGGCATGGCCCGGCGACACGGCACCGTAGCTTTGGTCGGCCTGCCACCGGGTGATTTCCCGACACCGATTTTCGATGTGGTGCTCAAGGCCATCAGCATCACAGGCTCTATCGTCGGCACCCGCGCTGACTTGCAAGAAGCGCTGGAGTTCGCCGCCGAAGGCAAGGTCAAAGCAACGGTGCACAGCGACTCGCTCGACAACATCAACAGCATCTTTGAGCAGATGCGCAACGGCCAGATCGAAGGCCGCATGGTGTTGCAGTTCTAACCGACCTAAACAGTTGCAGGCTCCGGGCTTATGGAGCCTGCTCCCCCACCCAGACGGCGGTTAAGCACAGAATCAGAGCAATCACGTCCGGTGGTGCGCACTAAACCGACACGTGCTCGAGGAAAGCGCCCCATCCCCCTGCGGCGCAGCGCGGCATAGTTCTTGCGTTGTTTGGGCACCCTGAACAGTTACGGTTGCCCCGATGTTGCACGCGCACCTGACCACCCTGCATGTGGTTTCGATGATTCTGGAAATCTTCTCCACGCAACCCGAGTTGACCGAGCCCTTGCTGGCGGGCAGCGGCATTACTGCGGCTGATCTGGCCTGTGCGGACACCCGCATCACCCGTACATCGGAGCTGCAGGTGTGCGCCAATGCCCTGAAAGTGCGCAGTGATCTGGGCTTGGAGTTGGGGCGGCGCATGCACGTGTCGGCCTATGGCATGGTCGGTTACGCCGCGCTGTCGAGTGCCACCTTTGGTGACGCTTGGCGTCTGATGCTGCAGTACCCAGCCCTGCTCGGTACTTACTTCAAACTGGAATTGCAGATTGAGGGCGAGTTGGCTTGGGTCAGCGCCTGTGACTATCAGCACAGCCCGGCGCTTGAGGTGTTCAACCTAGAAATGTGCCTGGCCTCGCTCAAGCTGATCAGCGATGACTTGCTCGGCCACCCCCTGCCCTTGAGTGCCGCACAGTTCCGTTATGAGGAACCCGCTTACAGTGCGCGCTATACACAGAGTTTTGCCTGCCCGCTGCATTTTGCGGGAGCGCGCAATGGCTTTGCCTTCCCGGCCAGTTGGCTGCAACAGCCTTTACCGTTGGCCGATGCGGTGACGCACCGCGAGATGTTGGAGCGCTGCCGCAAGCAGAACAGTGAATTCAATACGCGCCAAGCGTGGCTGCAGCGGGTGCGCCAATTACTGGCCGCCCAACTCACCGCACCGCCCGGTCTGGAGCAACTGGCGCAGCAGATGCATTGCTCGCCACGCACCTTGCGCCGGCATTTGCAGGAGCTCGGCACGCACTATCAGGAATTGCTCGATGAGCTGCGCTTTGAGCGCGCGAAAACCCTGCTGGGCGAGCAAGACTGGCCGATCTGCCGGATTGCCGAGCACCTAGGCTTCAGTGAAACAGCCAGTTTTCGTCACGCCTTTCAGCGCTGGAGCGGCGTGCCGCCGAGCCGTTTTCGCGCCTAACGCAATCAGGGTTTTCGCCCGCAAAGCCCGCTGAATAACGGTGGATGAACACAGCGTCATCCACCGGGCTGGCGTCACTCTTCAGGGCGTACGTTGCGGTACATCTGCAGACGTGAGGCTTCGTGCAGGCCGCGACTCAGTGCATTCAGTCGCTGAAACTCCTGCGGATGGGCCTCTGCCACGTTGTCACGCGGGGTGGGCGAATGCAGGTCGTGCAGGGTCGGTGAAGTGCCGTCGTGGCGCATCTGCAACAGGAAGTCCTGGGTGACCGCGCCGATAATCGGAAAGCTGCCCTCCTGTAGCACCAGCGGCACCACTCGCTCGCCCTCGGGTGCCGGGCGTTGAATATCGCGCCCCAGAGCACCACTGGTAAATGGCACACCGAGCAAGCCCGCCATGGTCGGCAGCAAGTCCGCCAACCCCACCGCTTCCTCAAATTCACGTGGGGCCAACCATTTGGGCGCGTGGATCAGCAGTGGCACGTTGTTACTTTCCAGCCCCAGTTGCTCAAAGGCCGGGGCCATGTGCGGAATCTGACTGATACGCGTGTTGTGATCGCCGAAGAGCACGAAAATCGTGTTGTCGTAGAAGCCCTGCTCCTTGGCCAACTCCATCAAGCGGCCAATATTGAAGTCGAGTAAGCGCACGGCGTTGAACTGTTCCACGCTGCGCGAACCCGCTTCTTGCACCTGTTCCAACGGCAAGTCGAGCGGCTTGAAGCCGTCATTTTCCTTGGGGATGGTGAAAGGCCGGTGATTACCCGAGGTTTGCAGGTAGGCGAAGAAGGGCTTGTCCTTGGGCAGAGCACCGAGAATGCGCGTACTTTCCTTGAAGAAGTCGAGATCAGAGATGCCCCACACGTCCACTTGTGGCGATTGCCAATGGCGCTCTTCATACAGCTGCACATCATCGATGCTCTGTCGAATCAGGCTGTTGATATTGGCCCAACCGGCGTTACCGCCAATCATGTAGAACTTCTCATACCCTTCAAGGTTGTTGATCAGGGTGTGTTGACGGGCAATGAACGGGTTGCGCGTGGCGGTTTCTTCACGCGATACATCAGGAATACCGGTGATGCTCGCCCACACGGTTTTCGCGGTGCCGGTCACGGGCACGTAGAAGTGGCGGAAGAACCAGCTTTCCTGGGCCAGTCGATCCAGATTCGGCGTGGGGTTGAGCGGGTTGCCATAGGCACCTACAGCGGTGGTGCCAAGTGATTCGAGCATGACAAAGACGATATTGGGCGGGCGCTCGGTGGTCAGGCGATGCGGCTGCACATCCTGCTCACGGACGAAGTTAAGCGCCTCGCGATCGCGCGTGGTTACCCCTAGATAATCGGCCACCACGTCGTAGTGCTCGCGAGTGGCCGCTTCATCAAACGCGACGGGTTCCAGCTTCAGCGTATCGAAGAGGAACAGGGCCGGGTTCAGGCCCACGGCCGCCACCTGGCTGTTGCCACTGTAGAAGGCATCGCTCCAGCGCAGTGGCACCGGGTTTTCCAGATTTAACGCGGCCGCACGGCCGAGCAAACCAAAGAACACCAGCACGCCGACCAGCGCCGCGCCGACCAGCGCCGGCAATACGCCGACGTGACGCGCCTGCGGGCGATCCAACGTGGCACGCTCCAGGCGCAGCAGGGCATACAGCCACAGCGCCACACCCGCGAACCAGGCCAGCGTGATCCAGATCACCGGGTAGGTTTGCCAAAGCATGCCCGCTGACGTTTGCGCGTCACCGGCAAAGCGCAGCACGGTGGCGTTCAGGCGCACGCCCAGATAGGCATAGTGACCAAAGTCGATGATGTACAGCAGGCCCAGCGCCGCAATGGCCAGGCCCAGATAGCCGCGCACTAACCAACGGAATGCGCGAAACCGCGCCAGACGCAGCTTGGGCAGCGCCAGCAGCAGCCCCACCGGCAGCATCAACAGCAGCGCCAGGCGCAGGTCAAAGCGCAGGCCGATGCCCAGGGTGTGCAGCACATCCGGGTCGGTCACGTCTGGCAGGTCAGAGAAGCCAAGCAGGAATATCCCGCGCAGGCTGGCGAACAACATAAACAGCAATACGGTAAGGCCGACTAAAAAATGCAGACGGCGCGATCCCAACCAACTCATGCGGGGGTCCTTGTGTCAGAAGCAGAACGTTGATTGCGGCGCGCCAGCAGCGCACGCAGGCCAAACACCAACAGAGCGCCCAGGCTGTAGAGGGCCAGATAGGGGTCAATCAGGTAGTCCCAATAGTTTTCCGAGGCATTGAGGCGCAAGGCAAAGGCCAGGGTCGCCAGCAACAACGCCAGCGCACCCAGCCAACTGCGCAGCACGATGAGGATCAGGCACAGCGCACCCAACACCAACAGCAGGGGACGCGGCTCAAAGCCGACTTGATACGGGTCGCTGTAGCTCAGCCCCAACGAGGCCGGGTAGAGCAGCAAGGCCAGCGCGGCAAACAAACCCAGCATCATCAGGCGGTCACGCGCGGCCGGCGCAGGCAGGCCAAAACGGCCCAGCACTGCACACGTCAGCAGTACCAAACTGCTGATGGACAGATCGCCCATGTAGGTACGCAATTGCAGGGCCAGGCTCATGCCTTGTAAAGGGGCCACACTCAATACAGCAGCCGCTAGCAGCGCGCCCCATAACCAAGGCTGAACCGCACGCGAGCGCGATAGAAGAAGGAAAACCAACAAGGTAAACGCCAGATGCGGCAGCCAGAAATCGATCATGGACGACGCTCCGCGAGCCAGGCTTCGTTAAAGGTCAGGTGCTTGATGAACATATCGTTCCAGGAATAAACCAGGTGGTAGTTACCCTCTGCATCGCGGGTAAAGTAGGGGTATTCGTAGTCAAATTCGCAGCCGTGGCCGCTGCACATGCGGGCCGTAACGCGCTCAAGAAAGACCGCTTCACGGTCGGCAAATCGCGCGCCGCCGCTTTCACGGAACTTCTCCAGGATGACCGCCGGGAACTCCGCATGCGGGATCGGCTCACCCCATGGGTTGGGGCTTTCATCCAGCTCACCGAGCGTGCGCCAGTTGTCCAGGTTGCTGTCGGTGGCGTACAGCGTCAGGCGGAATCGGCCGTCTTCCAGATCATTCATGGCCACCAGCAAGCTGCCGTCAGGACGCCCCACGGCGGCCACCGACGAATTGGGGTTGCTCGGCTCCAACGCATGGGGCTTGCTCCAGGTGCGCCCGCTGTCTTCGGTGCGACTGGCGAGCAGACGGTGGTTTTGCTCGCCGGAGTAGCGCAACAGTGCCACAGCACGGTGCTCATCGAGCGGCACTACGCTGGGCTGTAAGGAATAACGTGCCTTGCCAATGCGGTACTTGCCTTGCACATGACCGTCGGCGTTCAGGTGCAGGTACTCGGGGAACTTGCCGAGGAACTCGTGATAGACCGGCAGACCGATGCTGCCGTCGGTGTGGAACACCGGCGCACCGCGCACCAGGGTGCTGATATTGATGAAAGGCGTGGTAACCAACTGCCGCGGCGTGGACCAGGTTTCACCCAGGTCGTCCGAGACCATGGCATTAACCGCACTGCCGGCCCAACCGCCAATTGAAACGGAGACATAGAACAGCCACAGGCGGTTGTCCGGGGCCAGGCTGATCACAGGGTTGCCCAGTTTGCGGATGCGCTTGCCAACGGCCTGCTCGGTGCCTTTACGGGTCGCCAGCACGCGTTCGGCGCTCCACTGGCGAGTCTCGGCGTCAAAGCGCGCTGAGCGGATCTGAACATCCGCCGAGCCTTCACGGGTGCCGGCGAACCAGACTGCCATCAAATCGCCGCCACCCAGCCCGGATACCGACGCAGAATGGACAAAGTCTTCCATGTTGCTTGAAGCCAGGTGCGCGGCGAATGCCGGCTTATTAGAAGCATTCTCGCGGCTGTCTTGTGGCGCAAATGCAGCCATGGGCTTCGCCGGCTCGGTGTACCAAGTAAACGCAAATACGGCCACGGCTGCGCTGAACAACGCCGGTACGGCAAAGGCCTTAATCATGGTTTAGCCACCGTCTGAGGCTTGATTTGCGCTACCTCTGAGGCATCCACGGGGTTGGAATAGATCTCGACTTTCTCGCCGGTTTTATCAAATCCGTAGATTTCGTAGCAGTTGCCTGGCGTGATCACGAACTTGGTGATCTGCACGCCCTGGTCTTTCATGTGCTCGCGATAATCCGACTCGTCCATCCAGGTCGAGCGGTCGGCGCGGGTGCACTCCACTTCAGCCAGAACAACCGTAGGCAGCGCCATAGAGAGCAGCAGCAACGCTGCGCGACCACATCGGTGAACCTGTTTAAACATGCTTGACCCCGTCAACACTCAAGGGGCAAAGCCCCGGCGGGCAGCAAAATGCTGCAAATAAGCTTAAGAAAGGCTTAAGACTCATGGCTTGTAACAGTTGGCCCGGGGTTCTAGCACGCCCGCTCAAAAGTTGCAGCAAAGCTCTGAGAACCGCGCACTTTGGCCACTTCGTTCCCCTTTTGGCCGTTGTCAGCGTTCTCCAACCGCCTTGGGCAGGCGAACAATGCAGGCACAACAACAGGCCTGGAGCCGCTTCACATGCTCACTTTCTACAGCGATGACCATCACCTGCACCACGGCACCTGCGAGCTGATTGACGGTCAGCTGATGCCCTGCTTTGAGAAACCGCAACGCGCCGACCATATCCTGCAACGCGTCAAAGATCGTCAGCTAGGCGACGTGCGCCCGCCACAGGATTTCGGCCTCGCGCCAATCGAGCGCATCCACAGCGCCGCTTATCTGGACTTTTTCAAGGGAGCCTGGGATCGCTGGCAAGCGCAAAACGGCAGCGGCGATCTGCTGCCTTTCACCTGGCCGGCGCGCACGTTACGCCCACTTATCCCCCGGGACTTACACGGCCAGCTCGGCTACTTCAGCTTCGACGGCGGCGCGCCGATCACCGCTGGCACCTGGCAGGCAGCTTACAGTGCGGCGCAGGTGGCGTTGAGCGCCCAGCAAGCCATCGCCGACGGCGCACACAGCGCCTTTGCCCTGTGCCGCCCGCCGGGTCATCACGCTGCCGGGGAGCTGATGGGCGGCTACTGCTACCTGAATAACGCCGCCATCGCCGCTCAGGCTTTTGTGGATCAAGGCATGCAGCGCGTTGCGATTCTTGACGTCGACTATCACCACGGCAACGGCACCCAAGACATTTTCTATCGCCGCAACGATGTGCTCTTCGCCTCGATCCACGGCGACCCGGCCGAAGAATTTCCGTTCTTCCTCGGCTATGCCGACGAGCATGGAGAAGGCGCTGGCGAAGGCTGCAACTTCAACTACCCGTTACCGATGGGCAGCCCCTGGGCCGTGTGGAGCGCCGCGCTGGATGAAGCCTGCAAGCGGATTGCCGAATACGGTGCCGAGGTGATCGTGGTGTCGCTGGGCGTGGACACCTTCAAGGACGACCCGATTTCCCAGTTCAAGCTCGACAGCCCGGATTACCTGGCCATGGGCCAACGCATCGCCGCCCTCGGCAAACCGACCCTGTTCGTGATGGAAGGCGGCTATGCGGTGGAGGCCATCGGCGTCAACGCCGTCAACGTACTGGAAGGTTTCGAGGGCCGTTAGCGCGTCCCGCCCCACCCGACGATCTAGAGTTTCATAACGTCTAAAAAGGTGAATACGATGACAACAATCAAACACCTACTCGCCGTCGCTGTCTGCGGCGCAACCTTGATAACCAGCGCAGCACAGGCGCAAACGCCCGAGAAACCGCGCGAACTGCGCGTGTACAACTGGGCCGATTACATGCTGCCGTCGGTGCCCAAAGCGTTCGCTGACAACAGCGGCATCAAGCTGACCTGGGACGTGTTCGACACCAACGAATCGCTGGAAGCCAAACTGCTCACCGGCAACTCCGGCTACGACCTGGTGGTGCCGACCAACACCTTCCTTGATACGCAAATCAAGGCCGGGGTATTCCAGCCGCTGGACAAAAGCAAGCTACCTAACTGGCAGCACCTCGACCCCGGCCTGCTCGAACTGATGACCGCCAACGACCCCGGCAACCAGTACGCCGTGCCCTACATGTACGGCACCGTGCTGATCGGCTTCAACCCGGACAAGGTCAAAGCCGTGCTCGGTGCCGATGCCCCGGTGGACAGTTGGGACCTGATCTTCAAGGAAGAGAACATCAGCAAACTCAAGCAGTGCGGCGTGGCCATGCTCGACTCGCCCGGCGATATCCTGCCCATCGCCCTGCACTACCTGGGCCTGGACCCCAACAGCACCAAGCCCGAAGACTATGAAAAAGCCAGCGCGCTGATGCTGAAAATTCGCCCACACGTGGCCTACTTCCACTCCGCCAAGTACATGACCGATATCGCCAACGGTGACATCTGCGTGGCCATCGGCTACTCGGGCAGCTTCTACCAGTTCGCCAACCGCGCCAAAGAAGCGGGCAACGGCGTGGTGGTCGACTGGCGCTTACCAAAAGAAGGCGCGCCGCTGTGGTACGACTCCTTCGCCATCCCGAAAAGCGCAAAGAACGTCGCCGAGGCCCATGAATTCCTCAACCATCTGCTTGAGCCCAAGGTCATCGCGCCAATCAGCGACTTCCTCGGCTACCCCAACCCGAACAAAGACGGCATGCCACTGGTGGGCGCAGAAATCCGCGACAACCCCGGCCTGACCCCGACCGCCGAAGCGCAGAAGACCCTTTACGTGCTGCAACCGCTGCCGCAGAAGATCGAACGTGTACGTACACGGGTGTGGAACACAATCAAGTCGGGGACCTGAAGCAACGCCGATTTAGCTACCGTGTAGGAGCGGGCCATGCCCGCGATGTCTTTCTGTTGCCCTCGATTTGCGGGCAAGGACTAGGCGCCCCCCCCGCTCCTACAAGAATGTAGCCAGCTTTAGCGACCCACTTCGCCGCTTTCCAGCTTGCGCCACAACAACCTTACCGCCGCCTTGCGCACCAGGGCGCAGCGGTACAGGCGAATCTCCAACGGCACCCGCCACTGCGCGTCACCGCACACCACCAACTCGCCACGGGCCAGCTCGCCGGTCACGCTCAAGCGCGGCACCCAGGCCACGCCCATGCCTTGCAGGGCCATGCTTTTCAGGCTGTCAGCCATGGCCGTTTCATACACCGTGGTTGAACGCAGCGCGCGCTGGCGCAGCAGCAGATTGACCGAGCGCCCGAGAAACGCCCCGGCGCTGTAGGCCAGCAACGGCACACTCTGGCCGTTGGACAGATCAAATAGCGGTGCACCGTCCTCGCCCACGGCACACACCGGGAGCATTTCGGTGCGGCCCAGGTGCAGCGAGGGGAAGATCTCCGGGTCCATCTGCAGGGCAGCGTCCGGATCGTAGTAGGCGAGGATCAGGTCGCACGCACCTTCACGCAGCACATGCACCGCCTCCCCCACGTTGGTCGCCACCAACCGCGTGTTCAGCGACAAGCCCTCACGGCGCAGGCGGGCGATCCATGCCGGGAAGAAACCCAAGGTCAGCGAATGCGCAGCGGCAATCTGTAACACCTCGCCCTGCTGGCCTTCGAGGTTGTGCAGATGGCGCACCACCTCGCCCAGCTGCTCGACCATGCTGCGTGCCGTGACCAAAAACAGCTGGCCAGATTCGGTCAGCTCAATGGGCGTGCACGCGCGGTTGACCAGCGTCAGCCCGAGCATGTTCTCCAGGCTGCGAATCCGCCGACTAAACGCCGGCTGCGTGACAAAGCGCTTATGCGCTGCCTGAGAGAAACTGCGGGTGGCGGCCAGGGTGACAAAGTCTTCCAGCCATTTGCTTTCGAGGTTCATCTCTTCTCCGTAAAGCCGATATCGAGGCAAGGTACTGTGGGAGCCGCTTCAGCGGCGACGGTCGCGGCTAAAGCCCCTCCCACAGGTACGTCGTACGCTCTGGTCAAGCAGTACGTCACACCCACGTTATGCCGATTATGCATGACCCAGCGTTTAACAGCATTGGCCTTAATCCGCCTGAAACCCCTAATCTACGGCGCATCGCGGCCTTTGCCGTATTTCCTGAGATGACCTTGATCATGTCCGCTGCTGCATCCACTCGCCTTGAAAAAGACCTGCTTGGCACCCTCGACGTTCCTGCTGACGCCTATTACGGCATCCAGACCCTGCGCGCCGTGCAGAACTTCCGCCTGTCCGGCGTGACGCTGTCGCATTACCCAAAACTGGTCATCGCCCTGGCCATGGTCAAGCAGGCCGCCGCCGACGCTAACCGCGAGCTGGGTCACCTCTCCGCCGCCAAGCACACAGCGATCAGCACCGCCTGTGCGCGCATCATTCAGGGTGAGTTTCACGAGCAGTTCGTGGTCGACATGATTCAGGGTGGCGCGGGCACTTCGACCAACAT
>SXGS01661804.1_pt1 | contig 11209 bp, 9 predicted proteins | sample 3174681 | NCBI WGS metagenome assembly SXGS01 (sample SAMN11356861, study PRJNA531348) | freshwater metagenome | isolation source: freshwater sample F1-80 | place: China: Fuxian Lake, Yuxi | collected 2017-12-25 | reverse complement strand
GTGGGATGTTGTGTATTGTTAATTGTTTGCTTCGCCGCGTGCGCGACTTCGCCGAGGTGCTCGGCGGCGGCCGCATCGACCGCGCGATCGCGGTGAAGACCACCGAGCGCCTCGAGGTCGACGAGGCCGGGCTCGACGCGATGGACCGGCGCTTGTTGCGCATCATCATCGAGGACTACGACGGCGGCCCCGTCGGGATCGAGACGATCTCGGCGGCGCTGAGCGAGGCGCGCGACACGCTCGAGGACGTGTACGAGCCGTTCCTCTTGCAGCAGGGCTTCCTCGGGCGAACGCCGCGAGGACGCATCGCCACGAAGAAGGCCTACGCTCACCTCGGCGTGCCTCCGCCGGGCTCGTCCGGTGGCCCTCCGCAGGGCGCCCTCTTCGGCGGCGAGCCATGAGCGAAGGGCCGCCGACCGAGACGACGACGACGCCCTCGAGCCTCGGGCGGCTCTCGGAGGCGTGCGCGCTCGCGTGGCTATCCGCCCTCGTTTGCGCGTTTCCGACGGCGATCCGCGCTTCGACCGGCGGCGGTCGCTTCGCCGACGGCGGGCTCATCGGCGCCGCCGTGTGGACGAGCCTCGTCCTGCCCCTCTTGTGGCTCGCGCCCCTCGCCGCGCGCGGGTTTCGCGGCGTCGTGAGCCCCCGCTCGGTGCGTCGTGTCGCGTTCGGGCTCGTGGTCTTGGCTTCGCTGTCGGCGGTCTTGCTCGCGGCGTTTGCCTCGATCCTCGCACGAGCGACGCACCACCGCGGCCTCGGCGGCGTGACCTTCGGGCTCGTCGGAGCCGGTCTCTTGCTCGCGGCCGCGGTCGTTGCCGGTCGCGCCGTGACGGCGCTCGAGGGACTCGGGGAGCGTGTGCCGAGCTGGGCACGCCGCGCGCCGGTCGCGCCCCTCGTCGTGCTCGCGGGCGCTGCGATCGTCACCGCGCCTCTCTTGATCTCTGGCGACGACTCGAGCTTGCGATCGTCGCTCGCCGACGCGCTGCTCGGCGGCGCGGTGACGACGCTCGCGGTCGTCTACGGTCTGCACTCCGCGCTCGAGCGCGCAGCCCGCGTGCTCGCGCTTCCACTCGCCGCTTGCACGATCATCGCCGGCTATGCGCGCGTCGAGCTCGCCCCCGAGTCCCGCGCCGCGCTCGGCCGCGCGGGCGGCGTGCCGGCGGTAGTGCTCGATCTCCTCGAGCGGTGGACCGACGCCGACCGGGATGGCAGCGGCGCGCACTTCGGCGGCGGCGACTGCGACGAGGGCGATCCGCGGCGACACCCGCGCGCCGACGACGCGCTCGGCGATGGCATCGACGCCGACTGCGACGGGCGCGACGGCCGCGCGAGGGACGGCCATATCCTCGCCAGCGTCGCGGCCGGAGAGCGCGGCAATGGCGCGAGCGGTGACCCTCCTTTGCTGCGCGCGTCCGTCACGCCCAGCCTCGCCGCGAGCGGGCTGCACCTCGAGCCAAGCGACGAGGCCCCAACTCCCGAGCCCGCCACATCGACACCGCCCCTCGATGTGCCCGTGGTGCCAGCGAGCGCGCCGGCGACCGTCGTCGGTGCTCCCGCGAGCGTGCCCGTGTCGCGGCCCGACATCGTGCTCGTCACGCTCGACACCGTGCGCGCCGATCGGACCTCGATCTACGGCCATCAACCGCCGACGACGCCACGGCTCGAGGCGCTCGCGAACACCGGCGTCGTCTTCGAGCACGCGTACGCCGTCGGCAGCGACACGCAGCGCGCGCTCATGCCGGTCGTGAGCGGCCATCCCCTCAGCGCGACACCCCACACGGCCGATGAGTGGCCGACGATCGACGATCGCGTCGACACGCTGGCCGAGCGGCTCTCTAGGCACGGCTACCAAACGATTGGCGTCACGTCGTTCACTTGGCTCCGCGCCGATCGCGGCTTTGGACAGGGCTTCGGCGCGCTCGACGAGTCCCCGTTCCGCGACGGACACCCCGAGCGCACCGCGACCGGAGCACGCGCCGTCGACGCCACAATCGCCCACCACGCAAAGCTCGCCGCCGACAAGCCCGCGTTCCTGTGGATCCACTTGTTCGACGCACACGCTCGCTACCTCGAGCACGAGGGGATCGCCTTCGGAACCTCCGACCCAAAGAAGTACCTCGGCGAGCTCGCGTACCTCGACCGTGAGCTCGGACGGCTCATCGACGCCGTGGCCTCGTCTCCCCGCGCGGCGCGGACCGCGTGGCTCGTGCACGGCACGCACGGTGAGGCCTTCGGCGAGCACGGCTCCGATGGCCATGGCACGCAGCTCTACGACGAGGTGCTGCGCGTGCCGCTCTTCGTCGCCGCCCCAGGCGTGCGTCCGCAGCGCTTCGGTGCGGGGGCCGTCAGCACCCTCGACATCGCCCCGACGCTGCTCGCGCTCGCGGGCGCCCCGTCCGACGATTTGCCGGGAGTGTCGCTCGCGCCCGTTCTCGCGGGGGATTCCGACTTTCGGCGCGCGCACGTCGTGGCCCACGCCTACCGCCGCGTCGCGCTCATCTCCTGGCCGCTCAAGCTCATGACCTATCGCACGAGCGCGGGCAAAGAGCGGCTCACCCTGTTCGACCTCGAGAGCGATCCGGGCGAGCAGCACGACCTCGCAGGCGCGCGGGGCGACGAGCTGCGCAAGCTCGCGGCGCTGCTGCCGAAGCGCGCGGATCACGACCGCTGAACGCCTGAATCGCGACGACGAGAGGTCCACGGCGCCTTGGCCCCGCTCGCGCCGCGTCTGCTATCGTCAGGAACGTCGTGTCTTCGGAGCTGCTTATCGCGAGGCGCAGCCGTCCGTGCACGTCCGCGGGGGATGTATGACAGCTGGGGTCAGGGGATGGCGTGTCGCGCTGGTCGCGGCCGGCTTGTGTGCTGGCCTCACCGCCGCGGTCGGTCTCTTGCGCCTCGCACGCGAGACGCGGCTCGACGGGGCGTCGCTCGCCGGCAAGCTCCACCAAAAACGGCATCTCTGGCGCAGCGTTCGCGCGCGCCACTGGCAGATCGTCTCGCCCGCCTACGAGTCGGCGAGCGCGACCGACGAGCGCGAGGGGACGCGCGGCGCGTGCGGCCCCGGGATGGTCGACGTCAAAGGACGCATGCTCATGGAGCGCGAGTCGAACCCCCACGCCGCCGGCCGCATCGACCTCGTCCAGCAGTCGACCTGCACCGAGTGGATCCAGCGAGAGTACCCCGAGCGTTGCGCCCAGTTCGACCGCGACGCGTGGCTCCAAAAGAGCGAGGGCTTCCCGCGCAAGGACCTGCACTTTTGCGTCGACCGCTTCGAGTACCCGAACGTCGTCGGCCAATACCCGCTCATCTACGTGTCCTGGTACGAGGCCCGCGAGCTGTGCGACGGCCTCGGCAAGCGCCTCTGCACCGAGGACGAGTGGACGTTCGCGTGCGAGGGCGAAGAGGGGCGCCCCTACCCCTACGGCAACGGCTACGCGCGCGATCCCGAGAAGTGCGTGACCGACGAGCGGTGGACCGCCTACAACGAGAAGGCGATGAACCCGCGCGACGGGGAGCTCGCGGGCGTGGAGATGGATCGCCTCTGGCGCGGCAAGGCCGCCGGCTCGCAGCCCGCCTGCAAGAGCCCGTTCGGGGTCTACGATCTCACCGGCAACGTCGACGAGTGGACGACGAGCGTGCGCGAGGGTGAGCGCCCCTCGATCTTGAAGGGCGGCTACTGGGGTCCGGTGCGCACGCGGTGCCGTCCGAGCACGCGCTCGCACGATCAGAATCACACGTTCTATCAAGAGGGCTTTCGCTGCTGCAGCGACGTGGGCCTCGTGCGTACCGTCCGCGAGACGGCGTCGCCGAGCCCCGCCACGGCGCCCCTGCCACGGGAGCTCGAGTGACGACGGCCCCGGCCGCGCCACCGGGACCGCCCTCGCCGTGGCGCGTCCCGCCGCATGCGCCAGGCGCGCTTCGGGCCGGGGTCGATGGCCTCTCGGGCACGCTCCTCGTCGTCACGCTGGGCGTGGTGCTCGCGGCAGCGATCGAGCCCGCGTGGCGAGCGTATGCCGAGCCGGACATCCCCACGGCGCGACGCGGCCTCGCCGAGGCCATGAGGATGCACGGCGTCGCGTCCGAGCCCGAGCCGACTGGCCACCCGCGAATTTCAGGCGGTGCGCTCGACCCCGCAAACGACCCGGCGCTCGCGAGCCCACGCGGCGCGAGCCTGTTCGAGCTGTTCGCGCCCGACGACGACGTCGATGGCCCGCTCGACGGACACGGGCCTCACGCCGACGACGAGGACACGCTCGATCGTGCCCCCGAGACGGCCGTGGCGAAGCGCCCGTTCGCGCTCAGGAGCCACGCCTCCGACGACGCTGCTCCGATCTTCTCGGTCGCGGCCGGGACGCGGCTCGAGATCCTACGCAGTGCGGGCGACTGGCAGCTCCTGTCGGTCACGAGCGCGAACCATCGCGTGCTCGGCTGGGTGCGCGAGCGCGACCTGCGTAGCCGCTGACGACCCTGCCGCAGCGCCCCGCGTGTCGGTGTCGCGAGCGCGCGCCGAATTGTCGCAAGCGGACAAGGCGCGCCACTACGATGCCGCGCGATGGCACCGAGTGAAGCCGATGCGGCGCGTCTCTCGGTGCGCGGCGCCATCGTCACGCCGCTCGCAGCAGGCGGCACGTCCTTCTACAGCGACGCGGTCATGCGCGTCGGCGCGGACGGGCGCGTGCTCGGCATCGTGTCTCCGCGTGAAGCGCGCGGCGACGTGGTCCACGACCTGCGCCCCGGCCTCATCGTCCCGGGTTTCGTCGACGCGCACGTGCACTATCCGCAGACGCGCATCATCGGCAAGGCGACCGGCCCGCTCTTGACCTGGCTGCAAGAGAGCGTCTTCCCCGAGGAGGCGCGCTTTCGGCGAGCGGCGTATGCCGAGGCCGTCGCGGGCGAGATGATCGATCGCATGCTCGCCGCAGGCACCACGACCGCCGCCATCTACTCGAGCTCGAGCTCGCGCGCGACCGAGGTGCTGTTCGAGCGGCTCGCCGACCGCGGCATGCGCGCCGTCCTCGGCCTCACGCTGATGGACCGCGCCTGCCCGAAGCCGCTCCTCGTGCCGCAGGCGCACGCGCTCCGTGAGAGCCGGCGTCTCGTGCGTCGCTATCATGGCCACGATCGCGGCAGGCTGCGCTTCGCGGTCACGCCGCGCTTCGCGCCGAGCTCGACGCGCGCGCTGCTCGACGGCGCCGGCCGGCTCGCCAACGACGAGGGCCTCATCGTGCAGACCCACGTCGCGGAGACCAAGGAAGAGGAGCGCATCGCGCGTCGCGCGCACCCGTACGCCACGAGCTACCTCGACATCTACGATCGGGCGGGTCTGCTCGGGCCGCGCACGGTGCTCGCCCACGCCATCCACTTCACGCGCCGCGACCACGAGCTCGTGCGCCAGCGCGGCGCCAAGATCGCCCACTGTCCGGACTCGAACGCATTTCTCGGCAGCGGCCGAATGAAGCTTGCTCCGTTCCGCGCGCGCGGGATCGCGGTCGGTCTCGGCAGCGACGTGGCCGCGGGCCGCAGCTTCTCGCTCCAGCGCGCGATGGCGCACGCCTACGACACGGCGCTCGCGCTCGGGGCACCGGTCGCACCAGCGGAGCTCTTGCGGATGGCGACCCTTGGCGGCGCCGAGGTGCTCTCCTGCGCCGACGTCACGGGCAGCCTCGAGCCAGGAAAAGACGCCGATTTCGTGGTCGTGGCGCTGCGCTCGGCCCCCGCGACCCTCGACGAGGCGCTCGCGACGCTGGTGTTCGACAGCGACGCCGCTCGGGTGCTTCGCAGCTACGTGCGCGGCGTGCGCCTCGGCTGAGGGCAGCGTCCGCACGCACGTCAGCCCCTTCGCTTCGACCAGTGTCCCGGACGGCGCGTCGCGTGAAGGACAGCCGCGCCGAGCGGCCGCACCCCGACGCGCCTTGCGTCACCCGCTCTGCGGCGGTAGCTCACCCGCAGCATGCTCGTCACTCGCAGCGCCCGGATCGCCCGTGTCGTCGCGCTCCTCGTCGGCGTCCTCATCGCAAACCGCGCCGAGGCTCTCGTCGTCGAGCGCATCGTGGCCGTGGTCGGCGAGCGCGCGTTCTTGCAAAGCGACTTGCGCGTGCGGGCGCGGCCCTTTCTCACGCAGCTGCATGCGCGCTGCCCGCTCGGCACGCCGCAGTGCATCCCCGCCGAGAACAAGATCTACGCGCAGCTGCTCGACCGCATGGTCGAAGAAGAGCTCGAGTCGCAGGCCGCGCGGCGCGTGAACATCAGCGTGAACTCGCGCGACGTCGACGAGAGCCTCGCCCGCATCGCGTCGCTCAACAAGAGCACCCCCGCGCAGCTCGTGCGCGACGTGATGCGCCAGAGTGGCATGACCGAGGCCGAATACCGCCAGGAGCTGCGGCGGCAGGTGCTCGAGGGCAAGCTCCTTCAGCGCGTCGTCACGCAGCAGATCCGCATCACGAAGGGGGAGCTCGAGGCCGCCTTCCGACGCCTCGTCGCGCAGGAGCGCAAGATCCTTCTCTATCAGCCGGCCTGGCTGGTGTTGCAGGTCGGCGACGAGCCGAGCCCCGAGCTCCTGGCGGCGCGCAAGGCCGAGGCGCTCGAGCTCGCCAAGCTCGTTCGCTCGGGCTCCGACTTCGGGCAGCTCGTGCGGCAATACAGCGGCGACAAAAAAACGCGCGAGAGCGGGGGCGATCTCGGCATTCGCGCGCCGATCGGCTCGCCGGCGGCGCTGCGCGGCGACCAGAAGGTGCTGGCCGAAGAGCTCGAGGACGCGGCGCTCGCGCTCGAGCCAGGCCAGGTGAGCGAGCCGTTCGTGTTTCGCGACGCCATCGCCCTCGTCTTCCTCACGAACCGCCAGCCCTCGCGCTATTCGTCCTTCGAGGCGACGCAGAACGAGCTCGTGCAGCGCGTGCAGGCGGAGAAGCTCGAACTAGCCAAGCAGAAGTGGCTCAAAGATCTCCGCAAGCGCACGCTCGTCGACGTCCGGCTTTGAGCGAGCCGTCGCGCTCATGCCCACGTCGCCGCGACGCCTGCCCATCTTTCGCGTGCCCGAGTGCACCGACTGCGGTGCGTGCTGCTTCAACACCCACCTCGACTACGTGCGCGTGTTCGCGTGCGACGCGGCGCTCTTGGCCGCCGAGCAGCTCGACGCGCTCACGGTCGTTCACGACGGCCTGCGCTACATGCGCTTCGTCGACGGCCGCTGCATCGCGCTCTCACTCGACGCCGCGACGGGCCGCGTCGGTTGCAGGATCTACCCCGTGCGCCCCGACGTGTGCCGTTCGCTCGTACGCGGCACGGGCGAGTGCCGCTCGCAAATCGAGGCCAAATGGTCGCGGCGCGAGGAGGCCTTCGCGAGGCTACGCGCCGGCGATCCGGGGCCCGAGCCCGAGTCGTGAGCTCTGGGCCCGAGTCGTGAGCTCTGGGCCCGAGTCGTGAGCTCTGGGCCCGAGTCGTGAGCTCTGGGCCCGAGTCGTGAGCTCTGGGGCCGAGTCTCTGAGGGCCCTTCCCCTTCCCCGCTTCGCACATTGGAGGGAGCCAGACCCGCTCGCCGATTAGCACCAGCTTCCTAGGGCCGGTATTGCCCAGCGACGGCGCCGAACTCCGCCTGCCACTTCGCCACCAGCGTCGTGAAGTCCGTCGTCTCGACGAGGCCCTGGTCGCGCAGCGCCGCGATGGGGGCGAACACGGTAGCGTCGACGTCGGCGGGCCCGGTCGGCGTGTTGATCTCCGACGGGAGGATGTTCCATGACGCGGTGAGCATCACGCTCGGCGCCACGGTGCCGTCGGCGTACCGCGCGATGAGCTCGTTCACGCCGGCGACTTGGTCGTGCCAGCCCCCAACGGCCACGATGTTGCCGTCCGGAGCGTCGTCGAAGAAGTGCTCGTGATCGAGCGGCCGCCAGACGCCGCTCACCAGCGGATCGTTGACATGATTCGGCGTGGCCGCGCCGATCAAGATGTCGCCACGCCACGTGTACGCTGGGAACTTCTCGCCCGCGACCGGGCTGCGGAAGCGATCCCAGCTCTGGAACTGTGGCAGGGACGGATCCCAGATGAACCCGCCGACGACGGTGCTGCCGCCCACCTCGAGCTGCTCGAGCAGATAGGCGACGTCAGGGTAGTTGTAGCCGCCTTGCTCATGGGAGTGCGGATCGAGCGCGGCGCCGAGCTCATCGCGCAGATAGACGAACAGGTTCTTGCCGTTCGTGCTCGCCTTGAGCGCGGCATCCTCGTAGAGCAGCGCGGCCTCGAGGTATTTCCAATCGGGCTGGAGCACCCAGGTGAGCTTTCGGCCGTGGGCGAGCTCCGCGAGCTCGATGAGCTTCGAGCGAAGCGCGGTGAGCCCGTTCGGCTCTGCACGGTGCCGAGCGCGCCGCTGGGGGTGTTGTCCTCGATGTGGGTAAAGAGCACCACCTCCACGACGCCCATGCCGGAGCTGCCCGAGCCGCCGTCACCCGCCGAGCCGCCGTCACCCGCCGAGCCGCCGGCACCTGTCGAGGCGCCGGCACCTGTCGAGGCGCCAGCGCCCCCCGAGTCCCCGGCGCCCCCCGAGTCGCCACAACCCAGCGCCGCGCAAGTGAGCAGCGCTGCAAACAAGCTCATGGCACAGGCAGGCAATCCGGAGCTGGGCAATCCGGAGCTAGGCAATCCGGCGGTGGGCAATCCAGCGCTGGGCAATCCGGAGCTGGGCAATCCGGAGCTGGGCAATCCGGAGCTAGGCAATCCGGCGGTGGGCAATCCAGCGCTGGGCAAGCTGGTGGCACGCATTGAGTTCATGTCGTCACCGCAATGGGCATGCACGATTGGCTGATACGCCCCTGGCACGGCCGCGTCAACGCGGAGGCCGGGCGCTACGGCGTCTTCGGGCGAGCCTTGAGGGCCTCGAGCGCGGCGGTCACTTCGTCCTCGGTGAAGGGCATCTTCGCGAGCGCAGCCTTCTCGTTGGCGAGCGACTGCTCGAGCGCCTTCTTCGCTTCGCGGGCGCGCGCGATCCACTCGGAGTCTTCGCCCGTGCGGTCGCCGAGGCGCACCGTGGACTCCATCATCTTGAGGCCCTTGTCGAGGAGGATGCGATAGCGCAGCCGCATCAAAACCTCAAAAAGCTGCTTGTGCTTCAGCGTCTTGGCCGCTTCGGGCGCCGGGATCGTCATCGCCTCCTCGTGCAGCGCTCGATAGAGCTGCCCCACGCGGAACCCGCTCATCGCCGACCAGTGGGCGTCGCGGGCGCGCATCGCCTCGGTGTACGCGGACTGGGCATCGAGCAGACGCTGGCAGCGCGCCTCGAGCACTTCGCCGAAGTTCGGCGGCACCGGCACGAGCTTGATGGCCTCGGTCTCGAGCCGCCGGATCTCGCCCTGGGCGAAGGCCACCTGCGCGAGCTGGAGCGGCGGCGTCCCCGCGCGGCCGAGCGCGTGCTTGTCGATGATCTCGGTGGCCTTGCCGACCTGGATCGTCGCCTCGTCCTTCATGCCGCGCTCGACGAAGCTGAGCGCCTTGGCGCCGTGTCCTTCAATCTTGTCGATGAGCGGCAGATCCTTGCGTCCGAGCAGGCGCTCGGCCGCTTGCTCGAGCTCGCTCCAGCGCTCGAGCCGCCCGAGGATCCGCGTGAGCCGGACGAGGCCGTTGCGCGCGACCGGCTGCTCCGGCCACGACGTGTCGACCAGCCGAAAGCGCTTGATCGCCTTCTCGCGCTCGCCGAGACCCTCGTACGCGAGCCCGGCGTCGTAAGCGGCGACGGCCTTGATCGCGGGATCCTCTGCGAGGCGCGTCAAGCGGTCGAACGCCGGCGCGGCCTCCTCGAAGCGATCGACCAAGAGGTGCCCGCGCGCCGCCTCGAGCTCGGCGAGCAGCTCCGCGGTCGTGTAGGCCCGAATGGTGATGGGCTCGAGCGTGGTGGTCGTCGGTCCCGGCGGCGTCTGAGGCGGCGTGACGGGGGGCTTCGTGGGTTCGCAGCCGACGAGCCAGGCGCCTAGCAGCAGGATCGAGGGGATGGAGCGCATGGTGCGATCGACCACATAGCACCGGCGCGCTGCGGGCGGCACGCGTGCTGCCCTGCGCGCGGACCCGCGCTGGAGCATCGGGACATGCGTGCAATGCGCATTTCACGGACCAGCTCATGGCCCTTCCACAAATGGGGGTTCCGTCCGGGAAGGAATGGCCGTCGCCATGATCCGTTCGGACGTACGGATAGCCACGCTCGCCGAGATATTCATTCTCCGTGGGGCTCGCCGGGACGCCCGGGCTCGAGGTCCCGCCCTCGAGCGTCTACGGGTTTGCAACATCTCGGCGCGCTCGCGCCGCGCCACACGATGCGCGGCCCTACCTCACGGCACCGCGCCGAGCTCGACCAGCGTCGCGCCGGCCTCCACCGTTACGCCCGCGGCGACGAGGATCTTCTGCACGATACCGGCGGCAGGTGCGGAGAGCTCGTTCTCCATCTTCATCGCCTCGACCACGACGATGGGCGCGCCCGCGTCGACGACGTCGCCCACCTCGACGAGCAGCTTCACCACGCGGCCGGGCATCGGCGCCGCGATGACCCCGCCCGAGAGCCCGCCGGATCGCGACGCCCGCGCCCCGATGCGCGCGCGCTCGGACTCGAGGACAGCGCGGCCGCGCTCGGTGCCCGCGACGAAGGTCACCGAGCCATGGTTGCCGGCGCTGCCCTTCGCGTGGCCCGCGTCGAGCCACAGATCGAACACGCGCTCGTTCACGCGCACCAAGAGCGCCGGCTCCGCCTCGATGACATCGACCGCATACGGCACGTCGTCGAGCGTCACCTCGAGTGCGCCGTCGCTCTTGGTCGTGACGGTGACCGTGTGCTCGTGGCCGGGGCTGACGCTTACGTAGTACCGCATCGTGGTCGTCGGGCTCGAGGGGTCCTGGGCAGTGGAGGGCGCGCGCGGCGTCTTGGCTTACTTTTGGGGTGCGTCCGCTCGCGGGATGAGGGCGCAGCGCCCCTCGTGACAGCCGCAGCGGTTCGCATCCACGCTGTCGCACACCATCTGTCGCGTGCACATCGTGGCGGGCGAGGGAGGGTTGCCCTTCGCCTTCGCGACGCACGCGCGCGCGTGACACGGTGCATCGACGGCGCAGTCCGCGTCCGTCGCGCACGCATCCTCGCTCAGCCGCGGCGCGGGCAGGCGGCACCGAAATGGCGGCCCGAGCGGTATCGTGCCGGGCGCGGTCGTCGCGCCGTCGGGCGCGGTCGTCCCGCCGTCGG
>SXGS01082220.1_pt1 | contig 11209 bp, 12 predicted proteins | sample 3174681 | NCBI WGS metagenome assembly SXGS01 (sample SAMN11356861, study PRJNA531348) | freshwater metagenome | isolation source: freshwater sample F1-80 | place: China: Fuxian Lake, Yuxi | collected 2017-12-25 | reverse complement strand
TTCGTTTTTGGTCGCGCGTATTTCTGAATTAATTCCGGTCATTAAACTGTCTAATGTATCTGTTTTTCCGACTTCTATTTCAATGTTTAAATTGCAGGGATTTGCCAAATCGCCACATTGAGCTTTGAATACTCGGTAAGAATCTCCTTTCGCTGTGTCGGGATTATAAGATATTCTGAAAATCGTGCCACGTTGAGAAGGTCGTTTACAATTGATACATTTCGGTTTAAGTTGCAAAAATTCTGCGTATTTCTCTCTGGAGCTCAAATCCGAATGAGCGATTTTTGTTCTCATGGCTTTTGTTTCCATTTCAAACTTGGACTTTAATTTGTAAAATTCCGATAATGCATCTTCTACGGATATGTTGGTTGTTGCCATGTTTCTTTCAGTTCTCTCTATATGTTAATTTGACAAATTTTCTGCGAGTTGGCGGCGACGGGTTGCATCAGACGAACAAAAACTGAGTTTGCTGACAGGCAAACGAATTGTTTTGCTACAGCAAAAACTGAGTTTGCAGTCGCAAACAAGCCGTTTTCTTGGAAAACTGAGTTCTCAAAAATATAAAACCAAACAACCATTGTCAATTATGAACCACAAAACATTGTCTTGTTATTCACATACTGCTGCAATTACAGAAGAAGGCAAGGTTATTTGTTGGGGTTATAATCAATGTCATCAGTGCAATGTTCCAGTGGATTTGAAAAATGTCATTTCTGTAAGTTGCGGTAAGTATCACACAGCTGCACTGACAATAGAAGGACAAGTCATTTGTTGGGGTGACAACGAAGATGGTCAATGTGATGTTCCATCAGACTTGGAAAATATTGTCGCGATAGATTGCGGATTGGCTTACACGGCGGCATTGTTGGCAAATGGCAAAGTTATTTGTTGGGGCGATAATTTTTATGGTCAGTGTGATGTTCCATCAGACTTGGAAAATTGTGTTTGCGTTAGTTGCGGTTTGTACTTCACAGCGGTACTAACCACAAAAGGCAAGGTTATTTGTTGTGGCGATAATTATTATGGTCAGTGTGATGTTCCATCAGACTTGGAAAATTGTGTTTCCGTTAGTTGCGGTTTGTACTTCACGGCGGCACTAACCACAGAAGGCAAGGTTATTTGTTGGGGAAGCAACGAAGAAGGTCAGTGTGATGTTCCATCAGACTTGGAAAATGTTGTCGCGATAAATTGTGGATTAGCTTACACCGCGGCATTGTTAGCAAATGGAAAAGTAATTTGTTGGGGTAATAATGAATGTTGTCAATGTGATGTTCCTCCAAACTTAGAAAATGTTATTTCTATCAGTTGCAGTGATTTACATTCAGCAGCATTAACCACAAAAGGGCAAGTCATTTGTTGGGGTAATAATGAATATTGTCAATGTGATGTTCCTCCAAACTTAGAAAATGTTATTTCTATCAGTTGCAGTGATTTACATTCAGCGGCATTAACGGCAGAAGGACAAGTCATTTGTTGGGGTTCCGAAGAAGATGATCGATGCAATGTTCCAGAAGACGTAATTGTTCAAACGGGAATGGTCGTATTGATGTAAGCAAGCAAAAAAACTCGGTTGCGATAGTCCGCGTTTTTATTTTCTCTTCTTCCTCCGTTGAAATGTGCAAGAGAGAAACAACCCGATGGTATTATATGGAAGCTATATTTGTCGTGTTGTTGATATTATTGGGTTTATTATTCTGTTCTCGGCAGTTTTCCGGCACGGGCGCGGGCGCAGAAGGATTTACAACTGGATCAAACACAGGAGAAGACATGAAAGCTCAAATAGTCGCGAAACGAGGCAGCGGCAAACCGAAATTTGACAATTATAACCACTATACAGGCGCAGCTGATCGATTGGAATCTGGATCAACATTCACGGCATCTGCTGGAGAGAAGGCGATTGTTGGGACAAATTTAGACGGAAGTCAATATTTGCAAATAACTTTGCCAGGAATGACCTCTCCTGTTATGTTTACTTCAACAGCCACGGCATCGGGTGCGGCGGACGCAACAGCCACAGGAGGCGTTGAAGGATATGTGAATTATTACGGACCGAATGGCGAAGCTTACATATTTTATGGACCGAATGGAGCCACAGCAACGGTTATTATTGGCGATAATGGGAGAGAAGCTATTAAAGTTGTGACAAATTCTGGTACATATTATTACTACGACAACGGACATGGTGGTAGTGCAGCAGCTGCCATAACTAGTACCCAATATTTCGGCGCAACTGGCAATACTTTGCCACCACAATCTCCACTGCTTACTGGCGGAAGTGTGACGGGTCCTGGTGGCAATACGGCATTTTATGCCCAAGGTCCTGCTGGTAACGGGGTTGCAGGTGTGGCGGGCACGGGCGCAGGGACACCAAATTACGATTACAGTTCTTTATTACCTCCTGGAATACCGCGCAGCCAAATACCCAGCGGGCAGGAGGATTTATATATACTAAAATCCGAAGTCATTCCACCAGTTTGTCCCCCGGCAACAGTTATACGAGTTCCAGGAGAGGTGGATAAATCAAAATGTCCACCCTGTCCAGCTTGCGCGAGATGTCCAGATCCACCGATGACTTGCAAAGCTGTGCCGAATTACGACGCCATTAGTCAATACAATAATTCCAATTATCCAATGCCTATGTTGAGCGATTTTTCGGCGTTTTAAGGTTGATTTGCCGACAGACAAAGCTCGTTTGCGAGAGTCAAAGGGTTTTTCTGTTTCACTTGACGTGTTTTTTGATTCTTGTTTTACACCTTTGGGATCATTTTGTTCTCACAAAAGTATATGAAAACACGCAGCCGACCAAAAAAACGTTGTATACAAACACGTAAAAGTCCACAAAAACGTCACCAACATGGCGGTGTGCAGTTCAAGCCGACCACAAGAGAAGAATTACAAACAGCCATTATTAAATATATGTCACAAGAAGATCACAATTATGGACACATTCGAACGTGGGATGTGACTTTAATCACGGATTTTTCAAAATTGTTTATTATGGTTTGGAATTTCGGAAATAACATGTTTGAAGGAATTCAAGATTGGGATGTGTCAAATGTTACAAATATGGCGGGAATGTTTGCTAAGTGCGATAAATTCAATCAACCATTAAACGCCTGGGATGTGTCGCGTGTGGTAAATATGGCATCTATGTTTTATAAATGTTTCGCATTTAATCAACCATTGGACGCGTGGAATGTGTCGCGTGTAGAAAATATGGGAAGCATGTTTTCTGGCTGTTCAGTATTTAATCAACCATTAAATGCGTGGAATGTGTCGCGTGTAAAAAATATGGAAAATATGTTCTATTTTTGTCGACCATTTAATCAACCATTAAACGCCTGGGATGTATCACATGTTACAAATATGTCAGAAATGTTTGTACATTGTCGATCATTTAATCAACCATTGGATACTTGGAATGTGTCGCGCGTAAAAAATATGAAAAGCATGTTCAATATTTGTTTAGTATTTAATCAACCATTAAACGCCTGGGATGTGTCACATGTAAAAAATATGGAATACTTGTTTTCTGGTTGTTTAGCATTTAATCAACCATTGGATACTTGGTATGTGATGCGTGTGGAAGATATGGGAAGCATGTTTTCTGGCTGTTCAGCATTTAATCAACCATTGAATACTTGGAATGTGACGAGTGTGGAAAATATGGGAAGCATGTTTGAAAATTGTTCAGTATTTAATCAACCATTGGATACTTGGAATGTGTCGCGTGTGGAAAATATGAGTAGCATGTTTTCTGGTTGTTTAGCATTTAATCAACCGTTAAACACCTGGGATATACACCCAGAAGCAGAATTTGAAGAAATGTTTGAAAATTGTCCAATATTAGAAGAAAACAAACCTGCGAGAATACGCGCTCCGGCGCCCATGCAGGGAATAGCTTACCAAGTTCATAACGAATTTAATACCATTAACAAACCAGAATTACTTTCTCTCTTGTCGGATGTTGCGACCAGGGACTTTTCCACCATGAACAACCCGAATTTCGTGAACTATGTTAAACTACGGCTTCATACGGCAATCAAGAACCGTTTTACTGCAAATGAACGCCAGCCATTGTTAACAGCTCTGAACGCCTTGTACACAAACTTGCAAATGACGGAAACTAGTCAAATAATGACCGCGGAATATCGGAATTTATATGGAAAAGCTTTGGATTTTATGCTGGAACAACCCCCAGATGTTGCAAAAGAATATTTACATGCCTATGTCCAGGAATGCGCTATGGCATACGGTGCCAACGTTGATGTCACTCAGATGGATCCAAACAATATGAGTTGTGTCAAAGGTCGTTTCGAGAGACTTGTTATGTGTATGAAAACCGCCCTGTTGGTGCAATGTGTTGAAAACCCCGATGCACCGACTTGTTTGGCGATTTACAAAATGATACTGAAGAAAGGTTTCGGTGTGAATATTTCGGATTCCGCTTCCGCGGTTGTCGCTCTGGATAAAAACGAGTTAATCCAGCAATGGAACTCGGAACATTTGGAGAATGAAGAATACAAAGCCGCGAACCACGTTGGAGACATGACGGAGGAACAGCGACGGGACTTTTTCAGGAACGATTTCATTCAGTTTATGCGATCCGCCTACGAACAAAACGAGTCTTTAACAGCGGCGATACAATCCATGATTGAACAGGAGGCAAATCAATTAGATTCGGCGGATGTGTTCCGAAACATGATGTTTGGTGGTCGCGGTCGCGGCAGGGGTCACAGAAGAAGAAAACATAAAACTCACAAGAGAGAACGCAACAACAGAAGATATAAACGAAATCTTAGTCAAAAACGTCGGAGACCGCGCATGTAATTGTTGTGTCGCGCAGAGAAAAAGAAAAACTTACAATAACTTTCCCATGGCGAGTTGTTGTAAGTTTTTCAATGTTTTATTTAGACATTCAGGATTTTTCTTTTTGTAGCCTGCAGGTTATATGGTTTCCTGTTTTTGCGCCACAGTTGCCTGAAGAGTGTCGCATTTTGATAGCAAGTCAAGAATTATAAGTCCACAAAACACTAATCCAAATTGTACGACGTAATCTTCCATAGCTAATTCAAAAGATGTCGATGTTCCGAAAGTATCCAATATTCTTTTTTGCAATGATAAAATATATCCAATAGCAAATATACATGTTATAAACGCGTGAATAATAATGCAATTGTGTAAAGTTCGCAGTTCATCTGCGTCAAAGCAAAACGTCGTTTGTTCAGGCATCGGTGTGTTTGACATTTCTGTTCAGGCGGCAGGTCGGATTATCCGATCGAATAATTCCGGAAAAACGTTTCAGTTTTTTCTTCTCCGCTGCTCGCGCTCGTGACCGGCTGCCTGTGGAGTTCCTGGCGAGGTCGCGGAAAATTTTTCTCTCGATCGCGACATTTAATTTACTTTATCTTCTGGGTTGTTTTGCGGTTGACAGAGAAAACAGAAGATAAATCGCCAATAATTCAGTTCCACTAGTTTGTTGGCAATTTATCTTTTATTGTTCTGCTGTTGTCCCTACCAAACGCAGTTAAACACAGCGGACATTGAAACGTATGGAAGATTCTTTGGACTATTTCGCAGAACGATATCAGAGAGAACATGAACCTTCGGTAACGCAATCCACGATTTCCCCAGCAGTGGCGTCGACGGCATCGGCAACACCAGCACTAGCCGACCCTGAAGAAGAACGCGCATATTTGGAATTATTGCGGGAAATCATCACCGAAGGAGACACAGAAATCGGAAGAAATGGTGCAACCAAATGTTTGTTTGGTCGAACCCTTCGGTTCTCTCTGGACGGTGGAAAAATACCGATTATTACAACCAAAAAGACCGCGTGGAAAACCTGTTTACGAGAACTTCTCTGGTTCATTCGAGGAGACACAAATGTTGCTGTGTTGCAAAAACAAGGAGTCCATATTTGGGACGGAAATTCCACCCGAGAATATTTGGATTCCCGAGGACTGGGACATTATCCCGAAGGCATTATTGGTCCTCAATATGGATATCAATGGCGATATTTTGGCGCAAATTACAATCCATACACAGCTTCCCGCATATTGCGCCAACCGCGCGCAGGTGAACCAGAGGGAGTTGGCGACAAATCTGCGCAATATACGGGCATCGATCAACTCGCGCAAGTAATTGATGCCCTGCGTTCCCCAGAAGGACGCAAAAGCCGTCGCATCATCATGACTACCTGGAATCCTGCTCAATTGGATCAAATGGCGCTGCCACCTTGTCACGTAATGTGTCAATTCCGAGTCACACAGGGCAACCGATTGTCTTGCTGTTTGTTTCAGAGAAGTTGTGATGTTCCAGTCGGTTCGCCGTTTAATATCGCGTCCTACAGCTTTTTGACACATCTATTGGCGGCACATTGTGGGTTGGTCGCGCATGAATTCGTGTATTTCATGGGAGATTGTCATGTGTATGAACAACATATTTCCGCAGTGGAGGAACAAATTTCTCGCGCGCCTCTGGGTGCACCGACAGTAAAAATTGCGCGTGTGCGCGACAAGATAGAAGACTATTGTGTGGAAGATTTTGTTGTCGAGGGCTACGCTAGTCATCCGGCAATTCGCATGCCAATGGTTGTGTAACGCGCTGTTGCCACACAGAGGTCACATCAAAATAACATCCTGATGAAACTCGTATTTTGTGAATAATCCTCCGGTGGCAGTTCTATAGGCGGTTTTAACATATCGCACAGTCGGATTATTTTGAACAACATGTTCTGTGGACGTTTCTCGGACTCCAGGGGCAGTACGATGCAAGTATTGGAATTCATGTTTGCTAATTGGATTATCAATACCTCCGGAAGTGTAACAAACTGATTCTTGAACATTGAGTCGTATGGCGCTGATGGACGCCAATTTGTTGTTGGGAATTGGTAAATTTATGTCCCACATTTCGTCGTCGTAAAAGGCTGGTTTTTGCAATTGTAGGTTCATTGGCGCTGTCACGGTTTTTGTTTTGTTCCATGGTTTACTTGGTCGCGGAATGTCTCAGTTTTTTCTGCACAATTCGGTGGCGAAAGAAAATTTTTTGGATGTCGTCAGGGAAAAAACGGATTAATTCTTTGTGTTTATTTACTTGTTTGCTATAAAATACTTTATGTTTCTTTGTGTTCAGCATCTTCATATTCATTGCTAAAGAATTCAACCTCGCTTGTTTTTTCGTAATAGAATCCAATTATGGTAGAACAGTCGTCCACGTCAAATATATTTCCAATTAGGTCCATCAAATATGGTGTTTTGATACCATCATCTTCCACCAGTATAGTTCTGTATTTATTAGAAATTATGGGGATTTTGTCTGTGAATGTAATTTCGAATGTTTTTGAGTTGCAATATCCAACTATTTTGCAATAATCATTGGGATTAAATACATTTCCAAGTTTGTCAACATGCCACAGACTTCCATCTTTACGTTTTATGAGTTGATATTTCGCAGGTTCAGCCGCAGGTTCAACTGAAGGTTTAAATTCAGGCGGCGGCGCTGAAACATTACATGATTCACCACAACATTTAACTTTGCCATCCGGAGTAATACTGGTGTCAATATTTTCAGGTTTCTTCTCAGGTTTTTCGGTTTGGATGTCGAGTTTCTCAGCTATAGCCAAACGAAGCCTCGTTTGAATAGTTAATGCTGAAAGTCCTGCTGCAAATCCAATAGCAAACGCCAAAGCCGTGGTTCCTGAAATGTTACTTCTCATTCTGAATAGTATTCAAATTTGCTGGGTCGATAAATGCTGTTTGTAAATTCGTGGAAAAAGATCTCAGTTTTTCCTGAGAAAAACGTTCTTTGCGACTTGCAAACTCAGTTTTTGATCGACGAACCTTACATGTTTGGTTGCATATTTTCTAGGTGTGCACCGAATTACATCAAAATAATATCCTGATGAAATTCGTATTTGGTACATAATGGTACGTCATCAACTTTGTAAATTGTCTTAGTGTATCTAACTGTCGGATTGTTTTGCACAACCCGTTCTTCTATTATTTTAGTGGCGTTAAAATCTTCTTTCCTTAATTCATCCAGCGCATTATCGTCGAATTTGGATTTCAAATGTTTTGTTGAATAATCCTTGTGTCCAATTGTCCAAACAAAAGAACCTTCAACTGTTAATATAAAGTAATTAGATTTTGTAATGACCTCCGGCAATTCAAACACCGCATCATACAAATCTCCGTCATAACAAAGTTTGTAATAAGTCGTTGTGGTTGGCTCAGGGTTGGTGGCGTCTGTCATGTCGTTTCGGCTTGTTTTCGTGTGGTCAATTCTGTTTGTTGTAAAATTCGGAAAAAAAGGTTTCAGTTTTTCTAGATTGTACGATTTGTACAAAAACACAACGTCAAATGGAGTACATTTTTGGAACAACTTTATCTATTGCCGAAGATGAACTGTGTTATTATGATGCATTTTCTGCGGAAAACCCTTCTGATCTAGAAGATGAACTGTCTTATTATGATGCATTTTCTTTGGAGAACCCTTTAGATTTAGAAGATGACGATTTGTTTGATGTTGACGACGATAGTGAATTACCTGTAGCAAAAGAAATACCTTTAGTAAAAGAAGTACATCTTGTTTATGTGGTTGAAATGTATTAGTTGATTAAAAATTGCGCATTTGTATGTACGAAAATAAAAATAATGGCACTAAAACGCGAAGACGCTTGGGCGCTATTATTTTTATTTTTCAAGTGTGTCCAATGGCGGAAAAGAAATATGCTGTTCGTCGGCAAAGCCCTACATCAACACAACCATGCCAGTTTGTGCGACCAAATCCGCCGGAATTTTGCGATCTTTCGCAATGGTTGTTCCCCAGGTAACAACTCGACCATCAGCAGTAATAGCCACGGCATATCCAGGTTTGAGTTGAACATGAACAACATTTTCCAAATCTGCTGGAACATCGCATAATCCACAACAATTATCTCCACAACAAACAACTCGTCTTTCTGCTGTTATCACGGCGGTATTCCAATAACAAGTGTGCATAAACAAGACATTGCGCAAATCTACAGACGCATTTAAGCAACCATGATCATTTTCACCCCAACACAACACCCGACCATCCATTGTTAATCCTGCGGCATATCCTTGCCCGAAATTAACATCTGTGAAAATTTCGTTAGCGGGCACATTTTTGGACACGTGATTTTTAGACATTGAGCTACCGCACCAGTAAATAAAACAATTGCTGCTGTTGTCATAACTATCCGTTCCAGTGTTTTTGAACAGTATTGCTGTATAAAAGTTTGAACTACAAATAGTAAGAATGTTTTGGTATATTCTGCGAACACATTTTTCTCGGTTCCAACAAACAATTTCGCCAGCGGCTGTTAAAATAGCATTGTGGTAATATCCGCAGGTAATCATAATAACGGGTTCGATACCATCTGGAATATCGCATAGCTTTAATCCACGGCTTTTAATTCCCCAACAAATAACTCGACCATCTGCGGTCAATACAAGGATGTGTTCTGTCCCACTACAAATATCCGTTACAGTTGTTGAGCTTACGTCCGCAGGAACACTGAATTCAGCGTTTCCCCAGGTCACAACTCGACCTTCTGCGGTCAGTGCAGCGGCGAACTCGTATCCGGTACACACAGCAACAACATTTTCCAAATCCGCCGGAACATCGCATTGCCCATGCATGTTATTTCCCCAACAAACAACTCGTCGTTCTGCGGTAATAATCGCGGCGACTGATGTGATTGAAAGTGATTTATTCATAATTTTCGTGCAGTTTCAGTCGAAGAATATGAATAAAATATCGTGGTGGGTTTTTGTTTCATTTTTCTTTTCTGTTATTTTCTTCTGTTTGTCTTTATCCGGAATTTCTCTCTGATGACTACATGATTCGACACAACCATCGTTGTCGCAGTCGTCGCAACAAAATGCTGCGACACGACATTGCTAAACAAACCGAAGATTTCATGCATGAACGATACATTGTTACGACTCCAGGATATTGTCCAGGAGAATGTTGTGATGGATATATGCCTGTTGTGTTGCGCGACGATGTTTCAGACAATTTGATGTGTTATGTCATTGTTCGGGATGTGGCGTTGGAACGCTGCATGCGAAACTAATATAAAGAAATACCCCCTATTTATTCATGTCTGAGTTAGAAACCACTGTCGCTGCTGAAACAACTGCCTCACAATATGAGATTGATTTATTAAGATCCGGTTTACCAAAAACAACATTCAATGAAGCTATATTAATGTTTGGCGCCATTTTAAACGATTCTGAGAAATTATTGGTGAAAAACAATGATATGTTTGTCGGACAACCGTTAGCTATACCAGGCTGCACGCATTATAATGATAAATTTTTAGTAGACGGAACCGTTATAAGTGTATCATATGATGTATTTTGCAATTTAAGTCAATTATCATTGAGATATTTACCGCATTTTTATCGCACTTGGAACACACAGTATTATATTGATGATAATCTATGGAAGGTTGTCAAAAAATACAAGGAATCACACACAATAGACGGCTTTAGCACAAATAGTCCAGGAAGTTATAATTATTGTGAATTTAAAATTATAAATATTCACACAGGAGTGTCGAAAAATATTTTGATGCATCGCGAGCCAAAAGAACGAGCATTCGATGTACTGTCAAGTAAAGCGTTTCAGGAATTCGCAGAAAAAAATCCTAAACTATCCATTATTTGGTAACACATCCGCCAGCAGTTTACTCTCTCATACAAACAAATAAACAGAACTTGTCGATTTGTTTGTTCATAATCCGGAACCCAATGGACTCCAATTCGCGCGCGAGTCTGGCGCCTTCCATACCGGGTTCTATGTAACCATCCGGGTTTTTGTCGGACCAACGTTTGGTCGAATCCAGCACAAACAACACTCCATGAGACGCCAATACTCGGTAAGCTTCTCTCAAAGTGTCCAAACAATTTGATCCCCAGAGGGCGAACGACAGCACACAAATGTCTGCTTCGTTGTCTTCGTGCGGCAAACACGTGATATCACAGGGCGTGACTTCAGGCACGATCGCCTGATGATCGTAGTTAATAAACATGAATCTTGGGTCCTTTGCTGCCGGCGCGCCGGAGCCACAGCCACCATAATGTCGCGCAATCTTGGCTTGACCGCAGCCAAGATCCAGTACTAACTTCGGTTTTTTGGTTTTGATCTTGTCTAATTCTCGGATAATTTGTTCATGCGG
>SXGS01746779.1_pt1 | contig 11211 bp, 10 predicted proteins | sample 3174681 | NCBI WGS metagenome assembly SXGS01 (sample SAMN11356861, study PRJNA531348) | freshwater metagenome | isolation source: freshwater sample F1-80 | place: China: Fuxian Lake, Yuxi | collected 2017-12-25 | reverse complement strand
TCGATGAAGCCCGTGTTGAGCGCGATGTCTTTGCTCTTAGGAACGTAGCGGAAGAAAACAAATAAAGTATCGCTCACGCGGAAAGCGGCCGGTTCCGCGAGCGAAACCATCAAAAACTTGCCGGTGGTTCCCGCACCTGCGGTTGCCGAAGGCTGACAGCCTTTGGGAATTTTCAGCTTCGCTTTTTCGGCGCGAACGGTTCCTAGGTGGAAGGGCTCTCCCATCCAGTCCCAAGAAACGGTCTCGCCCACGCGGAACTCGCGCGCATCGAGAACTTGATCATGCCAGATCACCGTCATCTGCAACGCTTTGTCGCGAGCTTGATGGATCATCGGATGAGGCGCAAAAAGAAGATCACTCAAATCAACATCGACGATCGGACCTTTTGCTTTGCCGTGAACGCGAGGGTCGTGACGGATGATACTGTGTTCGTCTTCTTCCTCATGTTCAAAGCGAAGCGCGGTTCCACCCACGACGGTTTTAGCTTCGCGAAGCGACTCAAAACCCTGCGTGATCTCGGGCATCATCTCGAGATGGAATTCGATCGTGACTTCTTGGATCCGAAACTCAACGCCGTCTTTGAGTTTCACCTCATCCAGGCGATTTGTGCCGTCACCGAGCAAGCCGTTCTTTGAGCCCAAATCGACAGCCATCCAGCGCTCGCCATCGAAACGAAGTTCGCAGTGATACCGCGAGACGAAATCGAAAGGGAGAACGATGTCGTTATCCAACAAACGACCGATCCGAATCGGCGTGTGCTGGAAGACTTGTTCCGAGAGTTGCTGACCTTTGCGCACCGTACGGATGCGGATGGCCTGCTTCACTAAACCGTTCAACGGCTTCGCTACTTCCTTCATTGACCACTCCGATCAGCCGAAGCCGGCGCACGATTTTCTTCGGGCCAAGAGACTTCGAGTCCGTCCGTCACTTCTTTGCGGAAATTGTTTCGATATGAGACACGGTCTGCGAGTTGGTGCTGATCGCGCGCCGACATCCGCAAGCGGTTGTCGTTGAGCAATTCACCTTTGATGTTCAAGTCGTCGAGGTCGACGCGGTTTTGGGCGGCGGCAGGGGAGGAAGTAAAAGCAGCCATTACGAGCATTAAGCCCGCAAAAACGTGTCGACTGTTTAAACAAGTGTTCAACATTTCTCGGCTCTCCCCGCTTAAATTCGTCGAATCCATGTCCCGACTTTGCATCTTAGTAGGCTAATACCATTGCGCTCATCGACCGATCAGTGGTGAGACCGACATGGTCAACGGGGTTAAACGATGCGATTCAAAACCGCGTATCTATATATCGGCTGCTTCGCGGTACTATTAACCCTCATGCAAAACTGCGATAACGTTCGTCTCGAAATGATACAGCCGCCGCCAGTCACGACGAAGGCGATCGGCGAAGTCTGCGCGCTCGAGCCGAGCGAGTTGAAGAACGTGACGAAAATCATGTTCCTGGTCGATAAGTCGGGTTCTAACTTCACCGGTAACAACGGGGCGGGAAGCGGAACGGACCCGAACAAAACCTTCCGTTCGGAGACGATCCTTGAGTTCGTCGATAAGTACGCGACGAATACTTCGGTCGAATGGGGCTTCGTAGCCTTTGGTCTCGACAACACACAAGAAGGTCGCGCGATCGCCTACATCAACGAGCAAGGCGATGAACAACAGCCGGTGTTCTCACCTGACTCTCAGCGCATGTACGACGCGATTGAGCGCATGCGCGCAGATCAAGATACAGGTTCGACTCCTTACTACTTAGCGATTCAAATGGCGATTCAAGCCATTACCGAAGATCGTAAGAAGGTCGATCTCAACCGTACAAAGTATCTCGTCGTTATGATTACGGACGGGGTTCCGACATCACCCCAATATAAAAACGGAAACGACACTGTTCAGTCTAAGATCGAAGATCACCTTCAAGCGCTCGTCGACATGAAGGTTCCATTCTCCACGATCTATTATGGTCCGCCGAACGCCGTAGCTGACGGTATTCCTCCTTACACGCCCCAAGCGCGTCTCGAGCGCATGGCGGAAGTCGGTAAAGGGAAGTTCAGTGACGTGAACGCGGACGGAAAAGTTCCTCTCGAAAAACTGTTGATCTTCAACATCGGTGAGCCGTGGTTGATCAAACGTTTCGTCGTGAACAACTTGAACTCAGCACCTTGCGATGATGGAACGATGGATGTCGATTCGGATTCCGACGGCCTTTGCGACAAAGACGAAGAGAAGTACAACTCTTGGCTGACCGACCCGACTTACCGAGTGTTCGGCCAGCGCATGAACGGTAAGAAGTTCGATCCGCAAAATCGGAACTCGTTCAGCGAAATTTACAGCGACTTGTTCTATTTGAAATACATTCTCTTTAATGAGTCGCTAAATGAGTATTGTGATCCGACCGAGGATCTCGACGATCCGACGAACCTCGATGAGGACCGCGACTTCATGAACAAGTGCGAAGAAGACTTCGTTCGCGCGACGAATCCTCAAGGTCCTACGCCCTTGTGGACGAGTAAGATGGGTGAAACTTCTGACTACCAAAACTTTGATAGCGACGGTGACGGCTTCATCGATTGGCTGGAGCTTGTTTACAGTCCAGAGCGTTCAACGTTCCCGGTAATGGATTACTCAAGCTTCCGTCGCGAGATCGATAAGTTCCGCATGGACCAAATTATCGAGCAGCATCGGAACCCCCGAGCTCCAGCGCTGACGGCGCAACCTTACGACGGAATCTTCCGCTACAAGGGCGTCAACAGTCAGGGGCAAAACTGTTACTCGTACGATCAAAGCGTGCTGCCTCTTTACAAGACGAAAGAGTTCACGACGGAGCAGGCGAAGAAGCATCCGGAACTCGCGCACAAAGCGGGTGAGAATATCGTGATGATTTACTTCATCCAAACGGCGCAGACAGATCATAACGGTGCCGGGGAACTTCGCTACACCTTCCAGAAGATGATGGTTGGGCAAACGCAGCTCAACCTGAATTTGAAGGTCGACGGCTACGAAGCTCACACGGCTTCGAAGGCTCGCGTGCAGCGCCAGCTGCCGTGATGACAGAGCGTCAGCTGCCGTGATGACAGAGCGTCAGCTGCCGTGATGATAGAGCGTCAGAAAGAGTAACCCAAAGAAAGCTTTGCGGCCGCGCCGGTCGGGAAGTACTGCATAAAGCGGATCGCGTCTTCGATCCGCTCGCGATCTCCCTGATTGTTGACGTAATTCAAAACATCCGTGCTCGAACCTAAGTTGGCCATCGGAAAATTGAGCAATAGCCAATCCACGCCGATCAAAAAGCCATTCTCAAATTGCCATCGGTTGCCGAAACCAAGTTGAAGTCCCAGTGAGCGCGTCGATAGCACATCGATGTTCGGCGGAGCATTCGGAATTCGCGAGAGGATCGAGCTTCCGATTGAGGCATCGTAGCTTTGGTAGCCGACGCCTCCGATGAAGTTGAAGCTTTTCCCGAGATAAAAACGTCCGTTTGCCGCAATGACGGTTTCTGACAATCCACCGAGATCGATGAACGGGAGGCTTAAACTCCAACTACCCGTGAAGTAACTAGCCTCCAGAGTCATCCAATCATTAACGATCCACGCGGCACTGAGACCGTACTTTGTTGGAATCGCGAGACCAACGAGAGCACCGTTGATCGCAGCGGAGACAACTTTGTCACCGCGAGGAGAATAAGTGACCGAAGTCGTTTCTTCGGGCGTTTCAACTTTGGGTTCTTCAACGACCGCCGGAGATTCTTGCGTGCGTTTTCTCAACTCTTCGTACTCGCGTGGTGAGCTGACTTCTTCGACTCTCCGATTTTCGACAGATTCCGAAACGGGCGGCGCTGTTGGTGTCGGCGAAGGTGTCAGCGTTGGATTCGTGCGCACCGTTGTGCCTTCGGTCACGACCGGTTCCGTCGGTAGAGGCGTCGCTGTTGGGCGCGGCTTTCGCACGTTCTTAGCAGCCGGCTTCGCTGCGGTTTTTGGAGCCTGACGTTTTCGTGTCGTTTGGTTTGGGGTTTCGGTCTGCGCACGAGCGGCGGGGGAAAACGAAGTAAACGCAAAAACCGTGAGAATGAGCGACGTGATAGTTTTCATTAAAACCGAACTCCTAATTTCGCGCTAAAGACGGGGAGCGTGTAACGATCGATTTGAAGGGAGAGGAAAAATTGCGAGAAGCGAAGGTTCGCACCGACAAGAGCGTGCGATCCCGTCACCAAGCTTTTCGCTTGAGCTCGTGCTTCGGGATCTGTCGGTGTTGGTTCATCGACGAGGAAAATGCCGGAAGATTCAATTACACCGCCGCCGATGTACAGGGCGAGATTGTCAACATTGACCCCCGCGATCAAATCAGCGCCGTACGAACGCGCGTTCAGTTGGTTTCCGATGTTCGCGCTATTCACATGCGCGATGAGCGAGAGGCCAACGGGCAAATACGAGGCTTGGTAAAAGCCCCAGCGAACGAAACCCCCATACTGGGCGAGTTCTTCTTGCTTGGTGTACGGGGTGAATTGAAGAAATAAATCGACGTCGTTGTAGACACCTTTTCCGATTGTGAGCTTGGACAAAAGCACTTCTTGTTGCGGAGGGCGCACACCGTTTCCGAGTCGGCTGAGATCTTCGGCAACTACATTTTCAAGCGAGAGGCCGGCTTCAAAACCAGCATGGCCGCCTAAAGGATAGGGATCCGACAAGATCTTGGAGCTTGTGCCGAAGCCAACTATCCGAAGCGCTTCTTCACGATCGGCAACCGACATGTTTTTCGGAAGCTGAATGGCCGCGAAAGCTGGGTGAGGAACAAGCATCCAGAATGCGAGCAGACCGATGGCAACCCAGTTGTTTCGGCCAAGATAAGACCGGGAGAAAAACCACATTGAATCGATGGTGTGCGAGCGAAGACGTCTCATGCGCCCCATGTTCGTTTGTGGGCGGGCGCGTATCAAGCTCTTAAAAGAATCGCGGATAAAAAATCAAAATCCTCCCGCGGTGCGAGAGGATCAACGGTCGCGTGGGTTCTTAGCTTAGTTCGTCGACGGGCCGAGAATCGAGCGAAGCTGGCCCAAAGCTTCTGTCGCGAGAGAGCGTACACTTGCGTCGCTGTACTTTTGCGAAGCCTGTTCAAGCACCGGAACAAACGCGCTGTAGTATCGGGCAACGGCTGCCGCTGCCGGTGCGCGAGGCGACGAGCCTTGTTGCGTCGGCTGTTGACGCTTCAAGATCGCGTTGAACGACGCCTGTAGAAGTTTAATCGCCTGGTAAGCAGCGTAAGCGTCGTTATTATTCGTAATCACCGACGAGAGATACTTTACGTTTTCGAGGCGACCGTACAATTTGATGTACGTTTCTGACTGCGTCCGCAAACGAGTGCCGCTCGGCTCAGAGCGCGAGAGTTCGGCGAGAAGCGTAAAACTTTTCGGATCCGGATTCGCGCCTAACGCCATCACCGCAAGCTCTCGCATATCACCACGTGAGTCTTGAAGCATCGCCTCGACAACGTGGAAGAATATCTCCGACGTTACGATTCCGGTTTGATGGTATTTAATCAAGCGCGTGACGCGCTCAAAGTCAGCCGCTTTGAGAATGTAGTTTTCCCATTCCAGAGCCGTGCGCGGAATTCCGTCAAAGGGAGCTGGCGCAGGTCCTGCGAGTTCGGCCGTACCTTCACTGTCAGGACCCAAGTTTCCGCTTTCGTTGTCCGAGTCTTTTGTATCGGAGTCCTCATCCTCGTAGCCGGAGTCCTGCTGCGTGGGAGCGTTGGGATCGTCAGATTTTTTCTTCTTCTTTTTTTTCTTCTTTTTCTTTTTCTCTTCTTCCGCTTTTTTCTTCTTCGCTTCTTCTTCAGCGTTTTTCTTTTTGGCTTCTGCATCGACTTTCGCGCCGCCATCGTTTGTCGAGATGTCCAAGCCCGGTGCTTTTGCGACCGGCACCGAGTCGTTCATCGCAATTTCATCTTCACGACGAGGAGCTGCGGGAGCTGCGTATTTCACTTTTTCTTCAGCGGGAATGTAGACGGGTCGTCCTTCATCCATGAACGTTTCGAACTTCGTGAATCCCGCGAGTTTAACGGGTGAGGCAGAAGGCGCTTTCATGAACTCCAAGCCAACGCCTACGGCGAGCCCGAGCCCTAAGAAGATCCAAAATCGATTGCGGTCCATACTTCACCCTCTTCCAGAGATCCATCCACGGATTCCGAAGGTTGGTAGTTCACGAACCGAGCCGTGGAGAGGCCGGCGTAAGTCTATGAAAACAGACCGAAAAACGAATGGATGCCCAGACTTCCCCCGGAGCCGAGTTGTCTAACCTCTCGACACCGCCGGGGGGGTGTGTAAAAAGTTGTGTTTTTTCATAGGGTTAGCTTTAATACGAAGCCAACGTATGAGTGACCAATCAGGCGAAATTTTAAAGCGAGCAAAAGCCGGGGACCTGCAGGGGTTTGCGCGACTTCTCACGCTTCTTGAGCGCGAAGGTCCGACTTCTTTCAATCGATTCCCCGAACTTCTCGAAGCCCAAAAACCAGCGTTTCGCATCGGCATCACGGGCCCGCCGGGTGCAGGTAAATCAACTTTGATTGGTCGGTTGATCGGGCGGTTCCGCGAGAGAGGGATGAAGGTCGGCGTTATGGCTGTTGATCCTTCAAGTCCCTTTTCAAAGGGCGCGGTTCTCGGCGATCGCATTCGCTATACCGCTCACTTCGGCGATCCAGGAGTATTCATTCGTAGCCTCGGCTCGCGAGGAAGTCTCGGTGGTTTGAGCGCGTCCGCGTATTTAATGGTGCGGGCGTTTGATATCGCTCAATTCGACGTCGTCTTGATGGAAACTGTGGGCGTAGGCCAAACGGAACTCGAGATCATGAACGTTGCGGACTGGGTTTCGGTCGTCTTAGTTCCAGAGTCAGGTGACTCGATTCAAGGGATGAAGGCAGGGCTTCTCGAAATCGCCGATATTTTCGTTGTAAACAAAGGCGATAGACCTGGCGCAGATGCGTTTGCCCACGAGCTTGAGTCATCGCTCCTTCTAGATCCACGTGGACCTTCGAAACCCATCCGGGTTTTGAAAACAACGGCTCTCACCGGTGAAGGGCTCGACGCGTTTCTCGACGGCGTTGATCAAGTCATGAAAGGTGAGGAGTGGAAACAACGTCGCGTAGCTCCCGCACGCATTCGGGCTGAAGCAAAAGCTTTGCTCCGTAACCAACTCGAGCGTCAAATCGACGTGAAGGCCCAGACGGTTTCATCTCCGCGCGACTTCCTTTCTTTATTCTCAAAGTGAGACGTTTCCCCTTGAGAAATTAGCGCGTCGCATCGGGCGCGCTGTACTCTTGTCCAGGTGAAGGTTGCAGCGCTGTCTCCTCAATTTGTTTACGAGGTTCCCACCTCGGCGGAAGAAGCGGATCAGAAAAAGATCGCGCGAGATCTCCATTTGAAGTTGGTTCGGCCTGAAGAGTCGGCAACCACCGGTGATGCAACTTCGGGTCACGAGCGGAATCCAAGAGAAGAAGCTTCAGGCGAAGTCGGAGAAGAAAAGAAGACTTCTCTCGATGACGAGACCAAAGAGGGTCTTAAACGGCTCTCGCAACTCCTTCGCGATAAACGTGATCGATCCAAAAACGAAGACGCGGTTCTCTCGATCCTTCACGCGCGTGATCGGCAAAAGCGACGAGCGTTCTCAATTTACAAGGCGATCGCCGAAGCCCAAGATCCACGGGCCGGTAAAGGCGAGATTCTCGACGACTTTTATTGAGAGCTTCTGTTAGCGTATTCGCTATGAGTAAGCTGCCCTCCGAGTTTCAGCCAGTTAGTTTCCAAAAAGAGCTCGAGAAGATTCTCAAAGAACTCGATTCGCGTCTCCCTGCGGTGACGGCTATGGCGAGCGACAAGAGTACGTTCCAAATGACCGTGCATCATGTTCAAGACGATGTGCTTTATCTGAACGTGGCTTCACCCTCGCCTCGAGAGTTGAAAGCGGGCGAGCGATTGCAGCTAGCCTTTGGTCTGAACGATGGCCAGTACGTTCTTGCGACGACAGTCAATTCGGCGACACGAGATCGCATCGCGGTTCCTTTAGGTTCGGAAGTTTACCGTTTGCAACGTCGGAGCAACTTCCGCACACCAGTGCCGTCGGGCACGAAAATCTCTTTTAAGCTTTCGAGTTTCAAAACCTCGACGGCTGCAAGTGGAAGTGTGCTCATGCCCGTTGATCTAAGTGCCGGCGGCACGCGCGCAACATGGCCAGCGCAATCGGGTGTGAAGCCCGCTGAAGGCGACTCTCTGACGGGAGTCATGACTTTGCCGGGCGGACGGAGCCTTGAACTCTTCGGCGTCATCCGGAAGCTCTATCCCCAAAAAGATGGAAGCTTGCAGATTGGCATTGAGTTCCAGAATCTCTCGATCCGCGACGAGCAGACGCTTCTATTTGTCTGCATGGAATTTCACCGCGCAATGGCGCCCGTTTGATGTCTCGTTTTGAATCGAGATGCGGATTCCTCTAGTCTCTTCATTTACTTAACGCGCAGCCGCAAATTTACCTTCAGTTATAACGCAGCGCGCCGATAGGTTAGGTGACTGCTGAAGCGTTCTTTTATGTGGGCTACGTCTCCTCAAGCCCGACTCCCGGTGACTCCGGGTTTCGCGGCCTCCACAGAGGGGATTTGTATGGGATTGAGAATTGGAACCAACGTGGCTTCGCTCGCGGCGCAAAGAAATTTGGCCAAGAGTGATGCGGCTCAAACTCGCGCCGTGCGGGCTTTATCTTCTGGAACACGTCTTGTGACTCCCGGAGATGATGCCGCAGGATTCGCGATTGCTGAAGGTCTCCGTGGTCAGATCGCGGGGTTGCGGCAAGCGAAACTCAACGCCGAGAGTGCGCAAGGTCTTATCCAAGTCGCCGAAGGCGGCCTCAACGAACAAAACAATATCCTCATTCGTTTGCGCGAGCTCGCGGTGCAATCATCGAGTGATACCGTTGGAAATGAGGAGCGAGAGTTTCTCCAGACGGAAGTCGACGCACTCGTGAGTGAGTTCGATCGCATCTCGCGCACCACGACGTTTGGCCGGAAGCAGTTGCTCACCGGATCGAACGAAAGTTTTCAATTTCACCTAGGCACAGGCGGAACTTCCGACGACATCATCAAATACACGCTCGACGCGGATACGCGCGCAAGCACGATGGGAATCGACGGCATGAGCGTTACCGATCGAGATGATGCGCGCGGCTCTCTCGAGACGATCGACCAGGCGCTGACGAGCATCGCACGTGCGCGTGCTGGTTTCGGAGCTGTGCAAAGTCGATTTGAAATCGCGGGCAACAACCTCGACATTCAACGAGAGAACGTAATGGCCGCGCGCTCGCGCATCGCAGACACGGACGTTGCGCTTGAAGTTTCAAACCTCACGCAAGCGCAAGTAATGCAGGATTTCGGTGTCGCGGTTCTTGCTCAAGCCAACCAAAATCCGACCCGGGCCATGCGGCTTTTGGGCTAATTCCCACCTTTTTGAAGAGGATCCAGGCGCTAGACCTGGACCTTCCTCGGGTCCTGAAAAATATTTTTTTTAGGGCATTCCTCCAGTCACGGCGCGGAGAAGACGCGCTGCATCCAAATCCTAGACTAGACCAAAGGCTAAAGGTTCCTAGACCAAGGCCGAGAAGTAGCTTGAACACGTTGGGACAATCCTGAAAGGGACGCTTCAGCAGTCAAGCGAAGTGTCACCTCCTCTCGATCAAACCCGGGCGTTGGAAACGGACCAGTCACCCGTCTCCAATGCTTCGGGGAGTCTCCAACAAACAAAATTCGTTTTGAACGGCTGTCGGGCGCAATGGGTGCGTTCGTTCGGCCACTAACAAACGGCATGGAAGCACCGGGCCCGCGAGTTTGGCTACTCGCTTGTGCACCGGACTGTGGGAGCCCTTAAGAGGGCATGTTTGTGGAGGTTAGTCATGGGCTTAAGAATTTCAACGAACGTACCTGCGATCAATGCGCAGAGACAGTTGTCGACTCAGCAGAAACGCAGCGGTCATGCGTTGGCTGCCTTGTCTTCAGGTTCGCGGATCGTGAATGCAGCGGATGATGCCGCTGGTCTCGCGATCTCCGAGAACATCAAGGGTCAGACAAAAGGTCTCTCGATGGCTCGCCAGAACGCCTTCAACGCGATCTCGCTCGTGCAGGTCTCGGAAGGTGGATTGAACGAAATCAATAACATCTTGATCCGCTTGCGGGAGTTGGGCGTACAGGCTGCTTCCGACAACATCGGCGATACGGAACGTCAGTTCCTGAATACGGAAGTAAAGCAGTTGGTCGACGAATCCAACCGGATCGCGAAGACGACTCGCTTCGGTAGCCGCACGCTCCTCGATGGTGCAGGCGAGGAACTCGAATTCCACGTCGGTCCTTTCGCGGACGAAGATAACGTCATCAAGTACAACATTTCGGCTGACGCTACGACGGGTGCTTTGGGAATCGACGGGCTCAACGTCGAGGACAAAGGCGCCGCTCGCGACACTCTCGGGCAGGTCGACGAAGCGTTGCTGAAGTTAGGTAAGATGCGCGCCGACTTCGGTGCGGTCCAATCGCGACTCAATACAACGGTCTCGAACTTGGATATCCAATATGAAAACTTGTCGGCTGCGAACTCTCGCTTGCGTGACGCGGACATCGCGTACGAGAGCGCGGAGCTTGCAAGCTCGAACATCTTGCAACAAGCGGCGGTCTCCGTAATGGCGAGCGCCAACCAGACTCCTGCGTCGGCGCTCCGCCTTCTCGGTTGATGGTTTCTGATCTCAGTCTAGTCACAGCATTGCATTGGCAGCTTTGATATTTCGTACTCGTCTGCCGGGAGTGATCCCGGCAGACGGGGAATCCAACCAACCCCGACCTTCGTTAAATTGCGAAGGGTGACGGTCAACGGTTGGAGCTGCGAGACCGCTCCGCGCATTGGTCTCGCATGGGTGAAAAGAGGATTGCGCGGTAGTGACCCTGCGTTCGAACTGCGTTTCTGTCATCTCAGGTTCTGGCCGGTTGTTGAAGAGTCCGGCGGGTGAAGCGCGGGGGATCTAAAGAACTAAGAACTTAAAGAAGTTCGCGCAGGGCCGCGACCAGATTTTCGGTTCGACGAGTCGTAGCCCACAGACACGACTCTTAAGCCCGCCCCGAGGGGTTCCCCCTCGGGGTTTTTTATTTGGTACCAGTTTCCTTTTGCAGAAGCGTTGCGCCACCGCCGCGGTGTCGCAACG
>SXGS01341805.1_pt1 | contig 11211 bp, 6 predicted proteins | sample 3174681 | NCBI WGS metagenome assembly SXGS01 (sample SAMN11356861, study PRJNA531348) | freshwater metagenome | isolation source: freshwater sample F1-80 | place: China: Fuxian Lake, Yuxi | collected 2017-12-25 | reverse complement strand
CCCCTGTGGGGGAGGAATGAACAGGCGCTTCTCTCCTCCCCCGCTTGCGGGGGAGGAGAGGCCCCTCAGCGGCCCTTCAGCCCGGTCGCCAGCCCGGCGATCTCGGCCCGCAGGGCGGCGATCTCCCCGCGCAGGGCGGCCAGGTCGGCGGTCTCCTCGGCGTGGATGCGCCGCCGCTCGGCGTCCGCGGCCTCCAGCTCGGCGGCCAGGCCCTCGCGCTCGGCCTTCGCCTCCTCCTCGTGCCCGCTCTGCATGGCGTTGACGACGATGCCGATGAACAGGTTCAGCATGGTGAAGGTGGTGCACAGGATGAAGGGCACGAAGAACAGCCAGGCCCAGCCGTACACCTCCATCACCGGCCGCACGATGCCCATCGACCAGCTCTCCAGCGTCATCACCTGGAACAGGGTGTAGGCCGAGGCCGGGATCGAGCCGAACCACGCCGGGAAGCTGGCCCCGAACAGCTTGGTGGCCATCACCGAGGCCACATAGAAGATCAGCCCCAGCAGCAGCACGATCGAGCCCATCCCCGGCAGGGCGGTGATCAGCGCCCCCACCACCCGCCGCAGCGACGGCACCAGGGTGATGACCCGCAGCACCCGCAGGATGCGCAGCGCCCGCAGCACGGAAAACGCCCCCGCCGCCGGGACCAGCGCCACCGCCACCACGGCCAGGTCGAACAGGCTCCACGGATCGCGGAAGAAGGCCGCCCGGTGCACGATCACCCGCGCCACGATCTCGACCACAAAGACCGCCAGCAGCAGGGTGTCGAGCGCTGTCAGCAGCCCCCCGGCCCGCGCCATCACCCACGGGCTGGTCTCCAGCCCGAGGATCACGGCGTTGAGCACGATCAGCGCGAGGATGACGCGCTCGGTGCGCGGCGAGGTGACCAGCGACGTCAGTCGGTCCACGGGGAGCCTCCGTTCAGGAACGGCGCCTCATGCCGTGGCGGAGGGGCGGGGGCAAGGTGGGGGGTGGCTTGGCTCATCCATTATGACGCGCTTGCGAACAGCTGCGTCACGTCGTGGACGAAGCGGGTCGTCCTCATGTCGCTTGCGCAGACTTCGCTTTATGCGAACCTGGCAGGAGGAATGGGGGCGGAGGCCGGCCATTGGCACGCTTTTGGTGGGTAAATCATAAGCAGACAGCGCGGCGCATGATCGAAGGCGGCTACCTTTGGTCGCCTAAGCACAACGTGCGGAAAGCAGATGGAGCGGCGATCAACAACGAAACTTATAACAATATGCGCCGGGTTAATCCCGGAGATGGGATAATTTCGTATTCATTTAAGAAGATTGCCTACGTCGGTAGAGCAACATCATTTGCGTTCACATCAAAGAGGCCGATCGCTCTAGCCCCAATGGGTACGTATTGGGGCGAGTCCGGGTGGCTTCTGCCCGTCGCGTGGCTAAGCGTTAAAAGTCCCGTCTTTCCGGCTGATCACATTGCCGTAATTAGGGATCTTCTTCCTCAGAAATATTCGCCGATCAAGCCGACCGGAGACGGCAACCAGAACGTCTTTCTTGCGGAGATATCGAGAGAATTTTTTGAAGTTCTTTGCGGCTTAGCGAATTCACAAGATTTGAGCTCGGTCAATATTGATTTCTCGACGCCAACTCCTGAGACAATCGACGACGAAGTAGCTATCCGAATAATCCAGAACCCCGATCTCCCGGAAACGGAAAAGGAGGCCATCGTCAAGGCTAGGAGGGGGCAGGGTAAATTTAGGCAGAATGTTAGTCGACGTGAATCTCTCTGTCGCGTGACGGGGGTTTCTAACAGGGATTTGTTGATAGCTAGCCACATCAAGCCGTGGCGGGATTGTGGTCCGTCAGAGAGGCTTGATGGATCCAATGGCCTCCTTCTGACGCCCGATGTTGATCGCCTTTTCGATCGTGGTTTCATCACCTTTCATGATGACGGAAACGCAGAGGTTTCGTCTCGTGTCCCACTCTCTGATGTGTATGGATTGGGACTGAAGGAATCAGTGGAGGGCACTAAGCGCATTCTCCACGTGGCAAAGCGTCATGATTTTACCTCAGCGCAACGGTCGTACCTCGATTATCACAGGCGACAGGTGTTCCTTCCTCCTGTGTAGTGGTCGCTATAGGGCTGCTCTCAGTGTCATGAAGGAAGCTACTATTTGAACGATCGCGCAGAGGACGATCCCAGCGATCATCAGCAGTTCCTTCCGATCCGCCTTCACGACGCCCCTCCGGCTCATCCACAGGCGACTCGCCTGCTCGCGTTCAACTTATCCTGGTATTCTGTTAGGAGCTAGCGCCTAACGGGACTCGGCGCGCATGGGGGCGCGGGGCAGGGAGGCGGCGGTCGTGGCCGGAACTTGGGCGCAGTCGGGATTGGGCCGGGCGATGCGGGTGCTCGTCGCCTGCGAGTATAGCGGGGTCGTGCGGAATGCCTTTCTGGCGCTGGGCCACGACGCTTGGTCGTGCGACCTGCTGCCCAGCGAGGACGGGTCGAACCGCCACATCATCGGTGACGCGCGCGAGCTGCTGAATGATGGGTGGGACCTGCTGATGGTCGCCCATCCGCCCTGTACGCGGCTGTGCAACTCGGGCGTCCGCTGGCTGTCGCAACCGCCGCCCGGCAAGACGCGCGAGCAGATGTGGGCTGAACTGGAGGAGGGGGCCGCCCTGTTCTCGACCTTCTGGAACGCCCCTATCGAGCGCATCGCCATCGAGAACCCGGTGATGCACAAACACGCCAAGGCGCGGATCGCCAACTTTCGGGACTTCGCCCAGAGCATCCAGCCGTGGCAGTTCGGGCACGGCGAAACCAAGCGCACCTGCCTGTGGCTGAAGAACCTGCCGCCGTTGGTCCCCACCCATGTCGTTAGCGGGCGGGACGCTCGGGTCCATCGGATGCCGCCCTCGGCAGATCGCTGGAAGGAGCGGTCGCGCTTCTATCCCGGCATCGCCAAGGCCATGGCCGAACAGTGGACCCAGGCCGCGCTCGCGCAGGCGGCGTGAGGGCCCACGCTCCTTGCGGGCCGCCCGGCCCGCGCCCCCTCCACCGTGAAGCCTGTCCTCGAGCTCGCCCCCTCCACCCTCCTTCGCCCTTCGGGCTCCGGACGGTCCCCCTCCCCCGCTCGCGGGGGAGGAGAGGGGGCCGGGGAGGTGACCTCCTCCCCCGCCAGCGGAGGAGGAGGGGGGGCCGGGGACGTGAGCCCCCTGTCACCCCACGCCGCCTCGCCTCCCACCGTGGCCGCGAAGCCTCAGGGCGCCAGCGTATGACACGGCGGCCCCGGGTCAAGGTTGCGTTGATGCAGGCGACGGGCGAGTGTGGCGGGTCTGTGTCTCAACGATGGGGTTTTCATGTCGTCTCGTCTCCTGCGCCGGGCCCTGCTCGGCTCTGCCGCCGCCTGCAGCCTGATCGCCGCGGGCGCCGCCTCGGCCCAGACCGGCGTGGGCGTCGGGTCGGGCCCCACGACCCTGGCCTGGAACCCCGAGCTGGCCCCCCAGATCGTCATCGCCAATCCGGGCACCTCGACCACGGCGCGCGACACCGGCGTGACCGGCGTCGGCCAGATGGTCATCGACCAGCAGAACGGCTTCCTCGGTCTGTGCACGGGCTCGCTGATCAACCCGCGCACGGTGCTGTTCGCGGCCCACTGCGTGAACACCGTGGCGGCCACCACCTATGGCGCCAATTCCGGCGGCCGGCCGATCTCGTTCGGCTTCCAGGCCGACAACCTGCCGGGGCTGCAGCGCTGGTTCAGCGCGACGATCAGCGGCCAGCCGAACCCGCTGCGGCATCAGTCCAACCCGGGACTGCACCTCTATAACGTCAACCAGGTGCGCTACCATCCGCTGTCGCTGGAGCCGGCGGCCAACCGCTTCCTGTACGGCGACGTGGCCACCGCCACCCTCGACACCCCGGCCGCCAATGTGCCGCTGTGGTCGGTGCTGTTCTCGCCGCTGACGCCGACGACCCCCTCGGCGGCGGGCACCGGCTATGGCGTCAATGTCATCGGCTACGGCTCGCACGGCAGCGCCGCGACCGGCTCGGCCTCGGGCTCGGACTTCCGCCGCCGCATCGCCGACAACATCGTCGGGGCGCTGACCGACCTGCAGACCTTCGAGCAGTTCCTGTTCGGCGGCCCGCCCAGCGGCCTGACCCAGAACCTCTATTTCATCGACTTCGACGATCCGCTGCGCGGCCAGCCGGGCGCCAGTCCGTTCGACTTCAACGCCTTCCGCGACAACGCCGCGGGGCCGCGCGAAGGGACGACGGCGTCGGGGGATTCCGGCGGGCCGCTGGCGCTCAAGAACGCGCAGAACCTGAGCCTGGCGATCGGCGTGCTGTCGGGCGGCTACACCCGCTTCTTCAACGGCCAGCCGGCCAACGGCTATGGCACGGTCAGCTTCTACCAGCCGCTGTACCTGTACTGGGACTGGATCGCCGCCAACAACCCGTACCGCTATGTCACCAACCAGGCCGGCGACCGGCTGTGGACGGATGGCAGTCACTGGGTCACGACCCTGGACCCGAACTATGTGATCATCGGGCCGAACGGGACCTTCATCAACGGCGTGCCCGCCACCCCTGGTCAGGGGGTCAATGGCCGCACCGGCCAGTTTGGCGAGATCTGCTTCCAGACCGCCACCCGCAGCCAGTGCCTGAACACCGCCAACGGGGTGTTCCAGGACGTCAACCGCCCGATCGGCACCGACGATGTGGGCGAGGCGACGCACGGCGCGGCCGAGATGCGCGCGCCGTTCGCGACCACCGACGGCGGCGCGGCCAGCCCGGCGGTGCAGGTAGCCGCCGACGGGGACGATGTCGAGGTGGGGCTGGCGAACCTCCCCGCCGCGACCCTCGCCAACGGCCTGCCCGGCGCGACCGGCTTTGTCCCCAGCAACCAGGATCCGAACCGGCTGACCGGGGCCATTGGCCGCTACTTCGACGTCAACCTGAACGCCGCCGGGCGCACGACGCTGAACACGGCGGTGACCATCGACCGCTTCCGCGTCACCGGCGCCAACGCCCGGCTCAACGTCGTCACCGGCGGGTCGCTGACCAGCCTGATGGACATCAACCAGATGACCGGCGGCGTGCATGTCGACGGCGCTGTCCGCTCGATGGGCGACTATATGCTGCTCAGCGGCCTGCTGTCGGGCAGCGGCCAGGTGACCGCCCCGTTCCTGACCAACGTCATGGGCAGCATCGCCCCGGGTGGCATGGGCACGGTCGGCACCCTGACGCTGAACACCAACCTGGTGCTGTCGAGCGGCAGCTCGCTGCTGATCGATCTGGCGCCGACCGCCGCCGACCGTCTGGTCGTCGCCGCCGGTCCGGGCAGCCAGGGTACGGCGCTGCTGGGCGGGCGATTGGCGTTCAACACCGTTGGCCTGCCGACCTTCGGCGCATCGTACAACATCCTGACCGCGGCGGGCGGCGTCACCGGCCGGTTCGCGACCGTGTCGGCCGACCTGACGCCGATGCTGTTCGGCGCGGTCAGCTACACCGCCACCGATGTCAATGTGCGTATCGACGCCCGCTCGTTCCGGACGGTGGTCAACCCGGATGGCGCCGCCGAGGCGGCCATGGCCGACCTGCTGGACCGCAACCGGGTCGGCAGCTACGCGCCCCTGTCCGGGCTCTACCAGGCCCTCGATGTCGCTTCGGTGGATCAGATCGAGAGCTCGCTTGGCGCCCTCGTGCCGGGCACGGCGAGCGCGCGTATCGGACAGGCGGCGTCCATGACGGATGCCCTGTTCGGCTTCACGGCGAACCGCCTCGACCTGCTCGCCGGAGGAGAGGCCGGCGGCGGCCTGACGGTGGCGGGCAACCCGGCCGCCATGGCCTTTGGAGCCCTGACCCTGCCCGAGGGCATGATGACCCATGTCCAGACCGCCGACGGAGCCAAGCGCCGTGACGTGCTGCCGGACAATGTCAGCGCCTATGTCCACGCCGGCTATCTGAACGGCTCTGTCCGTTCGTTCGGGGACTCCATGGACGACGTCGATGGCTGGTTCGCCGCCGCCGGGGTGGAGTTCAGCGACGCGGAGGCGGCGATCGGTTTCGGTCTCCAGTTCGCGGACACGGAGAGCACGCCCACCGCCCTGCAGACCTCGCAGGCCCAGCTGGCGCAGCTTTCGGTCTACGGCACCCGGGCCCTGCCGGATGGCTGGGTCGGCACGGCGGCGATCCAGGCTGGCCGCCTCAACACGGACAGCCAGCGGCTGGTCACCGCGGGGGGGACCAGTTTCACCCTTTCGTCGGATGAGGACTCCAGCACGTTTGGCGCCGAAGTCGGCATCAACAAACGCGTTGTCCGTGATGGCTACCGGATGCGATCGAGCCTGGGCCTGCGCTACGCCCAGATCGGTTTCGGGGACTACAGCGAAACCGGCGGGGCCGCGGCGCTGGCCATCGATGGCGCCGCCTATGAAAGCCTGCAGACCCGGGTCGGGATTGATGTCGACGCGCCCCGCGCCACCGGAGGGATAACCGTCACGCCGCGCCTTACGGCAGCGCTGGTGTACGACTTCCTGGACGGCCGTGACGCCATCCCTGTCAGCTTTGTGGCCGGACAGGGCGCGCCGGTCCTGTTGTCGCTGGCCGATCGCGACCAGGCGTGGTTCGAGGTCGGCGCCGGCCTTGCCATCGCCGGCGAACGGCTGACCGTCGACCTGTCGATCGATTCGAACGTTGGCCGTGACGACGTCGATTACGACACCTTCCGCGCCGCCGTGCGCTGGGCCTTCTGAGGCTGTTCCCCGATCGCCCCTTGCGGGGCGTCGGGGACGTCGGGGGCGACAGCCCCCGACAGCCTTGCGGCCTCGGGGCTGACGGTTGCGCTCAGCCCTTCTTCACCCTGCGCGGCGCGCGGCTCCGGCGCCGGCCACCGCCCGCACATTGTCGTCCGAGTTGCGGTCGATCCACTTGTTGTACGGGTCGACGCCGACGTGGGTGGGGCGCGTCGCGGTGGTGAAGCGCAGGGTCTGGGTTCCGCTGCGGATCGGGCGGCGCTCCAGCGCCAGGACATCCTCCGCGTCGAAGGCGGCGCGGCCGGGCTCGGCGGTGAACAGGCCCAGGTCGAAGCTCTCGTTCAGCGGGGCCTCGGTCTCGACGCCCTGGCCGTCGGCGTAGAGCTTGCGCGCCTCGACCGTGACGGCGACGTCGAAGCGGCCGTCGGGGCGGTCGGTGACGGCCACGTCCGCGACCTTCACATCGTACAGGGTGATGCGCTGGAACAGGTCGGTGATCAGGGCCTGTTTGTCGGCCGGGGCCTCGGCGCGCAGGGCGGCGATGAGGTCCAGCGAGCGCGGGTAGGGGGCCGGGCGGAAGGCGTGGTCGGCGATGACGCGGCGCAGGGCGGCGTTGACCGCGGCCTCGCCGATCTGGTCGCGCAGCAGGTACATGACCAGCCCGCCCTTCTGGTAGTGGATATAGCCCTGGTTCTCGACCCGGTAGAGGGGCAGCTCCTCCAGCACCTCGGAGCCGCGGGCGCCCAGGTAGTTGTCCAGCTCGTACTTGAGGAAGCGGCGGATCTGGTCGGGGCCGTAGAGCTGCTCCATCACCATCAGGGCGCCGTACTGGGCGAGGGTCTCGCTGAGGACCGTGGAGCCCTGCATGTCGGCGCCGACCACCTGGTGGGCCCACCACTGGTGCGCCAGCTCGTGCGCCGTGACGTAGGAGACGTAGTCGATCTTCTCCCCGGACTCATCGAGTTTGGCGATGAAGCCGATGCTCTCGGAGTAGGGCATGGTGTTGGCGAAGGCCTGGGCGAAGCTGGCGTAGGCCGGGAACTCGAGGATGCGGGCCTGGCGGAACTGGTAGCGGCTGAAGTTGGCCTGGAAGTAGTCCAGTCCGGCCGCCAGGGCGTTCTGCATGCGCTCGACGTTCCAGGGGTGCTGGCGATCGTAATAGATGGCCAGCTCGACGCCGCGGTGCATGCGCCGGGCGATCTCGTAGTCGGCCGACTGCACCGAGAAGAAGTGCAGGATCGGCGCCTCCGAGACGAACCGCGCGGTGCGGCGGTCGCCCTGCGTGACGTCCGACACCTTGTAGCCGGGGGCCACGGGGGTCTGGCCGGCGACGGTGGTGAGGGTGATGTCGGAGCGCACCCAGTCGGCGTTCACATAGTTGCTGGCCTGGGCCGAGGTGTCCTCCAGCTTCGCCATCCGCACCTCTTCCGGCAGGCCGTTGCGGCGACGCACGGCGCGGTCCTGAAGCAGGCCCGAGCGGCTCATGCCCAGGCTGGGCGCGAAGGCGAAGTTGTTGATAAATGTCCCGTTACCGACAATCTCCGTCAGGTTGCCCGAGGCGCGGAAGCCGCGCTGGGCCACCTCGGTGACGAAGCTGAGGGTGCGGCGCTCGCCGGGGGCCAGCGGCCGGTCCAGCTCCAGGATGCGGTAGTTGAAGCGGTCGTAGCTGCGGCCCGGGCTGGCGCCGTCGAGCGCCACATCGATGACCCGGGTGTCGCGGTCGAAGCGCAGGTGCACCTCGCGCATCGGCGTGTCGGTGCGGTTCTCCAGCACATATTCGCCTCGGGTCTCCAGCCGCGGGGCGTGGGGGTACAGGTCGAGCACCAGCCTGACCTCGGCGATGTTCGGCTGGGGCACGCTCTCGTAGGCCAGCAGGGCCTTCTCGTAGTCGGCCAGCCAGCGCTCGCCCTCGCGCCCGTTGCGGTACTCGTTCCAGACGTTGGTGTTGACGAAGATGAAGGCGCCCATGGCCACGAAGGCCGCGGCGGCGACGCCGGCGGTCACGCCCGCCGGGCCCTTCAGCCGGGCCGGGGCGCGGCGCAGGCGCGGCAGCAGCCGGGTCTCGGTCCCGCGCCGCCACAGGGCGTAGGCGATGACCACCAGGATGACCGCGAAGGCGCTCCAGTAGGCGTCCAGCCAGGTCCGGCCGATCCAGAACGTCCCCATGCCGTTCATGTCGGACAGGGGCACGCCGATCCCGGCGCCGTAGTTGTACAGCGGGTGGTCGAAGCCGAGGTTCGAGGTGACGATGCGGCTGATCAGATAGACCAGCATGACGCCCCAGCCGATGAACTTGTGCGGCACCAGGGCCTGGATGAACACCGCCAGCACCGCCAGATGCACGGCCGTGACGGTCTCGGGCAGCACGTACCAGAGCAGGTACTTGTCGAGCTCGAAATTGGTCACGCCCTTGATGAGCTGGGCGGCCATGCCGGCCAGGACGCTGGCCAGCAGCAGGGCCAGCAGCACCAGCGAGATGGCGAGGGTCTTGGGCAGGACGAAGGCCCAGTCGGGCACGGCGGTGGCGTCGACGATCTCGTGGGTGCGGCGCTCGCGCTCGCGCCAGACCAGCTCGCCGGCGTAGTAGATGGCGACGATCAGGGGGATGAAGGTGAAGGCGCCCTGCAGGCTCTCGACCACCAGCCGGGTCACCAGCCAGGTCTCGGCCCCGTAGAGCGAGCCGGCGAACAGCAGCGAGCCGACGCTGTTGAACAGGCCCAGCGCCAGCAGCACGAAGAAGGCCGGGCTCTTGAACACCTGGGCCATCTCGAAGCGGGTGCGGGCGATCAGCTGGACGCGCGCGGCGGCGCCGTCGAAGCGCGGGGCGGGCAGAGGGCCGGCGGCGACCTGCGCCCCGGCGGCGGCGTCGGCCACGGCCTTCAGCTTCTCGGCCTTCTGCAGCTTCGCGCCGCGGGTCTCGAAGCGGAACAGGAAGAAGCCGGCGACGAGGGCGGCCAGCGCCACGCCCAGCACCAGCAGGCGGTTCCACAGGAACAGGCCCTCCAGCCCGACCAGACGGCTGTTGCGCTCGGCCGCGGTCCAGTACTCGGTGGCCAGGCCATAGGCGGAACCGCCGAACGGCTCCAGCAGGGCGACCGTGTCCTCCAGCTCCGGCCGGCTGCCGAGGCTGCCGAGCGTCAGGTAGGCGATCAGGAAGCCGACGACGCCGACATAGGTCCACATCATCGAGCGGGTGACGGTGGCCAGGGCGAAGAACAGGGCGCCGGTCAGCAGCAGGTTGGGCAAGGCGATCGTCAGATAGGGCTGGACGTAGTGCCACAGCACGTTCGGCCCCAGCGTCTCCGGATCCACCCAAGGCATCAGGGTGCCGAGGAACGTCCCGAGCGGCACGGTCAGGAAGCACAGGCAGGCGGCGGCCATGGCCCCGGTGAAGCGGCCGATCAGATAGTCGAACTTGCCCACCCGGGTGGCGCGGATGATCGGGCCGTAGCCGGTCTCGGCGTCGCGCACGACCACATTGGCGACGAAGGCCGTGGTCACGAACATGAAGAACAGCGACCAGATCATGGTCGAGAAACTCAGCGCATAGGGGCTGTTCTCCTTGACGTTGCCGAGGCCGCCGAGGCTGATCTGGTCGCTGGCGACCACCCCGAAGCTCAGCAGCAGGAACAGGATGCCCACCACCCAGAACACCGGCTGGCGGGTCTGGTAGCGGAATTCAAAGGCCGCGACGGCGCCGAACATGGGCTTTCCCTCCGGCTCAGGCGGCGCGGCGCGAGGCGGCGAGGGTCGAGAAGTAGACGTCCTCGAGCCCGCCATCGACGCGTTCGAAGCCTTCGCCCGGATCGGCGTCGGCCAGCACATGGATCACCGTCCGCCCGGCGAACAGGCGGGTGGAGATGACCTCGTAGCGGGCGCGGTGGTCCTCCAGCGCCGCCTTGTCGATGGTCTTCTTCCAGACCCGGCCGGCCAGCGCCTGCATCAGGTCGGCCGGGGCGCCTTCCAGCTGGATGCGGCCGCCGGCCAGCACCGCCATCTTCGGGCACAGGTCGGCCACGTCCTCGACGATGTGGGTCGACAGGATGACCACCACGTTCTCGCCGATCTCGGCCAGCAGGTTGAGGAAGCGGTTGCGCTCCTCCGGGTCGAGGCCGGCGGTCGGCTCGTCGACGATGATCAGCTGCGGCTGGCCGATCAGGGCCTGGGCGATGCCGAAGCGCTGGCGCATGCCGCCGGAGAAACCGGCCACGGCCTTCTTGCGCACGGCCCAGAGGTTGACCTGGTTGAGCAGGCTCTCGACCGTTTCCTTGCGCGCCTTGCCGTCGGTCACCCCCTTGAGGATGGCCATGTGGTCCAGCAGCTCGTACGCCGAGACCCGCGGATAGACGCCGAAGTCCTGGGGCAGGTAGCCGAGGGTGCGGCGCAGCTGGTCCGGCTGGGCGATGACGTCGATGTCGCCGAAGCGGATGGTCCCCGAGGTCGGGGTCTGCAGGGTGGCGATCGACCGCATCAGGGT
>SXGS01062593.1_pt1 | contig 11211 bp, 8 predicted proteins | sample 3174681 | NCBI WGS metagenome assembly SXGS01 (sample SAMN11356861, study PRJNA531348) | freshwater metagenome | isolation source: freshwater sample F1-80 | place: China: Fuxian Lake, Yuxi | collected 2017-12-25 | reverse complement strand
GGCGACGAAATCGACGATGCGTTCGTAGGTTTCCCAATCGAGCCCTGCATAGGGCTGGGCGCGGCGGATTTCGTCATAAAGTTCGGCAAGGTGAAAGCCCTCCCCGCAGGCGCGGCCCATGACATGCTGGGCGAGGATGTCGAGCGCGCCGGCGCGCGGGCCTTCCCCGTCGATTTCGCCTGCCTCGACAGCAGCCTCGGCGGCGCGGCATTCGAGGACCTCGAAGCGGTTTGTGGGTACAAGGATGGCTTTTGAGGCTTCATCCATCCGGTGGTTGGAGCGGCCAATGCGCTGGATGAGGCGGGCGGCGCCTTTTGGAGCGCCCATCGGGATGACGAGATCGACCTCGCCCCCGTCGATCCCGAGATCGAGGGTGGAGGTGCAGACGACCGCCTTGAGTTGGCCAGCGGCCATGGCCGCTTCGACCCGTTCGCGCTGGTCGCGGGCGAGCGAGCCGTGATGGAGCGCGATGGGGAGGTTGTCGTCATTGGCGGCCCAGAGCTCCTGGAAGAGAAGCTCTGCCTGGCTGCGCGTGGTGACGAAGACCAGCGTCATCGTTGCGTCGCGGATGGCTTCGTAGACTTCTCCCACGGCGAAACGTCCCGAATGGCCGGACCATGGGATGCGTTCGCGGGAGACGAGGATGGAGATGTCGGGGGAGATTGTGGAGGGTGTTTGGATGATGTGGACGGAGGGTTTTAGCCCCCTCGCCCCTTCGGGGAGAGGGGGTTGGGGGTGAGGGGCGGCCACGGGCGACGCACTGCTGGGCTGCCCCCTCACCCCTGCCCCTCTCCCCGAGGGGAGAGGGGTTGAAGGAGCGGTGCGCACATCCAGCCAACCCGCAAGTTGTTCCGGGTCTCGCACGGTGGCGGAGAGGCCGAGGAAGCGGCAGGTGGGGGACCATGTCGCAAGGGTGGCAAGGCCGAGGGATAGGAGGTCGCCGCGTTTCGACGGGGCGATGGCGTGGATCTCGTCGATGATCACGCATTTGAGGTCTGCAAAGAAGCTGGCGGCGTGATCGGATGCGATCAGCAGGGCGAGCTGTTCGGGCGTGGTGAGGAGGATGTCGGGCGGGTTTTTCCGCTGGCGCTGGCGGACATGGGTGGCAGTGTCGCCGGTGCGCGTCTCGATACGGATGGGCAGGCCCATTTCGGAGACCGGGACCAGGACATTGCGCTGCACGTCGGCGGCGAGGGCCTTTAGGGGGGAGATGTAGAGGGTGTGGAGGGATGGAATGTGGGCGTTGGAGCGCGGCTTCTGGGAGAGTTCGATCAGGCTGCCGAGGAAGCCGGCGAGCGTCTTGCCCCCGCCCGTCGGGGCGATGAGGAGGGCGCTTTCCCCGGCAAGGGAGGCCTCTGCCAGGGCAAGCTGGTGGGGCCGGGGCGCCCAGCCGCGCGCGCCAAACCACGCCGCGAAGGCGGGCGGAAGCTGGAAGGCGGGGGGCTGGGTATCGGCCATGACGAAGATTAAACTAGGGCAAGGCGCGGCGTCTGGCTCTTTCATTTTGCGGCGGAAAGGAAGAAGTTGCCCTCGCCCTGCAATCTGATGGAGCCTGCCGATGCGCCCCCGCCTGTTTCTGACCGGACTTTGCGTCATCGGCCTTGCCCTGCCCGCAGGGGCGGACACGCTGCTGGAAAAAGCGCGCAAGGTGCCCAAGGAGGGCCCGGCCTATCTCTTCGACATGGTGTTTGACGACGGCGCGCAGCGCTTCAGTTTCAAGGTCGATCAGGCGCGGCCCGAGGGCGAACGGGTGGTGGCGATCACCCCTGACATTGAGAGCCTTGAGGGCGACGCGGCCAAGCGCGCCGAGCGCCTGAAGACCCAGACCAAGGGCGACATCTGGTGCAGCGACTTCACCAAGAGCATCCCGGCGAGCGCCAAGCGCGTTTCCGAAACGGCGAGCGCAGCAACCTACAGCTTCACCCCCCTGCCCGGCGACAATGAGGACATGCGCGATGTGGTCAAACACCTGACCGGCAAGGCGACGCTGGACAAGGCGACGGGCAATGTGCTCGCCTTCGAGCTGACCGCGCCCAAGGCGTTCAAGCCGGCGATGGTGGCCAAGGTCGACAAGTTCAGCATGAAGGTTTCCTGCAAGGTCGCGCCGGACGGGCGCAGCCATATCGACACGTTCAACATGCAGGTCAGCGGCAACGCGATGATGCAGGCCTTCAGCCAGAACGAAACGCGCAAGGTGTCGAACCTGAAGGCGGCGCCGCAATCGGGTTTCGGGACACCCTGAAAAGTCGCAGCGGCCTCAAAAAACCGGGCAAGGTTTACCCCCTGACCTTGCCTCAGGAGGAAACCCTTGTCAGACAGGGGGCCTGGCAGCGAATGGGGACACATTATGGCCTGGACTTTACATCTTCGTAGCGCGGCATTGTCGCTGGCGCTGGTCGCATCCATTGCCGCCTGCGGCCGGGGCGATGGACCGCAGGCTCCGGCCGTGGAAGCGTCTGCCAGCGGAATTGAGGCGCTGTTCGCCGCCGCAGAGCAACGCCCGAGCGGCAAGCCCGGCGCAGGTTTCGAGGCCGAACGGCTGAAAGCCTATGTCAGCGAATGGGGCACGCTGACCTATGCCGCAGAAGGCATTGATCCTGATAGCGGCGCTTACCGGCTGAGCGATGTGGTGTTCCAGGTGAAAGGTGAAGAGGCCGGAGTGGCCATCACCGCCAGCGAGATCCTGTTCTGGAACTTTGATCTCGACGCCATTGACGCCCGCCTTGAAGGCCGCGCGCTGGACCAGACCACGCAGATCTTCGACCGGATCGAGATTGCCGGATTGTCCCTCGACATGAGCGATTATCTGGACGCAACGCAGGACATGCTCCCTGACGAGGTGCGTGATGTGCTCGAGGCCGGTGACCTGGAGCAGGAAATCAAGATGGAGGCCGGACGGGTGGTACTGGCAGGACTGACCCTGCATCCCTGGACCTACAACCCGGCCGAAGACGCTTCTGAAGAGACCCGTGCCATCAGCCTGGTCTCGGCGGTGGCCCGCAATTTCTCGCTCGACACGCTGCTCTTCCTGGACACGCGGATGATCCAGAACCAGCAAGATGCCACGATGACCGCCATCAGCACGACGGTTTATCCGCGCCAGCTGACCTATGGCTATGACCGGGGCAATCTCAAAGGTGTTGTGCAGACTGATGCCACCATCGACATGAACTTCACGTTCAATGATCTGGGAGAGGCCAGCGCCCTCCCCGGCTTCCAGATGACCGGGCAGATGGGCAAGTCTGCCATGAGCGATCTGAAGTTTGGACAGTTGCTGGAATGGGGCGAGCGGGGCGAACTTCCTCCGATCACGGAGCTGACAGAGTTCAGCCTTGGCACCTATCTGATGGAAGATACAAGCTTCTCATTGGACGGCGCGCCAGTTTTTGAGGTCGACCGCCTGGAAGCGTCTGCCGATCAATTCAGCTGGTTCTTCCCGGAACAGATCAATCTGGACTATGAGGGCGTCTCGATCGATCTTTCCCAGTTCATGACGACGATTGATCGCATTGTGGAAGCTTCGGGCGAGCCGGTGGACGAACCCACGCCCGCGCAGATTGCCGGGATGTTGCAACGCTCAGGGCTTGCCAAGCTGACGGCAGACGGGCGGCTGAACCTCTCCTGGAACCGGGACACCGGCCAGACCGTAGGGGAGAGCTACACATCGACCGCAAACTTCTTCACCGAAGACTGGCGTTTTGAACTCGGCCTGCCGGGCTTTGCGGAGATTGTTCCGCATTTCGGCGAGGATGGCCGCACGCCCGACCAGGACGCGCTCAGCGACCTGCTGGAGGAACGGTTCAGCTTTGCCGGTGCACATTGGGCGCTGACCGATGAAGGTGGGCTGGACGCCGTTTCCACCATGGTGATCGAAGTAGCCAAGGCCTATCCCGATGCCAACCCGATGCTGGCGGGCTTTGCCGACGCCACCCCCAAGGACGTTCGGGCCTTTGCCGCCGGGAGTTTCGCTGCCGGAAGCGGCCAGGTGGGCAAGATGGTGCCAGAGGCGACAAACTGGCTTCTGCGGCTCTCCGACTTCATCACCCAAGGCGGCAAGATCGAACTGCGGATGGCGCCGGCAACACCGGTTACGGCCGAAACGGCGATGGGCGCCTCCGGCGGGATGGCCGAGCCTGACCCGTCCGAATTGGTGAGCCTGTATGGCGTCTCCGTGACGCATACGCCGCCAGCGGGGGCGGCCCAGCCCTGACCGAGACTGGCAGCCGTCAGGGCTGCCAGTTGCCGCGCAGGGGAAGGCGCGGGCGCGGGGCGTTTTCTTCCTCGGCCGACTGGCGCAGGGCCTCGGCGCCGGCAGCGCGGTCCTGATCAGCGGCCTGGATGGCGCGGGTGACGTCCAGCACGAACCGGTCGATCTCGAACCGTGCGCCGCCGATCGTGTCGATGCCCTGACGGACGATGACCGTGTTGAGGGCGGGCAGGATGACGATGTACTGGCCGCGATTGCCGGCGGCGTAATAGGTGTCTTCGGGTATGCCGGGAACATTGTTCATGAGCCAGAACTGGGCGCCGTAATTGTCCTGACCAGCGCCGGTTGGCTGGGCCGGAGCGGGTGTGCTGACGAAATCGGCCCAGTCTTCCGGCAGGATGCGCTCACCAGCCCAGACGCCGTCCTGAAGGTAGAGCTGGCCGATGCGGGCAAGATCGCGGCCGGTGGCCCAGACCTGGCTGGATGAGATGAAATCGCCGTTCCAGTCGATCTCGAGCGTGGTGCGCACAGCGCCGATCTTGTGGAGTACGGACTCGTAGGGGAAGCGATGATAGAGGGCGTCGTCACCCATAGCTTCGCGCAGGGCGCGCATGGCGATGAGGGTGTCGTTGTTGGCATATTTGAAGCGGGTGCCGGGCTCGGCTTCCAGGACATTGCCGGCGGCCTGATCGACAACGCGCCCGCCACCGAAATAGATACGGTCCGTACGCGAACCGCTTTCGCCGCTGTCGAGACCGCTCGCCATGTGCAGGAGGTCGCGGATCGTGATTTCGCGGCGCGGATCAGCGCCCTTGTTCCAGGCGGTGATGACGGCCGGATAGTCGATGTCGATCTTGCCCTGGCGGCGGGCGGCGCCGATCACCGTGGCGGTGATGGACTTGGCCACCGACCAGGTGCGCTGGGGCGTTTCATGCTCGACGCCGCGGGCATAGCGCTCGGCGACGACCTGGCCATCGCGCACGATGACGACAGAGCTGGTCCGTGTACCGGCGCCATAGGTCATTTCGTCAAAGGCGGAGGTGACGGGCATTTCGAGGCGCTCGGCTTCTTCGAGGCGCAGCTCGACCTTCACATTGGAGCCGATGGCGCTGCCCCGGTCCTGGGTGGTGTATTCCGGCCAGGCGGCAAAGCGCGGGAGGAAGTCGATGGCTTTTTCCGAGGCGCCGATGGGCAGCTGGGTGCAGCCATAGCCCGGGCGAAAGGCGGCCATGCGCGGGGGCATGACGGGGGAATAGTCGACCGAGACGATCTTGCGGGTCTGATCGACCGAGGCAGGCGGCAGCTGGTCGTAGAAGCGCGCATAGTCAGGATAGATGCCGGAGAGATCATTCTGCTCGATCTCCGCCTGGGTCTGCCCCGCCACGAAGAGGCCCGAACAGGTGAAGGTGGCCTTCCAGCCGGCGGCAAGGGCACGCTGGACGTCTTCGGTGTTGCCGCCCTCCTGGGCAGTTGCCGGCAGGGTCAGCGGGATCGACAGGGCCAGCGCCGCAAGGGCTGCACGGAAGGGGGTCATGGGCGAGTCTCCTAGGCTGGGGCAGAGTTTAGGCAGCGGGGCGCAGCGGGCAAGCCCGGCGCGGCAGTTGACCGGGGCCCCGCGCAGGGCCTTTATGCGCACCTAGCGATGCTTTCAGAAGGGGACCATCGGAATGCGACGCACCCATATTGCCGCCCTTGCCGGGATGGCGTTCATACTTGCGGGCTGTGACCAGGTTCGCCTGCCCGGGGTCAACCCGTCTTCGGCGGAGGAAAAGGCCGCTGACACGGAACCGCCAGCGGGGGGCTATACCGAGACCGACCTGCAGCCCACGCCCGAGGAAATCGCGGAAGAACAGGTTGAAGCGGCCCGGATTGCTGCTGAAGAAGCCGCCGCGGCTGAGGCGCTGGAGACACCTGCCGAGGGGACGACGGCTGCGCCGGAAGATGCCCCTGCCCCTTCGGGTGATGCGGCCAGCGATACGGCCAGTGATGACGAAGCGATGCTGACGCCTGAGGCGTTGCGGGCGGCCTCGCTCGGCCTCGTCAATGCCAGCCGCTGCACCCTGCCCAGCGGCGCGGCGCCAACGCCGACCGTGGCAAAGGCCGCCGGGGCGACGCAGCTGGAAGAACCAATGGTGGGCACCGAAGCGGTCAACGCGCTGGCCGCGAGCCTCAGCGCCTTTCCCGGGATCGTGAAGATCGAGCCGCGCCGGACAGATGCAGCCGGAATCGTCGCCAGCGGGCATTGCGGCGCAGTGCGGGTGGCGCGCAACTGGTTTGTGACAGCGGCGCATTGCATCGATGAACCCTTCGACGAGATCCGCCTGATTGGCGAGTCGGCGAACCTGCGCAGCCCGGACGCACGGCGCACCTCGGCCGAATATGCCGTCTGCCATGCCGGCTATCAGGGCACAGATAATGGCTATGCCAATGACATCGCGCTGGTCCGCCTCAGCGAGGAACAGATCGCCGGCCTCGGCAACGTGCCTGTGGCGCGGTTTGGCCAGACGGCGCTGCCGCTGGCGCCGGCAAACTATCCTGTAGGCGAAATGGCTGGCTGGGGACTGACCCGGTTTGACGGGCAGCTTTCCAACGACCTGTTGACCACGCGGCTGAAGATCGTCGCGGCCGGGCCGGCGGCGATCACGGTTTCAAGCGAGAATGGCGCGGGCCCCTGCATCGGCGACAGCGGCGGGCCGCTTTATGTGACCGAAGCCGATGGCAGCAAGACCGTGGTGGGCATTCTCTCCGTCGTCGAACAGAACCGCACCACCGGGCATTTCTGCGAGGGCGACTATAACGGCCGTTATACCAACCTGCAGGGCTACGCGGGCTGGATCTCCTCAGTTATGGCGCTCTGCGAGCAGGACGGGGCTGCCTGCCGCTGATGCGGGTGGACGGGGCCGGGGCCGGGCCTATATGAACTGCTGGAATGACAGGCCTTTTCACGATGCATAACCGTTTGATTCCGCTTCTGATTCTGCTGCTCGGCTTTCTACAGCCGCTGGCAGGCGCCCTGGCGCCTGCGTTCGGCATTGGCACGCCGATCGGGGACGCAACCTCCGGCACGAGCGCGCCCGAGCAACCTTTTCCGGCCTTCTTCTCCATCTGGAGCGTGATCTTTGCCGCCTATGCTGCCTTCGGCGTGAACGGGCTGGTGCGCCCGGATGACTGGCCACGCCGTCTCGGCCTGCCGCTGGTGCTGGCAGGGGTGGGCAATATCGTCTGGATGCTGAGCGCGCAGCTCATCGGGTCGCAGCCTCTGGATTTTGTCCTGCTCGCGCCGATTTTCGTTTCTGCCTGGTGGGCCGCGCGGGAGGCAGAAGCCCTGCGGGGGACACGTAGCCTCGGCTTCTATTTCGGCGACGCGGCGAGCGGCCTGCTGGCGGGTTGGATTTCGGTGGCGACTGCCATATCGATCCCCCTGACGATCCGGAGTTTCACCGGGCTGGCCCCGAGCGACTTTCCCTGGCCGATGTTCTGGTCAACCATCCTCAGCGCAGGACTGTTTGCCTGGATCTTTGCCAGCCGCATCAGCGCGAGCCTCTGGTATTTCGTGGCCGCAGGTTGGGGCATCCTCGGGATTGCGTTTCACAACTGGCTGGAAACCGGCATGCACCTGATCGGGCATTTTGCGGCCGGATGCCTTCTCATACTTCTGCTGCTGAGGCTGACGCGCGGCGCAAAGCCGGTTAAACGGGCCGTATGAGCATACCTACCGACACCTCGCGCCTGTTGGCGCAGTTGAATATCGACACCTCCGCCTGGCCAGCCTGGGCGGCAGCGGCCTGGCCACATGCGATCAAATGGGGCGTGGTTCTGGCCTCCGTGGTGCTGATCTGGATTCTGGCGACGGGCGTGAAACATGCCGTGCGCTTTGCCGGCAAGTTGAGGACGCCCAAGGACAAGGATTTCGACGGGTCTGCCTGGGATCTGACAGCGTCTGTATCCCGCGTGTTTGCGCTGATCCTGTTCTCGCCCCTGCCACTTGGCCTTGCCGGTTATGACTGGCGCGCCTTGGTGGAGACGCGCGGGCCGGGCGCGCTGGCAGCGGTGGCCATTCTCTTCTTCGCGCTGGCGGGCGCCAACATGATTGCCCGCTCGTTGCGCAAGTTCGGCGAGAAGGCCCATGCCCATGCCGGGGCCGATGACACGCTGATCGCGTTTTCCGCCTCGCTGATCAAATATGTGATCTTTGCCATCGCCATCGTGACGGCGCTGATCCAGCTTGGCTTTCCGGCCGCTTCGCTGGCCGCTGTGCTGGGCGCGGCGGGCCTGGCGATTGGTTTGGCGCTTCAGGATACGCTGAAAGCGGTGGCCGCGGGCGTGATGCTGGCGATCTTCAGGCCGTTCCGGATCGGGGACTATGTGACGCTGGCGGACCTTGAAGGCGAAGTGACCAACATCACCCCCTTCACCACGACCATGAAGCAGATCGACAACAAGATTGTTTCGCTGACCAATGACAAGGTTTGGGGGGCGCCCCTGATCAACCATACGATCCAGCCTTTCCGGCGGCTGGATTTGTACTTTGGCATTTCTTATGGCGACGACATCGACAAGGCGCTGGAAGTTCTCAATCACGTCGCCGAGGCCCACCCCAAGGTCATCAGCTATATGCCGATCTGGGCGGGTGTGCAGTCTCTGGACGATTGGGCCGTCTCGCTCCGGCTGCGGGCCTGGGTGGCAACGCCCGATCTGATTCAGGTAAGCGCAGACCTTAAAAAGAGCGTCAAACAGAGATTCGACAGTTCCGGAATCACCATTCCTTTCCCCACGACAACCGAATACCGGATGGAGAAGCCGGAAAGCGCCGCGCCCCAAGCGCCCAAAGACCTGCCCCCACCGCCTGCACGCGACACCAGCGGCTGAGCCGCGCAGACTTTCCAACGCTGCAACAAGACGAAAAGGACCGCAGCCACACACAAACGCCGTATGCTGACCAGTTACAGCAGGCTCACCTCAAAAGGAGACTGACATGGACGAGACAATGACCCCCCAGGCAATCTGGGAAAATCTAGGCCCCTATCTGCTGCCCTTCGGATTGAGGGCGATCGGCGCCCTGGTTCTGGTCGTTGTCGGGCTGCGGATCGCGGGGTGGCTGAGCGGGCTGGTTCGGAAACAGGCGGCGCGCAATCCGCAGATCGACGTGACGCTGTCGAACTTCTTTGCCTCGCTCGTTCAGTGGGCGATCATTGCCGCGGTAGCGATTGCGACGCTTCAGGTGTTCGGAGTACAGGCGACAAGTTTTGTGGCCGTTCTCGGCGCGCTGACGCTGGCGATCGGCCTCTCCATGCAAGGCGCGCTCGGCAACATTGCCTCAGGCGTGATGATCATGGTGTTCCGGCCCTACAAGCTCGGCGATTTCATCGAGGCGGCGGGCGTGTCCGGCACGGTCAAGGACATCACCCTTTTCCAGACGATCCTGGCGACGCCGGACAATATCAAGGTGATCGTTCCCAACAGCCAGGCAATTGATGATGTCATCAAGAACTATTCGGGCTTTGACCAGAGGCGCGTGGATGTGACCTTCGGCATCGACTATGACGACGACATGGACAAGGCGATCCGCATCATCCAGTCAGTGATCGCCGAAGATGACCGTATCCTGAAGGATCCCGAGCCCTTCGTGCGGGTGGTCAACCTGGGTGACAGCTCAGTGGACATTGCCTCGCGCAGCTGGGTCGTGTCGGGCGATTACTGGCCGGTGCGCCTCGACATTACGCACAAGGTGAAGGCCGCTTTTGACCGGGAGGGCATTTCCATTCCGTATCCGCACCGCACCTTCGTCCAGAAGGTGGCGGCCGAGTGAAGCCAGCCTGAGGCCTGCCCTATCGCGGCAGGGCCGGGAGGCGTAGGATGTTGCCATGACGGACACATCCGACACTCCCCGCCCTGACCTGGACCCTGCGCCTCAGCCTGTCCCGCCGCCGGCGCCGCCTGCAGCCGTAGAGAAGCGGCCCCTGCTGGCGCGCCTGTTCGGCATCAGCGTGTGGGGCGGGGTGAAGCTGCTGGCGCTGTGCATCCTGGTCGGCTTTTTCGTGCTGGCGGCAAACTTTGACGCGAGCGACCCGAGCTTCAACCTCGCCGAAGCACTGCGGTCGATCCTGCGGCAGACTTTTGCGGCGCTTGGCTGGGCGATCGGAAATTTCTGGCAGCCGGCCCTTGCCGGCGCGCTCGTGGTACTGCCGGTCTGGGCCCTGTGGCGGCTGGTGAGCCTGCCTTGGCGGAAGTGAACGCGGGGTTCCGCGACGTCGCCGCTGGCGGGCGGGTCTGAGCGCCTGTAAAGTTTCAAGAGGATATACGGGAGGAGACACTCATGGACGTTTCAAAACTGATGTACCGCGACGGCCTGATGAAGGATGAGCGCATCCTTGTGACCGGCGGAGGCACGGGCCTCGGCAAGGAAATGGCCGAAGGTTTCCTGAAACTCGGCGCTGAAGTGCATATCTGCGGGCGCCGGGGCGGCGTACTGGAAGAAACAGCGCAGGAACTGATGGGCAAGCATGGCGGCAAGGTTGTGCCCCATGCCTGCGACATCCGCGTGGCCGAAGCCATCACCGAGATGAACGACAACATCTGGTCAAAGCACGGCCCCCTGACAGGCCTCATCAACAACGCGGCCGGCAATTTCCTTTCGCGTACGGAGGACCTCTCCATCCGCGGGTTCGATGCGATCTCCAACATCGTGTTCCGCGGCACGTTCTACATGACGCATGATATCGGCAAGCGCTGGATTGCGGAAAAGCGGCGCGGCAATGTCTGCTCGATCCTGACGACCTGGGTCTGGAATGGCGGGCCGTTCGTTGTGCCTTCCGCGATGTCAAAGGCAGGCGTGAATGTGATGACCCAGTCGCTCGCCATCGAATGGGGCCGTCATGGCCTGCGCTTCAATGCAATTGCGCCGGGCCCCTTCCCGACCGAAGGCATGTCCAAGCGTCTTTCACCGGACGCCGAAGGCGCCGAGCGGATGGACCGGGGCGTCGCCCACCCGAGGGGCCGGGGCG
>SXGS01346217.1_pt1 | contig 11212 bp, 12 predicted proteins | sample 3174681 | NCBI WGS metagenome assembly SXGS01 (sample SAMN11356861, study PRJNA531348) | freshwater metagenome | isolation source: freshwater sample F1-80 | place: China: Fuxian Lake, Yuxi | collected 2017-12-25 | reverse complement strand
CGACGTGCCGACCGAGTCGGTGAACCCGGCCCTGGGCATCGTGCAGATCGAGACGCTGCGCCTGGTCAACCAGCACCTGCCGGCGTACTCCGCCCACGACCGCGGCGTGTGGATCCGCGGCTACCTCGCCGAGGACCTGCTCGCGCGGCAGCCGCGCGAGCGCGGCGGGCTGCCCGAGCACCACCGTGCCCGGTTCGACGAGCTGGACCGCGCTGCGGCCGACCTGATCACCGCGCGGGGCTTCGACGTGCTCGGCGACCTCTCCTCCCTGGGGGTGGGGGAGCCTGCGGCCGGGACCGGGAAGGGGGCCGGTCGCGAGCCCGGGACCGTCACGGCCGACGAGCTGCTCGAATCGGCGGCCCGCCTGGTCGCTGATATCGTGGCCGACGTCCGCGCGAGCACGGGTGACGTGCCGCCGCGGTCCCGGGGGATTCACTGACCCGGGTGCCATGGGGCACCCTGAGGGAGTTGTACGTGCGTTCGAAGCTCATTGCCCTGCTGGCCACCTGTGGCCTCGCCGCCTCGCTGATGGCGCCCGCGGTGGGCGTCTCCTCTGCCGGTGCAGCCGCGCCGGGCGGCACGGTGTCCGCCTCCGCGCTGCCTGCGACGGCACTGGCGGCGCGCAAGCCCAACAAGCGCTGGAAGGTGCCGATCGGTCCGAAGTTCAACAACCCGATGGTGCCCAAGGACCGCTTCGTCATCGAGCGTCACCTGCTCCGGGCCATCCGCAACACGCCCAAGGGCGAGAAGATCATCATCTCGGCCTACTCCCTCGACCGCCAGGTCGTCGCCGACGAGCTCATCCGCGCCCACAAGCGCGGCGTCAAGGTGCAGGTCCTGCTCAACGACCACCTGGTCCCCGGCGCGCAGGTGCGCATCCAGAAGGTGCTGGGCAACAACACCAGGAAGAAGAGCTTCCTCAAGCGCTGCGTCTCCGGCTGCCGCGCCGACAACAACGAGTACAACAACCTGCACAGCAAGTTCTACCTGTTCTCGCGCACCGGCCGGAACCGCAACGTCGTCATGCTGGGCTCCTACAACATGACCCTCAACGCCGTGCGCTGGCAGTGGAACGACCTGTGGACCTCGGTCGGCAAGCGCACCCTCTACGACCAGTTCGAGGCGCTCTTCAACGACATGCGCCCCGACTGGGACAAGCGCCGGCCGTCCTACGGCTTCTGCTCCGCCGGGCGTGTGTGCCCCGCCGGCGACATGGAGAAGTACTTCAACATCGTCTTCCCGCGCTACACCACGCAGAAGACCGATGTCGTCATGGGCATCCTCAACAACATCCAGTGCACCTACACCGACGCCGCCGGCGCGCCGCGCCGCACCCAGCTGGCCCTGTCGATGCACACGATGCGCGGCAACCGCGGCAACTACATCGCCGACAAGCTCCGCGAGCTCTACGCGCAGGGTTGCAACCTTCGCGTCAACTACGGGCTGATGGGCTTCCACACCAAGCAGCAGATCGGTGCGCCGACCGCGCGGGGCCGTGTGCCCCTGCGCTCCACCGGCTTCAACCTGCGCGACGACGTGCCCACCGGTGACCCCGAGATCGACAACATGCCGGAGAGCATCGAGCGCTACACCCACCACAAGTACTTCGTGCTGAAGGGTTCCTACAAGGGCGTCCCCGACTCGCACATCGTCTGGACCGGGTCGACCAACTGGTCGAGCCTGGGCACCCCGCAGGACGAGATCATGTTCTCGATGCACGGCCGTGGCCTGGTCCGCGACTACATGGCCAACTTCAACCTGATGTGGGAGAAGCCCTACAGCCGCGACGCCTACACCACGACGTACTCGTCGTGGCGGATGGTCAACGGTCGCCGGGTCGGCATGAACCCGATGGTGACCGTCGAGCCCGACCGCCTGCGCGGCGGCGGCCCGACGTGGGAGAACGACTGACGCAGGAGGTCGGACCGGGAGGTCAGCCCTCCTGGTCGACCGCGTCCTCGGCGGGCAGCAGCGACTCCGCCAGGCTCCGGACGGTCTCCACGTCCGGGCCCTGGAGGACCACGGTGCTGCCCTTGAGGTCGTACGCCAGCACGCTGGCGCCGTCGTGGTCCCAGGCCGACCAGGTGCCGGTGCCCCAGTCAGTGAGGTCGACCCCCTCGGCCTCGGTGACCTCGGCCTCGGCCAGGGCGTCGGCGCTGGTGCCGGGGAGCTGGTCGAGCACCACGTCGCCGGAGGGGGCGGTGAACTCCATGCGCCACCACTGCGGGTCGGGGCTGTAGCCGCCACCGACGGTGGTCCAGCCCTCGGGGAGGACGGTCGGGACCATGGTGATCAGCTCGTCGTCGACCGCGCGCAGGGCGGCGTCCTTGTAGGCCGGACTGATGGTCGGCTCGCTGCCGAAGTCGACGGGCTCGACAGGCTCCGCCGTGGCGGTGGGCTCCGGGCTGGCGCTGGTCGCAGCGGGGTCGTCGGCGGACTGGCTGGTCCCCTCACCGCAGGCGCCGGCCAGGAGCACGAGCGAGACGGCGAGGACGGGTGCGGTCGTACGAGTCGGTCGCATGGAGCGATTCTCTCACGCACGGGGGTGTGACATCAGTCTCCGGCGCAACCCCTGCAATGCCGAAGTACCACTCACTAGACTCCCGAACGTTCCGCCCCGCGACCGCACAGGAGCCCACGCCATGCCTCGTCTCTGCCAGACCGAAGGTCTCACCGAGGACCAGACCGAGATCCTCAAGGCCGTGCGGCAGTTCGTGGACGAGAAGATCATCCCGGTGGCCAACGAGCTCGAGCACAAGGACGAGTACCCCACGGAGATCGTCGAGGGGCTCAAGGAGCTCGGCATCTTCGGCCTGATGATCCCCGAGGAGTACGACGGCCTCGGCGAGTCGCTGCTGACCTACGCGCTGTGCGTGGAGGAGATCGCCCGCGGCTGGATGAGCGTCTCGGGCGTGATCAACACCCACTTCATCGTGGCCTACATGCTCATGCACCACGGCACCGAGGAGCAGAAGCAGAAGTACCTGCCCCGCATGGCCACCGGCGAGGTGCGCGGCGCCTTCTCCATGTCCGAGCCGGGGCTGGGGTCCGACGTGTCGGCGATCTCGACCAAGGCCGTGCGTGACGGTGACGACTAAGTCATCAACGGCCAGAAGATGTGGCTGACCAACGGCGGGTCGTCGACCCTGATCGCGGTGCTGACCAAGACCGACGAGGGTGCCGAGACGCCGTACAAGAACATGACGACCTTCCTGGTGGAGAAGGAGCCCGGCTTCGGCGAGACCGCACCCGGCCTCACCATCCCGGGCAAGATCGACAAGATGGGCTACAAGGGCGTCGACACGACCGAGGCCATCTTCGAGAACCACCGCATCTCCGCCGACCAGGTCCTGGGCGGGGAGCCCGGCAAGGGCTTCTACCAGATGATGGACGGCGTCGAGGTCGGTCGCGTCAACGTCGCGGCCCGGGCCTGCGGCATCGCCAACCGTGCCTTCGAGCTTGGTGTGGCCTACTCGCAGCAGCGCGAGACGTTCGGCAAGCCGATCGCCGAGCACCAGGCCGTGCTGTTCCGCCTCGCCGAGATGGCGACCAAGGTCGAGACCGCCCACACCATGATGGTGAAGGCGGCGCGCATGAAGGACTCCGGCCAGCGCATGGACGTCGAGGCCGGCATGGCGAAGATGCTCGCCTCGGAGTACTGCAACGAGGTCGTCGAGGCGTCCTTCCGGATCCACGGTGGCTACGGCTACTCCAAGGAGTACGAGATCGAGCGGCTCTACCGCGAGTCGGCCTTCATGCTGATCGGCGAGGGCACCTCCGACATCCAGAAGATGATCATCGGGCGCAGCCTGCTCAAGGACTACAAGCTGCGCTGACCGGCCGCCTCGAGGGCGGCGCCCTAGACTCCCGCCATGAGGGGCTTCCGGGCGAAGGACTCCGACCGCGACCGTTTCGTCGCGCTCATCGAGGCGGCATACGTCGACGGCCAGATCGGGGAGGCCGACCGCGACCTGCGCCGCGACCGGGCCCGCGCCGCGGACACGCGTGACGAGCTCGTCACGCTGACCCGCGACCTGCGCCCGGCCACGGGGGTGCCCGCGACGGCGGCGCGCGTGCCGGTGCGAGCTCCGGTGCGTCGGGCACGCCACGCCGGGGGCGTGCTGGTCGGCCTCGGTCTGTTCCTGGTCGTCGTCGGGGGCGGTGTCGCGGGCGTGGTGGCGCTCTTCGCGCTGGCTGTGGGGCCCACCTCCGAGACCACGTTCCAGGACGATGTGACCGCCGCGCCCGCGACGACGGGCGGGTTCGAGGTCACGCCCGGCCAGCTCCGTCGCCTCGTGGGGTCCTACGAGGAACAGTTCGGCACCACCCTCGCCCGGCAGGTCCGGGTCGAGCCCGACGGCGTCACCGTACGGGTCCCGGTGCCGGGAGCGCGGCCGCGGTCTGAGGTGTGGTCCTATGACGGGAGCTGGCGCCAGGAGACGGCCTCGGCCCGCGACCCTGCGGCGATGGTCGACCTCGGCATGCTCGGCTCCAGCGGCCTCGCGGCCAACGTCGACGCGACGCGCTCCCTGCTGGGGACGCGCGGTCGGCTGGTGCAGGCGCTCGTGGCCGACCGCGGAGCCGGTCCCCGCATCACCATCGTCGCCCGCGCGCCCTCGGGCGAGACGGCGCGGCTGGTCACCACGTTGCAGGGCGAGGTCCTCGACGGGCCGACCCGGTCGTGACGCATCCCACGTGACCGCGGCCGCCCGTATGGCGGTCGCTGCGGCACGATGTGCGGCATGAAGACGAACCCCGGCAACTTCTTCGAGGACTTCACGCTCGGGCAGGTCATCGAGCACGCCACCCCGCGCACGATCACCGAGGGTGACCGCGCGCTCTACGGTGCGATCTACCCGACCCGCTTCGCGGTCCCGTCCTCGGCGGAGTTCGCCGCCTCGGTCGGGCTCGCGCCGCACCCGGTCGAGGAGCTCGTGGGCTTCCACGTCGCCTTCGGCAAGACCGTCCCCGACGTGTCGCTCAACGCGGTCGCCAACCTCGGCTACGCGGAGTGCCGCTTCCACCTGCCGGTCGTGCCGGGCGACACGCTGCGCACCCGCTCGGAGGTCATCGGCCTCAAGGAGAACTCCAACGGTCGCACCGGCGTGGTCTGGGTGCGCTCGACCGCGACCAACCAGCGCGGCGAGGTCGCCATCGACTGGGCGCGCTGGGTGATGGTGCACAAGCGCTCCGCGGAGTCCCCGGCTCCCGAGACCGTGGTGCCGTCGCTCGCTGACGCCGTCGCCCCCGGCGACCTGGTGGTGCCCGCCGGCCTCGACTTCTCGGCGTACGACGTCGCTGCGGCCGGTTCGCCGCACCGGCTCGGCGACTACGAGGTGGGGGAGCGGATCGACCACGTCGACGGCGTGACCCTCACCGACGCCGAGCACATGATGGCCACGCGCCTGTGGCAGAACACCGCCAAGGTGCACTTCAACACCGACGCCCGCCCCGACGGCCGCCGCCTCGTCTACGGCGGCCCCGTCATCTCGCTGGCCCGCGCGCTCTCCTTCAACGGCCTCGCCCACGCACAGCTGGTGGCCGCGATCAACGCGGGCGCCCACGTGGCGCCCGCCTTCGCCGACGACACGGTCCACGCATGGTCGGAGGTGCTCGACGTCGCCGAGCTCGACGCACCCGGCGTCGGCGCGCTGCGACTGCGGCTGGTCGCCACCCGCGGGCGTGACGAGTCGATGACGCTGCGTGGCGAGGACGGGAGGTACGCCGACGGCGTGCTGCTCGACCTCGACTACTGGGCGCTCGTCCCGCGCTGAGGCCCGCGCCGCAGGAGGTCCGCCGTGACGAGGTCGAGCGCTTCGTCGAGGGACGCCGGCACGGTCACGACGCCCAGGCGTGCGACCACGGTCGTGGCCGCGGCCAGCAGCTCGGCGTCGGTCGCGTCGTCGGGCGTACGCCCCGCACGCGGGTCGGTGGGCAGCAGGTCGGCGAGGTCGCCCACGACGTCGTAGGCCCGCGCGCCCAGCTCGGCGACGGTGGCCTGCGAGCGCTCGAGGACCCAGGCGTGGTGCCGGGCGGGCAGCACGAAGGACTCACGAGTGGCGGATCCGGCCAGCGCCTCGGGCACGAACGAGCCCTTGACGTGGCGGGTGAGTGCGGGCGAGCGGCGCGGGCGGGGGATGCGCTCGTTGACGCGGCGCAGCAGCTCGGCCTCCACGAGGCCGAGCGAGTCGTTGGGGCGGCGTGCCTCGGTGTCGAGCCCTGTCACGTCGAGGCCCAGGACCGCGGCCATGCGGGACCAGAGCTCGTCGCGCGGCGCGCCCGACGGGGGTACGACGGCGAGGTGGACGCGCTCGGGCGGGAGGCCCGCGGACCAGCGGTCCGCGATGGCGGGCACGTCCTGGTAGCGCCAGAACTTCTGGTCGTCCTCGCCGCGCCGCACGGTGGCGAGGAAGCGGCGGTAGGGCTGGCGGGCGCCCATCTTCACGCGCTGCTGCCACGCCGAGGGCAGCACCCGGCCGAGGTCGCGCGCGGTGATCACGACGTGGACCTCGTCGGCGGCGCCGCCGAGGTCGGCCAGCGCCGCGGCGGCCGCGTCGGGGGGTGAGTCGGCGAAGTGCTCGTTGCTGAGCAGGACGTCGCCGGACCAGGCGCGGGCCTCGTCGACGAGGCGCGGCCAGGTGGCGAGCTCGTGCTCGTCGAGCCGCTCGACGTGGGCGGTCATGCCCTTGACCAGCGCAGCGGCCGTGAAGTGCTCACGACGACCGGTGCCAGGCAGCAGCAGGCCGCGCCCGCGCAGCTCGTCGCGGTGGCGCCACCAGAGGTCCTGGAGGTAGGTGGTGCCCGACTTGGCCGTGCCGACGTGGAGGAACACGCGCCGAGCCATGCCGGTGACCCTACTGGGTGCGGCAGACTCGCCCCGTGGCCTGGGATCGCGAGTTCTTCTACGACACCTACCCCCGGCTCGAGGGGGCCTTCGCCGCGCGCCTCGACGAGAGCCTCGCCCCGCGCGACCCCTCGATCATGCTGCAGGTGGTGCGCGAGCTCGACCTGCCGCCCGACAGCCGGGTGGTCGACGTCGGCTGCGGCGAGGGGGCCCACTCCTTCCGGCTGGCGACGCACTTCGGCCTGCAGGTCCTCGGCATCGACCCCGTGCAGCGCCACCTCGACCTGGCCCGCGCGGCGCGGCGCGACCTCGCACCCGAGATCGCGTCGCGGGTCTCCTTCGAGCGCGGCATCGCGACGGCCCTCCCCGTCCGCGACGCCTCGCTGGACCTGGTCTGGTGCCGCGACGTGATGGTCCACGTCGAGCACCCCGAGGACGCCTGGGCGGAGTTCGCCCGGGTGCTGCGTCCCGGCGGCCACGTCGTGTCCTACCAGGTGGTCGCGACCGACCTGCTTCCCCTCGACGAGGCGGACTGGCTCTTCGACGTGATGGGCGTGGTGCCCGCCAGCGCCGACGCGCGGGTCGTCGACGACGCGATCGCGCGCTCCGGTCTCGAGGTGGTCGACTCGATCGACCTGGCAGGGGAGTGGGGCGAGTGGTCGCAGGAGCAGGAGGGGGCTGGCGGCCGCGCACTGCTGCACCTGGCGCGCCTGCTGCGCGAGCCCGAGCGCTACCGCGCCGAGTTCGGCGACGCGGCGTACGACGTGATGCTCGGCGACTGCCGCTGGCACGTGCACCGCATGTCCGGCGGTCTCGCGGGACGCCTCGACGTGCTCAGGCAGCCGCGCCGCGGTTAATCGCTCGACCCCTCTTGACGCCTTTGGCAGGGTGGGTGGTCCGACGCACGAGAGCCCTCACGTCAACCCAGGAGGACCCCATGGCCGACCAGGACCCCAACGCAGACATCAAGGCGAAGATGAGGGAGGCCCTCGAGCGCAAGAAGGGCCACCTCCACCCCGACGACAGCGCGGCAGCGCGCGAGAAGGCCCACGGCTCGGAGGTCAACGACAAGAACGTCGCCAAGCCGATGCACCGCCGCAAGGCCGGCGGCGGCGGGGTCTGAGCCCCGGGTCTGAGCCTCACGTGCCGGCGGACGGCACCGACAGCACGTCGTCCGCCGGCGCGAAGGCGCGCGCCAGCCAGAAGAGCGCCACGACCAGCACCAGCGGCACGGCGAAGCCGACGCGCAGCGAGCCCGCGCCCACCGCGCCGGTCATGACCGCGCCCAGCAGCGCACCGGCGTAGTTGAACTGGTTGAACCGCGCCACCACGGCGTCCACCCGTGCGTGCCGCGTCGCCGGGTCGGCGTCCCGACCGGCGAGGGCCGCGGCGGCGGAGAAGCTCAGCGGCGCCACGACCGCGACCCCGCAGCCGAGCAGCGTGAAGCCGAGCACGGCCACCGGCCACGACGGGGCCGCCACCACGAGCGCCAGCGCCACGAACGCGATCGCCGCGCCCGCGCGCAGCAGGCGTACGGCCCCCACCTGCTCGGTGAGCCGGTCGCCGACCAGCCGCACCTGCCCGCTCGCGACGAGGTAGGGGAGCGTGGCCAGGGCGACGAGGTCCTCGGGGGCGTCGAAGACGTCGTCGAGGTAGACCGGTCCCCACGTCGCCGCAGCGGTGTCGACGGTGTAGAAGACGACGAGCGCGAGCCCGATCATCACGATCGCGCGCCACGGCACGTCGGTCTCGGTGGAGGTGGCGGCGGTGCCGTGGTCGCGGGCGAGGTACGGCGCGGCGGCTGCGGCCAGCGGCAGGGCCGCGACCGCTGCGACGGCCGACCAGGGGGCCCCGCTCGTCGCGAGGGTCAGCACGGCGGCGACGACACCTCCGAGCGTCCACGCGCCGTGGCACGACGGCACCACGACCCGGCCCATGCGGTGCTCGAGCGCGACCGCCTGCATGTTGCCGGTCGCGTCGACCAGCCCCAGCCCCACGCCGTACGCCGCCAGGGCGAGCACGAAGACGAGCGTGGTCGGCGCCAGCACGACCGCGGCCACCGAGCAGGCGATGACGAGCAGCCCCGCGCGCAGCACGACGGCGCTGTCGAGGCGCGGGGCGAGCCGCTCAGCGACGAGCGACCCGACGCCGGCGAGCAGCACCATCATCAGCAGCACCCCGGACAGCGCGAGCTCGCCGAGGTCCCAGCGGTCCTGGAAGCGCGGCAGCCGCGTGGTGAGGCTGATGAAGACCAGGCCCTGGGTGAAGAAGGCTGCTGCGATCGCCGCGCGGGCGCGCCGGAGGCCGGGGTCCGCGGGCGGCGATGCGCTCATGCCGAGCATCGTGGCAGGCCTCGCACCGCTCCGTGGCAGACTCGCGCGTATGTCTGCCCCTGCCCCTGAGCTCTGGCTGGTGCGCCACGGCGAGACCGAGTGGAGCCGCGACGGCAAGCACACCTCCACCACCGACCTGCCGCTGACCGAGGTCGGCGAGGCCGCCGCCTGCGAGCTGGCCCCGCGCCTGGCCGACGTGGAGTTCGACCTCGTGCTCACCAGCCCACGCCAGCGCGCCCGGCGTACGGCCGAGCTGGCGGGCTTCGCCGACGCCGAGCCCGACGAGGACCTCGTCGAGTGGGCCTACGGCGACTACGAGGGCATCACCACGCCCGAGATCCGCGAGACCGTGCCGGGCTGGACGGTGTGGACGCACCCGTCGCCGGGTGGCGAGAGCGCCGACGAGGTGGCTGCCCGTCTGGACCGCGTCGTGGAGCGTGCCCGCGGCCAGCGCCGCACCCTCGTCTTCGCCCACGGCCACTCGCTGCGGGTGCTCACCGCCCGCTGGCTCGAGCAGTCCGCGACCGAGGGACGCTTCTTCCGCCTCGACGTCTCGACGATCTCGGTGCTGGGCTTCGAGCGGGAGACCCCGGTCCTGCTGAAGTGGAACAGCTGAGGCTGACGTGCGGATCGACCTCCACACCCACTCCGCGGCCAGCGACGGCACCGACACCCCCGGTGACCTGGTGCGCGCGGCCGCGGCGGCCGGGCTCGACGTCGTCGCGCTGACCGACCACGACGCGCGGTCGGGCTGGGCGGAGGCGAGCCGCGCGGCCGAGGAGGTCGGCATCACGCTCGTGCCGGGCCTCGAGATCAGCACGCGGCTCGGCCACCGCGGCGTGCACCTGCTCGGCTACCTCCCCGACCCGACGTACCCGCCCCTCGTCGCAGCCCTCGACCGCATCCTCGCCGGCCGCACCGAGCGCACCCCCGCGATCGTCGCGGCCCTGCGCGGGCACGGCATCGACATCACCGAGGACGACGTACGCCGCGAGGCGGGCGGGTCCGTCGCGGCCGGGCGCCCCCACGTCGCCGACGCCCTGGTCCGGATGGGCGTCTCGCGCGACCGCACGCAGGCCTTCGACGACCTGCTCAACCCGGGCCGTCCGGGCTACGCCAACCGCTACGCCACGCCCCTGGAGGAGATGATCGGGCTCGTCGTCGCGGCCGGCGGCGTCACCGTCATCGCGCACCCCTGGGGCCGCAGCGGACGCTCGGTCCTCGACGAGGCGGCGCTCGCGCGGCTCAAGGACCTCGGCCTCGCCGGCATCGAGGTCGACCACCAGGACCACTCGCCCGCCGAGCGGGCCGAGCTGCGCGGCATCGCCCGCGACCTCGACCTCGTCGTCACCGGCAGCAGCGACCCCCACGGGCTCGGCAAGGTCGACCACGACCTCGGCGTGCACACGACCGATCCGGAGCAGTACGAGCGACTGCTGTCGCTGGCGGGCCGGTGACCCCTCCTCGGCCCGACCGCGTGCTCGACCACGACGAGATCGTCCGCCTCTACGGGCCGTGGCTCGCGCGCACCCCGCAGGACGCTGTCGACCTGATGCAGGGCTACGACCGACCGTGGTGGATTGCGGGCGGGTGGGCCATCGAGGCGTACACCGGCATCGCGCGCCCGCACGACGACGTCGACCCGAGCATCCTGCGCTCCGATGTCCAGGCGCTGCGCGAGCACCTGTCGGGTCGCCTCGACGTCTGGCAGGCGGACTCGGGCACGCTCCGCCCGCTGGGACCCGGGGAGGACCTGCTCTCCGAGGAGTGCGAGAACCTCTGGTTGCGCCCGAGTGGTGCGGAGCCGTGGGAGTACGACGTCATCCTGATGCACGCGACGCCGACCACCTGGACCTTCAAGCGCGATGCCCGCATCAGCCTGCCGCTGGTGGAGATCCTCTGGGAGCGGGACGGCATCACCTACCCGCGCCCCGAGGTGCCGCTGCTGCACAAGGCGCGGGCGGTGCGGCCGAAGGACCAGGAGGACTTCGAGGTCTGCGCGCCGCTGCTCACGCGCACCGCCCGGTCGTGGCTG
>SXGS01656115.1_pt1 | contig 11219 bp, 8 predicted proteins | sample 3174681 | NCBI WGS metagenome assembly SXGS01 (sample SAMN11356861, study PRJNA531348) | freshwater metagenome | isolation source: freshwater sample F1-80 | place: China: Fuxian Lake, Yuxi | collected 2017-12-25 | reverse complement strand
TTCTCCACGATGACGGCGTCGGGCAGCCACTGGTGGTGCACGCGGGGCGCGGCCACGGCGACGTCGAGGCGCTGGCCGTAGTCGACGAGCGCGCGCACGAGCTGCACCACCGTCGTCGTGATGGTCGGCCCGCCGGGAGTCCCCAGCACGGCGCGCACCTCGCCGTCCTTGACCAGGATGGTAGGCGCCATGCTGCTCAACATGCGCTTCCCCGGAGCGATGGCGTTCTGCTCGCTCTGGACGAGCCCGTAGACGTTGGCGGTGCCGGGTTTTACGGCGAAATCATCCATCTCGTTGTTGAGCAAAACACCCGTTCCTGGCGCGACATAGCCCGACCCGAACGACGTGTTCAGCGTATAGGTGTTGGCCACCGCATTGCCCAGCTCGTCAACCACCGAGAAGTGGGTCGTCTCGGTGGACTCGTGCGGCGCCGGCAGACCCGCGCGAACCTCCGCGGACGGCGTCGCCTTGTCGGCGTGGATGTCGGCGATGCGCGCAGCTACGTAGTCGCGCGCCACCATCGCGGCGACTGGCACGTTCACGAAATCCGGATCCCCGAGCAGGCTATTGCGATCGGCGTAGGCGCGGCGCGCGGCCTCGACGTAGCCGTGGAGCTCCGCGGCGCTCTGCCACGCGTGACGCTCGAGGCCGAGGAGCTCGCTCGCGGTCAGGATCTGCTGCATGACGACGCCGCCCGCGGACGGCGGCGGCATCGTGACGACCTCGTGGCCGCGATACGAGAACCGGATCGGCTCGCGCTCCACCGCGCGATAGCCCACGAGATCGTCGAGGGTCCAGATCCCGCCGCCCGCCGCGACCCCGGCGACGAGCCGCTCGGCGATGGGGCCTCGGTAGAACGCGTCGGCGCCACCGCGCTCGATCGCCTCGAGCGTCGCCGCGAGCTCCGGCTGCCGCCACACATCGCCCACCGCGAAATTCAACCCGCTGCGTAGCTGGCCCGCGCCGCGTTCGCTGCCCCCGCCGCGTTCGTTCCCCCCGCTGCGTAGCTGGCCCGCGCCGCGTTCGTTGCCCCCGCCGCTTCCGTTACCCCCGCCGCGTTCGTAATAGGCCGCGGAGCTCGCCATGCCGTCGGCCCGCAACTTCGCGCTCGCCTCGCGGAGATCTTCGGCGGTCACCGCGTCGAGGATGTGACCTTCACGCGCGAGCCGCACCGCCGGCCGCACGAGGTCGGCCCACGCGAGCTTGCCGAAGCGCTGGTGCGCGAGGGCGAGGCCCGCGACCGTGCCCGGGATCCCGGCGGCCCGCGCGCCGACGAGGCTGTCCTTCGTGGGGTTCTTGTTGGCGTCGAGGTACATGTCGCGGTGCGCTCTCTCGGGCGCCTTCTCGCGGTAGTCGATGGCCGCGGTCGTTCCATCGGCGAGGCGCACCACCATGAAGCCGCCGCCGCCCACGTTGCCGGCCGCGGGGTGCGTGACCGCCAACGCGAACGCCACCGCGACGGCCGCGTCGACGGCGTTGCCGCCCCGCTTGAGCACGTCGATGCCGACGTCCGTGGCGCGCGCCTCTTGCGAAGCGACCGCGCCCTTCGTCCCGAGAGCCACGCGCGGAGACTCGTCGTGCCCAGCTGGCAGCGCGCGGTCGGGCCTCGCCACTGAACCGCTCGGCGGCGCCGCTGCGCTCGCCGTGCCCGCAGCGCTCGCCGTGCGCGCTGCGCTCCCGTCGCTCGCCGGGATCCGCGCCTCTTCGCCGGCGCCTCGTCCGCGCGTGCCGCAGCCGGCGCCTGCTACGAAGAGCGTAACGGCGAGGGCGACGGCACGACGGAAGGAATGCACCCGCTCGCGGTATCGCGCCCGCGCTCGAGTCGCAAGGGCTCACGCGACGGCTCGGGTTCGCCACGACGCGAGCCGTGCAAAGGATTGTCGAGTCACCCGCGTGGGAGCAAGCCTTGGGTCATGGCGCGTCGGCACCACGCCAGCCGCTCGCCTGCCATCGGGTAGCGGCGCACGAACCATTCGATATTCTCGAGGATGGCGGCGCGCTCCTCGTCGCACATCGGCGCGTTCACGTACGCATTGAACTCTTCCGCCGAGAGGCGCCGCTCCGCGATCGCGCGGAGCCTCGCGCGCTCTTCGGGCGAAGCCGGGGCGATGAGCCTACGCGCCACCCCTGGAACGTAGCACTTCGAGCATGCGAATGTCCTCGGCGTCCTTGGGTCTCGCCGCGAAGCGCTTGGTCGCGATCAGGTCATCGAGACCCGGCAACGCGACCTCGAGTCCGGCCACGATCAAGAGCAACTGCCGGCGCTCCCAGACCTCGTCGAATGCAACCCGCACCCCATCGACCGTCGGAACTTGGCGCGCCACGAGGACATCAATCTTCAACGAGTTCTCGAGAACGTACCGTCCACGGGCGCGCGCCTCGTCCGCCGTTCGGTTCGGAAAGAAGTCGAGCGGCTCGAGCGCTGCGTTGAACTTCTCGATATCGTCGATGTGGATCCAGAAGTCGTAGTCGTTGGTGAGAACCGGCAGGCCGAGCGCGACCAGCGCCTGCCGCCCAATCAGGACGGCCCGAACATCCGCGCGCGCGAGGGCCCGGTAGAGTTCCTCTTCGTCGTGCATCGCGGCGCCTACGTGCTGTGACGCTAGCACGCCTTGGGACGGTCGACGCCACGCCGATCAGCGCCTCTGAGGATGGGGCGATCTAATTGTCGTCGACGGGGAGATGTAATTGTCGTCGATCAGACGGGTGCTTCGCCTCCTAGCTAGCAGGGCCGCGTCGCGCACGACGCCGGCGGGCTAGCGCGGAGGGCTTCCGTCACTCACAGACGTAGGAAGTCACCGTCATGGTGACCAACTTGTCGGCGCCGCAGCCGGTGTCCCCGGTCACGGTCAGCGTGGTGCCGCCTGCGTCGAGCGTGGCCGTGCGCCCCTGAACCGCGCCGGTTTCATTGATGTTGAGGAGCGGCTTTAGCTCGACGCCTCTTGTGTTGACCACGCGCGCTTCGACGCCGAGCGTCGTCGCGTCACAGACGACCGTCGTCGTCTTCGTCTCTACGCAGCTTCCCGTCATCACCTGCGCGCTCTTCGCCCCCTTGTCCTTCCACTCAGGCTTCATCGCGCGCCACCAGTCGGACACGTGGCGAGACTCTCCCAGACCGGACCGACGATTGCACCGTCGTGCTTGCCCCCCGACTGATCCAGGAGCGACGCGCCGGCACCCTCGAACATGTTCCACACCGCGACCGTGTCCGCGTCGGCCTCCCAGCCCCAGGCTGGGCTGAACGCGTTAGTGTATCGCGCCTTCTTGCTGATCCGGAGCGGCCCGATGCTGCCGCTGAAAGGGTAGTCGGTGAGATGCTTCAGGTCGGCACCGATCCCCAGCACGACGTTCGTCGTGTCGCCGCTGAAGCTGGCGGTGCCCATGCCGGACTGCGCCCCGTTGAAGTACAGCGTGATGTCCGTCCCGTTCGTGATGACCGCAGCGACGTGCGCCCACGCACCCTGCTTCACGAGCGTCGTCGATGTCTCAAACTCCGAACTAAGCGCCGTTTGGAAGCGAACCTGTCCAAGCTTGTTCACGCCATCGACGGACCACGACGTGTAGAGGGAGTTCGGCGCGCCGCTCGTGGCCTCGTGCGCCAAGATGCGGGGGTAGTCGACGCCGGCGGCGGCCTTCATCCACCACTCTACCGTGAACGCGCTCCCGTAGGCGAAGTCCACACTCGCCGGTACCGACACGAAATCGTCTTTGCCGTCGAACTTGAGCGCGCGGCAGGGGATCCGCGAGCACTCTCCGCCCTCGCACGCCTCGTTGAACGAGCACGCCTTCCCGCACGTGCCGCAGTTCGCCGCGTCCGTCTGGAGATCGACGCACGAGCTGCCGCAGAGTGTCTCGGCGCCTACGCACATTCCAGAACCCGTGCTCGTCGCCCCTCCGCTGCCGGTCTGTGCGCTCGTCGCCCCTCCGCTGCCGGTCTGTGCGCTCGTCGCCCCTCCGCTGCCGGTCTGTGCGCTCGTCGCCCCTCCGCTGCCGGCGCCCTGACCGCCCGAGCCCGCCGTTAAGGCCTCATGGGAACCGAATGGGTCACACCCGACACTCGCCAGCGACGAGAGTGCGGCGGCAGATGCAAACGTCACGAATTGAGTCGATAGGGTGCGACGGAACATGGAATTTCCTTCCTTTCAGTGCAATATGCGGTGCTGGCTCGTGCCAGCGCGTTTGAGACAGCGGGCATGAGAATCCGCTGTAGCGAGCGAGGCCGTGACAAGCGGACGGCCCTCGATTCAGAAGAAGTAACTGGCCGAGAGTTCCCCGTAAGGGCCGATGGTAGTGCCATCCTCCGCCTGGAGAAACGTGCCAATCAGCAAGGACTCCACCGTCGGACCGATGGTCTCGCCCCTGCCCGGAAGCCAGTTGAAGAGGAACGTTGTTCCGGCGGTGGCAGAGAAGCGCAAGCCCCGGTCGATGGAGGGGATGAAGCCGTAGCCAATGCCGGCGTTGGCGAGCCCGACCACCCCACTGCGCGCAAACGCGGTCCCGCCATCCTGGAACACGAGCCCCACTCCGGCGCCGCCATCGAGCAGGAAGGCGTGCTCCCCGCCGAGCCGGTAAGTCCCGCGGACCAGCAGTGGGATCTCATGGCTCACGACGTCCGCGATCCCCTTCTTGCGCGCCCCATTCGCGCCCACGAGGGCCTCCGCGTGCAGCTGCTGGTACCCCACCGTGAAGGCCGCTTCGAGGTCGCACAGCGACGGCGGTCTCACCGCCACGCCGACCCCAGCGAACGACATCGGCCCCATCCCAGCGACGCGTGGACCGAATCCGAGCGCACAGACCTCGTGACTTGGAAGCTCGTTCGACGCCCGAACCGATGGGAGCGCGGGCTCGCGCGCCGGGACATTGTCTGCAATTGGGACTGCAGTCTCCGAGGGTGCAGGAATGGCCGGTTCCGGCCGAGGCGTCACGCCCTGTCTCCGCTCACGGCCCACCGCGTCGACCGCGATGGGGAGCCGCGTCCAGCGTCGCACGAGCACCGCGCCCACGAGGAGTCGGCTCTCCGATTCGGTGGCCTTTCCGTTCACGCCCCGCGAAGCGTATCGGGCGACGAACTCGGTGAGCGCGGCCGCGAGTTCGGCATCGGGAGCCTGCTCGAGCTTGAAGGCATGAACCAGGAGTCCTACGGTGACGGCTCGGTGAACCGCATTGAGCCCCTCCGGGATCTTCAGCTTGAGAAAGCCGAGCTCGTCGAGGACGCGCCGCGCAACCTCGGGCTCGAGCTCGGAGGTCGCAACCTCGGCAATCACCAGGTTACGGGCCAGCTTCCTGTCGGCGGTCGGAACCTTCGCGGCCTCCGGTGTCTCGGGCGCGGGACCCTGGGCGCGAGCGTCGAGGTGCGCGAGCACGATGGGGACGGCAGGGCTCGACGCACCACGTTTTTCGACCTGACTCGCCACGAACTTCGCGAGCACCGTCGTCGGCAACTCGAAACGATCGAGGAGCGCATTGAGCAGCTCAGGCTCGCGCAGCAGGTCCTTCTCGAGGAGGCGAGTGAACGCGTCCCGGGTTATTGTGACCGTGGGGTCGAGAAAGTCGACGTCGCCGAATGCTGTTCGCACCGAGCTCACCGACTCGCCGGCATCAGCGGCAACCTTGCGGAGCAGCGTATCGAGGTCGACGTCTGCGGGTAAGTGCTCGCCGAGCCACGACTCGGCCTTCTCGTCGCGAGCCGCGGCGGCGGGTTCGACGATGCGTGCGCGCTGCGCGAGGAGCTCGGACGTCAGCCACAGACCGCGGGGGTCCGAGCCGAACAACGTGCCCGGGTCGCGCCGCGCGATGACCGCGCGGACCTCCTTTTTGGGTGCGATTCGGAGATCGGCGTCGTCGTCGAGCACGAAGCCTCCCGCCGCGCGGGTCGAGCCGAGCCGAGGCGCATTGAGAGTGGCAATGGCTTCGTCGCCCGCGAACGCGAGCGTGAGCTTTCGCAGGGCGAGCTCGGACGAGCTCGGACCGGAGAGCGTCGGGAGCAGCTCGAGCGTCGCTCCGGGAACGAGGCCCCGAGTGCTGTCGTGCGCAACGCTCGAACCCGGCAGGTCCCCGTCTTTCCGAAGCGAGAGGCCGACTCTCGGCTCGCCACGGGGAGTCAGAGTGACGACCAGCTCCGTCGCTTCGCCGTTAGACGAACGCGCGGCGAGGCGGAGCTGCTGCTCACCGAGGCACCGACCGCTCGACAGGACCGTGATTCCGACGACGGCGACTCCGTACTTCGGGACCTCGGGAAACACGGCCTCAGGCTCCACGAAGACGGCGCAGTCGGGGAGCGCGACCGGAACCAGCGACTCGCTGAACAACGTCCCCGCGGCGCCCGTGCGCTGGAACTCGAGCGCCAGCCGCACGACCTCGCTCCCGTCGAGCTGTGCATTTCCCGCCCCGTACGCGCTGCCGAGGTCGAGCGCCGTCGCGCGGGTGAGCGACACGTGCCCCGCGCGCCCGTCCTGCGCCACGCGCACCCCGAACACGCCCGTCCCGTCGGGTGGATTCGCGTCGAGCCCGGCCGCGGCTTCGCGAGTCACGCCCTTGAGTGCCTTCGTCACGGCTGCCACAGCGGAAGGCTGGTACCGCCACGGGCCGGCTCGCGGGACCATGTCCGGGACGGTCGCGAACTTCGGGGACAGGGCGTCGAATGCGGTGGTGTAGAGCTCTTCCGTAGAGGTCGCCCACCGCAGCGCGTTCAGGGTCCACGCTGCGTAGTCGCCGCGGACCTTGGAACCCGTCGCGTCCATCGCGCTCTCGACGAGGAACCACCCGAGCGTCGTCGCTCCGTCCACGGCCGGCATTCGCGTGTGGCGCGCACGCGCGAGCAGCGCCTTCTCGAGCTCAGCGAGCTCCGGCCGCTCATCAGTGGCGCCCGTCCACGTCTCCCGGAGTAGGCCAATCACCGGAGCGAGCGCCCGGGCGACTTGCTGGCGCTGCCGGTCCGGCGGCGGCACGTTGCCTTTGGCCGCCGACCACTCGTTCGAGAAGCGCCAGAGCGTCTCCGCAACCTGCTCGAACACTGCCTGAAGCGGCCCCGTCGGAGCCTCGCCCGGGAGACGCGACCACACGTCCGAGTCGGGTTCGGCTCTCGAGCTCGTGTCCCCGTCGGTCCCGTCCCGCTTGCTGGCGGGCTCGGGAGCTGCGGACGGCTGCGGCGCTTCGATTTCGTCCCGCCGCGATGCCGTATTCGCTGGAGTCGAGCCCGAAGGCCGGACGCACCCGACGAGCGGTAGGGACATGGCGAGCGCGGAGACGGCGAGGAGCCTCTTCTTCACTGGCGCAACTCTCATCCCCCCATCAAACGCTTGCCGTCGCCGACTCGTCACGGCCGCGCCCCAAACGTGCGACGAAGGAGCGGTGAGCTCACCGGGACCTCTCTGCCCAACGGCGGGGCCGCACGCCGGGGCCCAACGACTCGGCTTCGCCGCGAGGCGCGACGTGCTATGCGCGGCGGGTGGAAAACCTCACCTTTCGCGATTTCGCCGGCGCCATCATGGGAGGCGACGTCATCAAGGCCGCGTCCGTCCTCGAGGCGCTGCTGAGTGTCGACGGCACCGTCGCGACCCGCGCGACTGCCCACTTCGCGGCCAGCATGAAGGCAGATCCCTCGTTCATGATGCGCGCCATGGGCCTGCGCGGCGCGGTCGAGCGCCGCGACGTCGGCGAGGTCGCCCGCCAGCTCGAGGGGTGCTTTGCCCTCGGCGGCGACGAAGCCCGCGCGGCAGCCTCGGCGCTGCTCGCACGCTATCCCTGACAGGCGGCCGGTCGGACGCCCTCGGCGGCGACAGGGCACCGGGCACGGTGCTCGCGCGCTGGCCGCGCCACGACATCGCCATGGCGCGGGCGCGGGCTCAGGAACAGCGCTTCGCCTGGCGCGCCTGGTCGAGCGACGCCCCGAAGGCGCTCCAGGGTTGCAAATCAGCATCCGCGCTTCTGATTTACAACCATCGCCCACGCCAAGCTCAAGGACCCGGGGGCCGAGGCCTTCTTTTACCGCACGCAAACCGGGGTAGAGCTCGACCTCGTCCTCGTGCTCCACGGCGAGCCCATCGGCTTCGACATCAAGCTCGGGACAACACCTCAGGCCACGCGCGCGACGGTGCGCATTTCGGGCATCGCGATCACCGAAACCGGGCGATGGCGATCAGGCGTTTCGGGCAAGCCGATCGGAGCGAAGCGACGAGTCTCTGAGGTCGGTTAGGGTGCCTTTCGGGGTGTGGTTTCGGAGCGTAGTTCAGCTGGACGAAGTTGGTCGGTTCTTTCGGCGAGAGGGCCCGAGCAGGGCGAGCTTGTGGGCGCCGTGGATCACGCGGTCGCAGATGGCATCGGCGATGGTCGGGTCGGCCAAGAAGTCGTGCCAGCGTTCGTGCTTGAGCTGACTCGTAATGATGGTCGCGCGCAGGGCGTAGCGGTCTTCGAGGATCTCGAGGAGGTCGCGGCGGGCGTCCTCGGTGAGTGGGCCGATCGCGAAATCGTCGAGGACCAGGACGTCGGCGCGAGCGAGGCGAGCCATGAGCTTGGTGTGAGTGCCGTCCGCGCGAGCGAGGCGGAGCTCGTCGAAGAGACGGGGGACGCGCTTGTAGATCACACGGTGCCCCTTGCGGCAGGCCTGATGCGCGAGAGCGCAGGCGAGGTAACTCTTCCCGGTGCCTGTCGCGCCCGTGATGATCACGCATTGGTGCTCGACGACCCAGCGGCAGGTCGCAAGCTGGCGGACGGCAGCTTTCTCGAGCTGGCGTTCGCGGGCGTAGTCGACGCCCTCGACGCAGGCCTCGGGCATGCGCATCTTCGCGTCACGGAGGTTCTTGGCGAGACGCGCGTTGTCACGCGCGAGCATCTCGGCGTCGACGAGCAACGCGAGGCGCTCGTCGAATGGCAAGCCGAGCACGTCGGGCGATTTGTCCTGGTCGACCCAGGCGCTGGCGAGCACGCGCAGACGCATGGTGTAGAGCTTCTCGATTGTCGGTTCTCTGAGCATGAGGTCGTGTCCTTCTCTGTTCGGGTTTCAGTGGTAGTAGCCGGGACCGCGCACGTTCTCGTGCGTGATCCCGGAGCAGGCGGGGCGCTCGTCCACGGGCAACGGTTGGCTGTCCAGGTTGTGCTGGAGGATCGTCAGCACCGAGCGGTAGCTGCGTGCGCCAGCGTGGAGCGCGCGATTGCAGGCGGCGTTCATGCGCGCGTTGCCGTACTTCTTCGCGAGCCGGAACAGGCCGAGGCAGGAGCGAAAGCCCCACTCGGGGTGACGTCGCTCGCGAAGGATCGCGTCGCACAAGGCGCGGGTGAACGGACCGACCTGCTCGGCCCAATTCAGGATGCGCGTCGGCGTCCACTCCGCGTGAGCGCGGTGGCTGCTCGGCATGTGCGCGGGCGCGGTGCTGTGTCCGCCGCGAACGTAGCTGCGAAGGTGGGAAGCGACGCGCTCGCCGCCACGGAAGATCTCGACCGCCCTCGTCGTCGCGCGCAGCCACAGCTCGACGCGCTCGTGGCGCAGCGCGTGGGGCGCCGAGTAGAAGTGGTCCTCGAACGCGACGTGGTAGTCGACGTTGAGCGCGACCTTCTTCCACTCGGATGCCTCGAACGCTTCGGCCGGAAGCGGCGCGAGGTGCGGCTTGTCGAGTCGCTCGAACAGCGCTCGTCGGCTCGTCTTGTAGATCCGCATCGTGCGGCCATTGAGCCAAGTCACGAGCTCGGCGAGGCGCGCGTTGAGCGCGCCCAGGCTCGCGAACGTCTCGTTGCGGATCCGTGCGAGCAGCCAGCGCTCGGCGACCTGGACGCCGGCCTCGACCTTGGCCTTGTCGCGCGGCGACCGCGGCCGCGCCGGCAGGATGGTCGTGTCGTAGTGGCGTCCGAGCTCGGCCGTCGTGCGCTGGACGCCCGGGTCGTAGCGACACGCCTTGGCCACCGCGCTCTTGAGCTGGTCGGGAACGATCGCCTTGGGCGCGCCGCCTAGGAATGTGAGTGCGCGCGCCACACTCGCGACGAAGTCGGGGACCTGCTGCGTCCTCGTCGCCTCCGCGAAGGTGTAGTTGCTCGCGCCGAGCACAGCGACGAACAGCTCGACCTCGATCACTTCGCCAGTGTGAGGATCCACGAGACGGGGGCGCATCCCCGCGTAGTCGACGAACAGCTTGTCGCCTCCGACGTGGACTTGCCGCATCACCGGCAAGCGCCGCTTCGCCCACTCGCGGTAGCGCTCGCAGAACGCCGTGTAGCGGAGCCCGTCAGCGTGCGCGGCGAGGTACTCGACGTGCAAGAGCGCGAGCGTCACGCCCGGCCGCCGCAGCTCGACGTGAAGGGATGCGCAGTCGGGCTCGGTCCGCTGCGAAGTTTTCGGTGGCTTCGGGTAGAGGAGCGCCTCGAGCGCCTCGTCGTCGAGCGCCGCCGCGCGCCCCGCGTCCAGCCCGTGCGCGGCCGCCATCGCCACCACCCCGGCCACGGAGCTCGGGCTGATCCCGAGCGCACTCGCCACCTCGCGGTGCGTGCGCCCGAGCGCCAACTTCTGTCGCAGAATCTCTCGCAGTCGAAGCATCGGAAGTCTCACTGTCGCCATGCCGCCGTGTAGGCGGCACCGGCTGGAGACCCCAGCGCCTCGTCACTTGCTCAGGTGATCGCGAGCCCCACAGGAGTGATCGCGATGCGCCGTTTTGTGTGATCGGGATGTCCCGTTTTGTGCGATCAGCATCGCCCGAAACCGGTGATCGCGATGCGCCGTTTTGTGTGATCGCGATGCGGCGTTACGCGCGCGACGGCAACAGCCATCGCAGATCTGGGCCTGCGTCGCTGCTACGAGGTGAACGCATCGGACACGGTCGTGCCTCTCACGGCGACCCTCCGCGTCGGCGGGCTCGTGGCCGTTCTCACCGAGCTCGGACTGGCACCGGGCGCGGCGGCGAAACCCAAGCAGCGGCGGGCGTGACATCCCTTCGCGTGAGCGGACGCGAAGAAACCGCCGCGCGGTGCCGGCATACGCTCGCTCGGTGAGGTCCCTACTCCCCGTCGCGCTCCTCTCACTCGTCGCGTGCGCTCCCGTCGCGGACTCGGCGCAACGGGCGCGAGCGCCGGCGGGACGCGCTGCGCACCAGGGCGCCGCCGCCACGAAGCTGGCCGCCGACACCCCCGAAGAGGTCGACATCGCCAAGGCGCGGGCGCGGGCTCGGGAGCAGCTCTTCCCGTGGCGCGATTGGTCGACCGACGCCTTCGCGCAGGCGCGGCGTGAACATCGTTTC
>SXGS01644624.1_pt1 | contig 11220 bp, 9 predicted proteins | sample 3174681 | NCBI WGS metagenome assembly SXGS01 (sample SAMN11356861, study PRJNA531348) | freshwater metagenome | isolation source: freshwater sample F1-80 | place: China: Fuxian Lake, Yuxi | collected 2017-12-25 | reverse complement strand
GGCGCCCAGCAGGCCGTTGGCATCGCAGGCCAGGTTCCCGTCGCAGTCGATGTCCGTGTCCTCCTCGAAGGTCTCGGCGAAGAACTCCTCGCCGCCCTTGAGCAGGCTGATCGCGTCCACGTCCGCGCCGGGGAAGTCACCGGAGGGGTTGGCCACCAGATCCTCGACCAGCACGAAGCGGAAGGCAGGCGCCTCGGGCTCGCCCTCGGGCTCGCCCTCAGGGGTGCCCTCGGGCTGACCCTCGGGCTCGCCCTCGGGCTCGCCCTCGGCCAGGGTGCAGGTGCAGGCGGCGCCGTCGGCGTCGGCGCCGTCAACGCAGTCGTCCGTCTCGGTCCCGTCGTCGTCCAGGGTGCACACGCAGCCCTCGTCGACCTCGGGATCGCAGTCCTCGCTCAGATCGCCACAGGCAACCGCCAGGCTCAAACCACCGGCCAGACCAGCAAACATCAACAAACGCAGGTTCTTCTGCATGACAGGTTCTCCTTCCTTGATGGGAGAGGTTAAAAAGAGGGGCCTTGTGCCCCGACAACTGGACATTTTCAAAGCGGGCAATCTGCCTGCCTGGATCGCGGATGACTATTAGGCCATTGACCGGGTTCCTTGCAAGCTTCTTTGACGCTTCGTCGGGATGGATTAGGGCTTGTCGCGGGTGTTGTCAATGAAGAGGCGAAAGATTTATGTATGTTTCCTGTGTGGGTGTAATGATGGAGCGAGAGGGGCTCGGGGGGGGCAGGTGGCCCCGGCGAGGCCTGGGCGGCGGCTGCTCCTGGGGGCGTCATTGACCGATCCGCGAAGCTCATCTAGAGTCCCCCGTCGATGAAGAAGCCGAGACCTCCAAAGCAGATCCTGGGGTGGCGTGAGCTTGTCGAGCTGCCTGATCTGGGCCTGGAGGGGCTCAAGGCCAAGCTCGACACGGGCGCCCGGACCTCGGCCCTTCACGCTCACCACATCGAGGTCATCGAGCGCGACGGCGCCCGGTGGGTTCGCTGCCGCCTGTCGACGCACAGCGGCCGGATCCGGGATGAGGTGAGGGTCGAGCTGCCGGTGGTGGAGATGCGTCAGGTCCGCAGCTCCTCAGGGCACGCGGAGCTTCGGCCAGTGATCAGGACTCGCCTGACGCTCGGCGGGCGCACGAGGCTGGCCGAGCTGACGATCACGGATCGCGCGGACATGCGCTACCCGATGCTCGTGGGGCGCACCGCGCTCAAGGCGGGCCGCTTCCTGGTCGACTCATCCACGTCCTTCAAGGGGTCGGCTTCCACAGGCCCCTCCGCTTGACGCTGCGCGTGTATCTGTTTGCAACGCATAAGGAAATCCAAGATGAAGATCGTAATGATGGCGCGAAACCCCGATCTGTACTCGCACCGTCGGATGAAGGAGGAGGCCGAGAAGAGGGGTCACAAGCTGGACATCATCAACACGCTGCGTTGCACGATGAACATTGCGGCCAGGCGCCCGACGATCATCTACAACGGCCAGTCCTTGAGCGATTACGACGCGGTGATCCCGAGGAGCGGGGCCTCGGTGACCTTCGACGGCCTGGCGGTCTAGCGGCAGTTCGAGATGATGGGCGTCTACCCGCTCAATGAGAGCGTGGCGATCGGGCGCTCGCGGGACAAGCTGCGCTCGATGCAGCTGCTCGCGCGCGACGGGATCGGCTTGCCGGTGACGACCTTCGCGCACGATCCGAAGCAGACCGAGGAGGTGGTCAGGCTGGCCGGCGGGGCGCCGCTGGTCATCAAGCTGCTGGAGGGGACGCAGGGGATCGGGGTGGTGCTGGCCGACACGGATCGCTCGGCCAGGTCGGTGATCGAGGCCTTCCGGGGCGCGGGCGTCAACATCCTGGTGCAAGAGTTCATCAAGGAGGCCGGCGGGACCGACATCCGGGCGCTGGTGGTGGGCAAGAAGGTGATCGCGGCGATGAAGCGCACCGGGGCCGAGGGCGAGTTCCGCTCCAACCTGCACCGGGGCGGGAGCGCCGAGATGGTCAAGATCACGCCGGAGGAGCGCTCGATCGCGATCCGGGCGGCCGGGTCGATGGGCCTGAACGTGTGCGGCGTGGACATGCTGCGCTCGAACCACGGGCCGGTGGTCATGGAGGTCAACTCCTCACCTGGGCTCGAGGGGGTGGAGAAGGCCACCGGCATCGACGTGGCGGGCAAGATCATCGAGTTTCTGGAGAAGAAGGCCCGCCCCAACGACACGAAGACCAAGGGCAAGGGCTGATGACCCGAGGGGCCTTTGAGATCGGCGGGCACGCCGTAGAGCCGGGGACGCGCCAGACTCTGCACCTGCCGGTCAGCGTGCTGTCGGACCACACGCCGGTGGCGATGTCCGTCCACGTCGTCCACGGCCGCAAGCCCGGCCCGGTGATGTTCGTCAGCGCCTCGGTCCACGGCGACGAGGTGATCGGGGTGGAGATCGTCCGGCGGCTCTTGAGGTCGCCGGCGGTCAAGGGCTTGAGCGGGACCCTGCTGGCGGTGCCGATCGTCAACGCCTTCGGCTTCATGAACCACGCGCGATACCTGCCGGATCGGCGCGACCTCAACCGCTGCTTTCCGGGCAGCGGGCGGGGCTCGCTGGCCTCGCGGCTGGCGCACCTCTTCACCACCGAGATCGTCCGGCGCTCGACCTGCGGCATCGACCTGCACTCGGCCGCGATCCACCGCACGAACCTGCCGCAGATCCGGGTCTCCCCGACGGCGCCGGGCGCGATGGAGCTGGCGCGCGCCTTCGGGGCGCCCCTCGTGCTGGTGTCCAGGCTGCGGGAGGGCTCGCTGCGCGCGGCGGCGCTCGCGCTGGGCGTCGACGTGCTGCTCTATGAGGCCGGCGAGGGGCTGCGCTTTGATGAGCGTGCGGTGCGGATCGGGGTGGTGGGGATCTTGCGGGTCATGAAGAGCCTGGGGATGATCGGCGCGCGCGGGGCGCCCCGGCTCAAGACGCCCTCGCTGATCTCCAACGACAGCACCTGGGTGCGGTCGCCGGCCGGCGGGCTGATGCGCACCTACAAGGCCGAGGGGGAGAGGGTCCACGTCGGGGACCTGCTCGGCGTGGTCTCGGATCCCTTCGGAGAGGTGGAGGTGGAGATCGTGGCCCGGACCGAGGGGGTCATCGTCGGCCGCAGCGTCCTGCCGATCGTCAACGAGGGTGACGGGATCTTCCACATCGCGACCCTGCACCCGGACGCCAGCGCGGCCTGGGGCGCGGTGGCCAGGCCCTTCGTGGATCACCCCCTCTTTGATGAGGACGAGATCGTCTGACCGCCACGCCGTGTGATCCTGAAGGACAGAGTTCTCTTGTACTGTGGGGGCTTACTTGCTATGTCGGTGTGGCTTGACGCGGTGGATTTACAAGGGGGTTGGTGATGTTGAGAGGACTTCAGGGGTGGGCGCTCGTGGCGCTGTCGTTGTTGATGGCGTCTTCGGCGCTGGCTCAGGATGAGGAGCCTGAGGCTCCCGAAGAGGAGCCGGGGGAGGAGGTTCCTGAAGGCGAGCTTGAGCCGGATCCCGAGGCTCCCGACGAGGGGCCGGAAGGGGAGATCCCTGAGGACGAGCTTGAGCCCGAGCCCGAGCCGGAGCAGGAGCCGGACGTCATCGAGGAGTCCGAGCTGGGCAACCCCGAGATGGGCGGCTTCGGCTACTTCTCGCCGGGCTTGTTCTTCGCCGACTTCGGCCTGCTGGCCAAGGACCTGGCCCGCTCGGACTCGCTCGGGGTCAACTCGGCGCCCTCGCCGCTGGGCTTGAGCATCGGCGGCGGAGGCCGGGCGCTCTACGGGCGCTGGATCGTCGGCGGCAAGGGCTTCGGGGTCTTCTCCTCGACCGGCGTCAACGCCACCGGCGAGAGCTTCATCTCTGGCGGCGGCGGCGGCTTCGACGTCGGCTTCACGCTGCTCAACGAGGACTACTGGCTCATCTACCCCTTCTTCGGCCTCGGCGGCGTCGGCTTCAACATGGAGGTCAAGAACACCTCCGCGGCGCCGATCCGCTTCGGCACCAGCGAGACGATCAACCCCGGCCAGACCGGCACCTTCAACACCGGCTTCTTCACCTTCGAGGCCGGCGCCGGCGCCCAGCACCTGCTGCACGAGGGCGAGGGCGGCTTCCAGATCGGGATCGAGGGGGGGCTGCTGGCCGCCATCGGCCAGTCCAGCTGGTTCAACGCCAACGGGGACGTGGTCGAGGGCTCCAACAAGGTCAAGCTCGACGGCTTCTACCTGCGCCTGACCATCGGCGGCGGCGGCTTCTTCCTCGGCGAGCCCGAGGCCGAGGACGAGGCCGATGAGGCCAAGGGCGACAAGAAGGACGACAAGGGCTGATCGCCTCGCCGATCTGCGCGTCCTCGGCGTTGACCGACGCTCATCTCCTGCTTATGGTGCGTCGCACGTAAAGCGCGCGACGGAACCCCGCGGCCGCGCGCAGGAACCTGGAGACGAGCAGATCCATGCCAAGAATCACCCTGCCCGACGGCAGCGTCAGGGCCTTTGCCCACCCCGTCACCGCCGCCGAAGTCGCCGCTGACATCGGCCCCGGGCTGGCCAAGGCCGCCATCGGCGCCCGGATCAACGGGGCCCTCTCGGACCTCTCAACCCCCATCGAGGCCGACGCCGAGCTGGCCCTCATCACCGCGAAGAACCGCGACGGCAGCTCCGAGCCCGACGCCCTGACCCTCATCCGCCACAGCTGCGCCCACGTCATGGCCGAGGCCATCCAGCGCGTCGTCCCCGAGGCCCAGCTCGTCTACGGGCCGCCGACCGACAGCGGCTTCTACTACGACATCGCCTTCCCCGCCGAGCGCCCGCTGTCGACCACCGACTTCGAAGCCGTCGAGGCCGAGATCCAGAAGATCATCAATGAAGACAGGCCCTTCACCCGCTACGAGCTCTCGCCCGAGGAGGGCCTCGCGAAGCTTCAGGCCGAGGGCAGCAAGTACAAGCTCGACAACGCCGAGCGGGCCATCGCCGCGGGCAGCGCGGCCCTGAGCTGGTACGCCACCGGCACCCCCGGCCAGCACTGGGAGGACCTGTGCCGCGGCCCCCACGTGCCCAGCACCGGCCACATCGCCGCCTTCCAGGTCATGTCGCTGGCGTCGAGCTACTGGCACGGCGACGCCGACTCCGACCGCCTCACCCGCGTCTACGGCACCGCCTTCGCCCACAAGAAGCAGCTGGCCGACCACCTCCACCTCATCGAGGAGGCCAAGAAGCGCGACCACCGCTAGCTCGGCGCCGAGCTCTCCCTCTTCGTCATCGACGACATGGTCGGCCAGGGCCTCGTCCTGTGGGCCCCCAACGGCGCCATCGTCCGCCGGGAGCTGGAGGAGTTCATCCGCTCCGAGCTGACCCGCCAGGGCTACCTGAGCGTCTACACCCCCCACATCGGCAAGCTGGAGCTCTACAAGACCTCCGGGCACTTCCCCTACTATCAGGACAGCCAGTACCCCCCGATGGTCCAGAAGGAGCACCTGCAGAAGCTGGCCGACGAGGGCTGCACCTGCTCGGATCTGGCCAACGCCATGCGCCAGGGCGACATCGACGGCTACATGCTCAAGCCGATGAACTGCCCGCACCATATACGGATTTTCAAGAGCGCCCACCGCTCCTACCGCGACCTGCCCGTGCGGCTGGCGGAGTTCGGCACCGTCTACCGCTGGGAGCAGTCCGGCGAGATCAGCGGCATGACCCGCGTGCGCGGCTTCACCCAGGATGACGCCCACCTCTTCGTCACCGAGGATCAGGTCGCCGACGAGCTGACCGGCTGCCTTGAGCTGGTCAAGATCATCTTCAAGACTCTGGAGATGGTCGATTACAGAGTCCGCGTCGGCCTGCGCGACCCCGACAGCGCCAAGTACGTCGGCGACCCCGCCGTCTGGGACAAGGCCGAGGCCGCCTGCCGCCAGGCCGCCGCCTCCCTCGGCGTCCCCTTCTCCGAGGAGCCCGGCGAGGCGGCCTTCTACGGGCCGAAGATCGACTTCGTGGTCAAGGACGTCGTGGGGCGCGAGTGGCAGCTCGGGACCGTCCAGGTCGACTACAACCTGCCCGTCCGCTTCGACCTGTCCTACGTCGGGGCCGACAACAAGGCCCACCGCCCCGTCATGATCCACCGGGCGCCCTTCGGCTCCATGGAGCGCTTCTGCGGCGTGCTGATCGAGCACTTCGCCGGCGCCTTCCCCCTGTGGCTCTCCCCCGAGCAGGTCCGGGTGCTGACCATCAGCGAAAAATCCGTCGAGTACGGCCAGAAGGTCGTCGAGCGGCTCAAGGCCGCTGGCATCCGCGCCCACCTCGACGACAGCGACGACCGCGTCCAGACCAAGGTCTTCGCCGCGGCCAGCAGCCGCGTCCCCTACATGCTCGTCGTCGGGCCCCGCGACGCCCAGAGCGAGGCCGTCAGCGTCCGCGCCCGCGGCATCGAGGCCAACCTCGGCGCCATGGGCCTGGAGGACTTCGTCGAAGCCGTCGTCCGGGAGAAGGCCACCCGCTCCGCCCGGCCCCTCGTCGTCGACATGCTCAAGAAGCCCGACTGATCCGCGCCCTGCGGATCAGCGCCTCGCTTCAGCTGCTGCCCTCGACCCCGCTCTTCGGCCCAGCGCCAGCCCGAGCGCCAGCATCACCCCCCCGGCCAGCCCGCCGGCCGGCCGCCGACCCTCCGGCGCGCCGGCCACGGCGCAGCCCTCTTCGTAGCGCGTCGTCCGTACGCCCGCCAGCACGTCGGCGCCGGCCTCCGGCTCTCCTGGCTCCCCATCGGGCTCGGCGCTGGCCTCCGGCTCGACCGCGGGGCCGCCCTCGGGCTCCGCCCCCGGCTCGGCCTCGGGGCTCGGCTCCGGCTCGGGGAGCGGCGGCTCGATGTTCTCGACCGCGATCAGCCGGATCGCGTCAAAGATGACCCGGATGCCGTCCTGGCCCGTGTAGGGCTCGCCGGTGTTGTCGTCCAGCCGGACCCACTGATCGCCGCCCGCCGCAAACTCGAAGACCCCCAGCTCCCCCCACCCCGCCGTATCCGCCTGGGAGAGCGCGACCGTGGCCTGCTGCCCCCCGTGCCGGATCGTGTAAGGGGCCTGGCGGCTGACCGGCACCGGGTGGGGGATGTGCGCCTCGATCCGGTACAAGCCGGGCTCGCCGATCTTCAGCTCCCAGCTCCCCGAGCAGTCCGGCGCCTCCGCGTCGACGGTGTAGGTCGCGATGGACGCCCCCCCGATCCCATCGGCGTAACTCCACCACGCCTCGCCCATCTGGCACGTGCGCGCAAAACAGGGGCCCGACTCGTCGATGACCGTCTCGGGTCCGGCGACCACGATCTCGCACTGCGGCGGCGGCTCGACCCCCTCGATGCACTCGCCCTCGGCCACGACAAAGTCCACGTCCTCGCCGTAGTAGGATCGCAGGATGTCCTCGTGCTGCCAGCCTTTTTGCGCGAGGCAGTTGGCCCCGTTCTGCGACTTGCAGCCCCGGTTTCGCGGGTTGGCAGGGTGCCCCAGCGTCGTCGGCTCGACCTCGGACCCCGAGCGCCCGCGGTTGTAGGTCACGAAGCGCTCGGTGTTGGTCGGATCGCGATCCCCGGACGCCGGCACGCAGTCCGCGGTGCTCGGGATCGCCCCGGCGACGTAGAAGGACGCCAGCGTCACGTCGGCCGATCTGTTGCGAAGCACCTGCCCGGAGGTCTCGGCGACGGCCCGAAAGTGCTCGTCGCGCGGCGGACGGCTGCAGGTGTAGACCTGATCGCTGGTCCCGTCGGCGATGTCCCCCGAGGTCTCCAGCTTGAAGTAGAGGTAGCTGCGCGCCGCGACCGCCTGCGCCTTGAGCGCCTCGAAGGCCGCGCCTCCGTTCTCGCACGACACGACGTGGGCCAGGTAGTCCGTCTCCACGTCGCGGCTCCCGACGCCCCGCACCGTCGCCTCGCAGAAGGCGCTCAGCGACCACTGCCGCATTTCGAAGTCACGCGGCGCCTCGGGCGCCTGCTCCACGCAGCCCGCCAGCAGCGCGAGCGGCGCGGCGAGCCCTGCCGCTTGCGCGAATCTCGCCCCGAGCCTCAAGCGGGAGACCTCACTGTCCAGAACGCGCATCTCGCCCCTCCTTCAACCCACCAGCCGCCCGGCGAGTCCAGAGTGCTGATTGGTTTGACTCCCGTCGTTCGTCGGTCCGACAACGCCGATGCCGGCGTCGTCGATGCTCGACGGGCCTATGGGCCCGCCTGTGCTCTCCTCCTTGGCCTCGACGCCGTCGGCCTCGACGACCTCGGTCCCTCAAACCAATCAGCACTCTAGCAGGTCCGCCGCGCGCGCTCCACAAGGCGCGCTGGGGATATGCAGGTCAGCTGGAGGCTGGCGTCCGCATGGTGACGAACTCTTCGGCGGCGGTGGGGTGGATGCCGATCGTGGCGTCGAACTGCGCCTTGGTCGCGCCGCACTTGAGGGCCACGGCGAGCCCCTGGATGATCTCGCCCGCGTCGGGTCCGACCATGTGGACCCCGACGACCCGGTCGCTGGCCTTGTCGACGACGAGCTTCATCAGAGTGCGCTCGGGGCGCCCCGAGACCGTGAACTTCATCGGCCGGAAGGTCGAGCGGAAGATCGTCACGTCGCCGTACTGGGCGCGGGCCTGGGCCTCGGTCAGCCCCACGACGCCGATGTTGGGCTGCGAGAAGACCGCCGAGGGGATGTCCCGGTAGTCGACCCGGCCGCTCGCGCCGCCGAAGAGGTTCCGGGCCAGCGCCATGCCCTCCCCGAGCGCCACGGGCGTCAGCGCGACCCTGTCGATCACGTCCCCGACGGCGTAGATCGACGGCGCGCTCGTGCGCATCTCCTCGTCGACCACGATCGCCCCGCGCGCGTCGACCTCGACCCCGGCGGCCTCCAGGCCGAGGTTGCGGGTCAGCGGCGCGCGCCCGGTGGCGGCCAGCACGCAGTCCACGTCCAGGGCCTGGCCCTCGCTCAAGGTCGCCAGCAAGGCCCCCTCCTGGGGCCGGACGCTGACCAGATCGGTGTCGAAGCGCAGGTCGACGCCCTTGCCGCGCATCTGCTCGGCGACGAAGGCCCGCACGTCGTCGTCAAAGCCCCGCAAGAAGAGCGGCCCCCGGTAGATCTGGGTCACGCGGCTGCCCAGGCCATTGAAGATCCCGGCGAACTCCGCCCCGATGTAGCCCCCGCCGACGATCAAGATCCGCTTGGGCAGCTCCGGCAGGAAGACGGCCTCGTTGGAGGTGATCAGGTGCTCCCGACCCGGGATCTGAGGGACCATCGGCCAGCCGCCGACGGCCAGCAGGATCTTGTCGGCGCTCAGGCGCCGCGCGCCCCCGATCTCGATCGTGTGACCGTCGATCAACACCCCGCGCCCCTCGTGGACGACGACCCCGGCGCCCTCCAGCATCCGCCCATAGACGCCGTTGAGGCGCTCTATCTCCTTGTTCTTGTTGGCGATCAGTGTCGGCCAGTCGAAGGCGGCCTCTCCCACGGTCCAGCCGTAGCCCGCCGCGTCGCGCAGCTCCTCGGCGATCATCGAGCCATAGACGAGCAGCTTCTTGGGCACGCAGCCGACGGTGACGCACGTGCCGCCCAGGTCGCGCTCCTCGCACAGCCCCACCCTCGCCCCCAGCCCTGCGGCGATCCGGGCCGCTCGCACGCCCCCGGAGCCCCCCCCGATGACGAAGAGGTCGTAGTCGTAGCTCGCCATCGCCTAGACCTTGACCTTGACGAGCATCTTGCCCTGGTTGGCGCCGGCAAAGAGCATCCTGAGCGCCTCGGGGGCCGACTCAAGGCCCTCGACGATGTGCTCGCGGTGCGTGAGGCGGCCGTCGGCCAGCCAGCCGGCCATCTCGGCGATGGCCTCCGGGTAGCGGTCGACGTAATCGAAGACGACGAAGCCCTCCATCCTGGCCCGGTTGATCAGCAAGGACATGTAGTTGGCCGGGCCGGGCGGCGGCGTGGCGGCGTTGTAGCCGGAGATGGCGCCGCAGATGACGATCCGGGCGCCGCGGTTGATGCGCCGCAGCGCCGCGTCGAGGATCGGCCCGCCGACGTTGTCGAAGAAGACGTCGATGCCCTCGGAGCACGTCCCGCGGATCTGCTCGTTGAGGTTGCCGGCCTTGTAGTCGATGGCGGCGTCGTAGCCGAAGTCCTTCAGCAGCGCGGCGCGCTTGTCGGCGCCCCCGGCGATCCCGACCGCCCGGCAGCCCTTGATCCGCGCGATCTGGCCGACCACAGAGCCGACGGCGCCGGCTGCGCCGGACACCAGCACGGTCTGGCCGGGCTCGGGGCGGCCGATGTCCAGCAGCCCGAACCACGCCGTCAAGCCAGTCAAGCCCAGCACCCCGAGCCAGGTCGTCGGCGGCGCCAGCGCCTCGCTGACCGGCGTCAGGTGCTCGGCCTTCATCGTGGCCAACTGCTGCCAGCCCATCGTGCCGACGACCAGCGCGCCTTCCTCCAGCCCCGGCGCCCTCGACGCCACCACCCGGCCGATCCCCATCGCCCTCATGACCTCGCCGATCGCCACCGGCCGGATGTAGGAGCGCACGTCGTTGAGCCAGCCGCGCATCGCCGGGTCGATGGACAGGTAGAGCACCTCGACCTGCACCTCGCCGTCCTCGGGCGGCCTCGGCGCGCTCCGCTCAAGTTCCCACGTCTCGTCCCCAGGGACGCCCACAGGGCGCCTCGCCAGCTTGATCTGAAGTTGTGTCTCCAACCGTCGCTCCTCGTGTCGTCCAAGAGATCGCCGCGCGCCCTGAGATCGCCGCGCGCCCATGAGATCGCCGCGAGCCCATGAGATCGCCGCGCGCCCATGAGATCGCCGCGAGCCCATGAGATCGCCGCGCGGCGTGCTCCTGAAGTCTGCGCGATCTTGTCGCCGATGACCAGCCCTTTGCGCGCGGCGGCGCGGCGTCGCAGGTCCGCTCAGTGAAGTTACCGACGCCCCACAGGTCACGATCGGGCCGCTCCAGGCTCGACGATCACCCCACGCACGACGATCACCCCACGCACGACGAACGCCCCACGCTCCTCGCACCGCCCCCGTTGGGGACGGGCTCGTCGGGTGGGGCTGGAAGCGCGGGGTGGGCTGCGACCTCACGGTCGCAGGCCAGCGCACGGGCGCCAGAGAATCGCAGGGGCGGATCGGCGCGTCGAAGTGGGCCTGTGGACTGGGGTTTTCACGCCCCTGGTGTCGACCTGGGCCACCCGCAGGCCTGCGACCGACAGGGCGCAGCCCACCCTGAAATTCTAGCCCCACCCGACGAG
>SXGS01314276.1_pt1 | contig 11220 bp, 13 predicted proteins | sample 3174681 | NCBI WGS metagenome assembly SXGS01 (sample SAMN11356861, study PRJNA531348) | freshwater metagenome | isolation source: freshwater sample F1-80 | place: China: Fuxian Lake, Yuxi | collected 2017-12-25 | reverse complement strand
GTCCTTGAGGGTGACAAGGTAGTCGGCGCCCTTTTCATAGAGGAGCTTTTGAAGCGTCTCATCCTGAGTATGCAAGGCATCCATTGCGACCAGACGGCCGTCCAAATCGATCGGCTCCACCAACTGGCGCAGGGCCGTGAGAACTTTAGGACCGTCAGCCGCATCAGTGCTTTCGTCGAGCGCAAACTTGCCAAAACCCACCCCGCTTCTCCCTGACTGAATGCCTCTGCCCGTAGTCCGTGGCATAGGACAACCCCATCAAGGAAGGGCGGCGCTCTTCGTGGAGCGTCAAGAGCGTATTATCAATACCTGCGACAATACCCCAAGCTGCAATGGGATCATAAAAAATCAATAAACAGCTATACCGCCTAATGTGAGAGATGCCTATGGGACAGCACCGGCGCAAAAGGAGCCCGCCTGCATGCGATCGACGACAAAAGTCTTAGAGCGGTTTCGATAAACACCCCTCAGTTTAAAAGGGATTTCGGTCGGTTTTACCTGATTTCAGACGGCTGTGGGATGGCTGTGAGTAAATTTGCTTCTTACCTACCACGATGATCCCTTCCGGGGCATGCACCGATCCCTCCTGCTGCTGGCCGTCCTTCTCCTGTCCGCCAGGTCGATGCGGGCGGTGGATCCGGATCCGCATATTTGGCTGGAGGGTATCGAGGATCCCAAAGCTTTGGATCAGGTCCGGGCGTGGAATGCCGCGACGGCCAGCCGTCTGGCCGCCACGCCGGGGTTCACCAACATGGTCTCCGAGATGCGTGCCATACTGGACGACAAAACGCGCATCGTGCCGCCGGAAAACCTCTTCGGGGACCGTGTGGTTGGAGTGTGGCACGATGCGGACCATCCGCTGGGTCTCTGGCGAATCTCCAATCTCGAGGCATTCATCGAGGGGCGAGCCGAATGGAGGGTGCTACTCGACCTCGACGCGCTTTCCCGCAAGGAGGGGAAACGATGGGTCTGGAAGGGAGCCCTGCCCCTGCCGCCCGACTACCGGCGATGTATGGTGGGATTGTCGGATGGAGGAACTGATGCACAGGTCTGGCGTGAGTTCGACCTTGAGAGGGGCGAGTTTGTCCCGAGCGGATTCAGCACTCCTCCAGCCAAAACAGGGTTGGCCTGGGTGGATAATGATACGCTGCTCATCGCCACCGCGCACGGCGGCGATGTCACGGATTCCGGCTATGCCCGCACCGCGCGACTTTGGATGCGAGGGACGCCGATTGGGTCAGCGCGATTGCTCCTGGAAGGGGTGAAGGGGGACATGTCCGTGGGTGTGGCGAGCACCTTCGATGGTGCCCAGATGAGTGCGCGCGTCATCCGCCGGCCGAGCTTCTGGAACGCGATCGTCCATCACGTCGATGCCAAGGGCGGCCTGACGCCTTCGCCGCTGCCAGAGATGGCGTCGATCGAAGGGATGCTGGGGCGCCAAGTCATCGCGAGGCTGCAAAAGCCCTGGGAACTTCGCGGGAGGAGATTTGAGGCGGGATCGCTCGTTGCCTATGAGATCGAAAATGGCGGAACCATCCAACCGGTGTTCACACCTTCCGGTCGACAGGCGGTCGAGGCGGTCAGCGTCGGGACGGATCGTGTATATGTCAGTCTGCTGGAGGATGTGGCGGGACGCCTGATCGCGCTAAAGCAGTCCAGGTCCGGATGGGAGTCAGATGTCATCCCAGTTCCCCCAAACAGTTCGGTGGAGGTGATGGTGTCCGGGGGGCGACGGGACACAGCCTTTTACCGGGTCGAGAGTTTGGCGATGCCGGAAAGGCTGATGGTCACCCGCTCGGGTGGGGCGCCGTCGAAGGTGGCAGCCCTGCGAGAGATCTTCGATCCCAATTCGATCGACGTCCGCCAGCGCTTTGCCACCGCGAAAGATGGGACTCGGATCCCGTATTTCGTGGTGCGTCCGGCGGGTGCGATCGGGCCGTTGCCTACAATCATGCATGCGTATGGCGGCTACCGCCTCGCGCAGAAGCCGACTTACCTCACAAAGAATCCCTACCAGATCGGGCCCAGCGGAGTATTTTGGATTCGGGATGGCGGGAGTTTTGTGATCGCAAACATCCGGGGCGGGGGAGAGTACGGGCCGCTGTGGCATGAGGTGGCGATGCGGGACGGGCGGCAGTTGAGCTTCGACGACCTCTATTCGGTAGGGGAGGATCTGCGACGGGCAGAGCTTGCGTCTAAGCTGGCGGTGTCGGGTCGATCGCAGGGCGGGTTGCTGGTGGGGGTGGCGATGACGCAGCGACCGGACCTGTTCGATGCCGTGATCATGGGAGTGCCGCTGACCGACATGAGGCGATTCAACCGGCTTCTCGCGGGGGCGTCGTGGATGGGAGAATACGGCAATCCAGACGTGGCGGAGGACTGGGCGTATCTGAGAAGGTATTCACCATACCACAATGTGCGGCCAGGGGTACGGCTTCCGCCGGCGATCATCTACACCTCGACCAAGGACGACCGAGTTCATCCCGGTCATGCGCGCAAGTTCGCAGCGCTGCTGGAAGGGGCGGGACAGCGGTTCGAGTATTTCGAGAACATAGTGGGGGGCCACGCCGGGACATCGGATGCCGGCGAACACGCTTATCGGGCAGCCCTGATGCTGAGCTTTGTGCGTCGTGAGTTGATGGGCAAGTGAGCCGTTGGGTCAGATCTCATTCCAGACGCGCTTTGACGAGTTCCATGTAGTGCCGTTGGCGGCGGGCATACTCCCGTTCGTTATAGATCTCGCCGAACAGCCAGCGCATGCCAGACTCCAGTTCGTCCACAGTCATAAGTTTGGGCCGGAAATTGACATCGAACAATGTGCAGCGATCCCAATATCGCGGTTTGAATAGCCTTCCCTCCTCCGACAACCGGCGATAAAGCGGCGTGCCAGGAAACGGCGTCAATACCGTGATCTGCGTTTCCAGAACACCCGATTCTCGGACGAAGTCTCTTACTTGTGGGAATACCTCCGGCATCTGGTTATCGAGCCCAAGGATAAAACACCCATTCACTGTCACGCCGCGTGCCTGGATCTTCTCAATCGCCTTCAGGTAATCCCCGCAGCGACGGCGTTTCCAATCATGCGGGTCCAGGTGCGCTAATCCATCCTCGGACGGACTCTCCAGTCCAATGAGTATCTGGCGACACCCGCTTTCGGCCAGTAACCCGAGCAACTCATCGTCGTCCGCAACCGAAATGTCGGTCTCCGTGAACCAACTCAGTCTCAACGGGATGATTGCCCGCAGGAATTCCTTGCCCCACTTCTTGTTGATAAAGGTGTTGTCATCGGCCAGTTCGAAAAAGGGGTGCTCCATCACCGCCATCGCCGACTTCAGTTCCGCCACCACCTTATCTACTGGCTTTTGTTGGAAGCTCGATGTGATCCGAATGCTGGCGGCACAGAATTCGCAATTCAGGGGACAGCCGCGTGACGTTTGTACCGTGAGGCGATTGTAAGGTCGCCCACGCAACAAGTCGAAGCGTGGAAACGCGTAGTTGGGAGGCTGGAAGACACCCGCGCGCAATCCCTCATAACGCGGTTTGAGTTGTCCGCGTCGAAAGTCCTCGATCAACCGTGGCCACGCGCCCTCAGCGCCATGCAAAACAACGCTGTCGGCGTGCTGCCCTGCCTCATCAGGCAACAGACTCACATGCAATCCGCCCAGCACCACTGGCACGCCTGCCGCCCGGTAGCGATCGGCCAACCGATAGGCTTCGTCGATCTGCGCCGTAAAGGAGGAGATTCCAACTAGATCAAACCGTTCCAGACTGTCCTCCGACTTGATTTCTTCCATCTCCCGATAGGCCACCTCGATATCGGGTGGAGTCAGTGCCGCCACCGTCAGCAGACCCAGACTAGGCAACGAGGCGATCACCTTCCCACGGTTTACGAATCCAGGTAACGTGACACCCAGTTCCGCCAATTCCCGTGTGCGCACCCGAACGCCACTCATCGCAATCAACCCGATTCTCATAGAGCACCGGCTTTCTTGTCAGACGCTAGCTGTATGGCATCCATCAGTTGTCTCAGGGTCCGCAACTAGGCGAGCCGTTCATCCTGAAAGCAGATACCCAGGCGCGTCTCCAGCACCGCCAACAACTGTAATTTGGCCAAGCTGTCCAACCCCAGTTCCCGCTCCAAGTCGGCGTCCAGTTCGACGCGCGTAACATCGCGTCGAAAACGTTCAGCCAGCAGGCCTCGCAATTCAGATTCTAGATTCGGGTGTTTCATGCTCAATAAGTCACAAGAATTTCGTTAATTGCTTGGGGAGTTGGCCCTATCCCAAGATTCTGAAAGACTTCGCCTCCTCACCTTGCCAGTTGGCGTTCGAGGCAAAGGGCCTGCGAGGCGCACAAAACGTTGCACCCGCAGCCGTGACGGCGCGTTTGCTCGCAGGCTCTCAAAAGTTTCCTGTAGGTCTTCGGTCCGAATGTCAGACGACGCCGGCACGACAAACAGGGTCGACAAATCGTTTCCGTGTGGGCCAGCCAAGGCGCCAATGCAAAACTCGGAGAACAGCGGGCTGGCATAATAGGGCTCGGCTTCCTCTGGATAGACAGTCTCCCCGGTGGCTCCTACGATTGCCTCTTTGAAGCGACCCGTGACGAACAAGAATCCTGCGGCGTCCATATGACCCCGGTCGCCCGTTTTGAGCCAACCCTCTTCAAAAGCGGCCGCCGTGGCCTCAGGATTCTTGTAATAGGCTCGCATCACGTTGGCACCTTGCACCTGGATCTCCTGGCTGGGTCCTGCGCGTACCTGGATGCCGGGCAGCGGCCGACCAACGGAGCCATTTCATCACGAATCCGCCTCGAGGTCTCGCTCGGAGTTTGTCCACGGTGTCGAGCATCGAGCGCTCCAGCCTCGATCAGTTCTTCCAGAACTTCGATATACAGCGCCTCCAGCAACGCAGGCACGGAAAGTGTGTGCGTGATCTGTTCTTCCCGCAGCGCCGCGACGAGGCGGTTTGGCAACAGGCTCCCCGGATACACGACCCTCGCCCCACAAGCGAGTGGTCCCAAGAGTCCCGCTGTCAACTCGAACATGTGCGCGGGCGGCAGCAGGGATAAAAAAGCATCTCCAGGCCGGGCCTGCCGCACCGCGATCAACCCATTCAAGTCAGCCAATATATTTGCGTGACTCAGTTCCACTGCCCGCGGATCTGCCGTGCTGCCTGACGTAAATGCCAGAATCGCCAACTCCACACTCGCGGTCTCGGAGGTGGCGTGCAGGAACCCAGTGAGCTCAGGCCTCGGCAGTTTAACACTCCCGGCCGATATATTTTCGACCGAACCCTCAGTCCTTTCCAATCGAACCAAATCCTCCGCAGCAAACGAAGGAATCCTGATCACCGATGCTGTGCCGCGGGTTTGCGCACTGAGGACAGCCGCCTTCGCATCGGCCATGGTCGAGATGGTCGCAATTGCGGCGGGAGGTGCCTCAACTGGAATCGGAACAACCACCAATCCCGCCTCAAGTATTGAAAAAAAGACTGCCGCCCACTCCGGTCTGGATTCCATATGCAGGAGCACCTTGTCGCCGTTCCGCAGCGCCCCCTGCCGCAGAAAATCGGCGCCCTTCAGCATGGCGCCATGGAGTTGAGAATAGGAGAACCCTCCATGGCGAGCCGCCTTGGCCCACTCAACGGCAGGTGCGCCAGGAAACAGGGAAGCCGATCGTCTAAGCAGGTCGGGGATCGTGTTCATGTTCCAGCCTCCCCAAATTTCCCTGAACGGTTAGTCGCTGGGTCGGTTGGAGGAATCCTTGTCGAGGCTCCGTAGGCGGCGAGTACCAATGCCATAAATACCGCACTGGCAGGGACTGACATCAAGTACTTCAATGGCGCATAGGCAGCGGCACCAAAGAGCGTAAGCGGCAAGAATATATTCCCAAAATTCATTGCCACAGAAGCCACTCGTTTGCCCCGCTGACCGAGTGCTGAAAGCGTCAGTTCCCTCGCCAGCAGCAAATTGAGAATGCCCAATCCAAAAAAAGCAATGTGACCCAGACGCGCCAACCGTCGGGATGTGGCTCCATATTCCCCCAGCCATCCCGGTACTGTCACCGGTCCGTCAAAGGACCACAGCCCCATGATCAATCCAGTGAAGGCTCCTAGCGCCGCACAAACCCATCCTATTTGTCGGTTCCGCGCGCCGACGCAGTTCTCCATCGCCGACTCCATGCCAGATGGAACTGCCGCCACCCCAACCAATCCCGCCTCAGAACTCGGTCGGAGCGGTTCCTGGCAATTTTTGGCATTCATACGTTACTTTCTAACACACACCCCAGGGGAGGTGTGCATCGAAAAATTGAACGTGTTATCAAAACTATTTTCGGTTCCCAGCGAGGGCGCGAGTCCATCGCAGGAAGGATGAGTCGTCCCATGTGGCGGTTTTCAAAATGAACTGGGGCCTCGTCGACCCAATGGGGAGCAGCGAATCGGATTTGGACTGGGCGGTTCGCAACCACGCACTGGAGCGTTGTTCTCGCGGCGGCCCAGACTCAGTCATCGGAAGCCGAGGAAGCGCTTGAGGCATTGTGCCGCCAATATTGGTATCCTCTCTACGCCTGGCTTCGCCGCAAGGGTCACAGTCCACACGAGGCGGAGGACATGACGCCGGAGTTTTTTTGACGACGCATCGTCACAAAACTCATATTCAAGGGTATCCATCCAGGTGAAGGAAGGTTTCGCACCTGGCTCCTTGTCAGTCTGCAAAATCTGCTCCTCAATGAGTACGATCGGTTGCACGCGCAGAAACGTGGAGGCGGCCGTCCGCATGTTCCATTGGAATGCCAGGACGCCGAAAATCGTTACTCGAAGGAGCTAACGCACGATTTGACGCCCGACAAGCTCTACGAACGCGCCTGGGCGGTGACGCTATTGGAACATGCTCTGACCGAACTTCAAGCCCAGTACGAACACTCAGGGAGAACTGAACTCTTTTTCGAGTTGAAAAGCTTTTTGCCAGGGGCGCTGAGCCACCGTCCCCATGTCGAGGCGGCTTCGCGTCTCGGCAAGAGCGAAGAGGCTGTTAAGATGGCCGTGAGCCGCCTGCGCCAGGACTATGGACGAGTTCTGAAGGAGGAAATTAAGCGTACTGTGTCAACTGCGGAAGAAGCACAAACAGAGTTGCGAAATCTTCTCGCCATCCTCGGCGAGTGACGTCTGATGATTCACGTGCCCATTCGCCAAGTTTGATTTTGCAACCCGTGTCGAACCGGAGTACCACCCGCCATGTTGGAATCCAACCTTAGCGAGCTTGATCGGGATGGTGGGGTTCATGTTCCTCCTGCTCGGAGTGGCCGCAGTGCTGTTTCGCCAAGATGTGCTCGGATTGACGGTTTTTGCCGCCGAAAAAACAGCCCGAAATGTTTCGGACGACTTGAAACGGCTTAAGTCAGTGGTCACCACGGTATCCAGGGATTCTCGGTTGCTGCCTTTCGTCGAAGCGGGCGAAACCAATGCACTTCGACAATTCCTTCAAGCACAGCACGAGCGCATCACCGCCGAATCACTTCGTTCGAACGGAGAGAGGTGGATGGATGGTGTGCCCTTTGAAAGCTGGAGTCTGTTCAACATGAACGGAATCCTGCTGGCGCGTTAGCCCGATTTGGAAGTTTCGCTCGACACCACGTATTTCGGGGATCGAAATCATTTTCTTGGAGCCGTGGAAAAATCCCGTGCATCCACGATTCCAGAAGCCCATGTCTCTCTTGTCTACTGGAGTCGGACGGACGACAGCGAGGACAAGTTCGGGATCAGCGTCGCGATCAAAGATGGCGACGGTAAACAGGGAAGCCTCCGGGCTGTGCTGATGGGGACGGTGACGACGTCCTCCACGCGAACCCTGGGCGATGCTCCCCGGAATGCCCACGTCGTCATGATTGGCAGCACCGATCGGCTGACAGATCCGCTTAAAAAGCGAAAATCGTACGTCGTGATGTCTCATCCCAGCTATCAGCGGGCCGATGAGGCGATCCGAATCGACGACCTCCCTTTTGATCCCGAGCAGCGGAGCCGCGGCTGGTATTTCGACCCAGTCCGGCAGAAGAAACCGTACTTTGCCGGGCCCTGGCTGGCTGGTGTAGCCCCCGTGCAGGGAAGTCATTTCTGGATCGTGGTTCAAAGGCGCGACCATGTCGGTTACGCACTGGTCACGGCGGGACTCATGGCAGCCGTGTTGGGATTGATCCTTCTCGTTTGGGGGTGGGTTCATGGAAGGCGAATCGCGGTAACGTAACCTCCTGGTCATTAATGCCGTCGTCTCAAAGGGTGGTCCACTGAGTGCCGTCGGTTAATTCTTCATCCGTCGCAATAGTCCTGGCATTTCCAGGCAAGTATTCTTGTTACCTCTCTGGGCGCATGCTTTTGCAGGGGAGTGAAAGGGGACGCTATGAACAGCTCGACATCCACTCGGACCCTTGAGATTCACGGGAGTCAGTTCAACGACACCGAGGCAACCGGTAAAATCGTAATGTCCGCAGCGTGTATTGGTCTTGGGATCTTCCTCCGGCCCATTAGGCTGAAAGTCGGTGCGACGGTCACCCTCCTGGCCGTGGGAGTTTTCTCATTGTATTCGCTTACAATAGGAAGCTCATCGGGTGGACCGAATGATGGTTCCCGTGACGCGTGGTATTTTACGATCGCCATCTTTTCCTTCATCATTGCTCCGTATTGTCCTTCTTGTTGTGAGCATGCATACCTCGACTTCGCTGAACGTAAGATCATCACCGTAATGAACTATGCATGGCATGAGACATCCAGGAACTGCCGTCCTTTGATCGAATTTAGCCACATCGTCGTCCGCCATTTGTGTCACCCAGGCGTCGAGGGGCCGGACACCTTTACTGGCAGTGTCGGATTGAAACCCCTCGATGGCGGCCCCATCGTTTGGGTCAAGGATTTCAACACCAACCAGGACGAAGTCCCGCAGGCTGCGGAAGAGTTTGCGAGGAGGCTCCAAAAGTTGACTGGATTACCGTTGTCCGGTCTCTAGATTAGAGATCCCAGATTGGGAGATCGCCTCCATCGTTGGCTTGGTGTTGATACTCGGTAGTGTGCCGGTATTTGTCTGGGGCTGCATGAATTACGCGGAAGGCTGGGCGGACGCCATCGCTTTCGGCGTCCCCAGACTTGCCTGAGCGGTTCCGTCGCAATGCCCCCTTGAACGAACCAGACGAGTCCACCTTCTACTCACCGGGCTCGAAGGGCTATACCGACTACCCATCACTGTCAGGCATACCTTGATCAAAACCCGTTTCCCAATGGAACCGTCCTCCTCGGTTGGTAGCGCAGTCAAGCCAATCGGGGCGCGTTTGACGCCGTGTCAGGGGTTAATCTTGGACGGATAGCGGCGTGCCAACCACTTCACGTCGGTTGGCGCAGCCTTGTCGTTGGGAGCGCTCCCGAACTTGTTGGGATCCATGCTCGCTGAATACTTCACCATGACGTTATCGATCCATTTTCGAGATTCCGCGTGACCATCGGCAAAATCAAACGTGCTGGAGTTCCCGTGAAAAACTGCAGTGGAATCGACGAGTTGAGCTCCCTTGAAATCAGTTGCCGGTGTTCCTTGACTCATGATCCAGGAACCGACGTTTTCGCCGCGCGGGTCGTTCTCTTCCACCCACACATACCGCTCACTGGGTGTGGTCAAGGAAGTCGTCTTAAAAATCTCCGCGACCTCACCGTTCATGGTTCCCACGCCTGACAAACTCACGTAGGTATATCCTTTGTTAGCCCGCAATTTGGTGCGCGTGTCGCCGGGACAATGGATAATGCCTGGGCTGGGAGCGTAATTGAACAGTGCTCCCTGCCGATAACCTTCTTCAATAGTCAATTGGATCCGACGCTCTGCACTGGTGCCGGCAGGAGACGTCGGGGGTTTTGGAGGGGAAGCGTAACGCCATGGAGTATCTCCCGTTCCGTTCTTGTTCTGCAGGAAGTTCACAAAGCGATCGGACTGGTCCGAGGAATACATGGTCCAGCCCAGGATCAACTGCTTCTGGTTGCTGAGACAGGCAATACCAGTGGCCTTCAGCTTGGCACGACCCAGCGCTGGCAAAAGCATTCCAGCCAAGATGGCAATGATGGCAATTACCACCAGGAGCTCGATCAAGGTAAAGCCCGATCGTACAGTCAAGCGAGGCACAGTAGTTTTCATGGATACAGTCACCACTGTGGAGGGTTCAACCCCGCTTGGCCATGCGAAAATGAACCCAATTCTCAAAGCGTCGCTTCAAAAATAAAAACCCCAGGGAGGAACCGGGGCTTGGTTTGGTGCAACCCGATACGGGATGCGAATGGTCACGGAAGGTCTGTAGATCCCATTAGCCATCGATCACATTCGCGCGCGGCGCCACGTCCTTCATTGAACGCCCATACCACCAGACTTTGGCCGCGGCGACAGTCGCCCGCGGCGAAGACTTTGGGGATCGTCGTATTGTACTTGCCATGATCCGCCTTGATGTTCGTGCGGGGATCCCGCTCGACGCCCAATTGATCGAGCAGGGGCTGCTCGGGCCCGAGGAATCCCATCGCCAACAACACCAATTGAGCAGGCACTACCCGGCTGGTGCCGGCAACGTCCTGAGGTACAAATTGTCCCTTTTCGTTTTTGCTCCAACGGATTTCCACCAACTCAACCCCGGCGACATTCCCCTGCTCGTCGCTGACGAATTTTTTGGCTGTGGTCAGATAGATACGGGGATCCTCTCCAAACTTGGCCGCGGCTTCTTCCTGACCGTAGTCGAGCTTGTATACCTTGGGCCACTCCGGCCACGGGTTATCCGCAACTCGCGCTTCCGGTGGTTTGGGCAGGATCTCCACCTGAACCAGACTCTTGCAGCCATGCCGCATCGAAGTGCCCACACAATCCGTCCCCGTATCGCCACCGCCGATCACAATGACATCCTTACCAGCAGCATCAATGAAGCCGCCATTGCGATGGCCATCGAGCACAGATTTGGTGTTCGCCGTGAGGAACTCCATGGCAAAATGGACCCCCTTGAGGTTCCGGCCTTCGATGGGCAGATCGCGCGGTTTGGTGGCGCCAGTGCAGACCACGACGGCATCGTACCCATCCATCAGTTCTTGGGCGGGAATATCGCGTCCCACTTCGGTGTTGCACACAAATCGAATACCTTCGGCTTCCATTAATTGGAGCCGACGCTCAACCACCCGCTTCTTATCCAGTTTCATGTTGGGGATGCCGTACATG
>SXGS01401286.1_pt1 | contig 11221 bp, 7 predicted proteins | sample 3174681 | NCBI WGS metagenome assembly SXGS01 (sample SAMN11356861, study PRJNA531348) | freshwater metagenome | isolation source: freshwater sample F1-80 | place: China: Fuxian Lake, Yuxi | collected 2017-12-25 | reverse complement strand
TCAGCATGCTACGTTTGACCGAAATTAAATTACCGTTAAATCATTCAGAAGACGCCTTAGCCGCCGCCGTGGTGGCTAAATTAAAAATCAAACCGGAGCAGTTGAAACAGCTGCATCTGTTTAAGCGCGGTTACGATGCGCGGAAAAAATCTGATATTCAGCTCATTTATACTTTAGATGTTGAAGTGGATGGCGAAGCTGCGTTGTTAACCAAATTTGCCAAAGATCAACATGTGCGGCCATCCCCAGATACCAGTTACAAATTCGTGGCGACAGCGCCAGAGCATTTAACTGAGCGGCCCGTGGTGATTGGTCTTGGTCCTTGTGGTTTATTTGCCGCCTTAGTGCTCGCACAAATGGGCTTTAAGCCGATTGTGCTGGAGCGCGGCAAAGAGGTGCGTGAGCGCACGAAAGATACTTTCGGCTTTTGGCGGAAAAAACCGCTGAATACGGAATCGAATGTGCAGTTTGGTGAAGGCGGCGCAGGGACTTTTTCGGATGGTAAACTCTACAGCCAAGTCAAAGATCCAAAGCATTATGGCCGGAAAGTACTGACCGAGTTTGTCGCCGCAGGCGCTCCTGATGAAATCATGTATGTCAGCAAACCGCATATCGGCACCTTTAAATTGGTGACGATGGTGGAGCAAATGCGGGCCAAAATCATCGAATTAGGCGGTGAAGTTCGGTTTAGTACTCGCGTTGATGATGTGTTAATTGAAAACGATGAAATTCAAGGCTTGATGTTATCCAACGGCGAGTTTCTGCGAAGCCGTCATGTGGTGCTGGCGGTCGGTCACAGCGCCCGGGATACCTTTGAAATGCTGTATCGCCGAGGGGTCTACGTCGAAGCAAAACCATTTTCGGTCGGCTTTCGCATCGAGCATCGTCAATCCATGATTGATGAATGTCGATTTGGCCCGAATGCGGGGCATCCGCTGTTGGGGGCTGCCGATTATAAACTTGTGCATCATTGCGAAAATGGCCGCACCGTTTATAGCTTCTGTATGTGCCCTGGCGGGACAGTCGTTGCCGCAGCGTCGGAAGAAGGCCGCGTGGTCACGAATGGCATGAGCCAGTATTCGCGAAACGAGCGTAATGCCAACAGCGCCATTGTGGTGGGCATCGATCCGGAGACTGATTACCCAGGCCATCCATTAGCAGGTATTGAGTTACAGCGTAAATTAGAAGCGCAAGCTTTTGTGCTCGGCGGCAGCAATTATACAGCCCCAGCCCAAACCATCGGTGACTTTTTAGCCGGCAATGCCTCCACTGAGTTTGGTGATGTCCAGCCTTCATACACGCCAGGCGTCAAACTAACCGATTTATCCGAAGTATTACCTGCGTTTGCGATTGCGGCCATTCGCGAAGCGATCCCCGCGTTTGATAAAGAAATTAAAGGCTTTGCTCGTCCAGAAGGATTGCTCACCGGCGTCGAAACTCGCACCTCCTCGCCCATTTGTATTAAGCGCAATAGCCAGTATCAAAGTATGAATGTCAAAGGGCTATTTCCGGCGGGTGAAGGCGCTGGTTATGCTGGCGGGATTTTGTCGGCTGGGATTGATGGCATCAAAGTCGCCGAGGCGGTGGCTTTAGCCATGCTCGCGTAATCCCGTTAATAAAAGGCTATGGGCTTGTGTCTGGTTCGTAGCCTGTTTAAGATGGACTTGGAAAATTTAAAGCCACCTATATGGTCGTCGTCAGTTTGCTCTGATGTCGGAAATGCCATAGGAAACTGACCACAGGAGTGAAGTGATGAAGAAGACCCTTTTCGCAGTTGCCGTGATCGCCGCAGGTGCTGCTGGCTATTATTATACCTTTGGCCCAGGCGCTGGTGCGAAAGATAGTGCCATGTTGGAGTTTGTGCCTGCCGATACGGTATTGCTGACGGCGCAACTCAAGCCAATCAATATGGCGGATTACCTATCGAGCATGGGGTTGTTCCCGCAGTATTATGGGGCTGAATCACAAAAATCAATTCAGGACCTGATGGCAACAACGACAGAGCCTGGACTGAAATTTGTCCTGTCTTTGGCGCTTGGCTATATGCAAGCTTTCGAAAAACCTCAAGATCTTGAAAAAATCACCGGTTTAAAACTGGCAATGCGCCAACTGATTTATATGGTTGGTGTCTCCCCTGTGATTAAATTGGAAGTTGCCGATGAAGCCGCGATGTGGGCGATGTTTGATAAAGCGGAAAAAGACGCTGGCTATCAGCACACCAAAGGGAATGTGGGTGCGGTGAACTATCGCCAATACAGCTTCCCTGTTGCAGATACGGCCCTTGATTTAGTCGTGTCTGTGCAAAACGGCTGGGCGACTATCACCCTGACGTCGAGCAAACTCGATGCCGCCAATTTATCGATTGCACTGGGGGCAACAAAGCCAGCGCAAAACTTGGTGAACTCTGGCAAGTTCAAAGAGCTGAGCACCAAGTATCAGTTAAATAACGACTCGTTTGGTTACTTGAGCACGCAAGAGCTGGTCAAAGCGCTCAACAGCAAAGATGGCAACCAACTCGCCAAAGACGTTGAAGCCTTATTCGGCGCAGAAGCGGGTGTGGCGTTAGCGGACTGGCGTGATGCGGCTTGCCAAACTGATACCAATGCGATTGCCGCAAGCTGGCCTGGTTTGTTTATTGATAGCAACTTCACACTTGATGCCAGTGGTATGCAAGGAAATAGTCGCATTCAGATCCCAACCACCAATAAAGTCACTATCGAAGGCCTGAATTTATTGCGCGGTTTTATCCCTCAACAACAATTGCAATTGATTGGCGATAAGCAAATGATGCACTTTGCGCTGGGCTTGGATGTCGCTCAAGTGGCCGCTGGCGTCGGTAAATTATGGGAAGGGGCCACGACCACCGCCTATACCTGCCCTGCCTTAGTGGCAATGCAAACTGAGTTAAAAGCGGGCAATCCAATGGGCGCGCTAGCAATGGCGGGCATGGCCGGTGGTGTGCAGGGAGTTTCTCTGTCGTTAAATGCCCTGAAAATGGACGCTGCCACGCAAATGCCGACCGAAGTCGATGCCGCACTAGTGTTAAGCGTCAACAATGCGCGGACCTTCTTTGAAGGCATCAAAGCCATGGCACCGCCACTGGCCACGGTGACACTGCCTGCCGATGGTGCTGAACTGGACTTAACGACAGTGATGCCAGAGTTGGCGATGACAGGGTTAAAGCCAATGTTGATCGCAACCGATTCGCACGTCGCCGTGTATGTCGGTGAGCAAGGCAAAGCGCAAGCCCAGAAAGCCGTGACAGAAAAGCTGGCGAAAACTGGCTTAATGGCGATGGGTATCGACTATGCCAGTTTCTTTGGCCTGTTGAAATCATCGATGGAAGCCACCGGTGAACCGTTACCGGCCGAAGTTGAAAGCATGTTGAACATGAATATGAAAAACAGCACGGTGATGGATGTGAACGCCAACGGTTTGGTGGTGACATCGACTGTGAAAATGGCGGCGCCAGCCAGCAAATAACCGCATGCTTGCGGGCGCTGACATCAGCGCGCAATATCACCAAAGCCAGTCGAGGTCGACTGGCTTTTTTATCCCAAGCGCGTCAAGACGTGTTTGGGATTGATCTTCTCACGGGCGCTGATTACGCTACCCCCAAGCTTTAGCAGAGAGACTGAACGGATGACCGACGTGAATCATGTGTGCGATAGCGATGCTGCGCTACGATTGGACAATCAATTATGTTTTGCGCTGTACTCAACATCATTAATGATGACCAAGGCGTATAAGCCGTTTTTGGACACGATTGGGCTGACTTATCCTCAATATTTGGTGATGCTGATCCTTTGGCAACAAGATGGCATTGGCTTAAAAGATATTAGTGAACGGTTATTTATTGATTCTGGGGCGTTGACACCTGTGCTTAAACGCATGGAGGCGATGGGGTTGTTGACGCGAGTTCGGCCCGCCCATAACGAACGCTCGTTAGAAATTAGCTTAACCGCCGAAGGCCGAGCACTGAAAGCGGCGGCGGCCACGGTCAATCAACAAATTGGCTTGCAATGCGGTGTCGCCTTCGCCGATATCGCCAAACTTCGCGATGAACTGCAGCATCTGCGGGGACAAATTCAACAAACCCTGCGCTAAACCGCCAGTTACACAAAGGCGGCCAAGACCAATTTGCAGCCGAGTAATGCCATGACGCCGCCAGCGGCACGGTCGATGCCGGTTTTAAATTTTAAATAGGTTTGGCGCGGCGCTTCTGCGGATAACAGAAAGGCCACCAGCACGTACCAGCCGCCATCAATCAATAATGCCGCTGTGGGCAATACAGCATAAAACCACAACGGGATTTGTGCCGGCAACAAAGCGGAAAACACGCTGGCAAACACGATCGCGGTTTTCGGGTTACTTAATTGGGTGAATAAGCCTTGGCGAAACGCTTGCAACAGCGTGACGGCAGGGAGCTGACCGTCCGTGGTTGATTGCATCTGCAGCGGGGCTTTGGCATGGCGAATAATCAACGACGCGATGTACAGTAAATATAAACCTCCGGCCACTTTTAATACCAAAAAGGCCATCGGCATGGCGGTCAAAACCGCATGTAAGCCAAGCAACGCCAGTAAGGCAAAAGTGCCAGCGCCAAGGCCCATGCCACAGGCGGTGGCTAACCCATGCTGACGTGACAAGCTCATGGCATTTCGTGCCACTACAATAAAACTGGGACCAGGACTTACCGCGCCAACCGCTAACGCCGCAGAAATTGCGAGCACCGACCACATTGCATCCATCATTGATTCCTCCCCATCACATCGTCGCTTAAGGTAAAGCCTCAAGCGGTTTTCTGCAAGCCTGTGAATAGTCAGCTGACGTGTAACCTTGGTGGCTGTCCCAGCGGCCGGAAATGCATATAGCGGTGCACAAAAGTCTTGTCTTCTATCTTATTATAGTATAAATACTATATGAAATTGCTTAGATAAGCATCACAGGAGTGGTTTGTGTTCGAGATCCGCACGCAGCAAGGTTTATCCGTCAACATCAGTCCGATTGGCGCCACCGTGTGTTCTATTCAGTTGCATGGTCAAGAATTGACGTTAGCTTATACGCAAGAAGCGCAATATGTCACCGATCCGTATTATTTGGGTTCGACAGTGGGCCCTTATGCCAACCGGATCCGCCAAGCGCAGTTTCCATTGGCAGGGCGCCAAGTGCAGTTAACCGCGAATGATGGCGCGCATTGTTTACATGGCGGCAGTGCCGGACTCAACCATCGCGTGTGGCAAGTGGATGACCATCAAGTCGACCGCTTGACATTAAGTTGTGAGGTCACCGCGGGTGAAGGCGGATTTCCCGGAAACCGCAAGATTTCTTGTCATTTTTGCGTGCAACACACGGAGTTGCAGCTGCAATTTACCGCAACCACTGATGCAAACACCGTGCTGAACCTCACCAATCATTGCTATTTCAATCTCGATGCCGATGCGACAGACGTTGCTGGGCATTGGTTGCAAACAGATCTCACGCATGCGCTGGCTAAAGATGCAGAAGGGTTACCTACAGGTCAATGGCATGAGGTTGCAGAGTTATGGCCCGCATTGCAAGGCGGCCAAGTGTTAAGCGAGATATTTCAACAGTTTGGCGCGCTTGATCATTGTTTTATCGTGCCGAATTATACCCGGCAATTGCGCGAAATGGCGACATTAAGCGCTGCCGATCGCTCATTACAGCTCACCGTGCTAAGCGATTTACCCGGCTTGCAAATTTATAGTGGCGATGGCCTCGGTGCACCGTTTCACCCGCGACAAGGCATTTGTTTAGAAGCCCAATTTTGGCCCGACGCGCCCAATCAACCGGCATTTCCATCAACGGAATTAGCGGCGGGCCAGACGTACCGCCAGCAAATTATCTACCGTTTTCAGCGGACGCCCGGCTAAGTTTTGCGTGATAAATAAGATAAAAAAGTTGCAGTCGGCGCAACTTTGCAGTATTTATATGATAAATATTCTAATAAGACGTTTTCGTTAAAAACACAACACTCGACAATGACAGGGGAGTTCGAAAATGACCAGAGCGAATCCATTCGCGTTTAAACACTCGGCAGTATGCCTTGCAGTCGCAGGGGTGCTGAGCACCTACTCGGTTGCAGCGCAGACGACCAGTGCAGATGCTGCTAAAGCCACATCCACAGAAGTTGAAGTGATCGAAGTTCGCGGCATCCGTAGTAGTCTGAAAGCCTCGATGGAAGACAAGAAAGAATCCAGTTTAGTGTCTGACGGTATCGCCGCAGAAGACTTAGGTAAATTTCCAGATTTAAACGTGGCGGAGTCGCTGCAACGGATCACTGGCGTGTCAATTGACCGCAGTGGTGGTGAAGGTCAAGCGGTGACCATTCGTGGTTTCGGTCCGCAATTCAACACCGTGTTAGTGAATAATCGTCAAATCGCGACCGATTCGAATGGTCGTGAATTCAACTTTGATATTCTGGCGTCAGATCAAATCACTGGCGCTGACGTGTTTAAAAGCAATAGCGCCAAGTTGCAAGAAGGCGGTATCGGCGGCACTATCAATGTGAAAACAGCACGGCCTTTTGACTATGACGATTTTAAAGTCGCCGGCTCAATCAAAGGCATGTATGAAAGTTTGTCAGAAAAAACCTCGCCTGCGGCCTCTGTGTTAGTGACCCGCAACTGGGACGACAAATTTGGTGCTTTATTGGCGGTCAGCCATCAGAAACGGGATGTGCAGATTAATCAAATCGCCACAGCCGGTTGGCGTTCCGGTCAAACCATTTCCAATAAACGCGATGGCGTGTTGTTTACCAATGCTTATATCCCAAGAAACTGGGACCAAATCATCGATCAGCAAGAGCGTACCCGTGATAACGCCAGTTTAGTGTTGCAATACGCGCCGTCTGAAGATGTGACGGTGACAATGGACGGTTTAGTGTCACGTTTTGAAGTGGATTCGCAAGTTACCGACTTGGCGTCATGGTTTGAACCAGACCGGGTTGGCAGTGCGACCATCGACCCTGCCACTGGCACCTTATTGACCTTCTCGCAAGAAGTCGGTTTACACCAAGGCAGTGGCGATCCAGCCACCGACTTCGTGTCTCATACTCGTAACTCTCGCGACGTCAGCACCAATGCGCTCGGCTTGAATGTTGAGTGGAAAATCAACGACCAACTGACTGCGAACTTTGATGCTTCGAAATCGGATGCAGAAAATGACCGCGCTGGCCGCGATCGTTTTAACGTCGTCGGGATGATCAACAGTTATGCCTTTGACGGCACTGGTTCAGTCCCTACCGTGAAACACAACGGCTTTGGTGGCAGCACATTACCCGCCGCTAGCTTAGCGCGGATGCACTACAACGAAAAAGGCAACCAGTTTACTGACGAAGACAAGTTAACAGAATTGAAAGCCGATTTTGAATACGTCGCAGAAAAAGGCGCACTGCAAAAAGCCAATTTCGGGGCTTATCGTCAAGAGCGGGAAAAATCGAGCTTCCAAATTTATGGCGGCGAGTGTTTCTACTGTGGTTATTCGCAGCCTGCGCCAGTGGGAACCATTAATTTTAGACCCTTTACAGCCAAGAATTTCTTCCCAGGTTTAATCAACACGTTCTACACCTATGACGGTGATGCCGTGGTGAAATACTTGGCGGATACTGGCCACCCAATTAAGACCTCGTTACAGAATAACCGTTACACCATCAACGAAGATGTCACCAGTTTGTACATGGATTTCACCCTTGCCTATGATCTTGGGGATATGCCATTAACGGTAAATTTAGGCGCTCGCTATGCCCAAACCGCGGTTGATGTGGCGGCAGTCCAAAGCTTTGTGGTGGATATTGTGCCGACCGCAGATGCGACGTTATTCCAAAACGTGTTAGGCCCTGCGACCAATATTAATCAAGGCACCAAATATGCGAACTTGTTGCCAAGCTTAAACGTCAAGTTAGAAGTGCAAGAGGATATGATTGTCCGTTTTGCCTCTTATGATTCAGTGACGCGGCCAACCATGGGGCAAATGTCACCGGCGACCACATTCAATGAACCCCGTCGTCAAAACTTAACGGCCAATGGCGGCAACCCAGCGTTGAAGCCGTTCCGTGCTGACAACTGGGATTTGGCGTACGAGTGGTATTACCAAGACTCGAACATGTTCAGTTTCACCGTATTTAGCAAAGAAGTGGAAGACTTCATTGTGACCTTGACCGGTCAAGAAACTTACAACATGACCGCGCGGACTGGCCCTTCGTATAACTGCGTGAGCTCGCCGTTATGTAGCAGTGGTGTGGTTCCAACCACCGCTGAACTGAATGGTTCTAGCGAAGTGTATACGGTGAGTCGCCCGCAAAACGGTGAGTCTGCACAGATCACAGGCTATGAAGCGGCTGTGACGCACATGTTTGATAATGGCTTTGGTGTCACGGTGAACGCGACCGTGGTGGACAGTAGCCTCAGTGTCGGTGCCGATACCACGCAAAGCTTTGCGTTAGAAGGGCTTGGCGATTCGCAAAACTTTATCCTGTTCTATGAGCAAAACGAATGGCAGGCCCGGGTGGCATTTAACAACCGTGAAGGGTTCTTGCGTCAACTGGACAACGGCTTTAACGGCGAACCGATCAATACTGAACGTTTTGGTCAGTGGGACATCAGCGCCAGTTATGACGTCAACGAGTACCTGACCGTGTTCATTGAAGGCATTAACATCACTGAAGAGGAATTGGTCCAGACTGGTCGCTTTAAAAACCAGATTTACTCTGTCGAAGACAACGGCTCCCGCTATGCAGTTGGTGTGCGAGGGGCGTTCTAGTCGCCCTGGTTAGCTGGGCTTAATGCCCAGCTTTTTTTGATCGCAAGTCAGCGGCGATGAAGCAGTTGGCTTGCGCTCAAGTTCGCGCAATACTGTGGTTCTTGCGTTTTTATCGGGTTAGGTATGACTAAAGCTATCAGTAATATTGTTGTGGTTGGCGGTGGCACTGCAGGTTGGTTGGCCGCAGCCCTTATCGCGTCTTATCATCAAAAATCAGATGGACCCGCTGTCACAATCACCTTGATTGAATCGGCAGATATTCCCACCATCGGCGTCGGTGAAGGCACTTGGCCGACGATGAAAAATACACTTCAGCAAATTGGCTTGTCGGAGCGTGACTTCTTTCGCAGTTGTCATGCGGCATTTAAGCAAGGCGGTAAATTCGTCAACTGGTGTCATGGCAACGGCGATTTTTATTATCATCCATTCACGGTGCCACTAGGTTATGGCCGCATCGATGTTGCACCTTATTTGTCGGATATTCGTGATTATGCCCGCCAAGCCAATATGCAGCATGAGCTCTGTGAAGCGGGCAAAGCGCCGCGCGCTGTGCATGAGGGCGAGTATCAAGGCTCGTTAAATTATGCCTATCACCTCGATGCGGGCGCGTTTGCGGATGTGCTCAAGCAGCATGCAAAAACAAAATTAGGGGTCTTGCATCGCGTGGCCACTGTGACGGACGTGCAAGTCGCGGACGATGGTCACATTGCTGGATTGCAATTATCTGACTCGCCACAGCCAGTGACGGCCGATTTGTACATCGACTGTACCGGCATGGCCTCGTTGTTGCTGGGTAAGACGCTGAAAGTACCGTTCCTCTCGGTGGAACATCAATTATTTAATGACCGAGCGCTGGCCTTGCAGGTGCCTTATGAGCACGCCGATTCGCCTGTGGCCAGTCATACCATTGCGACGGCGCAAAATGCCGGATGGATTTGGGATATTGGCTTGCCGCATCGACGGGGCACAGGGCATGTCTATGCCAGCAAGTTTTTAAGTGATGACGAAGCTGCGGCCAATTTAAAACGTTACCTCGGTCCCGCGGCAAACGGTTTAGAGCCTCGACTGATCCAATATCAAACTGGGTATCGTGAACGGTTTTGGCAAGGCAACTGCGTGGCGATTGGTCTGTCTGCAGGTTTTGTCGAGCCGCTGGAGGCCACGGCCATCATGCTGGTCGAAGTGTCTGCCCGTTATGTGGCTGAGAATTTGCCGGCAGATCAGAGTTTGATGCCGGTGGTTGCCAAACGATTTAATACGCAAATGCGCTATCGTTGGCAGCGGATTATCGATTTCTTGAAACTGCACTATATGCTCACGCAGCGACCAGAGCCTTATTGGCAAGCGCATCGTGAGATGGACACTTGGCCGGAAACGCTGAAAGAAGATTTGGCGGTTTGGCGCTTCCGGGGGCCGGCGGTCAGCGATTTTCAGGGGCCTCTCGAGTTATTCCCTGCAGCCAGTTATCAATATGTGATGTATGGCATGGGATTTTCTCCTGATTTTACGCGGCAAGCGCATTTGTACCGACAGCAGGCGCAAGCTGAGCAGATTTTGCGCCGTAATCATCAGCTCACGCAACAATTGCAGCAGAGTTTACCCAGCAATCGCGAGTACTTGCAGCGCTGGTTGGCGCAAGGGAGTTGCTGATGAACGGTTTTTATCACCTTGAGCAGATGCGGGCGCTGGGCGTGAAGCCTGATGCTGGTTTGATTTATGCGCGTCGTGCTCACTTATTGCCATTAACGATGGCCGATGTGGGCCAAGCGGTCTGTGATTTCCCGGTATTGATCAGCCGCAACAGTCAAGATGGCAGTTTAATGCTGTCGGCGTTAACTAGCTTCGTCCCCGGACATAATTTGCTCGCGGATGCTCGGGGTTGGCATGCCGTTTATCGCCCGCTGATTGTACAAGCCTATCCTTGTTACTGTGTTAGCAATGCGGGAAGACCAGAATTTGTGTTTGCGATGGATGATTCGGTGGTGACCACGGCCAGCCATCCTCTGGTTGATGCCACGGGCACTTTCTCTGCCGAAGCGCAGTGCTTAATGCAAAACGCCCAAGCGGTTTATGACAAGGAGCGGCAAACTTTTCTGTGCTTACAGCAACTGCAAGCCCTGCAATTATTACAAGCGATTGAACTGCAATTACAGCCAGAACATGGCGAATTGCAGCGCATTCGTGGCCTCATGACCATTAACGAAGATCAACTACATAGCCTCGATGGCGCCAGTTTAAAGGCGTTACAACAAGCCGGTGCTTTGCAACTGGCGCAAAGCATGCTCACTTCCCTTTTGCAATTGAATCGATTGATCCAACAGCATAATCAACAGGCTGCAAGTCTGGGAGTGAGCCGGATCCAAAAACTGAAAATTGAAATAGATCGCGACAGTGGTTTTCTTTAACACCCCGAAGATTGGTGGGTGTTTTTTGCATGTGT
>SXGS01241513.1_pt1 | contig 11221 bp, 10 predicted proteins | sample 3174681 | NCBI WGS metagenome assembly SXGS01 (sample SAMN11356861, study PRJNA531348) | freshwater metagenome | isolation source: freshwater sample F1-80 | place: China: Fuxian Lake, Yuxi | collected 2017-12-25 | reverse complement strand
GCAGAAGATCAGCAAGGGCGGCTATTCATCCAACAGGTTCAGGTGGGCAAGCGTACCTTCCTTATTTATCGTCGCTTCCAGAGTTCAAAAGAAGGGGCCCGTATCAAATCCACTTTCCGGCTCGCTGAGTTGTCCAATAAGTGCGAGATGAAAGTCGGTGGAGCCTTCGGTGATGGAGGGCCATTGACCATTACTTACAAAGATGCAGCTTCAACCGTAGGTGTGGTCACGCTCAAGATCAACTCCACCGACGGGACGCCGTGGACGGAAGAGGACGAGCGGGCGTTCCAGAAGCGCAAGCGACCCGCAAAGCCGTAGCCGCGAGGCGTGTTCCCGCTCTTGGCACGGCGCGGAGCAGTTTCCGCTTTACCTCGGCGCGACATTCTGACGTTGGCTGACGTTCCACGTGGAACTTTTTACAATGGTCGCGGTCAGAGCGTACCGCTAGCGCACCTTCGCCTTGAACTTCACCGTTCCGCTCTGGCCGGGGAGGATCGTGCCGGGCAGTTCCCACCGCACTACCACCGAACCGACCTCGTTCTCCGACACCGTGAAGTTCGAGGGCCGGTCGGACTGCGCCGAACCTTCCACGTACGCCAGCCGACCGCTCAGGCTGTCGCTGATCACAATATCGCTCACCGCCTTCGCGCCAGTGTTCGCGTACTTGATCGTGATCGTCACCACGTCGCCCACTTCACGCGGCCCGGTCGGGTCCACGCTCTTCGTCACTGTCAGCGGGACCAACATCGGGAACGCGGTCAACTGCTCCGGCTCCACCACCACGCCGACCACCTTCACGCCCTGCACCTGCCCGTACGCCTGTGGCCGGCTCGTTCCGATGAAGAACGCGGTGCCCACCTTGCCCACGAACGCGGACGGTTTCACCTTGCCCTCGAACCCGGCCGGCTTCGTCAGCGCGATGTCCACCATCGGCGCGTGCCGGTCCTTGAAGAACGAAGTGCCCATCGCGCCCGCGTGTGCCGCCACGCGAACCTGATGGTCGAAGCCGCCCGGCAGCATCTCGACGCGGCGGACCATGAATCGCGGCGAGACGATGCTGACCACGTTGGAAGTCGTCACCTTGCGGCGCCCGCCGATGGTGTACTCCACGCCCACATCGGTCGGGTTCAGCCCACCGAGTTGCCCGTTCGGCCCGATGCCGAGCGGGTTGCCCCGGTCGCCGCCGTCCAGGAACTGTTCTTCCTTCGGCACCTTCGGACCCAACAGCGGGTCGTATAGCGGTTGCGCGAGGTACGGCATAATCGGCGGCGCGACCGGCGCTCTCAGGAGCTTCTCGCCCGGAAGCAGAATCGTGCCTTCGACGACGTAGGACCGGAGTTGCTCAGGCGTCGGCTTCAGGTTTCCCACGCGAACGATCGCCATGAGCCGGCCGTTCGCGAGCGCCGCTTTAATCGCGGCATCGTCGGTCCCGTCGGGCATCTCCACCGGGTTGTTCGGACCAACCTCCGCGGGAAGCGCCTTCTCGGGGTCTTCGAGGTAGATGACCTTCGTGACAACCGCGCCCTTGAGCACACGCTCAATGTCGGCGTTTGAGAACGTGAGCGGGATCGGGTGATCCATGTACTTCACGCCGGGTCGCGGAATGAGCGTGCCGCGAAGTTCCACCTCTGGGTACAGCGACTTACCTGGGTGGTACGGTAGGTTCGATAGCTCAAAGCGATACGCATAGCCGGGACGCAGTCCCATCACGACGGGCGCGTCGTACATGCGACTGATCGCCGAACCGGGGAACGCGGTGACGCGCACGTCCTTCGGGACGAGAAACCTGGCCGCGACGAGCGGTGCCGGCACCGGTAGTTCCGCACGCGGTTGAAGCACGTCGGCACGTGGCATCGCGCCGAACGCCGCGACCCCAGCGGGTGGTCCCTGCGACGGAACCGGCATCGGTTGCGCGGTCGCCAGTCCCTGACCGACAGCCAGGGCGCCAAGCAACGTGAGGGTCTTCGCTTTCATGGCTTCCCTTCGGGCAAGTTCCATTGAAAGTCTCAGGTCCGCAAGTCGCAAGTCGCAAGTCGAAGACCCAAAAGCAGGCTTCTTCGACTTGCGACTTGCGACTTGCCGACTTGCGACTACTTAAGAGGCGGCGCCATCGGGCCAGGTGCCACTGGGGGCAACGGGCCGAGCGGTGCGAGCGGCAGGTCGGTAGGGACCGACGACGGCAGCGGGGGCAGCGGGGGCAACGCGGTCGGCGGGCGAACAGTCGCGGTACCGGGCGGGTTGAGCGGCAGGTCTGCCCCGACCTTGTTCTTCGGCATCGGTGTCGGCACTGGAACCAGTGGCCCCGGTCCCGGCATCGGCCCCGGCATCATCGGTGCGCCCGGCGGCGGTGCGGTCATCGCGGGCGAGACGCGGTTCTCCAGGTCGATGTTCCCCATGCGGATGATCGCCAGGATCGTCCCGCGGCGCTGCGCCTCCGCGACCGGGTCGGCACCCGGTTCGAGTCGCGTGGAGACGACCTCTTCCGCACCAAGGACCGTGTTGAAGTCCTGGTTGATCGGGTCCGGAAGGTACACCACCTTCACCACGAGGTTGCCAGCCTTGGCCTGGGCGAAGTCATCCGCGGAGAACGTCAGCGGCACCGACGAGTGGCTCAGGAACACCAGCGTCTTCGGGTTCCCCTGCGCCACTTCGAGCGTCGGGTAGAACGACTTGCCGGGGTGGTCCGGGAGAATACTTGTGAGCCGCAGCCGGTACACCGACGCTTGCAGGAAGTTGTACTCCTTCGGCGCGGTCAGCGCGGACGCCTCATCGTTGAAGGTGCCGTCCGGCAACTGCCACGTCACCTTCATACCAGCCGGTCCGGTGAAGTTGATCGAGGAGCGGCCGTTCGGCAGCCCCGGTCGTCCCATGCCCATCCCGCCACCGGTGCCCGTGTAAGCGCCGAGCGCGGCGACCGCTCCGGGCGGCCCCTGACCTGGCACGGGGACGATACCGGTGTTCGGCATGTTGGGCATCTGCGGGCCGTAAGGCCCGGCAGCCCCGTAGCCCGGAGGCAAACCACCGCCAGGACCATAACCCGGAGGCGGGCCACCGGGGCCACCGCCCGGAGGCGAACCGTAGCCGCCGCGACCACGATATCCGGGAGGCGGGCCGTAACCACCGCCGCTACCCGGGGGAGGACCGTAACCGCCAGCACCACCCGGAGGCGGGCCATAACCACCTTCGTAGCCCGGAGGCGGGCCGTAATTGCCACCGCCGCTGGAACCACTGCGGATGTTGCTACCAAGGCCGCCGCGAAGGATGTTGCCGCCAATGCCCGGAACGGAGCAGTTCGTGCAGCCCTCGTTCGAGGTGATTCGCGATGGACCGAAGCCCGACACGGGGCGAATCACACCGGCTTCACCGACCAGCGTGTTCCCGCCGGCCTGCTGTACGCCGCTCGGCGCGCCCCACGGCGCGGCCCCGCGAACGGCCATCACCGGCTCACCGCCCGGCCCCTGCAACCCGCCGACTTCCTTGCCGCGAGTTACCGTGCCGAACCCGCCGCCCTGTTGCGGTGGTTGTCTCTGGGCCTGCGATTCGGGGCTGACGCACCCGCCGCCGAACCCGGCCAATAGCACCAACGTGGTCGCGGTACGTTTCATTTTTTCCCCCCAAAGACCCAACGAACCGTTCGCTTCAGGAAAGGTTTCGACTGCGGCACGTTCCGAACTTTGCACAAACCCGGATTTGCCGGCACGAATGGAGCAACCGGAAACACCGGCGCGACACGAGTTGAGTAAGGCGAAGTGGCAGTAGGGAGAAGACGTGGGAGAAAAGCAAGAAGCGGGCGACGTTCCGAACGGCGGGAGTTGGGCCGTTGGGAACCGTCGCCCGCTTCGCGTGTTCCGACTCGAAATCGGGGGACAGCACGAGCGGGGGAGGGGAGAACTTACGCGACCAGGGCGCGTTCGGTGGTTGCAGTGGGGGTCTTGCTTTGGGCGCGGTCGGCGGTCATCTCTTCCTTGACGCGGCGGGTCAACTTGAGGACGAAGGCCAGGTCGCGGAGGAGTGCATCGGCCTCTTTGGTGGCAACGGGGGCAGTCGTGATAACGCGGGCGGTGCTGGTGATCGCGGTCATGTTATGCTTCCTTGCGGTTGAAGTTTCTTTCGATGAGAGATGGGAATGCAGGAGCCGTGCCACACCGCACCGGAATTCTTCGGAATCGCACCGAACGCTACGATTGCAAGGTATTCGCGCGATCGGAGGCGCTGAGACAGGTGCCCGCATTTCTTACGCGACCGTTGTAACCGTTGCGACTTCACAGAAAGTCTACATTCCGCAAATGGCGAAATTACAACCGTGCGTGAAGGTGGAGATGCGCAGGGAACTGGGAAGTGGCATTGCTTGTAAATGAGGGGTCGCGCGCTGTTTAGCGTTGGCCCCGACGGGGCCAACGCTAAACAGCGCGCGAAGTTCAAGAACTTGGATTGAGGAGGCGCGTTATGGCTCGTCCGTGACCACCACGGGCGCGGTCTTGGGTGCTTCGAGATCGCTCGTGTCGAGCCGGTTCTCGCTCTGGAGTTGCTTGAAGATGGCGACCGTTTCGCGGATGCCGTCCACGAGCGGCGTCTTCGAGATCGGGCCGAGATCGCGCTGAAACCCGTCGTCGGACAGGTCGTAAGCGATGGCGATTTGCGTGGTGCCGAAGGTGACCAACTTCGACGCGTCCGGCAACACGGTGGATAGCGCGGTATGGAACTCCTTCATGGCGATCACAGCACCGCGAAGGTTGTAGCTCTTCGCCCCGCTGTACGGCCGGTCCATCGCGTGGATGAAGGTTTTCGCCACGTCGTCCACGTACTGGAAGTCACTGAGGCCACCGAAGTTGATGTGATAGGGCCGACCGAGCAGCGCGGCTTTAATCGCCTTCGTCGGTTCGCTGGTCATGCCGAGATCGCGGCCAACGCCGTACACGGTCCATGGGCGCAGACCCACAGACGAGATACCGAAGTCCTGGAAGTAGATGCGGGCGTTGCCTTCGTTGCAGCACTTGAACACACCGTAGTGCGTGCTGGGCACGAGCGGTGCGTCGTCCGGCTGCGCGCCAGCCGGGTACTTGTCAGGTCCGCCGAACACCGCGGCGGAACTCGCGTACACGAGACGCTTCACCTGATCGCCAGCGGCCTTCACCGCCTCGAATACCGCGAGCGTGCCGAGGACGTTCACCTTCGCGCCCAGGAGCGGGTCGGCACGGCATGTCGGTACCTGCAACCCCGCAAGGTGAATGATGTGCGAAATCTTGTGGCTCGCGACCGCGCGCGAAAGAGTTTTCAGGTCGGTCACGTCGCCCTGTACGAAGGTGACCTTCGCGACTTCGCTTTCCGGCAGCACGAGCCGCAGCCTCCGGGCGTCTTCGCGCAGGTCGTACACCCAAACTTGCGCGCCGCGTGCGAGCAGGTTGCGGATGATCCACGCCCCAATGAACCCGTAACCACCGGTAATCAGCACGCGCATTTCGGCACTTCGTGTTTGGTGTTTAGTGTTTGGTGTTTAGGTATATGGTGTCCGCGAATCGGCCACGCGGTGCCGTGCACACCAAACACTAAACACGCGATTCAGGGTCGCCTTCGACCTTTTCCTGCGCGACTTTCGCGAGCGACACAAGCTTGTCGCCGTCACTCAGGTTCATCACCTTCACGCCCTGTGTGTTGCGGCCGACGATGCGGATTGCGCCCACCTTGCTTCGCGTTACCATGCCGTCCTTCGTGATGAGCATGATCTCGTCGCCGTCGCGCACGCTGGTGATGCCAATTACCTTGCCGTTCTTGGCGGTCACCTTCACGTCCTTCACCCCCAACCCGCCGCGATTCTGGAGGCGGTATCGCATCCCCGACGGGTCGCTTTCGGCTTCGCTCTCGCCGTCTGCGGTCTCGCTCGCCTCCGGCTCGCGGCTAACCTCCACGTCGTCGCTCTCGTCGCTCTCCGAGTCGTCACCCTCTGGCGTCGCGGTGTTCACGCCGAACGGAGTGCGCTTGCCGTAACCGTTCTCGCACACGGTCAGGAGCAATCCATCTGGGTCCGCGACCACCATCCCCACAACGATGTCGTCCTTGCGGAGCTTGATGCCCCTCACCCCGCGAGCCGTGCGGCCCATCGACCGTGCGTTCGATTCGCGGAACCGAATCGCCATGCCCTTTTGCGTGCTGAGAATGATCTCGTCGCCCGGCTTGGTGAGCGCGACGTTGATGAGTTCGTCGCCTTCGTCGAGCGTGAGGCCGATAACGCCGCCGGCCCGCACGTTGCTGTACGCCATCAGGTCGGTCTTCTTCACCGTGCCCTGGCGCGTCGCCATCAGCAGGTGAGAACCCTCGGCGAACTCGCGCACCGGCACGATGCTCGTGATCTTCTCGTTCTCCGCGAGCGACAGCACGTTCGCGATGCTGCGCCCCGCGTTCGTCCGCGCCGCTTGCGGGATCTTGTACACCTTGAGCCAGTACATCCGGCCCGTGTTCGCGAAGCACAAGAGATAGGCCTTCGTGCTCGCAACGAAGAAGTGTTCGATGAAGTCGTTGTCGCGCAAGCCGCCCTGCACGCCCTTCCCGCCACGACCCTGGACGCGGTACTCCGTCAGTGGCATCCGCTTGATGAAGCCCTCGTGCGTAATCGTGACGACGTTTGGTTCGTCCACGATCAGGTCTTCCATCTCGACGTCGCCGTCGCCCTCGGCAATCTCGGTGCGTCGGTCGTCGCCGTACTTGGCGCCCATCTTCTCCAGGTCGTCGCGAATCACCGAATGGATGTTCCGGTCGTCCGAGAGGAGCGTTTCGTACCCGCGAATGAGGTCGCGGAGTTGCATGTACTCCTTCAGGATTTCGTCGCTTTCGAGCGCCGCGAGTTGGCCGAGTCGGAGGTTCACGACGGCTTCCGCTTGTTGCTCCGTCATCTTGTATTCGGCCACGGTGCCGAGTTCGCGCTGCAGCGCGTTGAACGCGGTCGCGCCGAGCGCGCGTTCCATCATGCTCGCGGGCACCGCCAGCCCTTGCAGCCGCTCCTTCGCCTCGGTGCGGTTGGCCGAACTGCGGCAAATCTTGATGACGTTCTCGATGTCCGCGATCGCGATGAGTTGCCCTTCGAGCACGTGCCCGCGGCGCTTCGCTTCGCGTAGCAGGAACTCGGTCCGCCGCCGGATCACGTGAACGCGGTGGTCGAGGAACTTCTGCAGCATCTCCTTGATGGTGAGTTCGCGCGGGCGGCCGTCCACCAGCGCGAGCATGATGATGCTCACCGTTTTCTGGAGTTTCGTGAACTGGTACAGTTGGTTCAGGATGAGGTGTGGGTCGCCCTTGTTGGTGAGTTCGATGACGAGGCGGACTGGTTCCCCGTTGCGGGCGCTGGACTCGTCGCGGACCCCGCGAACGTTGAGGATGCGCTCGTCCTTGATGAGTTGCCCGATTTCCTCGGTAAGCGCATTTCGCGTGACCTGGAACGGCACTTCGCGAATGATGATGACCGGTGTCTTGCTCTTGCCCTCGTCGACGATGTCGGCACGAGCGCGGAGCGTGATCCGGCCGGCACCGCGCGAATAGGCGTCGATGATCCCCTGCCGGCCCATGATGATGCCACCGGTCGGGAAGTCCGGCCCGGGGATCAACTCGATGATGTCCGCGAGCGTCGCGTCCGGTTCGTCGATGAGCTTGACCAGTGCCTTACAGACTTCGCGAAGGTTGTGCGGCGGGAGGTGCGTCGCCATGCCGACCGCGATGCCGTCGGAGCCGTTCACGAGCAGGTTCGGGAACTTCGCCGGCAGCACGAGCGGTTCGCGGTACTTGCCGTCGTAGTTGTCGATGAAATCGACGGTGTCGCGTTCGAGGTCTTCGAGCAGTTCGCCCGCGGCTGGCGTGAGTCTTGCTTCGGTGTAACGGTGGGCAGCAGGCGGAAGCCCGGCGATGGAGCCGAAGTTCCCCTGCCCGTGAACGAGCCGGTATCGCAAGTTCCAGTCCTGGGCCATGCGGACGAGCGAGTCGTAGATCGAAGCGTCGCCGTGCGGGTGGTACCGCTTCATCGTCTCGCCGATGATACCGGCGCACTTGCTGGTCGAAGAAGATGGCCCGAGACCGAGGTCGTTCATCGCGACGAGGATGCGGCGCTGCGACGGCTTCAACCCGTCGCGTACGTCCGGCAGCGCGCGGCTGATGATGACCGATTGTGCGTAAGTGAGGTAACTGTCGCGCAGTTCGTCTACGATGTCGAGCGGGTTGACGACGGCGAGTGCGGCGGGTGGGTCATTGGGATTGGTCGGGGGTGTTTTGGCGGTGGCCAAAGAAGGCTCCTTCGAGTGCGCTCCGCGGCCGAAATGACGGCTTTTTCGTGACGACTGACGTTCCGCGAAGAACTGTGGTATTTTAGGAGAAACGGCTCTTACGAACCAGCACCGTAGCCCGCGATGCGGCCCTTTTTTCCGGGTCCGAAGTTCAATCTGGGTAGACTGTTCGGACGGGCCTCGAACATTGCGTTGCGGAACCTCAACCCGACAGGATGTGTCATGCGTTCAATTGTGCTATTTGCCAGCTCCGCCACGCTCGTGTGGTGCGGTGTTGGCGCGGCCCAACCGACCCCGAAAGATGGTGCGAAGGCGACCGCCGCGGCGGAGTTGACCCGCACGAAGGCGCTCAAGGCGAAGGTGAGTGTCGCCTTCACGGACGCGCGGCTTGGCGAGGTGTTGAAGGAGTTCGCGGCGCAGGCCGACATGCGGTCGGATGCGCTGGTGATGTGGGCGTATGGTCCCGGCTTCCCCTACTCGCAGAAGGTGACGTACGCGTGCAAGGACAAGACGATTGAGGCCGCGCTCGACGAGTTACTCACAAAAGCCGGGGGCGGTTTGGGCTACGTCGTGGTGTCGAAAGAGGGCGACAAGCGCGACGGCTGGGTGCTGCTGAACACGACCGGTGAACGCGGCACCGAGTTTCCGCCCGCGACCGCGGAGGAAGAGGCGGCCGCGACTGAGCGCCTCACGCTCGCGAAGAAGTTGATCGACGGCAGCAAACCGGACTCGGCCAAGCCGGTGCTGGCGCTCATCACCAAGAAGTATCCGAACACGAAGGCCGCGGCCGAAGCGAAGCAGTTGTTGGAGAAGATCGGGAAGTGAAGAAAAGTAGTAGTGGGTCTGCGCTAAAGTGTCACAGGCGTGGCGCGGGTTGTCCCGCCCTTACAGGGCGAAAACCAAGACACCACGCCTGTGACACTTTAGCATCGACGCACTAGTAGGCACACTCCGTGTGCCGTTGCGATACCTCGCGTGAAGCGACGGCACACGGAGCGTGCCTACTACTTTGGGAGACCATCCGTGAGCGGCATCTGGGGGAGCCGTGATGTGCCGTGGATCCCACCGGAGTTGGCGGATCCAGACGGTTTCGTTGGCGTTGGCGGCGACCTGAAGCCGCCGACGCTGCTCCGCGCCTATGCGGATGGCGTGTTCCCGTGGTTCAACGACGGCGACCCAATCTTGTGGTGGTCGCCGGACCCGCGCGGCACCATCGAACTGTACGCTGACACTTCGACGCACCCGGACGCTACGCCCGGTTACGGTGGGCTTCACGTCTCGCGCCGGCTCGCACGCACCATTCGTTCCGGGAAGTTTCGCGTCACGGTGAATCAGTGCTTCGAGCGGGTGATGCGCGAGTGCGGCGAGCGCCGACCCGAGGGCACGTGGGTGGACGCGGGTGACATGTTGCCGGGGTACGCCGAACTGCACCGACTCGGTTACGCGCACAGCGTGGAAGCGTGGATCAAGGTCGAGGGTGAAGATCCAGACGCGTGGGAGTTGGCGGGCGGCACCTACGGCGTGTGCATCGGCGGGCTGTTCGCGGCGGAGTCGATGTTCTACCGCGTCACGGATGGCTCGAAGGTAGCACTGGCGGCACTCGTGCAGCGCTTGCGTGACCGCGGCTTCGCGCTGTTGGACGTGCAGATGAAAACAGAGCACACAAGCACGATGGGCGCGAGTGAGATTCCGCGCGCCGAGTACCTGAAGCGATTGCGGAAGGCGATCGCGATGACCGGCGTGAGCTTCGCGTGAGTTGCTCAGGTTCGGCCTTGCCAGTATCCCGGCTCGCGGCTGGCGTGAGTGACGGCCACAACCAATACGTCGCCCGACGGTTCGACGCGATACACCACGCTGTACGGGTATCGTCGCAACCCGGCTTCGCGGAACTCGTCGTCGTACCATCCGTACCGGTCCGGTTGAGCGGCAATCACGTCGATGACGTGATCGACCTCGGCGACGAACCGCTGCGCGGCCGACTGGCTCCGCTGCTGATACCACGTGATGGCCGCTTGGTATTCCTGTTGTGCGTCGGGGTGGAAGGCGACGTTAGCCATTGGGCGAGTCACCGGCGTCGAGTTGTGCCTGAACCTGTCGGCGCACCTCGTCCCACGAAACTGGCTTCACCTTCCCGGAATCGACCTCGGACGCACGGCGACGAAGTTCCGCGGCCCACTCAGGGTGCAGCGAACTCGGCGGCGACGTCAGCGAAGCCGCGAGCAGTTCGGTCAGTTCCGCGCGCTCCGACTCAGATAGAGCGAGCGCGGCGTCCAGTATTTCCGCGACCGTTTGAGACATGCCCCCACCTCGAACAAAGAGACTTCTATCGCTGCTTGAATGGTATCACGAGGCGTGGAGCCAACCAATCGCGACTTCGTGCGCGAGGTCCGCGAGGTGTTCGAGCAAGTCGGCTTGCGTCTCACCTTGCGTCCAGTAGTCGGGATAGTCTTGCAGGTAGCCGAGCCACGCGTCATCTTCCTGCCAGTAAACGTACTTGATCGTTTGCACCTCCGCAATCGCGGGTGGCGATGTCGGTTACCTCCCCCACGGCCTTATCTTAGTTGTTGTCCAGCACCTTGCCCGTCCCGCTACAGGTGGGGCACTCAATGGCTGCTGATCCGGACCCACCACACGATTGACACGGGATTGGTCGAACGCCTCCCCCGCCCCGACTCCCGGACCCCCTACAGACCGCGCACGGCCCAGTCTTGCGACCCGACCCGCTACACGCTCCACAGTTCTTCTTCCCCGTCTTCGGGCCCTTCGTGGTTTCTCCGCAACCCGCGCACGCGAAGACGCAAGGGATACAAGTGGACAACAGGAACAGTCGCCGGTCACAGACACTTAACTGCCTTCGACGTGCCATCGCTGCCTCGCTCAGGTTGGGTCACTTAACTTGTGGTGTGAGTCGCGTTAATGTTCAGGTCGGTCGCGCAACGTACCCGATCACCTCGCTG
>SXGS01649891.1_pt1 | contig 11224 bp, 19 predicted proteins | sample 3174681 | NCBI WGS metagenome assembly SXGS01 (sample SAMN11356861, study PRJNA531348) | freshwater metagenome | isolation source: freshwater sample F1-80 | place: China: Fuxian Lake, Yuxi | collected 2017-12-25 | reverse complement strand
GACTCACCGGTCAGCAGCAGCGGGGACGACTCACCGGTCAGCAGCAGCGGGGACGACTCACCGGTCAGCAGCAGCGGGGACGACTCACCGGTCAGCAGCAGCGGGGACGACTCGTCAGTTCTCGCTACCGGCCGAAACGCTGCGGTGGCGACGTGCGGCAAGCGGGGCCGTGCTAGCGCCGGCCCCGGAGGTGTAATCGCCATCGCCTACCACGATGCTGACGGCAAGGCGCTGGGTTTCGCGACGGGGGTTGTCGGTGTAGACGGGATTGAGGCCGGCGTGTGGTACGCGGCAGATGCGGCGACGGGGAAACTCGTGCCGTGGTCCGGCTGAGATCGCCCCGGCGGTCAACAACAGGGGTGCGGCGATGGGCGACACGGTTGTTCGGTGTGTGACGATCCCCGTTGCGGTTCCGATGGGGACCGACCCGGCGGGCGCGCCGTGGACGTGGGCCAGTTTCGACGCGGCGATGCGGGACGCCTTCCGGCTCTCGACGGACCTCGCGAACTGGGCGGTCCACACGCTGTTCCGGCGCGACACGCCGGGCGCGCCGAAGACCCCGGACGCGGTGCGGGTGCGGTCCGAGACGAACCCGGATGGGTGCTACCTGTACGGCGAGGCCGGGGGGAGTTTCCCCGGCTGGTCGGAGCGGGTGGCGGGTGCGACCCAGAGCGCGCAGTGCGTGTTTCAGGCGGTCCACAAGAAGTACCTGCAGGACCGGTTCGCGATCCAGGTGCGGCACGAGTCGGCGCTGCTGACGTACCGCTACCCGTACCCGTTCCCGGTCCACAACGCGAGCTGGCACCCGGAGTACGAGCACGGCAAGAGCGCGTGCGTGACGCTCGCGGTGCCGGGGGTTGGGCGGGTCGCGCTCGCGCTGAAGACGCGGGCCGGGTTCGGGCGGCAACTGGCGATGTTCCGCCAGTTGTGCGACGGCACGGCGAAGCGGGGCGAGGCGGCCCTGTACCGCGACCGGAAGGAGCTGTTGCTGCTCAAGATGGTCGGCCACTTTCCGCGGCGGGAGCGGACCGAGGCGGCGAACGTGTGCTACCTGCACACCGACCCGAACGCCCTGCTGGTCGCGGAGATCAACGGGCGGTCGGTGGCGGTGACGAACGGGGACCACTTGCGGCGGGCGCACGCGGTGATTCGGACGGTGGCCGACCGGCACCGGCGGTTCCTGCAGCGGGTCGGCGAGGACAAGAAGCGCGAGGTGCGGATGGACCACGCCCAGCGTGCGAACCTGGGCGCGCGGGTCAAGGCCCGGTGCGGCAAGCAGCGCGCCCGCATCGACACGGCGGTGAAGCAGATCGCGGCGCAGGTCGCCCGGTTCTGCGAGCGGCAGCGGGTCGCGCTGCTGGCCTACGACGATTCGGTGAAGGACTACCTCCCGGACGGGTTCCCGTGGCACGCGCTAAAGACGCGGATCACGCAACTGTTCGTGGGGGAGATGGGCGGGGAGCTGGTTGACGGTCAACCGCTCCGAGGGGTTCCCGAGGGCAAGGAGCGTCAGTCATGGTTGGAGCTGGCAAAAAACACGGCGGCGACGGGGCGAAAGGTGCTGGCGGGCGCGAACCGCTCCGGCTCGCACCCGGCGGTGACGCCTCCGACGAACTCACCCCCGAAACGCTCCCGAGCGCCGAGGAGCAGGTCAAAGAGTGCCAGGTGATGAACCTGCAAACGCTGCGCGAGGTGTTTGCGCAGCGGAAGGGGTTGAGCAAGAAAGAGGCGCGCGGGGCCGGGCTGGTGTTCCGGGGCGTGTCGGGGCAACTGCGGGCGGTGGAGTACGGGCAGCGGGAGTGAGTTGGGGCGAGATTCGCGAGCGGTCCGGCGGTGAACGTGTAGCCGCGGACCGCTCGCACGAACCGAACACAAGGAGTCATCGTGACTTCGCGCTGCTTCCGAGCGCGGACGCAAGGAGGACGGTATCCGTTGCGATACCGGCTCTCGCGTAACGCCCCCAAGTCTGGTCGCCGAGATGGTCTTACGACCGGGGCCGGCGAACTGCTGATGCGAACGCAACACCGGTGAAGGTAGACGTACTCCGAAGCCCGGCCGACGAGTTGGCCGTGGCGAACTGCTGATGCGAACGCAACACCGGTGAAGGACAGCGCGCTTGCCCGTCTTCACAACGGCACGCACGGCGAACTGCTGATGCGAACGCAACACCGGTGAAGGGTTTCGATTGCGAGGCAGCATGGGCGAACGGCTGATGCGAACGCAAAACCGGTGAAGGACATCGCCGGAGGCCTCTGGCGAGAAATGCACGCCCGGCGGCGAACTGTTGATGCGAACGCAATTGCGGTGAAGGAACGCGATGGGCGTTGCCTCGTCGCGGCTTGAGGTCTTCGGCAACGACAACATTTCCGGCGTGCAGGGGGCGATTAGCGCCCTGGTGCGGGACGGCTACCTCGTGTCGCTGCCGACCAGCCACACGGCGGACCCGCACGGCGGGGTGCGGTACGAGGTCACGGCGGCGGGCCGGAAGTCGCTGGGCGAACCGGAATTGCTGTCCCGGCTCCGCGTGCCGGGCAAGAAGGGAGTGCGGTGATGCGCGAGTACATCGGTTCGGCCCGGAACTTGGGCCTCTCCATTACCGGCGACAAACTCACGCCCGTCGCGGAAGTCGTGGTTATCACGAGCGAGCCGCGGTATGCGGTGGACTACTCGCAGAACGAGGCCGGCACGATTGTCAAGAACCGGGCGGTGGAGGCGCTGCGGTTCTCGGTGAACCAAGAGGGGCTGAAAGACCTCATCGCGAACCTTCAAGACCTGCTCGGGGCGATGAAGTCCGTGCAAGTGACGGCGACCGCCGTGAGCGACCAACCGGAGGGCGCGTGATGTGGCTCAACTGCCTCGGGGCGTTCCTGACGTTCACGGTGGGCATGGCACTGTTCGCGTGGGCGGTCCATGTGTCTCAACAGGAGGAGGGGTAGCGATGGGTGCCGAGACACCGGGACCGGCGCTGGAAGAGGTCGAGCGGGCGCATGTGCTGGCGGTGCTCGAACGGGTGGGCTGGCGCGTCACGACCGCGGCGACGCTGCTCAAGGTGTCGTTCAAGACGGTCTACAACCGGCTGCACGACTGGGAGCGGCGGGGGCTGATTTACCACGACGGGAAGGCGTACCGACTGACCAACACGGGGGGCGAAGGCGATGAACGCGCGGCTGGCTGACCACAACCCGCAGCGGCGGACGTGCCTGCGGTGCGAGAAAGAGTTCTGGTCCGGCGGGCCGGGCAACCGGGTGTGCGGGCGGTGCAAGGGGCGCGAGAAGGACCACGGGCGACTGTCGAAGCGGCAAACGGAAGTGTTCGCGGACGTGAGGAGGGGCAAGTGAGCGACCCGTTCAAGATTGAAGGCCCGGCGGTGATCTCGTTCAGCGGCGGGCGCACGAGCGGGATGCTTTCGCACCGCATCCTCGAAGCCCACGAGTTCCGTTTGCCCTCGGACGTGTTCCTGTGCTTTCAGAACACCGGCAAAGAGCGACCGGAAACGCTCGACTTCATCGACCGCTGCTCACGCGCACGGGGCGTTCCGGTGGTGTGGCTTGAGTACCGGCCGGGGAGGACGTTTGCGGTCGTTGACTACGCGACCGCGAACCGCACGGGCGAGCCGCTACGAGCGGCGATGGCTGACAGGAAGTACGTGCCGAACCCGGCCGCCCGCATTTGCACCATCGAGTGCAAACTGCTGACCGCCCGCCGCTACGTCGAGTCTCTCGGGTGGGACCACTGGACCGACGCGATTGGATTCAGGGCCGACGAGCCGGCGCGGGTGGTTAAGCGGCGGGCGAGCGCCGACGAGCGGGAAGACTTGGTGTTCCCGTTGCACGATGCGGGTGTGACCAAAGAGGACGTTGCGGCGTTCTGGCGGTCACAGCCGTTCGACCTGCAACTGGGGCCGAACGAGGGCAACTGTGACCTGTGCTTTCTCAAGAAGCCGGGAACCATCGAACGCTTGATGCGGAAGTGGCCCGAAGCGGCGAAGTGGTGGAAGGGTCGAATCCGAAACCGGCAGTCTGTTCCGCTCCGACCGCCCCAGTTACGCGGCGCTGGAACAACGCTCTCAGCGGCAATCGTTGCCGCTGATGGGCGACGACGACGAACCGGACCTGCTGGAAGTGGCGTGTCACTGCACGGATTGACCAACAACCACGGAGGGCAAGTGATGCTGGCGTTGTTCATCATCGGTGGCGTGTTCGCGGGGCTGTACGTCCGCGAGCGGGTGCTGCGGGCGGCGCTGACGTTGGAGCGGGACGCGGCACGGGCGGCGCTCGACGCCCTGCGCGCCGCTCAGGGCCAAATCATCGAGGGCATGGAGGGGCTGACCCAAGAGTTGTTGTCGGGGCTGTCCCCGGCGCACACCCCAGAGGCGTTCGACCCGCGCGACCCGTGGGACGACCTGACGCCCCAGGAGCAAGCGGAGCTGTGCCGCTGGACGGGTCAGTGCGACGTGAAGCGTGCGGCCTAGCGCCGCGGGATGGGGTCGGTGGTTTCGAGTTTCCATCAACGGGGTGTGCCCGGCGGCACTGGGGAGTGATTACGCCGGGCACACGAGGAGGATCACCTATGTCTTCGCTCAGCAAGTCGGTCGATTGCTACGAAATCTGGCTGTATGTTCCGGGGGAGTGCCCCGAACTGCTCAACGAGTGCGGGTCGTACCGGTCGCACGAGGCGGCGGGCGCGGTGCGGGACGCGGTGCGGGACTGGTTCCGGCTGGGGCGGTGGGTGGACGCGGTGCTGGACCGCCTGCCCCCGGACGTGTGCTCGGACCTGTTCGCACGGCGGCAGGGGTTCAAGGCGCGGGGCATCGACCTCGACGCGGCGCTGGTGACGATCCACCGGACCCGCGCGGAGGGGCTGCGCATCGCCTTCACCGCGCCGGACGAGGACGAGGACGCCGACGAGGACACGCCGCTGGAGCCGGTGGACGTGGTGTACGACAACGCGCTGGGCGCGGCGTGAGGGAGCACCTCGGCCGACCCGCGCCATTAAGTCGGGGGGACTTTGTGTCGCGTGGGTCGGTCTGAATCCGGGTGTTTGCCGTGCCCGGTGTGACGGAACGGCTGTTGAACTTGGGCGGGGCGTGAGCCTGAATCCGGGCCAGAACCTGGAGAGGCAGACGGCGAGCGCCCCGCCCTTTCACCACCATCACGAGGGCACAGCGATGAAGCTACGCGACCGGAACACGGGACCGCACGCGGTCTACACGACCGGCGAGGCGGCGGAGATGTCCGGGCTGAGTCAACAGACCATAATTCGCTGCTTTGACGACGGGACGCTGAAGGGGTTCCGCGTGCCGGGCAGCAAGTTCCGCCGCATTCCTCGGAAGGAACTGATTGCGTTCGTGGTCAGGAACGGCGTGCCGCTGGACCGCATGGAGCCGCTGTCGGACGAGGACCGGGCGGCGGCGGAGAAGGCGAAGGCGAAGGCGAAGGCGGCGTAGGACCACTGCCCCGGAGCGCGTGGCGCGCGGGCATCGGACGCTGGAACCCGTCTCACTAACGGGGAGCGCTGGGGAACCTGGCGGGGCGTTCGGTGCTAGTGACCGGGTTCGATTCCCGGCGGGGCGGCTTAACACACGAGGGGATCACATGGCGGCGGGCATCAAGTGGGAGCCGTGGGCACCGGGGACCAGTCGGCAGGACTGCCGGTCCAAGTGCGGGCGGTTCGACGTGCAGTTCTCCCACTTCACCGGGGAGTGGGTGGCGGCGGACTGGGGCACGGGCGTGTTGAACCACCACCTGCCGACGGTGGAGGCGGCGCGGGCGTGGTGCGAGGAGCGGGCGACCAACACGGGGGGCGACAAGTGAGCGACACAGCGGTGGACGTGGCGGCGGTGCTCGCGGACCTGTGCCGCGATGCGGGCGTCAGCGGCGACAACGGGACCGCCGAGGCGGGCGCGGCGGTGTGCAACGCTTTGGTCGCGGCGGGCGTGCGCATCTGGCGCGGGGACGCGACCGACCCGGAGACCTGCGCCATCGGCACCTACCTGCGGGAGCGGTGCCGGCTGAAGGTGCAGGGCGAGGTGGGCGACGGGTGCGGGTATCTGGTCACGAGCGAGCGGGTGCTGCTGACACACCGCGCGTGGGGTCAACCGGTGGTGCGCGAGTCCGTGCCGCTGCCGGCGGCAATCCGGGCGGCGGTGAAGTTGGTGGCGAAGCGGGCGATCCCGGCGCTGTACACGGACGTGCGGAGGGCGGCATGAAAACCACTTACGTTTCCCTGTTCGCCGGTGCCGGCGGCTTTGATGTCGGGTTCGACGCAGCGGGGTTCCGGTGTCTCGCGCAAGTGGAAATTGACAAGACCGCGCGGAGCGTGCTGGGGCGGCACTGGCCCGACGTGCCCCGGTTCGCCGACGTGCGGAACTTCGGGGCGGAACAGGTGCCGACGTGCGATGTCGTCGTGGGCGGGTTCCCGTGCCAAGACGTGAGCACGGCGGGGCGGCGGAAGGGGTTCGAGGGCGGCGAGCGGTCGAGCCTGTGGTACGAGATGCTGAGAGTGATCCGTGAACTACGACCTGTATGCGTTGTTTGGGAAAATGTGCCCGGACTGCTCACTGCCGACGACGGGCGAGCTTTCGCCCACGTCCTCGTGGGACTGGCCGACCTCGGGTTTGATGGCGGCTGGCGAACTGTTGATGCTCAGTTCTTCGGAGTCCCCCAACAGCGCCGACGGGTTTTCGGATGTTTCGCTCGCGGCGATCTTGGAGCCGAACGTTGCGCCGAAATACTCGCTCTCCCCGAAGGCGTGCGCCGGCGTACTCCGCCGCGCCGCAAAAAGGGGCAGAGAGTTGCCGCCCCTCTTACTCGCGGCTCTTCAAACGGTGGCGTCAACCCTCCCGGCCGACGACAAGAAGACGACACCAACCTCGTCGTCGCAACCTACAGCGAACTCGGAAGCGGGCACGCGACCTACCAAGAAGCGGAAGTCGCCGGCGCGCAGCGCGCCGGCGGCGGGGGAGCCGTCGCCGCAAACCTTGCCGTCTTCGGAGGCGGTGAGTGCGGCGGCAACGCGCCGCGCGGTGCCGCCGCACTCACCGCGAAGGCGGGCACGCGGCAAGACTTTGACACCGAAAACTTTGTTCTGATGCAGGAGGTAGCCGTCGGGTGCCAGGCACCCGACGGCTATCCGAAAGGGCGAGAGGACGGGCTGGCGTACACGCTGACCGCACGCCCGCAGCGGGGGCACGGCGCGAGCTTGTCCGTGTGCGTCACGGTTCCCGTGACGCACAGCCTGACGGCAGAGGGGGCGGACGCGAGCGAGGACGGCACCGGGCGGGGAACGCCGATTGTCTTTAACTGGCAGAGCGGCGGCGACTGTCGGCTCAACGCGGGGAGTCTGCCCGACGCTCTGAGCGTCGGGCAGACTCCTGCGGTGCATGTCGGCCCCGTCGTTCGCCGGCTCACCCCGTTGGAGTGCGAGCGGCTAATGGGGTGGCCCGACGATCACACGAAGTTTCGCGCCGATGGAAGCGTGATCGCCGACGGGCCGCGCTACCGGCTCTGCGGCAACGGCGTGGTGGGCACGGTGTCAAGGTGGCTCGCGGAGCGCTTGGGGCGGTTCGTGTTCGCGGAACGGAGGGCGGCGTAGATGCAGGGCGACGGCGAACGGCTGGTGACGCTCACGGAGGCGGCCGCGCTGGTCAAGCGGGCACGGGGCACGGTGGCGTGGTGGTTCACGGCCGGGAGGCTACCAGAAGCCGGACGCCGGGGCGTGTGGGTGGTCCTGGTGCGAGCAAGCGACGTGCTGGCGGTCGCGGAGCGGGTGAAGCGGGTCGGCAAGGGCACCGGGGCGAACCGCAACCGTCCCCGGCGCGACCCCACGGCGGCGGAGTTGGAGGCGTGCATCGCGGAGCAGATGAAGTGCCTGCCGAAGTGGTGGGCGGCCGAAGCGGAGTCGATGCGGAAGCGGGCGCTGAACGTGCCGCGTATCGTGCGCATGGCTCTTGCGGAAAGCGAGAGGCGGAAGGCGAAACAAACCCGGCGCGTTGCCTGAGTGCGGTTGCGCTCGCGGGCAGAGGTGGTACGGTTCCGATCTACACACGGAGGACGTTCGATGAACTGGTACGAGTTCAGCAAGGTTAACCGCGAGCGGAGCGAGTCGCCGCGCGGGTTCGGGCACAAGCTCGAAAACTGGTCTCTGTCCGACTGGATGACGGCAACGCTCGGCGAGTTGGGCGAGGCCGCGAACGTCGCCAAGAAACTCAACCGTTACCGCGACGGCATTAACGGCAACACCGAGCCGGAGGTCGTGCTGCGGGCGCAACTCGCCCGCGAACTCGCGGACACGTTCATTTATCTCGACCTACTCGCCCAGCGCGAGGGCATCGACCTGCCGGCGGCGGTCCGCAAAACGTTCAACGCGAAGTCGGAGCAACTCAAGTGCCCGATTCGGTTCGAGCGGACGGGGCGCACGCGGGTGTACATCGCCGGCCCCATCTCAAAGGGTGATTTGGTTCACAACCTGAACCAAGCGACGGCGGCGTTCGTCGCGCTCGCGAAGGCGGGGTTCGCTCCGTTCTGCCCGCACTGGTCCGCGTACTGCAAGCGGGCGACCTCGCGCCGCGAGGCGTGGGGCGTCGAGGTGACGTGCCAGGCGACCGTTGAGGGCAACGACCAGATGACCCACGCCGACTGGATGGGCGTTGACCTGCCGTGGGTCGAGGTGTCCGACGCCCTGCTCCGCTTGCCCGGCGAATCGACGGGCGCGGACATGGAGGTGCATCACGCGCGGGCGCACGGCGTGCCCGTGTTCCACAGCATCGAAGACCTCGTGGCGCACTTCGAGGCATACGCGAACGGCACGGTGCCGGCGTGAACGACCTGCTCACACTCAAGGAGGCAGCGCACCGCGTCGGGCGACCGCTCGCGGACCTTGAAGCCCTGGCCGAGTCGGGCGCGCTGTCGTGGCGCTACCTCACCGTGCGCGGACCGGGGCCGGTGCGGTACTACCTGCTCGCCGAGGTGCGCGTGGCGGTCGCGCGCCACGACCTCAAGACCCTGGGGGCCGCATGAAGGGCGTCTCCGCCGTCTTCCAATACTTCGGGAGCAACCGCATGTGTGCCCACCGCGCCACCGAACTGCTGAAGGGCCGCACGCACATTCTTGTGAGGGCCTAGTTGTGTCTCTTCGCGCTGAAGGTGTCCGAGTGGCACATCCGCTGTTCCAAGCGGAAGGGGGCGGTGCGAGTCCGACCTCAGCGCTTCAGTTGAGGCTTGAGGAGATTGATGCGAAGACGGCAAAAGCGTTGAACCGGCTATGGCACTCGCGTCTCCCGCGAATTGGAGACCCGTTGAGCGTGTTCACGGCCGGGGTGTGCTACGGCGCGGAGTTCGATGGGTTGTACTACGCGGTCGCCATTTGGACGCATCCGGTCAACCGGTCACTGCCCCAGGATTGGCTCGAATTGCGCCGCTTGGCGATAGCGCCGGACGCGCCGCGAAACACGGCATCGCGCTTACTCGGAGTGATGGCGAAACTGCTCGCGAAGAAGCGGCCAGAGGTTCCCCGATTTATCAGCTACCAAGATGCAGACGTGCATACCGGCAGCATTTACCGCGCTGCCGGTTGGACACCCGCCGCGGTTTCGGCGCGGCGGGTGTCGCCCTGGAACAACCGCACACGCAGGCGACCAGCGGCGCAAAGTGCGGCCCCTAAACACCGCTGGGACAAGGTGCTTTATGAGCGAACCGAGCAAGCCGGAACTGGTGCCGCTGAACCCGCCGGAGCGGGCGCGAACCTACCACTTCCCGAACGGCGGGAAGGTCACGCTGAACAACGTTACGCACCTGCTCAGCCGTCCCTCTGGGACACATCGACTGATGACGGCTGACGGGCGCAAGTGGATCGTTCCTGCGGGTTGGGTGGCGATTGAGTTGGACGTGGATGAATGGACACTGTAGCGATGCGAACTGACCTGAAAAAACAGCGTTTGGTGTGGTATAGTGGAGCGACCCGAACGAGCGCGCCAACGCTCGCCGGGTCTAACCACAACACCCCACTCTCAGGAAGCGGGCGCGTCTTGGCTACGCCTCATTCTATCGACACGCACGCGTGTAACACATGCGGTTGCACAAAAACACTCAGCGCGTTCCCGTTGGACAATCGGCGGGCGAACGGTCGTGCGGGTCGTTGCCGAGACTGCACGAACAGTGCTAAGGTTGCGAACCGTGCGACGCGCACTGCAACGCGAGACCCGTGGGGCGATCTCGTGTTGCGACTGGCGAATACAGGGGTAGAACTTCGCGAGGTCAAGAATTACCCGTGGTATCGCGTTGGCTCGGACGGGTCGCTGTGGGGCATCAGGCTTTCGCGGGGCAGGCGTCGCGTTGCCCCACAGCGGTTCAAGTTAACCCCCAAGAGCAACGGCTACATCCATACGATCCTGTACGGCGATGGCGGTGCTCGCAGGCACGTCGCAATCCACACCGTCGTGTTGGAGACTTTTGTTGGTCCGTGCCCGGATGGGATGGAGTGCCGTCATCTTGACGGCGTTCCGAGTAATAACAACCTGTCCAACCTACAGTGGGGGACGCCGCTCGAAAATGCGGCAGACCGCAAGCGGCACGGCACACACGTTTACGGCGAAAGAAGCCCCCTAGCGATTCTCACCGAACAGTCCGTGATTGCGATTCGCAAGCGGCACTGGAACGATTTGGAAACCATTGCGTCTCTTGCATCGGCATACCAAGTCAGCGAGTCGGCGATTTGCTGCGTCCTGTACGGCGTCACATGGAGGCACGTCAAGTGAAAGGTGTCACGGCAGTTCTGAACTATTACGGGAGTAACCGGATGTGCGCGCCGCAAGCCGCTCGGTTGTTGAGTGGGGTGAGCCACATTCTTTGCCCGTTCGCGGGGGGCTTGTGCGAGCTGGCCCACTTCGACGCCCGCACGATGCTGGTGAGCGACCTGAACCGGCACGCGATTAACTTCGCGAACGTGCTGCGACACCCCGCGCTCGGCTCAATGCTGATTCGCGACCTGCGCCGGCTGCCGTTCCACGAGGACCAGTTGCGGCACTCCCAAGAGGCGTGCGTGCGAATCGAAACGGACGGCTTCAAGTACGATCCCGAAATTGCGGGGTGGGAGGTCGATTACACCGCCGCGCTGAACTACTTCATTTGCTCGTGGATGGCGCGGGCCGGGCAGACGGGCACGAAGGGCGAGTTCCGCGGCGGGCTGTCGGTACGCTGGGACGCGCAGGGCGGCGACAGCGTGAAGCG
>SXGS01456085.1_pt1 | contig 11225 bp, 16 predicted proteins | sample 3174681 | NCBI WGS metagenome assembly SXGS01 (sample SAMN11356861, study PRJNA531348) | freshwater metagenome | isolation source: freshwater sample F1-80 | place: China: Fuxian Lake, Yuxi | collected 2017-12-25 | reverse complement strand
TGGTCGCCGTCTCCATGATTAGCAATCTAAATGATTCTCAGATTATTGTCAAGCGTTTTTTGAGGGGGGTCAAAAATATATTTTTAGGGGGGTGAGCGATTTTGCTTGACAAAGGCTGGATAATAGGAGTAAGGGCGCAAATATAGCCTTTCGCGCTGTTGCGGGAGCTAAATAAAGGGGGATTATCATGATACCGGTATTGAGCAAATCGGCGGCAATTGCGAGGGCGGGCGGGGTATCGAGGCTGGCGAGGATTCTTGGGCTAACGCCGTCGTCGGTGACCCAATGGCGCGGCGATGTGATCCCGCCGCTGCGACGCTACCAGCTGCTGGAGGAACGGCCTGAATGGTTTTTGCATACACCGCAGCCGACGGAATAGGAGGAGCTGATGGGGATCAAAATAAAAAACTGGTCGCAGCTCCAACATTTCAAAGATCGGAAACCGATTTGGATTAAACTCTATCGCTCGCTGCTCGACGATCCCGATTGGTCATCGCTCAATGGCGAGGACGCAAAAATCTTAGTGATGTTATGGTTGCTGTCGTCAGAGCATGACGGCGAGCTACCATCGATCAAAAATATTGCGTTCCGTTTACGCACTACGGAAAAATCTATTTTATCAACGATCTCACGCTTGGAACATTGGCTGATAAATGATGATATCAACGTGATGCAAGAGCGATATCAAGTTGATGCCCTAGAGAAGAGAAGAGAAGAGACAGAGAAGAGAAGAGAAGACTCTTGTGCGACTGAGAAAAAAATGCACGAGGTAGTGGTAGGTGATGAGTTCATTAAATTCTGGCAAGCGTATCCGAAGAAGGTCGGCAGGAAGGCGGCCGAGAAAGCCTTCCAGAACGCACAGGATCGCCCCAGGATCGACGATCTCCTCGCAGCTATACAAACCCACAGGGTCAGTCCGCAATGGCTCAAGGATGACGGGCAGTATATACCGAATCCGTCAACATGGTTGAATCGTGGGCAATGGGCTGATGTCGTGACGAAACCTCGTCCGTCGGTGTTCGAAGAATTTTTAACGAGAGGAGGAGAGGATGATGAATCGACCAGAATTTCTACGAGGCTGGCTGCTACTCACGAGCCAACCCTTCGGGCGGTCTTATCGTAGCGATATCGTCACCGGCGCGGGAGAGCCGTCACCGGCGAAAATTCAAGCGGAACTGTACTACAAAAATCTCAACTATGCGTACCCACCGGCGTGGGTGGAAGTAGCCGAGCTGCTCGCGAGCGGGGATCATTGGCCCTCATTAACGGAATGTAAGGAGGCCCTCAAACACGCCAAGGCAAAACCGGTTGCGGTGCTGATCCAGCACGATTCCGGCGAGCCGCCCTCGGCGACAAAAGAAGAATTTGGTCTCTCGCTGTACGGAGCCATTCAAACGGTTAGTGAGCTCCGTCACGCGAAAGACGAAGGGAAGCCCCAGTTGCGCTCACAGCTGTCGAGTTATCTCGATGCGTTGTCATCAGCTGAGTTGGAATTAGTCGTGTCACGCTACCCCGATCTGGTGTCGTTATGAATGGGCGCGAGCGGATGGCCCTGGATCGGGCGCAGCGTCGGCAGCGGAGGATTGAGGCGGGATTGTGTCAGGTCTGCGGACAACCGAGTTCGGTGCGTCGCAATGGGACGGTGGCGCGAACGTGCCTCCGCTGTACGCGACTCAAAGCGCACAATCTCAGAGTGCGAGAGCAAGAGTCGGCGCGAGGGAGTGCGATGCCGGTGTGTCGTGGCCCACTCTACTCAGAGTGTTTATTGTGCGGAAAGCGGCGGCTCTCGACGGAACCGACGGACCGGTATCATGTGGAGTGTCGAAAAAAAGTGGCGAAGATGCGCGATGAGGAACTTCCCCTCTAGAAATGGATGTCGCGCTATGCTAGCATGCGGAATGCGCCGAGCGGCTCGTATCGATACGAATCATCACGAGATTGTGGACGCCCTGCGGGCGAGAGGCGCAGCCGTCTATTCGCTCGCCGCTGTTGGCGAAGGGCTCCCTGATTTGCTCGTCGGCTATCGCGGTCACACCTTTCTCTTCGAAATCAAACATGGACGTAATCCCCTCACCCCTGATCAAACCATTTTTTTTCATGCCTGGGTTGGTGGTCCGCTGCAGATCGTGCGCTCCGTCGCCGATGGGTTACGGGCGATTGACTGTAGCGTGGCTCGCTCCACTTGTCACGGAGGATTCGATGATTGATCCTGAACTGGCGTTGCAGACGATGCGCGATTCTGTCCCTGAGTATGCCTTGGCGAAAGCGAATCGGATTTATCTGGAAGAATTTCGACGGAGCAAAAAAGCGTTGCTCATGCAGCAAGCGCGAGCGGACGGGACTGAGAGCGTGAACGGGCAAGAGCGCGATGCCCTCGCCCATGATGATTATCTCGCCATTCTCGATGGACTCTGTTCCGCGACGGAAGTGGAGGAGCGGCTCCGTTGGCAGCTTGAAGTGGCGCGATTGGAAGTCGAAGTGTGGCGCACGAAACAGGCGAGTGAACGGATGATTCTGCGCAGCCATGAATAAGCGCACGTATGTTCGGAGTCCGAAGTTGTTGGCGGCGGTGCGTGATCTGCCGTGTCAGTCGTGTGGGCGTGAGGGGACCACGGTCGCCGCGCATTGCAATTGGCGCGGGGGAAAAGGGATGGGGATCAAAGCTGACGATAATTTGATCGCCGCGCTGTGCCATCGGTGTCATCACGAGATCGACGCAGGGCGAACCTTGTCGAAGTCTGAACGGATTGTGCGATGGCTGCTCGCACACAAAAGAACTATTGTCGCAGTGGTGCGGAACGGGAGCTGGCCCTTGGATGTCCCGCTGCCGAACCCTGCGTACATGGAGGATGATGATGAAAAAGTGTCGTAGTGTGAAGTTCGATGACCCGACGGCAGAGATTCTCGACCATCGTGAATCGCGCTACGGACGGTTTGCGACGCAAGCAGTGACAGCGCAAACATTGAAAGATACGCTGCATCAAGTGGCGGTCGAGCGGATGTTAGATGTCTTTGCACCAGACATGCTGGAAGCTCTCGATCTGATTTGCACGAAGTTATCGCGCATCGTGCATGGCGATCCCACGGTGTTGGATTCGTGGGACGATATCGCGGGCTATGCGCGGTTGGTCGCGGACCGCTTGCGTGGAGGTGTGCATGTATAATATTCTGACGGATACGGTGGTGCCGGTGGTGCCGATTCGACCGGTACGAGATCGGATTTTGGTGGAGCCGGTCGTGCGCGAACTCTCGTCCGTCCTCGTTATCGAGAATACCGAGAGTCTCAACCGTGGATGGGTCCGAGCGATTGGCCCGCAGGTCGAGGAAACGCAGGTCGGGGATTTTATTATTTACGGGAACGGCACGTATCTGCAATGGCCGGTGCGCGAGATTGACGGCGTGTCGTATCAACTGATCCAGGAGGCTGATGTATGTGTGATCGATTTAGCCCAGCGCGGTGGTGGCAATGGATAACCAAGATCTTTCGCAGCGGATCGACGCCCTCCGTCAAGAAGCGCACGAAGTCCAAGCGCACCTCGTCATGTTAATCGCGCAGATTAAGGACTCCGAGTACTGGTACGAGCAGCTGCAACGGCAGCCGGTGATCGAGGAGCGGCGTGATGGAGGATGATATGTCGGCAGAACACGAGCCAACAGACGAGTCGCGGCGGGTCGTGGAAGCGTCGAGTGGTATCGGATTGCGCCACGAGATCATTGGCATTCTCGTCGGCATCGATGACAAGACGTTGCGTAAACATTACCGGCACGAACTCGATATCGGCAAGGCGAAAGCGCACAGCAAGATCACGCAAACGTTGTTCGATAAGGCCACCATCGATAAAGATACGACGAGTCTGATTTGGTGGACGAAGACGCAGCTCAACTGGGCTGAAACGGTGAAACAGGTCGTGACTGGCGAGAACGGTGCGCCGTTGCTGACGACGATACAGGTGCAATTTGTCGAACCTCCCCGAACCGGCAGCGAAGGCTGAGTTCCCCGTTAAACTGCGAGGGCTCTTTACGCCGTCGCGGTACAAAGTCCTGCATGGCGGGCGCGGCGGGGCGAAGTCCTGGGGCATTGCTCGTGCGCTCCTCATCCTCGCGGCTCAGCGTCCACTCCGCATTCTCTGTGCGAGAGAGTTCCAAACCTCGATTCGGGATTCCTGCCTCAAACTCTTGAGTGACCAGATTACGTCGCTCGGTCTCGCTGGACTCTACACGATTACGCAAACCTCGATCCGGTCGAGCAGCGGCAGCGAGTTCTTCTTTGCCGGTCTTCGCAACAACGTCAGCAATATCAAATCGTTTGAAGGCATCGATATCTGCTGGGTCGAGGAGGCCCAGACGGTGTCGAGCGCAAGCTGGGACGTGTTGGTGCCGACGATTCGGAAAGAGCATAGCGAGATTTGGGTGTCGTTTAATCCGGTGTTGGAGACGGACGCGACCTACCAACGCTTCATCGTCCATCCACCGGCCTCGTCGTGGATCCAGCAGATTGGGTGGCAGGATAATCCGTGGTTTCCCGATACGCTCCGCATCGAGAAGGATGCGCTGCGGGATCGTGATGTCACGAGCTACGAACAGGTATGGGAAGGCCATTGCCGGCGCACCGTGGATGGCGCGGTGTTTGGGCAGGAAATGGCACGAGCCGAGCGGGACGGACGGGTAACGCGAGTGCCGTATGATGGGATGAAGCCGGTGCATGCGGTGTTCGATTTGGGCTGGTCGGACAAGACCGCGATCTGGTTCCTGCAATTCATCGGGATGGAGACGCGGCTGATTCGCTATCTGGAGAATCAGCAGCAGACCATTTCGTGGTACTTGCAGCAGATGCAATCATTCGGGTATGTGTATGATACGCTGTGGTTACCTCATGACGCCGAGAATAAAACGCTGGCGGCAGCGGGACGGAGCATTGAAGAGATTGTGCGGAGTGCAGGGTACAAGACTCGCATTCTCGACCGTGTGCCGATCATCGATTCGATCAATGCAGCCCGTACTGTGTTTCCGAATTGCTATTTTGACCGTGAGGGCTGTGCCGACGGACTCGATTGTCTGCGGCACTATCGCTACGAGACGGACCCTGACACCGGCGCATTTAAGAAGTCGCCGCTGCACGACGAGTATTCGCACGGAGCTGACGCCTTTCGGTATATCGCGCTCATGCTGGCCCCCCCGAAACCGGTGGCGAAAAAGCGGGTACTTGCGGAGGTGGGTGGATGGATGGAATAATCACGAGTCAATAGGAGTCCTATGCCGACGACACACGACACACTCATCAACGAGGCGATGGAGTTTTTGCGTCTCGTCGGGGATGCAGACGGACTGAATCGAAGTGAAGCGTTAGGCGATATTAAGTTTTCAGCGGGAGAGCAATGGCCCGTCGAAGTGCAGAACAGTCGGAACTTGGAGTCGCGCCCCTGCATCACGATCAATAAGATCGATGCGTATGTGCGGCAGGTGTGTAATCAGCAGCGGCAGCAACGCCCACGCATCAAAGTCCATCCCGTCAACGATCAAGCTGATTTCAAAGTCTCGCAGATCATCGAAGGTTTGACTCGTCACATCGAACTCAATAGCAACGCGGATACTGCCTACGATATGGCGTTTGAACAGGCCGTCCGTATGGGCTGGGGCTATTGGCGCATCATTACAGATTACAGCCGCGAAGATTCGTTCGATCAGGAAATCTACGTGGAGCCGATTGACAATCCCTTCTCTGTCTATTTCGACCCGAACAGCGTGGCCCCAGACGGCAGCGATGCCGAACGCTGCTTGATTACCACGATGCTGCCCAAGGCAAAGTTCCGTGCGCTATATCCTGGGCGTGATGATGGGACTGGCTTTGCGGCGCGAGGAACGGGGGATGCGTCGGCGTCGTGGGTGTCGCGGGACGATGTACGGATTGCCGAATATTTCTACGTGGAACGCGAGTCCGCAACGCTGTGTCTCATGCAGGACGGCTCGTCGGTGTTTGAAGCCGAGCTGCCTGATGAGGCGATTCCGTTTGTCATTGATCGGCGCAAGTCTGCACGGCGGGTTGTGAAGTGGTGCAAGTTGACGGCGATGGAGATTTTGGAAGAGAAGGTCTGGCCTGGGCGGTGGATTCCCGTTGTGCCGGTCTACGGCGCACAAATCGTCGTGGAAGATCAGCGTCGTAAGTATGGCCTCGTGCGGTTTGCGAAAGACCCGCAGCGGATGTACAACTTCTGGCGCACCGCGATGACGGAAGCGGTAGCCCTCGCCCCGAAAGCGAAATGGCTGTTGGCCGAAGGGCAGGATGAAGGCCACGAGCAGGAATGGAGCCTTGCGAATATCAAATCGTATCCGGTGCTGCGGTACAAGCAGACGGACATCGATGGACGACCCGCGCAGGTGCCGACTCGCATTCAACCCGAAGCCCCACCCGCAGGGATTATGGAATCGGCGGCGGCGATTGCGAGCGACCTACAATCGGTAGTCGGCATCTACGACCCTTCGCAACAACTCCCAGGCAACATGAGTGGGAAGGCGTTGCAGGGCCAGCAGTTCCAAGTGGATCAGACGAATTTCCACTTCTACGACAACCTCACACGGTCGATCAAGCATACCGGCAAGATCATGCTCGACCTGATCCCGAAGATCTACGATACGCAACGGGTCATGCGGATTATCGGGGCCGATGGCTCACCGGAGATGACGACGATTAACGGGATTGACGAGATGGGTCGGGTGCTGAACGATGTGACGGTGGGGGAATACGATGTTGTGATGGATACAGGCCCAGGGTATCTCAGTAAACGCCAAGCAGCGGTGGAAGCGATGATCCCGATGGTGTCAGCGTACCCGCAATTATTTGAGCTGGCGGGCGATTTGCTGTTTAAGAATATGGACTTCCCTGGGGCCGATGTGATCGCGGATCGGTTGGCATCGATGAACCCACTATCGCAGGTCGATCAGCAGTCGGACATTCCTCCCCAGGCGCAAATGGCGATCAAGCAGGGCCAGCAGCAGGTGCAGCAGCTGCAACAGCAATTGCAAGCCGCGCAGCTGGAGATCAATAACCGCGCTCAGGTCGCGCAGATCCGTGAGGAGGGCGCGACGAAGCGGAAGCTGATGGATGTCACCGCACGAGCGCACAATACCGAAACGCTCGCGGAAGTGAAGGTGAACGATCAGAACACACGTGCCATCACGAGCCAGAACAAGTCAGAGCTGGAGGCGATTGTCTCGATGCTCTTGAAGCATATGGATACGAGCCGGTTGGAGCGAGAGATTGCGAATCGGAACGTGGAGCAACAGCTCTCGATGCAGCGGGCGCAAGCAGACATTGCGATTCGGGCAAATCCGTTGACGATGCAACCGCAGGGTGAGGCGTCGCTCCTGCTGCCGCAGGAGATGCCGCCAGAGATGCCGATGGGACAGGAGGCTGAGGCATGGCAACCGTAACCTCGTATAACCGCGATCAGTTTTTCGCGCAACAGCAAGCGAAGAAGGGCGTGTTTCGTCCTGACGATTTACAGTCAAGCTTGAGCATGATCCCGACGGCAGAACAGGAAGCGTTAGCGGATCCTGATGTGCAGCCGTCAGACTACTGGAACGTCCCGCAGATGGGTGTGGCGGCGGCGCAAGGGGTGGCACGAGTGGGGCAGATGGGTGTGGCGAAGGCGATCCCGATGCTGCGCGAGAATGTGCAGCCGACGCTGGATGGGCTGACCGAGTCGTTCAACCGTGCCATCACTCGACATCTCAGTCTTCCTATGGAGGAGCGCATTCAGAGCAGCCGCGCCGCGATTGAGTCCTTGCGTCCGCATTTCGGGGAAGGGAAGTCGGTGCCTGACCTGCTGTCGAAGAATGCGAAGCTCAAGAAGGCTGAGAAGGCTGGTGCCGAAGGAGTGCCGGTGCTGATGCCAGACGGACGCGGGATCGAAACGACGGGTCTGTCGTTGTCACCAGCCATGAAAGCAGGAGAGCTGCGTCTATGTTCAAATTTTGCGTCATGCAAGAAGGACTGCCTCGGCCTCACATCAGGAGGCAATGCGCTCTTTGGCGGTGGCAAAGATTTGGAGGCCGTCAAAGGCCCACGCCTCGCGCATTACACGAAGTCGATGGCGATGCTGAACGAACCAGAAGCCTTTGCGATTAAGTTGAATGATGAGATCGAATCCTCGAAACGGCTGGCGGCGAAACGCGGGAATCAATTAGGGGTGCGAACCAATGTGCTTTCCGATCTCCCCCCCTCGATGTTCCAGGCGATTATCAAGGCCCATCCCGATGTCGAATTTTACGACTATACGAAGAATTGGGTACCGAAAGGTGAACGGTCGTTCGCGCCGAACCATCATCTCACGCACTCTGCAACAGGGACATCCCATGAAGTCGGCGTGAACGGCGTCACGAATGCAGTACTGAATAAGCATTCGAATTGGCGCGATATGCGTGATCTCATGAACGATGGCGAGAACGTGGCGATGTCGTTTTCGCACAAGAAACATCTTCCTGCGACCGTGCGAGACCAGGAAACTGGTCAGGTGTTTCGCGTGATCGACGGCGACACGCACGACTTTCGACCGCTTGACAAAGTGCGCCCTGGTGAGACGGGCGTGATCGTGGGGCTTCGGAATAAAAACCGGCTCACGAAGCAAGAGACCGCGCACGAAACGTCGAGCGGGTTCCATACGCGATACGACCCAAAGCTCTCCAGCGAAGTGGAGATCCCTGTCCAGAGGCGCGACATGACGTACCTCGACAACATGGGAAAGGTGGTGCATAAACGATGAGTACATCAAATTACCAGCAGGATCATGAATTCGATAGCGAAGAAGATTATTTGAGCCAGTTCCCTAATTATCATCATCACCGGCATCATGACGAGGCCTATGTTAAGCCGAATTGGTGGGAAGTCGATGCCGTTACGAATCTCGCCGATCATCCCCACGAAGGGATGCCTGATCCCTCACATCGGTATTAAGGAGCGATATGCCAACGGTCACTAGCAAGAACAAAGCGAAGTTCGACGAAGCGTTTTACGAGCAACGTAAAGGCCAGAAGGCCACGCCGGACAAGAAGAAGGCGGCGAAGACACCCCCTGCCGATATGGGGGCGTTCATGGAGCGGTATGAGGCGAACAAGAGGGACGGGAAGCACTTCCATAATTTGCTCCGCATGGCGGCGTTGCACGGGGATGCGGCAGCGCATGACGCGATTATGGATCTCTACGAGAAGCACGAACGCATGGAGTCTGTCCCGAAGAGTGCGAAGCAGACCTTGCAAGGCTTCCATGATTCGTGGTATCCGAAGATAGCAGACATGGCCTAGCTGCACAATGCAGCCCCCAACCCGTCGGGCCTGACGGGGAACAATTCGTGAGGCAACTCATGGCGAACGAGGAACGGTTAGCGGCTCAAGTGGTCACCGGCGATACGAAAGCCGCCTTTGTAGAACAACGGTTGGGACTCACCACTCCAGAGGCTCCTGCACCCGACGCACCGGTCGAGGCTGCAACGGCTGAGGCTGCACCCGCAGAGCCAGCTACGGAGTCTACGGAGACGGTCACCCCACCTGCTGTCGTCGCAGAGGCAAAGGACAAAGAGCCGAAAGCCAATCCAAAGTTGGAGCGGCGATTCAGCGAGTTAACACGGCAGCGTGAACAGGCACGGGACGAAACACGGCAGGAGCGCGAGAAGCGGGAGCAAGCGGAAGCGAAGGTGCGGGACTTAGAGTCTCGCCTGACGCCACCTGTTGACTCCGTTGACGAAGAGCCGATGCCGAGTGCGTACCAGGACGCCTATCAGTATGCCAAGGACTTGTCTGTCTATGCCGCGAATAAAGCCTTACGTGATCGTGATCAGCAACAGGCGATGGCGAAGGCCCAGGAACAGCGCACCGCACTCATGCACACGTGGGCGACACGCATCGAAGCGACGAAAGCGGAACTCCCGAATTTCGTCGAGATGGTCGAGTCTTCCGATATTCGGATTAGCGACCCTGTACGTGACGCCATTTTGGAATCTGAGGTCGGACCGAAGATCCTCTATCACCTTGCGGAACATCCAGAGGTGGCAGAGAAACTCACGAGAGGGTCGATGATTACGGCCTTGCGTGAGATCGGACGATTGGAAGCGCAGTTTGAGACAACGCACGAACGACCGGAACCGGCGAAGCTCAAGAGCAAAGCACCGGCTCCTATCACTCCACTCCGGTCTACCACGGGTGGGGCTGTCGCGCATGTGGATGCCGATGGGGAATACCACGGCAGTTTTCAAGCGTGGAAGCAAGCCCGTTTAGCCGGTAAAATTCGGTAAAGGATTATTATGTCGAACAATTTGTTAACCATCAGTAAAATTACGAACGAAGCCTTGATGGTCCTCGAAAACGAGTTGACCTTCGCGGGGCAAGTGACCCGTGAGTACGACGATCAGTTTGCGGTGGCGGGCGCGAAGATCGGCAACACGCTGAACGTCCGTCGTCCTGGGCGGTTTATCGGGACGTCTGGCCCTGCGTTGAACGTCGAAGACTTCAACGAAACCTCCATTCCGGTGACGCTCTCCACGCAGTTCCATGTGGACACGCAGTTCACCACGCAGGATCTCGCGCTGTCGTTGGATATGTTCAGCGACCGTGTGTTGAAGCCCGCGATTGCCGCGATTGCCAACAAGATCGATTACGACGGTCTGGCGATGGCGAAGAACAACACCGCCAACATTGTCGGGACTGCGGGAACGCCGCCGACCAGCTTGTTGACGTACCTGACCGCTGGGGCGTACCTCGATAGCGAAGCCGCTCCTCGTGATGGGAAGCGGTCCTGCACGGTGGAACCCTTCACCTCCGCGACGATTGTGGACAGCCTGAAGGGGTTGTTCGTGCCGTCCGATGTGATTGCCAAGCAGTACAAGAAGGGTATGATGGGCCGTGACTCTGCGGGGATGAACTGGTACATGGACCAGAACGTCGCCTCACAGACGTTCGGCTCCTATTCCGCGAAGACCTTGGCGACGAACACCGCGACCTTCACGGGTTCGATCTCGACGGGCTGGGCCTCTAGCTCGACGATCACCTTGGTGGCCTCTTCGTCTTCAGCAACCTTGAACCAAGGCGATGTCATCCAGATCGCGGGCGTCTACGCGGTGAATCCGCAGAACCGCCAGGCGTATGGCGCGGGCAAGCTGCGGAACTTTGTCGTGACGTCGCAGGTGGCGGTGGCGGGTTCTCCTGGTACCGCAGTCACCGTGTCTCCCGCGATCATC
>SXGS01721203.1_pt1 | contig 11226 bp, 7 predicted proteins | sample 3174681 | NCBI WGS metagenome assembly SXGS01 (sample SAMN11356861, study PRJNA531348) | freshwater metagenome | isolation source: freshwater sample F1-80 | place: China: Fuxian Lake, Yuxi | collected 2017-12-25 | reverse complement strand
GTGGCGCCGGTGGCACGAATACGTATGCCCGAATGCCCTGTATGCGTATGTCCTCGTGCCCGGTTATGCCAAGAAGGAAAGGGGGGAAAAATGAGTTTGGTTGCTAATATACCCCCTAGGCAAGAAAAGTTAATACAAGCTTCGAAGGCGCGCCGCGGGCGCGCCGAAAGATTTTTAAAAGTTTTTTTTGCATTTTCCACGAGTTTTTTTTTTGATAAAATGTCGTTCACATACAGATTTATATCAGATTTTTTTTATTTGTAATTAAGGCTCGCTTTTAGAGTATTACTAAGAATTCATTAGATAAAAGGGCGTAGGGAACTGCACTATGCAGCCAGCTGACCCAATGATTGGTGACGTCGTTTTTTGTGGTGCCTGTGTATTTTTCCCGTCTTGAGTAGGGTTAAGAAAAGTGAAATATCAGTATGGAAACTGTTGTGTTTCCCTTCGGTGAAACTGAGGTGATTCGATGAGGCCCGGTATTTTTCCAATTTGAAGTGTGCGTAGGACAGGTGAATCACAGAGTGCAAACTGTCGTGCAACCGTCGATTGTGAATTTGAGGTGTATCGTTGTGTCCGTGATTTTTTAGATGGATTAAGTGAATGACAGAAAGCAGACCGTACTGTACCTGTGTATTTTTCCCCTGATGATGATGTTGTAGGAAAGGTGAATCACAGAATGCAAACTATTGTGAAAATGTTTTCGGTGAAATTGAGATGTTTCGTTGTGTTCATAAATTTTTTATCGCGATGAGAATGGTGTAGGTAAGATGAATAATTTTTTAAAATGTATGCAAGAAATCTGCTGTTTAGATCAAGGCAAGGTTTATCAAGTTCGAGCAACGCAAGGATGAAGTAAGTTTTGAGGTCGGTTTTGAGTTGGTCTACGGTTGAGTATCGCCTCAAGCGGGTGCTGTCGATTGGTCCATCCGTTTTTTCGGCTAGGCACAATTTTTAGCACTGGGTGCTAGCTGTCATTCACGTCAACGACCGCATGTTCGTTGATGGGAAACTTTGGCAAGTTTCGAGGACATGGGCATTCCTCCGCACAAACTCAATCTGTTCAACGGAGCCGTGTGCACCCTCATCAGAAATCTCAACGTGAAAGAAGGCCGAGAGATTAACGCCATGATCTGTCGCTGTGCCAGAGGCACACGCTCAGACGCTGAAGCTATTAATCAAGTTCGTAGAAAACGTCAAAAGAACCGGCAGGATCGTAAAATCCTCGCCGCATGTCGACGATACTTTCGCAATTTGCGTAAGTACTAAGTGTTTGAACCCTATGAAGTAATCGCTGTCTATGAGGATTACCATCATGCTGTCAAACGCTGGAGAGGCGTCTTCTGCAGTTGCCTACTCCACTGAAGGCCGACGACACCTCAGTCCCAAAGGGGTTTCGGGTTCGGGCTCAATGAACCCGGGAGAACACATACATGTTCTGTACGAAGAAACTACCGCCCGGTCCCAGCAAGGCTCATCAAGATCGAGGTACGCATGTATCGTTCAACGCTGTACGTCAACACTTCCAACAGTGTGCGGAGAAACACGTGTGCTATCACACGCAGCCATCATCAGTACTCCACGACGAGCTGCGTCAATGGGAGGTTTGCCGACACATGTCCTCAACAGAAACTACCGTCCGGTCCCAGCAAGGCTCATCAAGATCGAGGTACGCATGGTAAGTTATGAGGAAGGAAGTTGTGAATTTATTTTGTTCTCGATCAGGTATAGATGCCCCAATGTAAATGTGCATGTAAGTTTGTTGAGATTGTTGGTGGAAGAGGGTGTGTTTTGGTGGGGGTTACATGAAACTCAAGAGGAACACCCAAGGAACCGTTGTTGAAGTGCCTTTTTTTCGAATAGTAGCCCAACGTGTCGCCCCCAATCAACGCTTCATCCGCAAGTTCTGGTCATCACACCTGCGGCAGAGGGCTTCATCGTTACTGTTTTGATTGGGCATTGTTGAATTCCTCGACTGCATCGAGGATCCGACCATCGCCCCTGTACTTGATCGTTTGAAACGTGATCGTTTTCAGTGATCATCAACTGCAGTCTGCGCGTGCTGCGTCATGGGCACCGGTCGCTACAACAGAGGGTGAAGACCTCTGACATCGTTCAACGCTGTACGTCAACACTTCCAACAGTGTGCAAACGTCATCGACTTACGTGCTCCGTCATCGACCTAGAACAGAAGATGTCGGCTTGCCATTCATGGCAGCGGGCTGTGCAACGGTGCCATTGCAACTGTCGTCTCAGTTGATGCACTCTCAGTTGAAGTCATGCTTCAGTCTTCGTCAGTACGGGCCACCCTTTCCAAACGTTATACGCTTCATACAGCGTTCAAGCGGCGACCCCATCACGGAGTACCTTTTTCAGGCGATGAAGCTGATGATGAAGGAAAAAGCCACAATCATGTGTGCTGTTGACGATGTGACGATTGTCAATTTGCAAGGGATCGTCATCATCTTTGTTGTTTTTCAACAAACAGCAATCGATAAAATTCAGGGTAAACCAATGGCGACACTCAACGCAGCAGAGCCACCTTTTTCCTGCACTCAGGGGCCAGGACAACAGTGTGCGGAGAAACACGTGAGCTATCACACGCAGCCATCATCAGTACTCCGCGACGAGCTGCGTCAATGGGAGGTTTGCCGACACATGTCCTCAGCAGAAACTACCGTCCGGCAAGGCTCATCAAGATTGAGGTACGCATGGTAAGTTATGAGGAAGGAAGTTGTGAATATATTTTGTTCTCGATCAGGTATAGATGCCCCAGTGTAAATGTGTATGTAAGTTTTGTTGAGATTGTTGGTGGAAGAGGGTGTGTTTTGGTGGAGGTTACATGAAACTCAAGAGGAACACCCAAGGAACCGTTGTTGAAGTGCCTTTTTTGAAAGTGTTATTTTATTGGCTTCTTTCCCTTTCCTCCCTTATTTTAATCAAAGAAGGAAGGATTCGTTGAAGCAAGCCTCTCAAAGAAAAAAAAAATGCTTACGAGTGCATTTAAAAAATGTATCAGTGCGTCTGAATGTGAGAAACTACGTAAAGGTAATGTCATGAGTTACAGAGTAGATCTTAATGTATCAGAGTAGATCTTAATATATATATCTCTCAAATGTTTAGTATCTACCAACTCACAAAACATCTCCGTTCCCCGCCGGTCAACGTGGAATAGACCGCGGCTTTCGTTGCATGGCCTCGTATTCCAGTGCGTTGGTACCCGTGGGTACATTAGGCAATTGATGATGATGACGTAGCTCAACGAGTTGCCCAGCAATTGAAAGTGTTCGGATGACGAATTGTCCGGTCTCGCAGTCACTCATGCGATTGAGTGGGACGGCTACTTCTTCGTCATTGACAACTACGCGTTCAAATTCCGCAACAAAAACCACACAGTCGACACTTGTTGTGCCCTGTGTCAACGATTGAGACGGCCAATGATGAAGTTTGAGGAATTGTCTTTTGATCACCGTTGCAAACTTTTGGCAAAGGACTTCCAGGTGAAGGCTTATCGATTGAATATGAAAATCCTTGAGGGCATCGCGTTCCGGTATTTTGCTGCTGATGGTAAAATTCACCGTATTCTTCATAGCCGGTGTTGGTCCCATTGGTATGTCTGCCGTTAAATGCCAATGTTTGACATTCGTTAGGGCTGAGACGTCGAAAGGACCGGCAGGATCGTAAATTCCTCGCCGCATCCCGACGATAGTACCGCAAATTGTGAAGGTACCAATTGATTGAACCCTATCAAGGAAATGTTTGACATTCGAATTGTCGACGGCCTCACTATTCAGAAACACCATCATGCTGTCGAACGCTGTTGTTATGACGTCTGTTGGGAAGTTGTTGAGGCGACGTACGTTTGGAACGCAGTAAATGTTTGAAGATTCTTGGTAGCCTAAAAAAGCCACCATTTCTTGAACACCATCGTGAATACGGTTGAAATTGTTTGTTGACCACACTACCCCGTCCGTGCGATCAAGGAGTAGAACCTCTGCGGTAGATTGCTGTGGTTGTAACATTTTTTTGGTAATGCACAGTTTACCTCCTTTTTCTAAATGTGAATGAGAATGTAGTTGAATTAGTAGAATCTCATGGTGTCCTCTTATTTTTTTTTAAATAAATATGTGAACCACACACACTAAGCGCTTTGGAACAATCTCCCAAATTTTTTAGTTCAAACATTTCAGTTAAAAATTGTGTTATGAGCACGCATCCGCAGTGGCGTTTCCACAAAGCGAATCAATGAATAGTCACTCTTCTCAGTTTCACCACACGTTTCCCCTCATTCTCGGCCTGAAAAAAAAAACTACTCTCGTGGACGTTTCAACAATAGAGTCGCATTTCTCTCCGCAACCTCTTCGCTAATAGTTTGCGCTCGTTTGAATTGGTGAGACCATCGTTGGGGTGGGATGGACATTTCAAATAAAAGTCCTTGAATAAAAACGGTGTTGATATTTTTACGAGACATTTCGAATATGCCTGCGATTTCCTTCTTTGTCTCGTTCATTGTAAAGTTGAGAATGTTCTGTGTTGAATGCAGACTATTGTCTGGAGGTAGGAACTGCACGTAGAAAGTACATTCCAGCGATGATAAAAACGTTAATACGATTACCTTTCTGGGATGAATGATACGTAACAACGTGTCAGTCATTGCTTCGACCCGTGGTTTCGAACAAACGTGTGCAATGTCCCGTGCCGTGTGATGGTTGACGAAGAAATGTTTATACGAAAACATGATGACGTCTGGGTGAAGAGGAGCAGGGAAAGTATTGATGCTTGGCCCTTGATTTTTGTGCGCAGTTTGAAGCATGATGTTCTTTGTTGAAGCCTCTGGTACTTTTGTTAACTGCACACAGAAGACACGGCCTGCCACGACGGCCGACATAAGTGTTTTCTGAAGAACATCTGTTGCTGAGTAGGCAAGGTTGTAAATGTTGACACAAAATAAGTGTGCCTTAATCACGTAGATAGTCGTTGTTGAATCGATGAAAGCATCAATGGACTGAAGCCACTCCTTAACGGCATCGCTCAGAGCTAATTCATCGTGGGCCCAAATGTGGCAACCGCCAGTGCGGAACAAACTAATTGCATTTGGGAGATATCCCGGAAGTTCATCCGCAGACATTGAGAATTAACTCTAACTGTTGTGAAACAGAACCTTGTGTGAAAAAAGGCAAAGACAGTATTTTGAATAAAGGGTGTTGTGACACGCAGGCGAATGTAATGTAATTCTCTCATCTCGAGAGAACTCAGATAAGATTGTGAACATACTGAAATTTTGTACCCCCCTCTATTTTTCTGTTAGGTTCCTAGGGTTATGAAAGAAGTCTTCTGCTCCTTTCTCTCTAATTCTCTCATCCCTCCCCCCCCTTTGTTTTTTGGAAGCGCGAGCACTGACTTTTTTTTTTTTTCACAATACCGTGAGCTCTGGGAAAACAACATTTTCAACCCCATTGATAGGGTTCGTGTCGATCACGACGGTGATGTTGGTTGGTGCCGTTGAACGCGATAGGGCGACGTACAATTGACCGTGTCCAAAACACTGTTCGGACAAATCTATAATCAATGATTGACTAAACGTTTTGCCTTGTGATTTGGACACTGTGATTGCAAAAGCAGGCACGAGTGGAAATTGATGTCGAATCAATGAACCTTTTCCAATCAGCGACGATGAGATTGGAAATGAGATTCGTGGAATACGCATGATTTTTCCAGTGCTTTGAAGCTTGAGTTCGATGGATGTTGCATCAAGTGAATGAATCGTTCCTATCGCGCCATTGCAAAGGCCATCGCGAATGTTGAGATTTCGCATACACATTACAGGCATTCCGACGGCCAAATGAAGCTCGTCGTCTGGCATATTGTTGACATGAATGTGACGCAACTGTTCGTGATGCAAATATTTATTTGCGTCTGGTGAGTAAGAATAACGTGCAGGAAAGACAGTGATCTCGGACTCGTCGTAATATGCCTCTGTTTGGCGCTTGTTGAAACGGCGGACGAGTTCATGTTTGGTTGAAATGTATTGAACAGGTGATGGTTCTGAAAAGTCGGCTTGTGTTTCTACAAAGCTGGCCAATTGACTTGATGAAATAAATTTTACCCCATGATGTGGAAGAAATTGAGGAACAGTGGTTGTGTTTGGTTGATTTGCCACCTTCGAACCTGTACCATGGGCGATGGTCTTAAGCAGAAAATCTGCCCACGATTGATCTTGAAAGCGATGTGCCTTGTTGAGGGTGTAGCGTGTAAACTTTTCGAACAGTTTCGCGAACTTGATAGATGCTTCGTATGCGCGGGATGCCATAAGCTCCGGCGGGATATTTCCCTTAAGCACCGTCGCCTGCTGGTTGAAGTCTCCTGCAAAGATAACGATTTTTCCGGCGAAGGGTAATTCAGAGTCACAAAGTAATCGAAGTGTTTTGTCCATCAGTTCCATTTGTTTTTTGTGAATCATGGAAATCTCATCAACGATTAATACGGTGCACGAGCGCAGAAGACGCGCGTTGACGTCGCGTGAACCTGCATCAAGGAGTGTGGAGAATTCAACTTCACCGCCATATTCATCATTTACAGGCATCTTGAATAATTTGTGGCATGTAAATCCGTTCGGAAGTAATGAAGCCGCTATGCCTGTTGATGCACAGCAGCACACATTGTGTTGATTTTCTGCCAGGTGACGCGCGATTTGACGCAGCAGATGGGTTTTTCCACTTCCCGCACAACCGTTGATGTAAAAAAGATTTTGCAACTGTGGCTGAGAACATGAGTTGCGGATGATGTCGTCTAGTGTGCGTTGCTGGTCCAGATCAAGGGGTAAGAAATTGACAGAAACGTTGAAGAACGTGTTGAGCTCCGCTTCATTCACGTCCGGCAATGCGTTGATTTCGGCGATGATGTCTTCTGTTGCGTCTTTGAGAAGTTCACTAAGTGTACAGCCCTCCTGCATGAATCGAAGGCGCATTTGAAGTAAAGCCGCTCGACGAGTGAAATATTTCGAAGAAAAAAGCGTCCGCCCGTCAATGATCTTGTCCCAAAATTCCGAAAACAACGTGTTGAAACACCGAGGAGTATCCATGACGACAAAAATGAAATACCGCATGAAATTTTCCGACGATTCGTGTCGTTCTCTCATCTCATTTAGAACGAGCCGATGAAACTCTTGTTGGGAACATCCGAGGATACCAAGAGATTGAGCGCGTTCGGTGAACGTTTGTGATTCGCCTTTGATTTCCTGCCATGAGCGAGGCTTCAATGTTTTGAGTAACAGATACAGAGAGAAGTGTTCAGAGTCCTGAAAACGCACCGTGTTGATCGCAGTGATGATTTTTGAAAGGCGCACCTTTTCGTTACCGGATGCCGTGACATCGACCTTGGAAAAGTACTGCTGAAACGTCTCGTTGGTGAATTGAGGTGATCGCTCGAAGTAGACCTCCAATTGTGGTTTTTTGAATTTTTGCATCACTTTATCTGGATCGTCGTCTTCTTGAAATGAAACTGTTTCCTCGTGCTGCAAATGAAGTTTTAGAAGCTTGACAGGTGGGTCGTAATGCTGGAAGTTAAACCCAAGCGCGGTCCATCCAGCCTCTGACGCGGTCATACAGCGTGTTTGATAAAAGCTGTTGCATTCCATTTGACATGACATGTGATGGCTGATGCGAACATTTGCAACGTCCGGACCCTTTGACATGTATTTACGGAGATAAAGTATGCATTTTGATCCTGTAGTGACCTGGACGTTGATATGACACTGGTACGTGAGAAGAAGTTCGGGGTTGTACTCAACAATGTTGCTTTCTTGAGTGCGGCGCCGGAGGACCCATTTACCGTCCGGACCGAGGTGAGAAACTGGATTTGAAATCCATGGATAACCGTATTTGCAGTGTGGACGCTCCCCCTTTGGTAAAGGTCGATGTGTTTTGAAACACCGATCTGGGAAACATTTGTGAGTCATGTGTGTGTTGACGAGATGCGCCAACGTGCATTGACGGCATGTGCCGCATCGCAATGAGCAAAAAAGCGGGAAGTTGACTGTTGATAACGCATCGACTTCGACGGCTGTCTGAGGTTGATCACCCTCGAGTCGAACGAGGATGTGCGCATGCGGGAGTCCTCGTTTTTGAAACTCAATGGAGTATTGAATCCATTGTGACTTGCGGTTGTTGAAGTATTTGCCCGCTTTTAAACCTTCAATGAGGTGCAGGAGTTTCTCCCGAAACACGAGGTTGACCAAGTATACGTCATGATGCCATTGTTGACCGGGTCGTAGATTGTTGACGATTTCTGGCCACGCTGGATTAGCCGTCATGGTAATAAAGAGGGTTGGCGGACCATACTCATATACATGAGCCATGCCAAGGTCTACTTTATCTCGTCTGTAACTTTGAGATCCTCTAACGGTTGAAGGGATGCGGGATCTGTGTCCTGTTGTCTGTGTGTTCGGATTACGAGTAAATTCGCGCAGCGTTGCTGTGCGCATCTTGTCCATTTTCATCATGTGGTTGACAATCCACGGCTCCTGAATTGATTCTGCGCGTGAAATTTGATCAAGGAGCCATTCCTGCTGTAGCTTCGGCACCCAGCAATGGATTTGATTTTGACAGAAATTGTACTGGACGTATTGACGCAGCGTAAGTTTTTTTCCTTCTGTGTCAGAATAGTACGGAAGTTCGCGGGTTGTTAACTCAAATCCTGAGGCACGTACTTGACAGTTCTCTGCTTTGAACCATCCATGCTGACCCGTGACATCGAAAAGTGGATAAGACATTGATTCGTAGCGACTGTCGCCACATTGAAGATAAAATATATCGGTTGAGTGCGGCAACGTTGTTGTTTCTGGACGCTGGAAAACATCGCCTGCTACACTGTAGAGCAACGTCAGTTGACTGCGTGATGTTGTGGAATTGTCCATGTTTCCGTCAACGGTGATATACGACTGTGGCGTGTTTTGAACAAAGGTATAGAAGTCGTGTGTTGACGGGACAACACCGTAAGTTTCGCGCAGTTTCGCGACATGTTCGTTGACTCGACACATTAATGTCCGGTATTGTTGAGCTGCTGCGACAACCTCGGGTGTGAATCTGTCCGTGAACGTCGTTGACGTGCCAGTTTGATGGAAAAGAAAACTGGTTGCGCAGCCTAGTAAAGGGTGCGAGCGCTTCCCAAGACTGAATAATCCAAAATGATAAATTTTGCCCTCAATTTGCGCAAAACACGTGTCATTGTGACGTTGTTGAATGCCTCCATATGACGTTTGTGTGTTTTTGACACCGATCGATGTGAACGAAGCCAATTGATTGATTTCTCGACCATGACTGATGAGTAGCTTCTCGTTGTCCAAGAAAAATAGGCCCACTGTTGACGTTAACTTGACAGCATCTTGATCGAGGATGTGTGAACCTCCTGAACAACAAAACGTGCGGTTTGGCAAGAATTGACGTGCTTGGCAATAGCGACAGTTGAAGAGTTGAGGCAGTGAGTGAACAGGCGGTGCGACTGCATGATAAGCTTCATTACATGGAATGCATCGTTGACCAATTGTGCAGTAAAAGTGAACGGCCCGCTCGCAGGTCGTGCACGTTCGGGCATCGTTGTATGAAAGTTGTTCGTTGCAACGGTGGCACGTTGACAGTGCGATGCAGACGGTGCACTTCCCATTCGATTGACATGCTTGGTGATTTGGTCGATAACAACTTGAACATGTAGTCAGCTGAAGAAGCTCAATTGGCTGTTGACAGCAGCAACAAAGCACTCCAGCCTGAGAACATGTGTTACACAACCGGTGATGATCTCTGAAACAAATGAAATGCAGAGATTTGGCGCAGTTGGAACATTGCAGTTTTCGATCGTACTTTGATTCGATGTTGAGGTTGCACACGCCGCAGATTTGAGAATTTTCAAGACAGAAACGGCATTTGTTTGATTGTTCTGCTGGTGATCTATTGCAGTTTTTATCGTAGCATTGATGATAAGGACGGCGACAATTGACACACATTCTAGTGCGTTGGGTTGGTGTACTGCAGAATTGGCATAGGCTTTTTTCAAGACAGGAACGACATTTTTTTGAATTGGCGCCCGAAGTACGTGTGCAGGTTGGACATTGAGCAAAGAGTTTATGACATTCGATGCAGGTTTTGTTTCGACGGGAACGTCCAGACACACCGCAACGTTGACATTGCAATAATTGATGAGTTTCAAGAGTTGTTGACCCTGTGTTATCTCTCGTTCGAGCATTCGTTGATCGACTTGCACTTTGATCGCCCTGAAGGTGAAGCCCAGTTGCCTCATACGTTGTATCGAGGAGTGTGGAGGCGAACCGCATGTGTTGCACATGCGATAAATTTGATCCATTGTCGTTGTAATGTTCGCGAACTGAATTTGCAAATTGACGTTGTTGAAGGCGCGAAAGTGCATTGAACTCATCGCGAGTTGACAACCTCGACACGATGAACGTTGTTGCGCTTTCCGAGGATTGTTGCTCGGTTGAGGATTGTTGCCCGGTTTCAGTTTCACTTGTTGAATCTGTGGTTGAGGAATCGAACGAAGAAGTTGAGTCAAAGTCTGACGGATGGCTTGAACCACTGCGGGATGAATCACTGCTCGGCCCGGGGTTGGGGTGAATCCCCCCGCAGAGCAGTAGCAACCGAATGATGTTGAGTGAGTGTAACTCTGTTGTGTGGCCGTGTTCTTTTCCCTCGTCGCCCCGTCTGGTGTCGTGGCGATGACAGACGGGGCGCTTAGGTTGATGGTGACGGCGGCGGCGATGGCGACGGCGATGACAGACGGGGCGCTTAGGTTGATGGCGACGGCGACGGCGACGGCAGACGCGGACGGGGCCCCAGATTGGGCGGCGGGGGGGAAGCGGCAAGGCAGCGCGGGCAACAGCGTACTCGACGAGTCCAACGGCAACCATTATTACGAAAACAATCCACATCTTACTAAAAGTATCTTCTTTAACGAACCCTGGGGGGAAGAAAGAACTTCGCGTTTGTAACGAAACGTTCAGCTCACGGATAGACCTTTTCTGGATCCAACTGTATTTATTTAATTAATTTTTTCGCCTCGTTGCAGACTCAAGTCACACAAAGCACCGGTGTTGAATACGGTCAGCTGTTGAGGTGACGTTGTGTTGTTCAACCTTGCAAAGTCAACAAACGCAGATGTCAAAACTTCAGCAAGCGGGTTTGAGTCACTCGCAAATAGCACGGCGGCGATCTCTAACTG
>SXGS01441744.1_pt1 | contig 11227 bp, 8 predicted proteins | sample 3174681 | NCBI WGS metagenome assembly SXGS01 (sample SAMN11356861, study PRJNA531348) | freshwater metagenome | isolation source: freshwater sample F1-80 | place: China: Fuxian Lake, Yuxi | collected 2017-12-25 | reverse complement strand
GGTTGTTGACGTCGTGGGCCACGCCGCCCGCGAGCCGGCAGATCGCTTCCATCTTCTGGGCCTGGCGGAACTGGGCCTCGAGTCGCTTGCGCTCGGTCACGTCCTGGTACACGCCGAGGACGCCGATCACTTGGCCGGCCGCGTCGGTCAGCGGCACGCGGCTGATGAGCAGGTTCGCCGGCTTGCCGTCGGCGAGGGTGCGCACCTCCTCGGCGTTGAGCAGCGGCTCGCCGGTGTCGATCACCTGGCGGTCGCCGGCGCGAGCGAGTTCGGCCTCCTCGCCGGTATAGAAATCGTCATCGGTGCGCCCGATCACCTCGCTCGCGACGGTCAGCCCGTGGTCGCGGGCCACGCGGTCGTTGCAGCCCAGGTACAGCGCCGCGCGGTCCTTCCAGAACGCGCCGCACGGGATGTTCGTGAGCACGTCGCGGAGCCGGCGCTCGCTGTCGCGCAGGGCCACCTCCAGCCGGCGGCGGTCGGTCAGGTCGGTGGCGACCACGAGCCGGGCCGGGCGACCCGCGTGCTCGAACCGGGCCGTCACGACCTCCAGTTGGAGCATGACCCCGGCCTTCGTCCGGTGCTCCCAAACGAGCACGTCGTCCGGGTACAACTCGTTGGCGGCCAGGGCCGCGGCCAGTTTGTCGGCGGTCTCCGTGGGGATCGTGTCCCGCACGGTCAGGGCCAACATCTCGTCGCGCCCGTAGCCGTAGCGGGCCAGCATCGCGTCGTTGACGGCGAGGAACCGGAACGTCGCCTCGTCGAACACCCACACCGGCGCGGGGTGAATCTCGAACAGCAACTGGTATGGGAGTACCGGTTCGGAAGGCGGGACAAGAACTTCGACGGGAACTTCGACCGGGACCGGCGCGGCCGGTTCTTCGAGCTCGACCGGCTCCTTCTCGCGCACGAAGAGCGGATACGCGAGAACGCCGGTCGCGGTCCACAGTGCCACCGCGAGTATCGCCCGCCCCGCGGATTCGGCCGGTGCGCCGACCGCGTCCGCAGCGCCGACGCACAGGACGATGCCGGACGCGACACGAAAGGCGCGGCGCACGTCGGGTGGGTGCGTGCGGCCCCGCACCCAGAGCAGTGCGGAGAGCGCGAGGCACGCCGACCAAATGAACCAGTCCGCCATAAACCACTCGCCGCAGGGGGCCGGGGCGGACCCGTTCCGCGCGCCCGACACCGGGACTGTAGTTCACACGCCCGCGGCCGGAGAGCGTTTCTGGTCGGGACGTTGGGCGGTGTGACGAGCGGCACGCGCCGGCCGATAGTGTGCAATATCGTGAGCCGCGGATTTCTTTTTGCCTCGCGCTCGTGTTGCACCAATTTCGGGGTTCCGAAGGCGCGCGAACCGGATCCGCGCACTACAGTTGCGGGGTTCCGTGTCACGCCCGGAGTCCGCAATGTCGTCCGTCATCGTTCACCCCAGCCCCACGAGCGATCCGACCGACTTCGATTTGGCCGAAGAGGTCGGCGACACGGGCAGTCTGACGCGGCTGATCGAACAATGGGTGGTGCTGCCCGAAGAGTGGGACGAGTTGCCACCGGAGCTGAGGGAAGCGGTCGTCCGCCCCGAACGGCACACCGACCTGCTCGACCGACTGGTACAGCACCACTTGCTCACGCGGTTCCAGGCCGACAAGGTGCGCGAGGGGGGCGCGGGCGAACTGGTACTGGGCCACTACCGGTTGCTCGACGTGATCGGGCGCGGCGGCATGGGCGTCGTGTACCGGGCCGAGCACCTGCACCTGCGCCGGCAGGTCGCGGTGAAGGTCATGTCGCGGACCGCGGAGACCAACCCGCGGATGCTGCACCGGTTCTCCGGCGAGGCGCGGGCCGTTGCCAAGCTCCAACACCCGAACATCGTGACGTGCCTCGATGCCGGGCGGCACGCGCCGCCGGGCGTGACCCCGCGCGACTACTACGTCATGGAACTGATCACCGGCGCGGACCTGCACTCGACGGTGTCCGCGTCCGGCCCGATGCCGCCCAACCGCGTGTGCGAGCTGTTCCGCCAGATCGCCGAGGCCATGGCCGAGGCCCACCGGTTCGGCCTGGTCCACCGCGACATCAAACCGAGCAACATCTTCCTCACCCCGGACTGGCAGGCGAAGTTGCTCGACTTCGGGCTGGCGCTCCGGCCGCAGCACCGCATGACGGAGCCGGGGCTGCTGCTGGGCACGATCGGGTACATGGCCCCGGAACAGGCGCACTCGTCGCACGACGTGGACGCGCGGGCCGACCTGTTCAGCCTGGGGGCGACGATGTACTGGGCGCTGACCGGGCGCGAGCCGTTCCCGGAAACGGGCAACGTGCTCCGCGACCTGACCGCGCGCGTAACCGCGTCGGCCCTGGACGTGCGCCGCGTGCGCCCCGAACTGCCCGAAGAGTTGGGAGCGATGGTGGCCCAACTGACGGACCGCGAACCGGACCGCCGGTACCAGAGCGCGCGGGCCGTGGCCGCGACCCTGGCCGGGTACGCGCGGTGGGCCTCGGTGCGCGACTCGACCGAACGCCCGGTCGCGCCGCGGGTGCTGGTGGTCGAGGACGACCCGCGCCTGCGCCGGCTCATGGTCGGGCTGCTCCGGGACTGCACTTGTGTGGAAGCGGGCGACGGCAAGACCGCCTGGGCGCTGCTGGAAAAGCAGACGTTCGACCTGCTCGTTCTGGACGTGAACCTGCCGGAGATGAGCGGGCCGGAGTTGCTCGCGCGGGTTCGGGCCGACGACAAGATCCGCGAGCGCACGCGCACGCTCATGGTGTCCGGCGATCTGCCGTCCGAGTCGCTCGGCGGGTACCTGATGACCGGGGCCGACGACTACCTGGAGAAGCCGTTCCTGCCGCCCGCGTTTCAGGCGCGGGCCCGCGGGCTGCTGGGCCGCCGGGCCGCTCTGACGCCCGTGCCGTCCGCACAGCCGCCCGCGCCGTCTCCGTCACGCGCCGGCGTCGCGAGCAAGGTCGCGCCGGGGGAGCCGCTCGCGTTCGGCATCACCCGGTTGCTCGAAGAGATCGGCGTGATCCTCCGCGGGTACCACGACCGGTGCGGCCGGTACGTCCGCGCGCTGGCCGCCGCCGCGCCCGACGAGGGCGAGTACGCCCGGCTGCGGAACCCCGACTATGTGGACCTGCTGGCCCGCGCCGCGCCGCTCCACGACGCCGGAATGTTGATCCTTCCGAGTTCGATTCTGCAGAAACCGGCGGCGCTCGACCCGGAGGAACAGGCCGTCGCGCAGCAGCACGCGATCATCGGCGCGCACGTGCTGACCGACACCGCGAACCGGTGGCCGATGGCGGTGCCCGAACTGGGGCTGGCGTGCGAACTGGCCCGCAGCCACCACGAGCGCTGGGACGGCAGCGGCTATCCGGACGGCTTGGCCGGCGACCGGATCCCGCTGGCCGCGCGCGTGGTCGCGATCGCGTCCGTATACGAGGCGCTGCGCACCAAGCGCCCTCACCGCCCGGCGCTGGCGCACGCGCAGGTCGTGCGACTGCTAACGACCGACTCGCACGGCGAGTTCGACCCGACGCTGATCGGTGCGTTCGCGGCGGTCGCGCGGAAGTTCGACGAGGTCTACCAGTCCGACAAGCGCTGACCGGTCGTTCCGGCCGCTCGGCACTGACGTGACGGCAGACATCCGCCGGCGGGTCACGGAAGCGAGGAGGGACAAGTGGCCGTGCTGGTGGAACCCCGATCCCGACGCGTGACCGTTTCCAGGTGCGCGGTGAGGGAGATCACGGTATAGTCGGGGCAACCCGCCAACCGTCCCACCGGTTCGCAATTCCGAGGGATGCGCTCTCATGTTACACCGTACCGCCTTCTCCCTCTTCGCCGTCGTTCTGGCTCAACCGCCCCTCGCCGCCGCGAAGATTCGGGTCCCAGAAGACCACAAGACTATCCAGGCGGCGGTCGACGCCGCGCAGCCCGGCGACACCGTCGTGGTGGCACCGGGCAAGTACACCGAACGCATCCGCCTCAAGGCCGGCGTCGCTCTGCGGAGCCGCGGTGACGATGCCAGGGGAACGGACGGCCTGAAGCGAGCCGCGGCGACGGTTATCGACGGCGGCGGCAAGGAGGGCAAGCAGCCCGGCGTCGTCATGGCTGAAGGCAGTGTGCTCGACGGCTTCACGGTCACCAACGTCGGGGCGTATGACGAGGTGACGTGGAAGAAGCACTTCGACTCGAAGGGCGAGGAACTCGGCGACGAGGAGGGGGCCACACACGCGGAAGGCACGATCCCGGCGATCGACATCCGGGGTGTGACCTGCACCGTCACCAACTGCGTCGTCCACCACAACGGCGACGTCGGGATCGGCGTTCTCGGAGCCGAGAAGACGCGAACCGCACCGCTCCTCACCAACAACCGGGTGTACCGCAACATGGGCGGCGGGATCGGTGTGGCCGAGGGGAGCGAGGCGATCGTTCGGGGCAACACCTGCACGGAGAACCTGCGAGCCGGAATCGGCTGTCGCAAGGCGAACCCGATCGTCACCGACAACCTGTGCTCCGGGAACGTCCGAGCCGGCATCGGGTGCCGCGAGGGTGCGAAGCCCGTGCTGCGAGGCAACACGTGCGTAAAGAACCGCCGGGCCGGGATCGGCATTCGGATGGAGGGCACGGCCCCGGTCGTTGAGGCCAACACGTGCGACGAGAACGAGATGGCCGGCATCGGGTGCCGCGACGGGGCCAGCCCGATCATCCGAAAGAACCTGTGCCGCAAGAACAAACTGGCCGGCATCGGGTGCCGCGACGGAGCCAAGCCACTGATCGTCGGCAACGAGTGCAAGGACAACGAGGCATCGGGGATCGGCCTCCAGGGAAAGGCCGAGGCCGTGATTCAGAAGAACACGTGCGTCGGGAACAAACTGGTCGCCATCGGCGTTACTGAAGGCTCGAAAGCGACGATCGCGGACAACGAGTTGTCCCGCACGGGCGGACAGCCGCCGCTCGTCGCCGTGAAGGACGGCTCGTCGGCCATCATCACCGACAACCGGATCATCGGCGGCGGGGTCGCGGCCGTTCTGATCCAGGGCAAGGTCACGGTTAGCGGGAACACCTTCACCGGGGGCGGAAAGGGCCAGGGAACAGCCGTCTGGGTGTGGGAGGGTTCGACCGCGACCGTGTCCGACAACACCTTCGACGGCTACCGGACGGCCGTGTCGGCGACCAAGTCCGCGGTCGTCGTCACCGACAACACGGTCCACAACTTCCAGGGTACCGCGATCGTCGTCAGGGAGGGCCGGAAACCGGCTCAGGTGACCGGGAACACGGCAACGTCCGACGACCCGAAGGCGAAGGTGGTCGACGTCCAGGGGCCGTCCGGGCTGGTCGAGGGCAACGCATTGAAGCCGGTCGACAAGAAGTAAACCCTACCGTGGCTTCCCTTGAAGAAGGGGCAGGTCGGTTACCGGGTGCGAACGGGACGGCCTCGCGGTATAGTCTACCGACCCGCCCGACCTTCCCGGTACCCGAACTGGCGCACCGCCCACTTGTGCCACCACGTTGTGATGAGGAACCACGTCATGCGCCCCGTTTCCTGGACCGCTTCGTTGATCATCGCGTTGGTACTGATCGGAGCGGTTCCGACCGCGGCGCGGGCGCAGGAGGCGAAGTGGCCCCCGGAGAAGACCAAGGAGTCCGAGTTCACCGGGCGCAAGCTCCACACCTACCAGCACGGAGTCAAGAAGGAGTGGGGCTACGCCGGTCCGCAGAAAGACACGTTCCTGGTCCTTCACCCCAAGGAAGCGAAGGGCGGCGCTCCGCTCCCGCTGTACGTTGTCCTCCACTCCGCGGGGCATGACGTGAACTCCTGCCTCGCGTGTACGACGAAGGTCGGCAACCACGACATCTACCACGCCCCGCAAGACTTCTACGCCCTGTACCTCGACTGCCGGGCGAACAAGGGGGACTGGTGGTGGGGCCGTGAGAAGTACAAGGGGCCGGAGGTGTGCCCCACCGAGAAGCGGGTGATCGACACGGTGAAGTGGGTGGTGAAGGAGTACGGCCTCGATGAGAACCGCGTGTACCTGTGCGGCAACTCCATGGGCGGCAGTGGTGCCTTGGGAATCGGGATGCGCCACGGCGACGTGTTCGCCGCGGTCAAGGCGAACGTGCCCGCGAAGACCGAGCACGTCTCCAGCCGCATGTACTTCGGCAAGCCCGTGCCCGCCGACGTTACCCTGCCCGACCCGCCCATCGTGGTGGACTACTCCGCCCAGAACGACGGCTGGTCCAAGGACCACGGGGCGTACATCAAGGGCATGAGCGACCGGAAGTACGCCCTCTACATGTACTGGGGTCCGTTCGGACACGCCAACAACCACGAGCAGATCCTCAAGGTCAACGACCTCATCAACTCCTTCGACTGGCTCGCTGTCAAGAAGAACGAGGCGTACCCGGCGTTCACCGGTGCCTCGACCAACGACCCTCTCCCCTGGCCCGACGACCTCGCCAGCAAAAAGTCCGGGCAGGTCAACGCGTTCTTCAGATGGAAGAGTGTGGGCGACACCGCCGACGTGGTCGAGATCAAGCTGTTCCTGGTGAAGGCCGCGGACCTCAAGACCGCGTTCACCGTGCCGACCGAGGCGACCGCAGATGTGTCTCTGCGCCGGGTGCAGAAGCTGAAGGTGGCTCCCGGCGCGACGGTGTACTGGACGTTCGGCACGGCCAAGGGCGAGGTCAAGGCCGATGCTCAGGGGATCGTCACCGTTGCTGGGCTCAAGATCACGACGGAGCCGACGACGCTGAGCGTCCGAACCGCGAAGTAGCTCTGTCACGACCAGAGTGGCCGAACGAGGGACGGGAGCGACGGCGTGAGGATCGAACACGTCGCCACTCCATCGAGGAGCAGGGACATGAAGAACGCCTTCGGGATCGTCGCGATCTGCGTGGCTTTCACGGCGGGTGCCGGCACGTCGCCGACTCTGTTCGCCCAGGACAAGAAAGGGCCGCTCGCCGAACTGCCCAGCAAACCGGGTGCGCACGTCGAGAAGATCAAGGCGCTGGGCGACAACGAGTGGCTGAAACTCGGTGCGCCCGCCGCCGACCCGAAGTGGGGCAAGGCACGGGGCAGTTCGTGGGGCGCGAAAGCCCTGATCCTCGCACCGGACAAGCGGGGCGCGTTCCTCTTCGGCGAGGGCGTTCACGCCTACGTCAAGCCGGACGGCCACGTCATGGACGACCTGTGGTTCTACGACATCAACGCCCACTCTTGGACGTGTCTCCACCCCGGAACGAACACCAAGACGTTCACCCAGCGGGTCAAGGACAAGGAACTGCTCATCGACGAGAACGGGCAGTTGATCGACAAGGACAAGCAGCCCATCCCGGTCCACACGCTGGTCCACGCCTGGGGCTACCTCGCCTACGACTCCGACCGCAAGAAGTTCGCCTTCCTCAGTTGGAACGGCACGACGGGCGGACCGATTCCCCGGTACTTCCTGGGCGGCGAGAAGCAGATGGACGAGGGGTTGAAACTGCTGGAAGAGCAACTGAAGGACAAGAAGAAGCGGGTCTACTCACCGTGGTATTACGACGTGGCGTCGGGCCGGTTCGAGCGCGCCCTAGCGCCCAACTCGACGGCCATCAACGCCGGCGGTTTCCCTCAGTTCCACTACCTCCCGTCCGCGAAGCAGTTCTTTGCCGTGGGGTCCGACACCGTGGCGATTTTCGACCCGGCGAAGAACCTGTGGACCGATGCCAAGCCGAAAGGCCCAAGCCCGAAGGGGTACGACGCCTGCGGCTGCTACGACTCCAAGCGGAACCGCTTCTACCGGAACGACGGCGACGGCTCCAAGGGCGAAGGACTCATGACGTATGACATCGGGAGCAACTCCTGGAGCCACCTGAAACCCACGGGAACCGCCCCGCCGCCGGCGAACACGAACGCGGCGTTCTACGAGTACGACGCCCGTCTCGACGCCGTGGTGGCGATCCACTTCCGGGGACCGGCGACCGGCATTTTCGTGTACGACCCGAAGGCCAATTCGTGGGCCGAGCCGATCCCGTTCCCGGCCAACGGTCCCAAGTTCCAGTACGCCGCCAACACCTTCTACGACCGGGAGTTGAACGCCTACTTCTGCCACGTCGCCGGTGACAGCCGGGACGACGGCGTGATGTGGGTGTATCGCTACAAGAAGTGAGGTCGTCTTCCTGTTCAACGGCCCGTCGACCGGGAGCCGCTGTCAGCGATGTTGCGGGCGTGCGAGGTAAACCGACATGACCGCCGAGGACGCCCGGACCAAGTTGAAGTCACTCGCCTCGCTCGAAAGGGCGAAGGCATCGACCCGGTTCTTCAAGACGGGACCGGGGCAGTACGGGGAGGGCGACACGTTCATCGGGATCAACGTACCGACGCTCCGCACGGTCGCCCGCTCGTTCCGGGCGCTGCCGTTGGACGAGGTCCGCGCACTGTTGAACTCGCCGGTCCACGAGGAGCGGCACCTGGCACTCTTGATCCTGGTGCTCCAGGTAACGAAGTGCGACGACGATCATCGGAAGCGGGTTTACGACCTGTATTTGGGCAACACACGGTTCATCAACAACTGGGACTTGGTGGACTGCTCGGCCCCACAGGTCGTCGGCGGGTTCCTGATGACCGGGTCGCGGAAACCGCTGCTCGTCCTGGCGAAATCGAAGAGCGTGTGGGAGCGCCGGATCGCCATCGTCGCGACGCAGCATTTCATCCGTCACGGAGAGTTCGATGAGACGCTGGCGATCAGCGAGTTGCTGCTGAGGGACAAGGAGGACTTGATCCACAAAGCGGTGGGGTGGATGCTCCGGGAGGTCGGCGAGAAGGACCGGGGGCTCCTCGAAGGGTTCCTCGACCGGCACGCGACCGCCATGCCACGGACGATGCTCCGGTACGCCATCGAGAAGTTCCCGCCCGACCAGCGACGTGCCTACCTTCAGATGAAGACCCCTTCGAGTGAGGGAGCCGACGATGGCCGTTGACGAGTCCCTCGCCGCCCGCATCCGGGACGCCCTCGCTCGCACGAAGAACGTCGAGGAGAGGAAGATGTTCGGCGGGATCGGGTTCCTGCTCGACGGGAACATGCTCGTCGGCGTCTGGAAGGATTCACTCATCGCCCGGATCGGCCCGGACGCATACGCCGAGGCGCTTTTGGAACCGCACGTCCGCGAGTTCGACATCACCGGCAAGCCGATGAAGGGGTGGGTCATGGTTGAGCCGGAAGGCGTCGATGACGACGACCAGTTGATTGCTTGGATTCGCCGTGCCGAGGCGTTCGTCGGGACGCTGCCCGCGAAACAGAAGGGCGAGTAACGAATGACATCGACCATCCGCACAACCGGCAAGGGCCGCACCGTCGCCGTCGTCGGCGACGTGTACCGGTTCCTGGCAACTGGTGAGGACACGAACGGCAAATACGCGCTGTGGGAGGCGCTCGTGCCGCCGGGCGGTGGTCCGCCCCCGCACGTCCACAACCGCGAAGAAGAAGGCTTCTACGTCCTCGAAGGCGAGATCACGTTCACCGTCAACGGCGAGAAGGTCGTGACCACGGCGGGCACGTTCGCCAACATGCCGGTCGGCACGCCGCACAGCTTCAGGAACGAGAGCGACCAACCGGCGAAGATGCTGATCTCCGTCGCACCGGCGGGTTTGGAACGGATGTTCTTCGAGGTGGGCGTACCACTCGCCGAGGGAGCGACGACTGCTGCGCCGCCGACCGAGGATGAGATCAAGCGACTGCTGGCACTTGCGCCGAACTACGGCATCCAGATCCTGCTACCGGGGCATTGAGCGAGGAGCAACGATGGCGAAAGCGAAGAAGCCCGCCGACATCGACGGCTACATCTCGCAGTTCCCCAACGACGTGCGAGCCGTCCTCCGGGACGTGCGGGCGGCGATCCGCCGTGCCGCGCCCGAAGCCGAGGAGACGATCAGTTACCAGATGCCCGCGTTCCGGCAACACGGCATCCTCGTCTACTTCGCGGCGTGGAAGAAGCACATCGGCCTGTACCCGCCGATTTCCGGCGACGCCGCCATCGAAAAGGCCGTCGCCCGTTACGCCGGCCCGAAGGGGAACCTCCAGTTCCCGCTCGACGAGCCGATGCCCCTCGCCCTGATTGAGCGGATCGTGAAACTGCGGGTGAAGCAGGATGCGGCGAAAGCGGCGGCGAGGCGGAAGAAGAAATCACAGCCTTCGGGCAAGCCAGGGCATCGAAATGAACAGCGAGATCGTTGAGTCGCCCGTGTCGCGTGTGGTCGTCCAACATCTCCGTTCCGCCGGCGGACCGATGGGGAACTACTGACCCGGCGGGACGAAGACGTCCTTGCCGCTCTGGTGGGGTGCAAGTCTCGATGGTCATGGGGCCAGCAATTTGACCGGAAAAAGCCGGGCGGAAAGACCTCGCCGCGTGCGCCGCCTCTGGCGTTACGACCCCATTTTCTGGTATGATGCGGGTTGATGAAACGACAGCGAAACCGACCCGACGAAGGGGGAAACCGATGACTGGCGCTGTAGCTCCGAAACGGTTTTGCCACCCGGTCACGAAGCCTGATTGCGGGGAGCGGCGGTCGTGCATCCCGGACGGCACCCAGGCCGTCCAGCCGTTCCCGGCCGAAGGCGTCCAGTACGACAACATGGACCTTCGGAAACCCGACCTGAACGACCGCATCAGCGGTCTTCAAGGGACGGTTCGTTCCTACAAGATGATTTCGGTCTACCCGGACGACCGGGGCCAGCACCAACAGCACGGATCAGGGCCGAACTTCCAGGGCGGTTGTCTGACGCTCTGCACCTGTGCCCACCAAATCCGAGCGGAGAAGAAGAACCCAGGCGAGTGGAGCGGTTCCTGGCTGGCGGGTTTCACCAGTCCCCGGCTGTGTGGCCGGACGTGGTTGTTCTACCTTGCTCAAGTCGAACGAGTTTACCCAACCGCTGCCAGCCATTGGGCGGCGCTTCCCGCACATCTCCGACAGGCGAAATCTACCCGACACAACCGGTTGGGCGATGCGTTCCAACCGAATCTCGCTTCGTTGTGTGCCGATCCTTTCGACGCCGACCACTACCACCCGCCGATGATTGGCCACAGCCACCACAAGACGACCGGGGATGATAACTGGAAGAAGGACATCGAGTTTTACAACGGCCTGTTCGGGCGACACTCCGTTTACCTTGTCGCAAACCCGGAACTGACCTTCCTCTGGCAGACGCCGACCCTATTCTTGAACCACCACCCCAGGAACCAAAGCTGGGAATCCGT
>SXGS01247635.1_pt1 | contig 11227 bp, 13 predicted proteins | sample 3174681 | NCBI WGS metagenome assembly SXGS01 (sample SAMN11356861, study PRJNA531348) | freshwater metagenome | isolation source: freshwater sample F1-80 | place: China: Fuxian Lake, Yuxi | collected 2017-12-25 | reverse complement strand
CGCCAAAATGCACGGTCCGGCCTTCCTCAGGTACGGCGAGAAAAATCCCCCAGCGATAGTCCGGCATTTTCACGTAGTCGAAGTGTGCCCAACCCGAGGCGTCGGCACTGATGGCGGTGCGCAGGTACACGTCGAAGTTCAACGAACCCTCCGGCCCCATCTCTTTCCACCAGTTGATATAGTTAGGCTGCCAGCGTTCGAGGGCGCGTTGCAAGGTTTTGTCGGTCGAGAGGTTTACGTTATTGGGGATTTTTTCGCTGTAGTCGATGCTCATGACTGACTCCTTCACACCCGTTCCCAATTGAACTTTGCTTTATTGCCGGTGCCGTAGACCTTGAGTGCCCCGCGTTCGCCGACGGCGTTGGGGCGAATGAAGATCCAATTCTGCCACGCTGACAGGCGACTGAAAATACGTGACTCCATAGATTCCGCCCCGCTAAAGCGCAGGTTCGCTTCCATGCCGGTCAGCGCATCGGGAGAGAGACTGGCGCGTTCTTCGAGGGCGAGACGGATCTCATCATCCCAATCCAACTCGTCGGGGATGGCGGTGACGAGTCCCAGCTCGAACGCTTGTGTTGCCGCTAACGTTTGCCCGATGGCCGCTTGGAGAGGGTCGAGAGCTGTTGCCTCCTGATGAAACCGGCTCTCCAGGCGGGAAAGGTGCGTGACCATGGGGTACGTCCCGAAGTTGAGGTTGGAAAGCTGAAGAGTCGGGGCGAGGGCTGCTTCTTCGGCTTGCAACATGTAAATCCGATCCGCTGCGAGCGCCAACTCGAATAGGGTGCCAACGAAGCAGGAGTCAGTCTCGATCAACGCAAACAAGGTACGCGACGACACATCCAGCCGCGCCAACGTGCGCCGCAGCATACCGATGACCTCGCGCACGAACCAATGCGTTTGCCAGCGTGCTAGGGTTGCATCCACGGCGTGTACGGCTTGCGCATCTCCGTGCGTTTTGAGCACCCAGGTGCCGATGTCCACATGATTGGTGCGCAGCATGAGAATGGCGTCGTCGAGTTCACGCGCCATCTGCAGCGGCCACCACTGTGCCCCGAGCGCGAGAATGCCGGGCAGATCGTCGGGCAGCGGCTGGTGTGGTGCGCTGACGACGATGGTGACACGGCGCGACTCTACGTCGATGCGGGCATCGACGTATTCATACTGATACCCAGTCTCGTCGCTGACTCGGTCAAGCGGCGTGAGGGTAATGCCTTGTGCGTCGCTCGGTCGGTCGCTATGGGTTGCAAATTCCAGGGCACGACGCTGCGTCTGTTCGGCGAACTGCGCAGGTTTCGCCAAGTGATCGACGAGCTTCCAATCTTTCGCGCGTTGTCCGCGAATGCCTTCGCTGGTGGTGCAGAAAATATCGGCCAAGTCGTGGCGTACTTTGCGTTTGTCGATCAAGCGGGTCAGCCCGCCGGTGCCAGGGAGCACGCCGAGCATGGGCACTTCTGGCAGACTGACGGCAGACGAACGATCATCCACCAGCAGAATTTCGTCGCAGGCCAGCGCCAGCTCATACCCGCCGCCAGCGGTTGTGCCGTTGCACGCTGCGAGAAATTTGAGGCCGGAGTGGCGGCTCGAATCCTCGATGCCGTTACGAGTTTCGTTGGTGAATTTACAGAAATTGACCTTCCAGGCGTGCGACGACTGACCGAGCATGAAGATGTTGGCTCCCGAACAGAAGATGCGGTCTCTGGCGCTGGTGAGGACAACCGTGCGCACTTCGGGATGCTCAAAGCGGATGCGCTGCAAGGCATCGTGGAGTTCGATATCGACACCCAGGTCGTAGGAATTGAGTTTGAGTGTATAACCAGGGCGCAGGCCCGCGTCTTCTTGTACATCCATGGTGAGCGTGGCCACTGGGCCGTCGCAGGCGAGGTGCCAGTGGCGGTACTGCTCAGGTTGCGTGCGATAGTCGATCAATGGCGTGTGATGCGCGGCGCCGTCTTCTGCTGCCAGTCCCATGCGTGTTCTCCTCGACGATTCGTAGACGGGTGAGATTTACGCTTACTATAGGCACGATTCTCAGGGAGGTGGAGAGGGGTGAGGGGTGCCCGACAACTGCCGGCGTAGCCGAGGAGGGTGCATAACAAAAGCCTGGATTCCGGGTCGCGGCCTGCGGCCTTGCCCGGAATGACGAGTACGGTAGGGTTGTCATTCCGGCGAAAGCTGGAATCCAGGGAGAGGTTGAGAAGGCTTTGGACAAGAAATCGTTATGCACCCAGCCAAGGCGGTCCGGGGGCTTTACTCGCTCACTTCAACCACCATCTCGATTTCCACCGTCCAGTTGAATGGCAGCGAGGCCATGCCCACCGCTGCGCGGGCATGTTTGCCGCGCTCGCCGAAGATCGCTACCAGCAGGTCCGAGCAGCCGTTGATGACTTTGGGATGTTGCTCGAATCCTTCCACGGCGTTGACCATGCCAAAGACGCGCACGATGCGTTTGACTTTGGCGAGGCTGCCGAGTTCTGCTTTCACCGTGGCCAGCAAACACAGCGCGGTTTGCCGCGCGGCTTCGTAGCCTTCATCTACCGTTCGTTCTCGTCCGACTTTACCGATGACTTTCTCACTGGGAGTACCGCACGGTCCGTGGCCGGCGACGAACAAGAGATTCCCAGTACGGACGGCAGTAACAAAGTTTGCCACCGGACGTGCGGGTGCTGGCAAGACCACGCCGAGTTCTTGCAGGCGTTGCTCCGGGTCAGCCGCAGACTGGGCGAACAACGCAGTTGGAGCGAGCAGCGTGGCCATGCAGAGCAATGCCACGAAGAGACGGCTTGTCGGTGATTGGGTGAAAGGTGGATGCATACATTCTTCTTTCTCTTAGGGGAGGGCATTCCGCAATGGTTCAATTTGATTCATTCCTATGTCTTCGTAGGGGCGGCCCTGCGTGGCCGCCCAGTAAAAGGGCACCCACATAGGGGTGCCCCTACTCCGTGCCGGTGAGGAATCTCGTGTTGCTCTCCTTCGTAGATCTGATCCTGCCACGTTTCGCCTTTTTTCCTTTTCGCCGTTTCGCCCGTGCTTGATTCCCTTACCTCTCACCCACTACCACGCACTCCCGCAAGCATACGCTCAATGCTCGCCAGATCGTTCCTCCACGTGGCGTTCTCAGGATCATGACGCACCAACCGTGTACTAATCGCCCGCGCTTGCTCGAATCGTGCTAACGCCTCGGTGCGCTGTCCCTGCCGCGCTAAGTTCCTCGCGAAAGGCGAGGCGCAGCAGGTCCCACCAGCCTTCAGGGTGCTGCTGCATGTGGCGCGTGAGCGAAGGGGGCAGACCGTTGAACGCGAGATGGCGCAGCTCCAGCGCCTGCGCGTCGGTAGCCTCGGGTAAGGTGCGCACGGTGCGGTCGAGCGCGGCGATTTGCCGTTGGACCACCTGCTCGCGCAGCGTGTCCTGGTCGGCAACGGCAAAACACTCGCCCCCGGCTGCGATCAACGCCTGAGCATCCGTTACTGCAGCACCATGCAAACCGAGGAGTTCGGCTGTTGGCAGCAACGCCAATGCCTCATAGCGACGAGCAAACACCCGCCGCAGGTACACGAGATCCTGCATTTCCAGATCTTGTCCGGCACGCCAGCGAGCGCTGAGGCGCGAGATCCACCCCGAGTCTGGGTTGAAGTGAAAATCTTCGCGCAGCGTGCAGTCGCACAGCGCGACCACCGTGCGGCATTCGGCACGGCGCAGGGCACGTAAAAGATCGTGATTCTGCTTTTCGCCGCCGCTAGCGAGCATGGTGGCGAGGTCTGGCAGTTTGTCCAGCAGCGGCTTACTGACCCATTTCCCGGTATTCCAGAGAAATGACGCTATCAGATTGCCAAGAATCCCGAGCAATTGAGCTTCGTCCATACACAACCCATCTTCAGAGCGGAAACACCGTCGCGTTGCTCCTCAAAGTGCATCTGCACTTCACACTACTGGTCCATCTCACTGATTCTGGTAGGCAGGATTTCGTCATGCCAGCGAAAGCTGGCATCCAGAGCATAAAGCATTGACCTGTAGTTCTGCCTCCTGGATTCCAGGTCTCGCGGCGCTCGCCCGGAATGACGCCACCACTGCTCCCCCTCAAATCCATTGAGATGAAGTACTACTCACAACGGATGCTTGGCCAGAAACTCCTGCATCGTTGCCACCAGTGGCTCGCGCACGGAGATGAAGAACCCATGCCCAGCGTTCTCGAAGATCTTCAGTTCCGCGCCAGGAATCTCACGAGCGATGATTTCCGAGTTGATGGAGGGGATGAGCACGTCGTCGCGTCCGGTGACGACGAGAGTCGGCACGGTAATGTCTTGCAGATGTTTGAAAACGCGCAGCGTCATGGTGGCCTGGATATGGCGTTCGTAGGCGAAGCGCGGCGTGACGTGTTGAAGCGTGCGTTGCAAATCGGCTTCCAGCTGGTTGCGATGGGTGTACACGTACTCTTCGGAAAACGAGAGCTGCCAAGCTGCACGCCCGGCTTCCTCTGGCGTCATGCCAGCGCGGCCAGCGAGGATTTTCATAGATTCCGGCGGTGCGGCTACTGCGTTCTTGCCGCCCGGTGTGGTGCAGCCAAGAGTGAGGCTAGCGAAGCGGTCCTGATAATGCGCCCCTAACTCTTGCGCGATCATCCCGCCCATCGACACGCCAAAAGCGTGGACGCGGGGCAGGTTGAGGTTATCGAGCAGGGCGATGGCGTCACTTGCGAACATGGCCATCGTGTAGGCTTCGTCTGGCTTATCGGAAAGCCCGGTGCCGCGATTGTCGAAGGTAATGACTTGATGTGTTCTCGACATCGCGTCGATGAGTTCTGGTTCCCAGGCAATCGATGGCTGCCCTAAGCCGTTGATGAACAGCAAAGGCTCTCCGCGACCGTGAATGTCGTAATGTAGGTTGACTCCATGGACGTGTGTATAAGGCATGATCCCTCCTCCTTTGTCGTAGTCTTCTTAGCAGCGTCACTGAGGGATTGCCAGAGAAATTGCTGAAGGTATACATCTATCTTCATGCGGAACATGGCTAACCCTGCTTTTATGCCCGACCAAGATTTACGGTTGACGATCAAATCGTTCTCGCAGATTGCGCCGTGGCGCACAGTGTATCACGTTGCCGAGAGCTGGCTGATTGTTGTTGGGATGATCGCCCTCAGCGCGTGGCTTGTGCCGCTGGGCTGGAGCGTCGGCAGTGTGACGATGTATCTGGCTGCGGTGGTGGTGATTTCCTCTCGCCAACACGCGCTGATGGTGCTGACGCATGAGGGGATTCATAAACGCTTGTCCAAGACGTTGTGGGTCAACGACATGATCGCACGGTTTTTGGTTGGCTTTCCTGTTTTCATCTCTCTCTCGAAGTGGCGCTTCATTCATCTGTACCATCATCAGCACACTCACACGTCAGCCGACCCCGACCGGGCGATCTACGCACGCTATCCGCTGGATCGGCACAAATTCCGGCGGCTGTTGCTCCGCGATATGTGCGGCCTGAATGTCTTTTCTACCCTCAAGTATTTTATTGACATGCCGTTGGCGACGGCGGAGTTCAATCGACGCTTTCTTGGGCAAGAACGTGCGCGGCAATATCAGCAGACCGCCGACATGCGAGCTTTCGCGTTTTTTTGGATTGGTGTGTTGGGTGGGATCGTGTTCCTGAGTGGATTCTCAGGAGTGTGGTTGCTGGTGCTGTACTGGCTAGTGCCGTACTGCACGCTGACGCAAGTTTTCTTCCGCATTCGCGGCGCGATTGAGCATGGCAACGTTCCTGACCCGACCCATGCCTACCGACAAACGCGGACGTATTTTCTTACTCCGCTGCTAGCTTTTTTCTTCGCTCCCAAACAGGTGAATTACCATCTCGAACATCACCTCTATCCGTCGGTGCCATTTTACAACCTGCCTCGGCTGCATGCCGTCTTACGCGATACCGTCTACCCCGACGAGCAAGCGTATTGCGAAGCGTTTCCGATGAGTCTGCGCAAGCTCGTTGCTTGACAATTAAGAGTCGGAGAAGGAAAGGGCGGGGAGGCCCGCCCGAGAGAGAAGATTAGAGCCGGTAAGCGCGAGTCGCGTTGTCGCCGATGATGTTTTGTTGGTCGGCTGGCGGCAAGCTGGCAATGCTCTTCTTCAATTGCTTCAACGCATTGGGGAAGCCGTCGAAATGGGGAAAGTCGCTCGACCAGAAAAACTTATCTGACCCCCAGCGGGCGCTGGCTGCTGGAATCATGCTTTCATCAACATCGGCCCCCGCCCACACTTGGCGGCGGAAGTATTCGCTAGGCGGACGTTTGCAGGCGGTCATAAACCCGCTGTGTTCCCACTTGCTATCCATGCGTTCGATGAAATGCGGTATCCAGCCCGCGCCCACTTCGAGGCACAGGAGTTTGAGGTTGGGAAAACGTTCAAGCGTTCCGCCCTCGAAGAAGCTCACGAACGAAGCCTGGATATCGAATCCCAAAGTGACCGAAAGAAAATAGAAAGGCGACCCTTGGAACGTGGCGTGCTGGTACCATTGGCTGCCGTGATAGTTGGGCCGTGCAATGACATGGAGACCGACTGGCAGGCCATAGTCCTGCGCGACAGCCCAGAAGGGATCGTAGTAGGTATCTCCGTAGGCGCGGCCATTTGTCGGCCACGGTGTGAGCATGACGCCTTTTACGCCGAGCTTGGCGGCACGTTTGAGTTCGATAATTGCGCGGTCCACATCCATCAGCGAAATATGCGCGACGGCATAGAGGCGGTCTGGATAAGGGCGGCAGAAATCCGCGATCCAGTCGTTGTACACTCGGCAGTAGGCGGCAGCGAGTTCCGGATCGTCAACTTCGCCTTCCCAGACCAGCCCGATGGTGGGATAGAGCACGACGGCGTCGATGCCCTCTTCGTCAAGGACCTTGATACGGGCGTGGGGGTCGTATGCGCCCCGTGGACCGTCGAGGTAACTAAAGTCATTCGAGAACGCGACCTCGCCGGGTTGGCCGAACGCGGCGGCGATGCCGAAGCCGCGACTCACCGCTGAAAATTGCCCGTTCACAATCACAGACTCAACTCCGTCCGAGTCACGGGCAAGCCCTAGGGTGCGATCTTTGAACTTCGCCTCTAAGTTGTTTTTCCACAAATCTGGTGGTTCCAAGATATGACCATCAGCGTCAACCGATCTTCCTAACAACATAAGTAGCCCTCCTTTTTAGGCATGTTGCCCTCTTGTTCCGCCGCTACGCAAGCAAAAATGACAGACACAAAAGAAGCATCTTAGGTGAGTTGAATTTTTTGTGAGCACGCCACGTCGAACCGTATCAGAAGAGACGAACAGAGCTTCCTTCTCCCGTAGTGCCCCCTGTTTTTCTCTTCTTGTCTCCTCCCTTCCTTGCCCCAGGCCGAAGAGTCTCCCGCTCTTCGGCCTTTTTCTTTTCTCCTCCGTGCCGTTACGGCAGAAATTTTCTCAGTTTCTCTTTCACGATACTGGCATCGACAATCGGCTTCGTAATGTAATCGTCGCAACCAGCTGAGAGCGCTTTCTCTTCGTCGCCAGCCATAGCTTGGGCAGTCAGGGCGATGATGGGGAGACGAGGTCCATTGCCTTCCATCTTGCGGATGCGGCGTGCTGTTTCCCAACCATCGAGAATCGGGAGCTTGAGATCAAGGAACATGAGGTCTGGAGGTGTGGCGGCGATGATATCGAGCGCCTCTTGACCATGGGTGGCCTCCAGAATGTCGAAATCACCGATTTTGCGTAGACGATAGACAAGGATGAGCCGATTATCTTCGTTGTCTTCCACGACGAGGATTTTCTTGCGACTCATGGAAACCTCTCACTCTTTGCTGTTGGCTGTGGCTTGTATGACGCCTGCTCTCGCGGCGTAACCTTCTTGAAAGAAGACCTGTATTTGGCGGCATTTAGGCTGTCGATCCGATGCGTATGCCCTCGCCGGGAATCGAACCCAGACCCCAGGTTCCGGAGACCTGTATGATATCCATTTCACCACGAGGGCGCAAAAGCCGAATACTCATAGCACTTCGACTTCCGAGGGGCAACGTGCTGAGTGAGGGGTCTGTGTGCGCTGTGCCTGGGCTACCGGATACTATCCCCCTGTGGCAAGATAGCCGCTCTCAGCGAGGAGGAAAGTTATTCAGTGAATGCGGTTCCTGCTGTTCGAGTGACGAACCTGTACCGCCACTATGGAACCCGAGTCGCGCTGGCCGGCGTGAATTTCAACGTGATGCCCGGCGAATTATTTGCGTTTCTTGGTCCCAACGGCGGTGGAAAAACAACCCTTTTTAAGATTCTTTCAACCCTTTTGCCAGCGAGCAGTGGTGAGGCGGAAGTCTTTGGGCATAGCCTTGTGCAGCATCCGCATGCCGTGCGCTCGCATCTCGGCGTGGTGTTTCAACATCCCAGCCTTGACCTGAAGCTCACCGTCATGGAAAACCTCCAACATCACGGTCATCTATACGGCTTGCGTGGGAAACTGCTGCGGGAACGGGCGGCGGAGGTGCTCCGGCGTCTCAGCCTTGTGGACCGCACGAACGACGTGGTCGAAACTCTTTCTGGCGGTATGCAGCGGCGCGTGGAATTAGCGAAAGGGCTGCTGCATAAACCCAAGCTGCTGCTGCTTGACGAGCCGAGTACCGGCCTGGACCCGGGGGCGCGTCGTGATTTCAACCATTATCTTGTGCAGTTGCGCGACCAGGAAGGCGTTACCATCATCCTGACGACGCACATCATGGACGAGGCCGAGCGTTGCGACCGGGTCGGCATTCTCCATCAAGGGCAACTTGTGGCACTCGACACACCAGATGCCCTCAAAGCCCAGGTGGGGGGAGATGTCATTGCCATTCGTGCGGCTCGCCTGCCAGAGCTATGCGACAAGATCGCTGCACGGTTCGATTGTGCACCGACTGTGGTTGATGGTGCGCTACGCGTCGAGCGCCTGCGTGGGCATGAATTTGTACGTGAGGTGGTCGAGGCGTTTCCCGGGGAAGTGCAGTCCGTCACTTTTGGACGGCCTACTTTGGAGGACGTGTTTATTCACCAGACCGGGCACCAGTTTTGGACGGATACCGAGAATGAAGGGCGGGCGCTGTGAGTAAATTTTTTCTGCCGGTGATGACCTTGTGGCAACGTGAAGTCGTGCGGTTTCTGCGCCAGCGGAGCCGTGTAGTGAGCGCGTTGAGCACGCCCTTGCTGTTTTGGTTGCTGCTCGGCAGTGGCTTTCGTGCCTCGTTTCGCCCTCCCGGCACTCCTGAAGGAACAGGCTACCTAGAATATCTGTATCCCGGGATTATCGTGCTGACCCTGCTCTTTACTGCTATCTTTTCCACGATTTCTATCATCGAAGATCGCAAAGCTGGCTTTCTCCAAGGCGTGTTGGTGGCTCCGGTGTCGCGCGCCAGCATCGTGATGGGACAAGCGCTGGGCGGGACGACGTTGGCGGTATTTCAGGGCGCGTTATTTCTGCTGCTGGCACCAGTGGCAGGCATTTCTCTTTCTCTGCAGGCCGTGCCCGCTATTCTTGCCGTTATGGTGTTGATCGCGTTTGCCCTGACCAGCGTGGGGTTGACGATGGCCTGGAGAATGGAGTCGATTCAAGGCTTCCACGCGCTTATGAATCTCATTCTCATGCCAATCTGGCTTTTGTCCGGAGCCTTTTTTCCTTCCGCTGGCTTACCCAGTTGGCTCGCCTGGCTGATGCGCCTGAATCCTCTCACATACGGCATGGCAGCGTTGCGTGGCTGTTTTTACCTGGGGAACCCGGCAAGTGCTGGACCGCTGCCAGCTCTGCTGCCCTCGGTATTGGTGACCCTGCTTTTTGCTGGCGGGGCGTTTCTTCTGGCAACGATGACTGCCTTACGGAAGACCGAAGAGTCCTGAGCGGACACGTGCTCAGCGAGGCGCTCGCTTATCGTGCTGGATACAAGTGATAGAGCATCACGTATATCACCACTCCGGTGACGGAGACGTACAGCCAGATTGGCAGCGTCCACCGCGCGCGGCGGCGGTGTCGGTCATACTGACCTTGCAGCGCCAGCCGCAGCGTGAGAATCGCCAAGATCGGCACCATGGCGGCGAGGATGGTATGCGAAAGCAAAATAGCGAAATAGACGAGGCGAATCGTACCTTGTCCGGTAAAGCGCACGCTGCCAACGGAATAATGGTAGGTGAGATAGGAAACGAGGAACGCGATGGAGACCAGAAAAGCTGCGCTCATGCAGGCGCGGTGCGCCGCGATGTTTTGCCGACGAATGTAATAGAAACCCAGGCAGAGGAGCAACGCGCTGGTAGCGTTCAGAGCGGCATTAAGAGTGGGAAGGGACGACATAGTTTAGTTTTTGGTTATGAGTTATTAGTCGTGCAGACAGAAACTACGAACTAAAAACTGAGAACTAACCACTCTGGGCTTCTGCCTACAACACATACACACAGGTAAAGACGAATACCCACACGATGTCCACGAAATGCCAATACAACCTGGCCATTTCGATGGGTTCGTAGCAAGTCGCCAAGTCCGACCTTTGTAAGCCGTAGCGCAAGATGGCGAGGAGATAGACCACGCCAGCGAAAACATGCAAACCGTGAAAGCCTGTCAAAGTGTAGAATGTCGCACCGAACAGCGGTGCACCCCAAGGGTTGCCGCGCAAGGTCATGCCTTTGCCTAGCAAATGCTGCCATTCGTAGGTTTGCAGTATCAGGAATGCGCTGCCGGCGGCGATAGTCAGGAGCAGAAAGAAGCGAAATTGCTGACGTTGAGAACGTCGCACGGCGGACAATGCTTGCTGCATGGTCAGGCTACTGGCGAGGAGTAGCGCGGTCATGATTGCGCCCAGAGGTATCGAGAGCACCGCTGCCGGGGTTGGCCAGTCGCTATTGTGCGTGCGCAGAACCAGCGTCCCAGTGAGGAGCCCGGCAAAGGTCACTGCGTCGCTGATAAGAAAGAGGAGCATGGCCAGCCGACCCCAACCTGCACGGGCGGCGAGGGACACGAGCGGCGTGGCAAAGCTGGAATGACCGACAGCGGCTTGGCTCATGGACTTTCCTTCTCTGCATCGTAGCGTTGAAGGCTTCGGTATTGCTGCCACAACCAGCCGCCGATGACAGCGCTTACGGCGAACGGTGCCATCATCAAGAACAGCACACTCCAAAACATACCGCGAGCGATAGGTTCATGGGCTTGTGGCATCACCGTGCGACACATGGCACAACCCTGAGCCAGAAGTGAAGACGTAGCGCCGTCTATCCAAGCCAACGTAAGAAT
>SXGS01665750.1_pt1 | contig 11229 bp, 14 predicted proteins | sample 3174681 | NCBI WGS metagenome assembly SXGS01 (sample SAMN11356861, study PRJNA531348) | freshwater metagenome | isolation source: freshwater sample F1-80 | place: China: Fuxian Lake, Yuxi | collected 2017-12-25 | reverse complement strand
GGGTCGCGGCGGCGGCGATCGCCTCGCACAGCACCCAGTGCAATCGCTGGGTCACGACGGGCCGTCCCGTCCAGTCGGTCGTGTAGACGAAGCCGGGCGTCGACCCTTCCTGCCATCCGTCGGCAGCGGCGCGCCGATACAGCGATCGAGCGACGTCCACGTGGTCGTGGCCGCGCGCGCTGGTGGCCACGAGGGAGACCTGCAGCATCAGGCGCGACCACTCGAAACCGTGACCGACCGTCGCACCGTAGGGCTTGAACTGATCGGCCGGACTGTCGGAGTTGTACTCCAGCAGCGGTTTCCACTCGGTGGTGAAGTGTTCGGGGATGCGCCAGTCGTTGGCCTCGGACCACTCGGTGACGCTGTCGCAGATGTGAGCGGCCCGCTCGCGCCACACTGTGGGGGCGCCCGCGTCCACTGCCGCGAGCATCGCCTCCACCATGTGCATGTTCGCGTTGATCCCGCGATAGTCGTCCAGTTCCGACCAGTCGGCGTTCCAGGTGTCCACGCACATGCCACTGCGGTCGTCCCAGAACCGGGCATCGACGACGGCGAGTGCGTCGGCGAGCAGTGCAGGTCCGTGAGGGTGACCCGCCGCGGTGGCCGTCGACGCCGCGAGAACGACGAAGGCGTGCGTGTAGGCCGACTTGGTCGCGTCGTCGGTCGACTCGACCCAGCCCTCGTGTCGGTCGTCCCGCAGCACCGTCAGGAGTCCGTCGAACAGTCGGTCGGCTCTGCGGCGAGAGCCCGGATGCCCGAGCAGCGCACCGAGGTACTGCACGTGCACCATGCGCGCGGTGATCCAGGTGAACACCGGCCGTATCAGGTCCGGCTCGCCCGTGTCGTCGAGCCAGGCCGCGCCTCCCGACGGGTGATCGAGAGTGCGGCCGAAGTCGAGCAACCGGGCGGATTCGCCGTCGAGCCACGACCTGTGGGACGGAAGCGTCGGCCAGGAGGGACCCGCAGGCATCTCGTTCGAGGACACCGCGTCACCCTACGAGACCGTCGGCGCCTCCCGGCTCGGAACAGCGGCACCGGTGCTGACATGATCGGGTCCCGCATCGAACAGGAGTCCCTCTGATGGCAGCACCCACGCGCGTCCACGTCACCCACACGTTCACGTCCGCACCGGATGTCGTGTTCGCAGCCCTGTCGGAGCACGAGAACCTCGGCCCCCTGTTCGGAGCGAAGATCACGCGTGTTCGTGACGGAGACAGCTCGCGCAACGGTGTCGGCTCCACCCGCGCATTGAAGCTCGGCCCGCTGCCCGCCTTCCACGAGACGACGATCGTCTCCGAACCGAACACCCTCATCGAGTACAAGATCACCAAGGGCTCACCGCTGCGCGGACACTGGGGCACCCAGCGCCTGACCCCGACGACCGACGGCGGCACCGCTCTCGACTACACCATCGGATTCGACGCTCCGGTTCCCGGCCTGGCTCTCGTCGTCGCGAAGGTTCTCACCTCGACCATCTCCGCCAAGATCGGCAACCTCGTTCCCTGACGAGGGTCAGAAGGTCTCGTTCCAGTCGCGAGCGAACATGAATGCACCGGCGGTGCCCCAGCAGGTCACGCCGAAGTCGACGTCGGACGAGCACACCACTCCGGACGTCGAGAGAACCTCGCCGTACTCGAGGACTCGAGGTGCCGGGCTCGTGTAGATGCCCTGCGTGGTGCACAGATGGTGTGAGCCGGCATCGTCGACACGGACCGCGTACTTGTCGTTCGGCGCATTCGTGCACATCGGGCCGTCGACCGGCTGCACACTCGTCACCGCTTGGCATCCGACCTGGCCCGCGGGTGAGCCACCGGCCCAGATCCCGCACTGCACGTTTCCGCTGGGCGTCGTGAAGTTCGTCAGGCCAGCGGCGGTCTGGAACAGGGCCGGGTCGACCGTTCCCGACTCGGGGCTCGGACGCGGCTGATTCCAGGGAAACAGGTCGGACACCTCCTCCGGGATTCGCCGCGGCGGGGTGGCAGTGGACTCTCCCGACACCTCCGCACCGGGTGGAGGAGGCGTCGCAGTCTCCACCGCCGGTGTCGTGGTGGTCGGCTCCACCGTCGACGTGGCCACCGTGGTCCCCGCAGCCGGCGCATCCGTCGCGGAATCCCCGCCGGAACACCCCACCAGAGCCGACGCACACAGTGCAGCGATCGGAGCGACGAACGTCCGCATCGCCGTCATCGGGCCGGCACCTCGAAAGTGGGGCTCGGCGTGTGCGGGGTGTTCGTCCTGAACGTGACGGTGACCGGTCCTGCACCCGTGTCGATGTCGAGATAGGGGTTGGTCACGTTGGGGCCCTGGAAACGCCAGCTCGCGACTCGGTGTTCGGCGGTACCGCGAGCGCCGGTGTCGTGATTGTGCCAGTCCGCGTACATGATCACGTAGCACTCGTAGTCGGCCAGCCCCACCCACGCGGGGCTGTACAGATGGGTCGTGAAGTCAGCGTGAATCTCGTCAGGGGTGAAGCCGCTGGTCACTCTGACATCGACCGTTCCCGCGAGGCACTGGGGAACCTCGGCGAGAGTGTGGATGCGCTGCTCCGGTGAGAAGTACATCGGTTGCGCACCGGCGTTCACGGTGCCACCCACCGTGACGACTGCCGTCAGGGCGCCGGTGACGACGACGGCGCGAGTGCTGATCGGGCGCTTCTTCATGACCCTCCTCGAGTGGACTGCACGACCCGCCGAACGTAACACTTTCCGGCGCGGAAAGTGTTAATGTTTCCGTCATGGAAAGCCATCGGTCGCCGGACGATGCTCGCGCCCTGCTGAGTGAAATCCATGCCGACCGAGTTGTTCTCGCCGACCGTCTCGTGGCGCCGACATGGTTCTATCCGACCTTCGCGGCACTGACCGCCCTGTACGTCGGTACACCGTCGCTGCCCGACGGCCACGTGCGTTCGGTGTCGACGTCCGTTCTGGTCGCGGCCGCGATCGTGACGACGGTGCTCTATCCCCGCCTGACGGGGGTACGCCCGTCAGGCGTGGGTGCCGTCGGGTGGTCTGTTCTCGGTGGGCTCCTGGTGACCGTGCTCGGATCGTTGAGTGTCTCCTACGGTCTGGTGGCATCTCTGTCCGCGTGGTGGGTCCTCGTGCCACAGGCGCTGTGTTTCGTGCTCGTGCTGTTCGGCGGCCGCCTGTTCGACCGCGAGTATCGCCGCCATCTGCACGCAGACGACGTCCGACGCCCGTCCGGCCGGGCGCACTCCGGACCACGGTCGTGACCGAGGATCGGGGCCCCGAACCACGATTCGATGCCGTCATCCACGCACCGGTCCGGCTGCGCATCTGCGGGCTTCTACGCCGAGTCGACGAGATCGATTTCGCCATCATCCGCGACACCCTCGAGATCAGCGATGCGTCTCTGTCCAAACATCTCCGAGCTCTGTCGGACGCGGGCTACGTGTCGACGAAGAAGACGACGTCACTCTCCCGCGGCGACTCGCGACTGGTGACGTGGGTCGAGCTGACCCGGGTCGGTCGCGATGCTTTCGACTCTCACATCGCAGAACTCGGACTCATCGCGCACGGTCGCCCGGAACAGTCGACGGCTCGGCAACCACTGTCGACGAGACTTCCCCACTTCGGACCGACACCCGAATTCGGCTGACGACCGCACGGCGCCGTCGCCTGATCCACGTCGTATCCACGTTGTTCACGCCGACGTCGACTCACCCGCCGTTCGAGTTCACCGGGGCTCGATATCAATGACCCGTCACCGTCGAACAGCGCAGCGGCACAGACAGAATTCGGGTCGCATCCTGTGCGCGGGGAGACCGGTGACGCAACGATCCGAGCGCCCGCCGACACGGGCACCCTGCTCGGCTCGGACTCGCTCGCGAACGATTGACGTGAGGGCGACGACGGTGCACAGTGCGCGCATGACACTGCCGCGCGAGACCGCCGACCGTCACCGCGCCGTCGCCGCGACCTTCACCACGCTCGTCGAGTCCACGTCGGCCTGGGATGCCCCGGCGCCCGTGGACGGTTGGACCGCACGGGATGTGGTGGCGCACCTCGTCGACTGGTTCCCGGCGTTTCTGGCGACGGCCACCGGGCTGGAACTCGATCGTGGGCGCTCACCACTCGAGGACCCGGTCGATGCCTGGCGTGTCCACAGCGACGCCGTGCAGAGAGTGCTGGACGGGCCGGACGCCGCGACCCCGTTCCACCATCCGATGATCGGCGAGATGCCACTTCCCGCGGCGGTCGGCCAGTTCTACGTACCCGACGTCTTCATGCACTCGTGGGACCTCGCCGCGGCCGGCGGGCAGGATCTCTCACTCGACGCCGACTACTGCGCCGAACTGGTCGACGGCATGCGGCCGATCGAGGAGCTCATGCGGTCGTCCGGCCAGTACGGGCCGGCTGTCGCAGTACCCGACGACGCCGACGATCAGACGAGGCTTCTCGGATTCATCGGGCGCGATCCGCATTTCCTCGGGCGCTGAGGCGCCCCGTCAGTCCTGCACTTCGCCCCGCTCGTGCTGCGTTCTCTGCTCGAGTTCGGCGTGCCCGCGGACAGAACCGTCCACACGTCCCCGTTCTCACTCCGCGATAACGACCCTGGACGCCCCAGACCGTGCAGGTGTGATCTGGATGAGAATCATTCACCGAGTCACGGAGGTCTCCATGAGCCAGAACCCACGCGTCGCCGTCGTCACCGGAGCAGCCCGAGGAATCGGTAAGAGCATCGCCGAACGCCTGGGCCGAGACGGTCTTCACGTCGTCGTCGCCGACCTGCCTGGTTCGAAGGACGGTGTCGACGAGACCGTCGAGACGATCGTCGGTGCCGGCGGTGTGGCCACGGGCGCCGCGGTCGACGTCGTGGACGAATCCTCGGTCGAATCGTTGGTGCGTACCGCGGTGGACGCAGGCGGGCGCCTCGACGTCTTCGTCGCGAATGCCGGAATCGCCCAGGTCGAGGAGCTGCTGAAGTACGACAGCGCCGACTTCGACAAAATCTTCGACGTCAACGTCAAAGGCATCTTCAAGTCCTACCGAGCCGCGGCCAACCAGTTCATCGCGCAGGGAGGCGGCGGCAAGATCATCGGCGCGGCCTCGATCGTCGCGTTCCGACCCTTCGCACTTCTCGGCCCCTACTCGGCGACGAAGTGGGCCGTACGCGGTCTCACCCAGGCCGCGGCCATGGAGTGGGCCGAACACGGCATCACCGTCAATGCCTACGGCCCCGGCATCGTCGGCACGGCGATGTGGGATCTCATCGACGAGAAGCTCGCCGCGAAGCACGGCCAGCAGAAGGGCGAGGCGCTCGCCGAGAACGCCCAGTCGATCCTGCTGGGCCGAGTATCGGTGCCCGACGATGTGGCGAAGCTCGTGAGCTTCATGGCATCTCCGGATTCCGACTACGTCACGGGCCAGACGATGCTCGTGGACGGTGGCATCCAGTTCTCCTGACGCGGACGAGGTCAGCCGGTGCGCAACCACCGGCTGATCTCGTTCGCCGCGGACCGCAACGCGTGCTCCACCTCGGCCGCCCGTCGACGGTCCACTTCCCGATCGGGGGTGCTGATGGCCACGGCTCCCATGACCGCACCCGACGCATCATGGACAGCCACTGCAGCGCACGCTTTCGTCGGAACGAATTCCTCACGCTCCCATGCCACCCCACGACGGGACACCTCGGCGAGGTGGTGTTCCAGTTCGTCGCGGTCGGTGATGGTCGTGGACGTGAGCCGTTCGGTGCCATGGGTGTCGAGGTATTCGGCTGCGTCCTCGCGCGACATCGCAGCGAGCAGGATCTTGCCGAAGGCAGTCGCGTGCCCGGCCTCGTGGAAACCGAAGTTCAGCGGCGTGATGCGGGGGTGGGTGGCGCAGTCGGCGACATGCGCCACCACAACGTCGGACCCGCGGTAGACGGCGAAGTAGCTTGCCGTCCCCAGTGTCTCGTGCAGCTTCGAGATACGCTGCCGCACCGGCACAGGCACGCCGACCTGGCGATGCAGGCTGACACCGAGACGAGCCAACTTGTATCCCAGCTCGAACCGCTGTCGCGCTCGGAGATGAACGAGGTAGTCGCAACCGACGAGTACCTGCAGCAGACGGTAGGTCGTGGGCAGCGGGAAGCCCAGCACCTCGGAGACCTCCTTGGCGGTGGCGCCGCCGCGATCGGCCACCACCTCGAGCACGGCGAGGGTCTTCTCCACCGTGGCGACTCCGCCGGCTCCGGCGCGCCGCAACCGCGTCGGGACGTCGGGGGTCGGGGGATCACGGGGAATTCGATCGTCGTCGAGCACACCCCCATCGTCTCTCAGCACCGCCGCAGGGGCGGAAGATCGAGCCCACGGGTTTCGTCGATCACAGAACTCGACGGGCGCGACGGTCCAACTCGCGGCGCACCCGGGTGCACTCGTTGGAGACCGACACGACGTCGTCCGGTGGCGCGTCGCGGGCAATGGCGGAACGGCGGTCCGTCACCAGCCGCTCGTACCGTTCCTGCAACAGATCGGTGGACATCTCCGCATAGTTCATCGCCCGACTCAGCTCTGACCGAGAGGGTGACCCGGCAGGTCACACCACACTCTCGATCTCCACGATCAGGATCCATCACCGGAGGTCGACTCGGGCATGAATGGCAGATCCCCCACGGACGGTCCATTGACCCGTTCCATTGTGGCGCCACCCTCTCGCGACGCGGTTGACGTGGAGACCGGCCGCGCCTAATTTGGGTGAACCTTCACCCATATGGAACGGGAGCCCAGCGATGGCAGAGTCGATCGGGCAGCTGATGCACGCCAACCTCCTGCAGGTCTTCGGCGAACGGGACCCCGCAGCGAGGCGGGCCGCCATCGCGCGGACGTACACGGAGGACGTCGTCTTCTCCGATGCCGAGGCTCGGGTGCAGGGCCACGACGCACTCGATGCCAAGGTGCAGGCGATCCTCGACGACGCACCGGGATTCGTGTTCACCGCGGACGGCAGCGTTCACCTCATGCAGGACGCCGGCTACCTGGCGTGGGCACTCGGGCCCGAGGGCTCCGATCCCGTCGTCCGCGGAGCCGATGTCGGCATCGTTCGCGACGGCCTCCTGGCACAGGTCTACACCGTCATCCTCACCTGAGGTCGGTGGCCGCCTCGATGCGGGCCGTCCGTCGTCGGCCGGGTACAACAGGACGATGACCGAGTACGACGTGGCATCCGAGTCTCCTTACGCCTTTCTCGGCGAGGAGGAGACACGGGCCTGGTACGCCTACATGAAGGTGCACCTGCGGATGCGCTACGAGATGGATCACCAGCTGCGCGGCGATCACGGCATCTCCCTGGCCGACTACGACGTACTGGTGGCGCTGGTCAGCGATCCCGAGCGCACGCTCTCGGTGTCCGACCTCGCCACCCGCATCGGCTCCGAGCGCAGCAGGGTCTCGCATCAGCTCCGCAGCCTGAGCGCACGGGGACTCGTGACCCTGGCGACCGACCCCGACGACCGTCGAGTGACCCGAGTTGCACTGTCCGACAGAGGTAACGACACCCTCGCCGACGTCTCGCCGCGACACATCGACTTCGTGCGGTCCGTCTTCTTCGATGCCCTCACTCCCCCTCAGGTGCAGGAGATGTCGACGATGTTCGAGGGCATCTACGACCAGTTGATCCGACACGGGACACTGCCCCGGCCTGTCGACCGTCCGTGAGTCACCCGACGCCGATCAGTCGGAGTCGGACGGGAACCCGGGAGAGCAACGACACATCCGATCTCACGGCGCTTCTCACGGGTTACCGACCCTCGAACACTCCCTGACACCGAGACTGGCGCGATTCACGAACTTCTGGTCGCCCGCTGCTCAGGAAACGGACCGCACGGCGCACGACGCGAGATACGCGGTGTCCGTTCATGCGAGCGTCGGGGCCCGCATGATGCAGAATCAGCCCATGACCACGGCGGAGTACGCATCTCCGCGACGAGCACGCCCGCCATTTCTCGATGTCGATCGTGCAGCGACCGAGGCGAACGCCGCTGCGCTGGACCGAGACCTTCGCGACCGATGCGGTGTCCTGCTCGGCCTGATCGCCTCCGGGGACGACCGTGCGATGGTCGAACTGATGCTGGTCACTCGACCCGTGGTGTTCGCAGCGGCGTTGCGAGTTCTCGGAGACCGTGCGCGCGCCGAGGACACGGCTCAGGAGACGTACTTCCAGGTGTGGACCTCGGCCGGAACGTTCGACTCCGACCGAGGGACACCTCACGCCTGGTTGGCGACTCTCGCGCGCCGACGAGCGATCGACCGTTCGCGCTCCGACACGGCGTCGGCGAGGCGGGACACGGCGTACACCGCATCGCATTTCGACCGCGCTCACGACGGCGTCTGGGAAGCGGTGTGGACGAACGCCGACAACGATCTGCTGACGAAGGCGCTGATCGAACTGACCAGTCTGCAGAGGAGCGCAGTCGACCTGGTCTACTTCCAGGGCCTGTCCTGCCGCGAAGCAGCCGAGCGGCTCGGCGTACCTCACGCCACCGTCAAGACTCGCGTGCGAGACGCCGTGTTGCGCTTGCGACTTCACCTCGCGCGCACCGCCTGAGCGAGCGTTCAGAGGGTGCAGCGAGTCCCTGCCTCGGGTGTGGCCAGCTCGACGAGATAGTCGGCCACGATGTCGTTCACGCAGGCATTCGCACCGGAGATCGCGACGGTGTGCTGCTCGCCGTCCACGGGGAGCAGCGTTCCGCCCAGAGTGTCCGCGAGGTTCACACCCCCTTCGTAGGGCGTGGACGGATCACCCGTGATCGAGATCGTCAGAGTGTCGGGAACGCCCTCGACATCCTGTGCGTAGGGAATTCCGAGTGTCGGCTCGGCCGGCCAGAACTCGCACGGATCACGAGCCCCCTCCGGACCGAGTCCCGCGTCCGTGAACGGCGCGATCTCCTGAATTCTCCGTTTGAGCTCGACTTCCTCCTCCGGTGTGTTGCGGTCCTCGTCCATGCAATTGACGGCGTAGAGCGCTTCGCTGAAGTTGGGGTGGGTGCCGTCCTCGTCGCGGCCGCCGAACACGTCGAGGATCTTCAGCAACGTGTCTCCCTGTCCCGCAGTGACCTCGGCTATCCCTCGGATGATGACAGGCCACACCGTCGAGTCGTAGAGTCCCGCGACCACCGCTCCGTATGCAGCGTCGAAGTCGAGGCGCCGACCGTTCTCGGTGACGATGGGATTCTCGACGAGAGGCCTGACGATGTCCTGGAACCTCTCGACCGCCCTGCTCGGATCGGGGCCCAGCGGACAGTCCGGAGACGCCGCACAGGACGCGGCCATCTCGTCGAACGAGCGCTGGAAGCCGGTGAACTGGTCGACTCTGCGGTCGGCCGTGCTCTGAGCGGGGTCGATGGCGCCGTCCAGGACCATGGCGCGCACGTTCTGAGGGAACATCTCGGCGTACACCGCTCCCAGTCTCGTTCCGTAACTCTGACCGAGGTAGCTCAGTTTCTCGTCGCCGAGCACCTCTCGCAGAATGTCCATGTCCCGCGCGGCATCTCGAGTTCCGACCGCCGAGAGGACGTCGTCGCCGCCCGAGCGCTCGGCGCAGCGTTCGACCAGGCGACGCGAGTCGTCCTGCGTCAGCGTTCTCGAGCCGGTCAGCACCGTGGTGTACGCCTCGCCGGCGTCGTTCTCGGCATCGGTGAAACAGTCGATCGCCGGTGTCTACGCACCGACCCCGCGAGGATCGAAGACGATCAGGTCGTAGTGTTCGGTCACGCGACTGTCCGCCAAGGTCGTCGCACCCGCGGCGGCCATGCTCATTCCCGGCCCACCGGGCCCACCCGGATTGAGCAGCAGTGACCCGATTCGCTCACCCCGCGCGGGTGCCTTCAGCAGGGCGATCTGCGCCGTCCGACCGTCGGGATCGTCGTAGTCCAACGGCACGGTCACGTGAGCGCACTCGAAGGTCGGGTCGGCGGCGAACGCAGTGGCATCGGCCGATGTCACCGCGTACCCGTCGCACGATTCGAAGGCCACGTCCTGGTCGTGAACACTGCTCAGATCCGGCTCGGTCCGCGGTTACGCACACCCGGCGAGCACCAGCGCAGCGACTGCCACGGTGACTCCTGTCCTCCTGCGGATCACGACAGCGACCCGCTCGGTGCGTGGACCGACGAGGGACTCGTGGAATACTCGCGCCCACCCAGGTGCTGGGCGAGGAACCGCTCGACCTCGCGGTAGAACGCGATGGTGTTCTCGGGGTTGACGAACCCGTGTCCTTCGTCGTCGAAGACGAGGTAGTCGACGTGGACCCCACACGAGCGGAGGGTGGCGACGACGTTGTCGGACTCGGCTCTGGTGACACGAGGGTCGTTGGCTCCCTGCGCGATGAGCAGGGGCGCCGTGGACGCGTCGAGACGGCTGATCGGGGACCGCGCGAGCATGTCCGCTTCCTGCTCCGGATCACTCGGGTCGCCGACGAACCGGTACCAGTTGTTGACCAGGCTGGCCCGGAGAAAGGACGGTTGTGTCCTCATGAAGTTGGCGAGGTCCGAGATGCCGACCAGATCGACCGCCGCGGTGAACACGTCGGGGGTGAAGGTCGCGCCGACCAACGCGGCGTACCCGCCGTACGAGCCGCCCATGATCGCGACGCGCTCACGATCGGCGTACCCCTGCTGTACGGCCCACTTCACCGCGTCGACCAGGTCGTCGTGCATCGCGCCCGCGAGTTCCCCCACCGCAGCGTTGGTGTGAGCCTTCCCGTAGCCGGTGGAACCTCGGAAGTTGACCTGCAGCACCGCATACCCGCGGTTGGCGAGCATCTGCACGGCAGGATCGAAACCCCACGAGTCGCGATACCAGGGGCCGCCGTGCACGAACAGCACCATCGGCAGCGCGGTCGGGTCGACGCCGAGAGGCAACGTCAGGAAGGACGGCAGCGCACGCCCGTCGCGCGCCTCGATGGTCACCGGTTCCATCGGCGCCATCGCGGTCGGCTCGAGATGCGGGTACGGACGGAACAACTGGCGGCTCGCACCCGTGGTGTGGTCGTAGAGGTAGGTGACGGCGGGATCCCGATCGCGCACGAAACTGACGGTCCAGCGCAGTCCGCTCCGGTCCGAGGACAGTTCGCCGACATCGCCGTCCGAGAGCAGTTCGAGTGCTGCCAGAACCTCTCCGAAGCGCTCGTCGAGGACTCGTATCTCCTGGCGCTCGCCCAGGTATCGCACCCCGAGCAGGCCGCCGGTCTCGGCGTCGCAGATCAAGGGCGACGACGTCTGTTCGACGGCGCG
>SXGS01607311.1_pt1 | contig 11229 bp, 10 predicted proteins | sample 3174681 | NCBI WGS metagenome assembly SXGS01 (sample SAMN11356861, study PRJNA531348) | freshwater metagenome | isolation source: freshwater sample F1-80 | place: China: Fuxian Lake, Yuxi | collected 2017-12-25 | reverse complement strand
GCGCCCCACATCGCCCGGTTTTGGCCCGCAGATTGAGGCGCTGGTGGTCTACAACAGCAACCCCGTGGCCGTGGCCCCCGAATCGGGCAAAGTGGTGCAAGGCTTTGCCCGCGAAGACCTGTTCACCGTGGTGCTGGAGCACTTCCAGACCGATACCGCCGATTACGCCGACTACATCTTGCCGGCCACCACCCAGCTGGAGCACTGGGACGTCCACGCCAGCTACGGCCACACCGACGTGCTGCTGAACCGGCCCGCCATTGCCCCCGTGGGCGGTGCGCGCACCAACACCGACATCTTCCGGGCGTTGGCAGCGCGCATGGGTTTTGACGATCCTTGTTTTGCCGAGACCGACGAAAGCCTGTGCCGCAGCGCCATCGGTGACGAGAAGGATTTTGAGCAGCTGCTGGCGCATGGCTTTGCCTCGCTGCCGCTGCCCGATGCGCCGTTTGCGCAAGGTGGCTTTCCTTCGCCGTCAGGCCGCTGCGAGTTTTTCAGCCAGCGCCTGGCCGACCAAGGCCTGGACGGCTTGCCCGACCACTTGCCCAATTACGAGCTGGCCGCGCCCGGTGGCCGCTACCCGCTGGCCATGATCTCGCCGCCTGCACGCAACTTCCTCAATTCCACCTTTGTCAACGTGCAAAGCCTGCGCGACATCGAAGCCGAGCCGGTGCTGGAAATGCACCCGCAAGACGCGGCGGCACGTGGCATTGCAGACGGCGCGGTGGTGCGCGTGTTCAACGACCGGGGCACCTACCACTGCAAGGCGCGTGTGAACCAGCGTGCTCGGCCCGGTGTGGTCAACGGGCTGGGCATTTGGTGGCGCAAGCTGGGCTTGAACGGCACCAATGTGAACGAGCTGACCAGCCAGCACCTGACCGATCTGGGCCGTGCGCCCGTGTTTTACGACTGCTTGGTGGAGGTAGCCTTGGATGCCGAATTTCCCGCCCGCCAAGCCCTGAAAGAGCCCCATGCCTGAACTGAAAATTGAACGCGAACACACGCTGGGCCTAGCCGGGGCACGCGCTGTGGCCGAACGCTGGCGCGAGCAGGCCGAGCAGGAGTGGGGCATGGCTTGCGAATGCGAGCCGGGTGAGGCGACCGATCGCATGCGCTTTGACCGCAGTGGTGTGAGCGGTGAACTGACGGTGACCGAGACCCGCTTTGACCTGCAGCTGACACTGGGCTTTTTGCTGGGCGCTTACAGCGGCAAGATCGAAGAAAAAATCCGGGCCAATCTGGATGAGTTGCTGGGGCCTGTGGCCTGAGCAAACATTCGGCCGCAGGGGCAGCCTCCCACAGGGGCAGCGGTGGTTTTTTCCTCCCATCTGGCCGCAGGGGCTGCCTCCCACACAGAGCGGGCCGAGTTGGTTTTATGTGGGAGCGAGCCCCTGCTCGCGAATGCCTGTTATCCCAGGTTGGCGCGCCTCAAGGCAAATCTTTGTTGACCTCGGTCATGGGGGAGTTGCGGGGCCCGACCGAGCCCAAGCGGGCTTTGAGCGACTGCGGCTGGCGCGTCAGGATGGCGGCGTAGTTGGTGGTGTTGGACAGCACTTTCTTCACGTAATCGCGCGTCTCCTGAAACGGGATGTTCTCGGCCCAGATGGCGGCTTCGAGCACTGGGCCGTTGCGCCAGGTGCGTGACCGGCCAGGCCCGGCGTTGTAGGCCGCTGTGGCCAAAGGCATCGAGCCTTCAAAGTCGTCCAGCACCAGCTTCAAGTAACCCGTGCCAATGGCCACGTTGACTTCGCGGTCGGTGATCTGGTCGGGGGTGAAGTTGGTCAAGCCAATTTTCTTGGCGGTCCATTTGGCGGTGGCGGGCATGACCTGCATCAGGCCCGACGCGCCCACATGCGAGCGGGCGTCCATGACGAAGCGGCTTTCTTGGCGGATCAGGCCATACACATAGGCCGGGTCGAGTTTGATGTCGCCTGCGCGGCGCACCACGATCTCGCGCAGCGGCATCGGAAAGCGCTGCTCAAAGTCGATGGCGTCTTTGGTGCGGTCGCTGGTGTTGATGCAGCGGTCCCACACTTGGCGTTGGCAAGCCAGATCGGCGGCGGCCAGCAGCTCGCGGTCGTTCATGCCACCGGGCGTGTGCAGGTTGGTGCTGTAGTTCCATTCGCGGTTGCCTTCAGGGCGCAGGCCCAGGTTGATCGCGTACAAGGCGCGTTGCAGTCCCGGGTTGATCAGCGCTGCGGCTTTTTCTTGCGGGGTGAGGGCCAGCGGGCGTTCAGGCAGGGTGATGGCTTGACCCAATTCTTCGAGGGCCAATTGTTCGTAAAAACCCCTCACGCTGGCGATGCTGCGCAGCAGGCCTTGGGCTTCCAGTTTTTGGGCGTTGTCCTGGGCCGTGGCGGCCAGGGCGCGTGCACGCCAATAAACCCAGGCCGGGTCTTTTTGCGATTCGGGGCTCATGGCTTGCGTGGCGGTCAGCACTTGACGCCATTGGCCCATGCGCAACGCGGCACGCACTTTCCAGCCAAGCAACTCGTCGTTCAGGTCGCTGTCTTTTTGTACCTTGGCAAAGTAGCTGGCTGCGTTGTCTTGCAGTTTCCACGCGGCTTGTTTGCCGATCACGCCCCAAGTCCAGTTGCGCTCTTCGGCGCTCAGCTGAATCGACCAGCGTTTGTCCAGCAATTCGGCAGCCTTGTCGGGTTGGTTGGCGGCCAGGCGGATCAGGGCCAGAACGGCCAGCTCTTTGCGGCTCTTGGTGATGGCGATGATGCGTTTGTCCAGATACCGCTCAGGATCGGCGTGGATCAAGGCCACCTGCTCCGACAAGCGCGGCGCTTCGATGTCGACGGCGGTTTGGGCAGGCCGTGGGCGGTTGGCTTCCATGGCCAAGCGCGCCTTGCGCCACAAATCGAGGCCATTGATCTGTTTGCCCGAGTGCAAGTGCTCGGCCACGTAGGTGCAGCCATCGTCGGCTTCGCGCAGGGCGTACCACAGGCGTTTGGCCTCTTCGGCCACGTTGGCCTTGCTGTTCATGGCCTCGGTGGCCAGGGCGTAGCAGCGCACCTCTCGGTCGTCGCGCATGCGGTAGCGCGGGTATTCGGCCGTGAAGTTGGCCCAGTCGCGGCGCTTGCCCAGTTGCAGCAGCCAGTCGTTGCGCAAGCGGTCTTCGTAGTAGCTGCCTGCATAGGTGCTCAAGAAGCTGCGAATTTCGGATTCAGGGGCGCTGTCCAGGCGGGTGCGCATTTCCCAGTAAGCGGCCAAAGGTTCCAGCACATGGCCACGGGTCTGGGGCAGCAAGGCCGATAAGCGGTTTTTGTCGCCCTTATTAAAGGCTTGGTTCATCTCCAGGATGACGTCGTCGGCCTTGTTGGGGGCCTGCGTTTGGGCATGGACGTGGGGGCTCCAAAGGCCTGTCATGGCCAATGCGCCAACCAGTGTCAGAATCTGAGTGAATTTCATGGGTCGATTATGGACAAAGCTGACGCTAAAAAAGCCTTACGAAAAGCCTTGATTGAAGAAAGGTTGAACCTGCCCGACCGCCTGGCGCGGGCCGAAGCCTTGCAGCGCGTCATGCGCATCTGGCTGTTCGACCGACCCGACACCGTGATCGGTGCCTATTGGCCGATCAAAGGCGAGTTTGACCCGCTGCCTGTGCTGCACCGCTGGAAGGAAGACGGCGAGTTGAATGGCGAGCCCCAGCGCCGCCGCATTGGCCTGCCCGTGGTCAACAAGCTGCACAAAACCTTGACGTTTCACACCTGGTACCCCGGCTGCGCCATGGAAGAAGACGCCTACGGCATCCCCAAACCCAAAGACACCGAGTTGATCGTGCCCACCTTGCTGTTTGTGCCCTGTGTGGGCTATGGCACCGGCGGTTACCGCTTGGGCTATGGCGGTGGTTTTTACGACCGCACGCTGGCCACGCTGCAGCCCAAACCGTTCACGGTGGGTTTGGGTTTTACCCACGGCTTTGTGGACGATCTGGAGCCCGAAGACCACGACCATCCGCTGGACGCGATCCTGAACGACAACGGGGTGGTCTGGCCGGTTTGAGCCTTGAGCAGGGTGTCTCAGTCCGGCGCTGCCAGTGTCTCCGGGTCGGGCACATCGCCAATGGCCTCGCGGGTCTCTGAGGCTTGCTGGCGCAGCCAGTCACAAAAGGCGCGCACTTCCGGGCGTGCGCTGCTGCGCGGGGCGATCAGCAGCCAATAAGCCAGAGGCGAAGTCAGCCGCATCTGGGGCAACACCTCCACCAAGCCCCCGTTGGCCAGGCTTTCGGCCACCAGCGGCAGCCGCGCCAACGCGACGCCTTGCCCGGTCAGCGCCGCTTGCACGATCTGGTGGGCGTAGTTGAAATACAGCCAGCGCGCCGGGGACAGGGGCGGTGCCGTGCTTGCGCGTTGGTTCGTTCTTTGATGTGCGCGCCCTTGGACCTTGTTCGGGGCCATGCTTGCGCTGCCGTAGGTGTCCAGCCAGCGTTGCCAGCTCAACCATTCCATGTGCTGGGTACGGTAGGCGTCGCCCGCCTCGATCAGCGTGCACCGCATGAGATCGGTCACGGTCTGGATGGGCTGGTTTTTCAACAGCCAGGGGCTGGCGACCACCGTGAGCTGTTCGCCAAACAGGCGTTCTGCTCCCGCCGTGGCAGGGGCCGGGGCCGCATAGCGCAGGGCCAGGTCAACATCGGTGTTGTGCATGTCGATGGCCGCATCGGTGGCGTCAATGCGGATGTCGATGTCCGGGTGTTCGCGCTGAAACGCCTCCAGCCGGGGAATCAGCCACATGCTGGCAAACGAGGCCCAGGTGGTGATCGACACGCTTTTGCGGCCTGTACTCTGGCGGATTTGCCGCACCGCCGAGTCGATGCGCTCCAGCGATGTGCTGGCCGACCGGTGCAACAAGTTGCCTGCGCTGGTCAGCTCGACCGAGCGGGTGTGCCGCAAAAACAGCGAGGTGCCCACCTCGTGCTCCAGTGCCTGAATTTGCCGACTGACCGCGCTTTGGGTCAGTGCCATTTCCTCTGCCGCCACCCGGAAGTTCAGGTGCCGGGCGACCGCGTCGAATGCTCGCAGGTAGCTCATGGAGATGGGCCGGGTGCGGGTGGTTGCAGCAGATGCAGAAACAGGGGCTGGGGTGGAGGATGGGGGTGAGGTGGCTGGCATGGTGAGGGCCATGATACGGGGGCTGCGCTTTTTCATTCATGCTTTGAATGCATCAATGCAGGCGCGTATTTTCATTGGACGGTGAATGCTTGGGCCTGCATCATGGCTGTACCGACGATGTTGTCGGTGTCGATGGAAACCAGGAGATGGCGATGGCCGAACCCGATCTGTGCAGTTCTTTGCAAGACTGTCAAAAACTGAAAACTGTTCGCTGGACAGGCACCTGGCATCTGGCCCCCCAGCGCGCCATGAGCCTGCTGCCCCGCAAAGACAGCCAGTTGTTGATTGTGCAGGGATGTGCATGGATCACCTGGGACAAACCGACTGGGCATGGGGCCCGAAGCGATGGGGACCATTTTTTGGAAGCCGGGCAAATCATCGATGTGCCCGCCGGAGCCCGTCTGGTCATGGAGGCCCGCCACGCCCACGAAGCCCTGCACTTTGACTGGCGCGAAATGCCGCCTTGTCTGGCGCCACAACGGTCGCCCGGAAACGGTCTGCCCGAGCTGGCGCGGCAGTGGGTGCAAGCTTGGGGAGGGGTGGCTTGGGCGACAGGCCGTCTGGTGTGTGGGTTGTGGCGTCCTTTTTCGCGTGCACCGCAGGCCTGTGACTTGCCGGTTTGAGCCGTGCGCGCCCGTTTGACAGGCTGACCCCCGAATGGGCAATAGGGTCATGGCTGGCAGAATGCCGCCATGGCCCGACCCAAATCAGCAACCCACGACATCAAGCGCGACGCGATCCTCGACATCGCAGCGCAATGTTTTGCGCAGCGCAGCTACCCTGCCGCCAGCATGAACGAGATCGCCACCGCCTGCGGCACGTCCAAGGCGCGGCTGTACCACTATTACGAGAGCAAAGAAGCGATCCTGTTTGACTTGCTCGACCGCCACACCCAGCGCCTGCTGGCGCTGATTGCGCAGACCGAGGCCACCGCACAGCGCAAAGACCTGAATGACCGGGCGGCCCTGCACGAACTGGTGCGGGCGTTTTTGCAAGAGTACGAAACCTCGGCGACCCGGCACGCGGCCTTGCTCAACGACACGCAGTTCTTGAGCGATGCTCCCGATCCGGCCTTGGGTGCAGAGCCCATCTCCCCGCGAGAACTGGTGCTGAACCGCCAGCGCGACATCGTGGCCGCCATGACCCGTTTCATGAAGCGCGCGTACCCCGAGCGCCTGACCCCCACCAACCAGACTGCCCTGACCATGATGCTGCTGGGCATGATCAACTGGACCTTCACCTGGCTGCGCCCAGGCGGTCCGATCAGCTATGCGGCCTTTGCCGATGAAGTCATCTCCATGCTGGAAAAGGGTCTGGGTTGACTTGGATGCCCTCACTGCGGGGCCATCCTTGTGGGAGCGAGCCCCTGCTCGCGAATGTCGTCCAAGCTGAGTAGACATTCGGCCGCAGGGGCGGCCTCCCACACGACAGAGTTCTGCAAAGAAATCAAGCTTTCAGATTTACCAATGCGTAACGCATTTCGTTTAGGTAAAATTTAGTCTATTCATTGACCGGAGAAATTTCCATGTCCAACGCCCCCACCAAAGCCTTCGCCAGCCAAGCCGATCTGGATGAAAAGAAGATCACTTTCGAGCAACTCAGCAAGCACTGCTGGGCCTACACCGCCGAGGGTGACCCCAATTCGGGCGTGATCATCGGTGACCGATTCATCATGGTCAGCGATGCCACGGCAACACCTGCCATGGCGCAAGACCTGATCAAGAAGATCCGCACCGTCAGCGACCTGCCCATCAAATACGTGTTGTTGACGCACTATCACGCGGTGCGCGTGCTGGGCGCTTATGCCTACGCTGCCGAAGGGGCGACCGAGATCATCGCCAGCGAAGGCACCTTGAGCCTGATCCAGGAACGCGGCGCGCAAGACATGAAAAGCGAGATGGAGCGCTTCCCGCGCCTGTTCCGTGGCGCTGACAGCGTGCCCGGCCTGACTTGGCCCACCATGGTGGTCGGCGGTGGCAACCCCACAAAAGGCGAAGTGCCCGGCAAGCTCAGCATCAATCTGGGCGGCGTGGTGGTGCAGATCTGGCATCCGGGCCCTGGCCACACCCGTGGCGACACGATTGCCTGGGTCGAAGAAGAAAAAGTGCTGTTCTCAGGCGATCTGGTCGAGTACGAAGCCGGTGTGTACACGGGCGATGCCCAGCTCGAAGAGTGGCCCGCCACGCTCGAAGCCCTGCGCGCTCTGAAGGCCGAGTTCATCGTGCCCGGCCGCGGCGAAGCCATGAAAGGCAACGCCAACGTCAACAAGGCGCTCGACTACACCCAGCGCTGGGTGACCACCTTGTTCCAAGCGGGCAAAGAAGCTGTGGCTGGCAAGATGGACCTGAAAGCCGCGATGGCCCACACCCGCAAGGCCATGGACCCGGTGTTTGGCCATGTGTTCATCTACGAGCACTGCTTGCCGTTTGACGTGACCCGCGCTTACGACGAAGCCAGCGGCATCAAGAACCCCCGCATCTGGACCGCCGAGCGCGACATGGAGATGTGGAAAGCATTGCAAAGCTGAAGCTTCCAGTAAGGGGCATCTTCCCCCTGTGGGAGGCTGCCCCTGCGGCCGAATGCCCGAGCCAAGGCGCTGCCGCCCCCTGTGGGAGGTCGCCCCTGCGGCCGAATGTCTTCATGGCCGCATGCAGCAGCAGGACTCAAGGCTTGATCAAGTCGCGAATGTCCCGCTCATAGGCACGCATCGTGCGCGCCACCCGCTGGCGTTGCTCGGTGCTGGTGGTGTTGTGCAGTTGGGCCAGGTTGTCGCAGGCTTGCTGGGTCATTTTTTGCACCAGAGCGCGGCCTGCTTCATCGGGCGGCATGAACCAGCGCTGCCAGACGCCAAACAGCGCGGCCTCCACCTGGTCTGGCGGTGCTTTGGACTGCGTCACTTGCCGCAAGGTGGACAGCAAGTCTTGTTCGCGCCGCAGCCGGTCATACCGACCCCACTCCGGGCTCCACACCGACTGGCTCACCTGGGTTTTGATCAGTGCGATTTGCGCAGCGCTCAAGTCGCCGTAAAAAGAACGGTAGCGCTCCAGTGTTTTTTCCAGGCGTCTGTCGAGCCTTTCACTGGCGCTGCCTTGCAGCCATTGCTGGTCCCAGTCTTCGTTTTTGCTTTCCTGGTGCCGGGCCAGGTGGCTCAGTTGCCGGGGCCCGAGCATTTGCACCACGGGCGCGGCTTGGGCGATGGCCACCCGCATGCTGCGGTCCATTTTGGTTTGAACTTCGCTCCAGATGCTGCACACCTGGCTGGCCTGCACGGGGCCTTGGCTCAGTTCGGCACTGCGCTGCAACAGGTCCAGGTAAGAAGCCAGTTCCTGGCTTTTGTGCCAGCGGTGCACGTTGCCCAGCGCTTCTTTGGCACGGTCAGCTTGCGCGTCATTGAAAGACACAGCGCTGTCCAGCCACCAGTATGAGAACGTGGGTAATTGTTGGTAGCCCAGCCTGATGGCGCTGCAGCCTTGCAGCAACAGCAGCGCCAGGATGGCAGCAATTTGTCGAATCATTGAATCCCTATGAGCTGATCAACCACATCCGGGTGTCCGTCATGGCATCGCATCGCCCATGAGAACGGGCCGGAACGCCCCTCCTGGCCAGTAACGGCCCACATGCCAGAGTGGGGTGATCATAGGCGGGACGCAGGCAGCGATAATTGATGAGTATCTGAAGACCGTCACAAAACTGTGACCATTTGAGAAAGTTTGACCGCATGCCCACTCCAGTTCAGCCCCAGATTGATGTTGTCGTGATGGCCGCCGGCAAAGGCACCCGCATGAAAAGCCGCCTGCCCAAGGTCTTGCAGCGGTTGGCTGGCATGCCGCTGGTGCAGCATGTGCTGAACACTGCCGCCCAGCTGAACGCCCGCTCGGCCGTGGTCATTACCGGCCATGGTGCAGACCAGGTGGAGCCCGTGTTGCTGGCCCCCGGGCAGGCGCTGGCGGTGCAGTGTGTGCGTCAAGAGCCCCAGCTGGGCACAGGTCACGCCGTGCAGCAAGCGGTGCCCGCGCTGGCCGACGACGGGGTGGTGGTGATCTTGTCGGGCGATGTGCCGCTGACGCAGGCCGACACTCTGCAAGCGCTGATCGCCCAGTGCGGCGGCGACAAGCTGGCGCTGCTCACCATCGACTTTGCCGACCCCACTGGTTATGGCCGCATTGTGCGCGGTGGTGAGGGTCAGGGCCAAGGTCCGGGCGCTGTGGTGCAAGCCATCGTCGAGCACAAAGACGCTACCGACGCCCAGCGCCAGATCCAAGAGGTTTACAGCGGCATCATGGCCGTGCCTGCGCGCTGGCTCAAAGCCTGGCTGGCCCGGTTGGACAACCAAAACGCCCAGGGCGAGTACTACCTGACCGATGTGGTCAAGTTCGCCGTGGCCGACGGCGTGCCCGTGGTGGCGCACAAGATCACCGATGCGTTGCAAGTGGCGGGCATCAACAGCCCGGTGCAACTGGCCGAGCTGGAGCGGGCCCACCAACTGCGCCAAGCCCACCGCCTGATGGAACAAGGCGTGCGCCTGCAAGACCCGGCACGTTTTGATTTGCGCGGCCAGCTTGATTGCGCGCAAGACGTCGAGATCGATGTGAATTGCGTTTTTGAAGGCCAGGTGTCGCTGGGCGAAGGTGTGAAGGTCGGTGCGAACTGCGTCATCGCCAACTGCACCATCGCCGCAGGCGCGGTGATCCACCCCTTCACCCACATCGACGGCGAAAAACTCGGTGTGAGCGTGGGCGAGGGCGCCTTGATCGGCCCCTTTGCCCGCCTGCGCCCCGGCGCGCAGCTGGGGGCCGAGGTGCACATCGGCAACTTTGTCGAGGTCAAGAATTCCACCATGGCCAAGGGCGCGAAAGCCAATCACTTGGCCTATCTGGGCGATGCCACCGTGGGCGAGCGGGTGAACTACGGCGCCGGCAGCATCACCGCCACCCACGATGGGGCCAACAAGCACCGCACGGTGATCGAGGCCGACGTGCACATTGGCAGCAACTGCGTGCTGGTGGCTCCGGTGACGATTGGCGCAGGCGGCACCGTGGGCGGCGGCTCCACCATCACCAAGAGCACCGAGCCGGGTGCTTTGAGCGTGGCGCGCGGCAAGCAAATCAGCATCGCCAACTGGGCGCGGCCGCAGAAGAAAAAATAAGCAAGCTCGGCGCTGAATTTTGTGGGAGGCCGCCCCTGCGGCCGAATGCTTGCTTTGGCATAGCTTCCCTGTGGGAGGCTGCCCCTGCGGCCGAATGTGTGTTGTGGCTCCGGCTGATTTCGCGCGCAGGGGCACGCTCCCACAAAGGCCTGTTTTGGGGTTCAGGCCGCAGCCAGCTTCAGCACAGGCCAGGTCGTTGAGAATTTGGCCCGTTTGGTCGCAAAAAACGCCTTCACATTGCGCACATTGGCGTCTTGCGTGAACAGCGTTTGGCTGATCGTCAGGTAATGCGGCATGTCGCGGGCCTGCACCACCAGCATGAAATCGGGCCCGGGCGACACGCGCCAGCACTGCTGCACCGCGTCGTGCGCCACGGCGCGGGCTTCAAAGGCGTCCAGGTGTTCGCTGCCTTGCTTGTCGAGCGACACCTCGACCAGCGCCGTTAGGCCATGGCCCAGCGTGGTGACGAGCCGGTCTGCACTGAGCACGGCCACCTGCCGCTCGATCCAGCCACCCTCGGTCAGGCGCTTGACGCGGCGCAAGCAGGTGGGCGGCGAGACATTGATTTTGTCGGCCAAGGCCACATTGCTCAGGCTGGCGTCGCGCTGCAGGCTGTCGAGCAGTTGCAGGTCAATGGCATCGAGTTCATTTTGTTCCATGATTTAAATTTTATTGAAATAAAATTCCATTTTCTGTGTTTGGTGAAATAAAAATCCATAAATAAAGAAAAATTGATCTGATATTTTTATAAGGCATACCTAACATCGCTGTCATTCCCCTTACTTAGGAGCCCCTCCATGTGTGGCATCGTCGGCGCAGTCTCTTCCCGCAACATCGTTCCTGTTCTCGTGCAGGGCCTGCAACGGCTCGAATACCGGGGCTATGACTCCTGCGGCGTGGCCGTGCACGCGGCCAGCCTGAATGGCGGCACGGGTGGTTTGCAGCGCGCCCGCAGCACCTCGC